>SXGS01649492.1_pt1 | contig 19365 bp, 17 predicted proteins | sample 3174681 | NCBI WGS metagenome assembly SXGS01 (sample SAMN11356861, study PRJNA531348) | freshwater metagenome | isolation source: freshwater sample F1-80 | place: China: Fuxian Lake, Yuxi | collected 2017-12-25 | reverse complement strand
TGCCGAGCGGAATCTCAAGCCGCAGCGATACCAGTGGCGGGCTGAAGGAACGGTAATCCTGGAGAAAATCCGCCGAGCCCGGGAAGCTTTGGCACGGAGCCAACCAATTGTTAAAGACTAATATGAGACACTACACTAGGTCCTCCTCCCCAACCGCACCGATGCACACGCCCGGGCGAGCTCGTTCTGGTGCAGGGATCGGGGATTGCCCGTATCGGAGCGAAGCTTCACGCTGAAGGCCATGACGTTTTCCGTCCTGCTGGCGGTCGTGGTGCCCACCAACGGCACGGTCCTACCGAATGCGATTTCGACCGATACCGGAGCCGGTGGTTTTGGGATCCTCTTCTGGCTCCTGACCCTCTTGGCCGGCGTGGCGTTGAGCGTGATCATTGAGCGGCTCCTCTACTACCACCGGGTGCAAATCGATTCAGCGCAGTTTTTAGCCGGCGTGCGCAATGTGCTCAAGCGCGACAATGTCATCGAAGCCATCTCCATTTGCGATGCCACCCCAGGACCCGTCTCCCGCTTGGTGAAAGCCGCGATCCTGAGCCGCGATGCGGGCCGCGAGCGCGTTCTGGAAACCATTGAAGAGGTGGGTTGGGTAGAGGTGCCCCGACTCGAGGCCAACTTGTCACTGCTGGCGACCTTCGCACAAATCGCGCCGCTGGTGGGTCTCTTGGGAACGCTCGTGGGTATCGGAGGCACGTTCCGCCAACTCCAGACTGGCCCGGGCTTCGCCGCACCGGCCGAACTCTTCGCGGGCGTCTGGCAGGCCCTTTACACCGCGGGTCTGGGCATCGCCATCGCCGCGGTGTGCTATGCGGCTTACAACTACCTAGTGTCCCGAGTGAATGCGGTCGTTCTCGACATGGAGCGCGCCTCGGCCGAGGCCGTCAAAATGGTGACCCAAACCGCGGAGACCTCCGGCAACAAGACCTCGGGAACCCCATGAAGTTCACGCGGAACCTTAAACCGCTGAAGGGACAGTTCGAATTGGCACCGTACTTGTGTGTGGTCTTCGTGCTGCTGTTTTTCATGTTGTTCGGGGGCTACCTGGTGCTGCCGGTCGGCACACGCCTGGAACTGCCCTCGGGCGGTTCCCGAAGCGGAACCTGGACCGGGGACGCCTTCCTCGTAGTGGCCGTCGACGCCGGGGAACAGTGCTATTTCGAGAACCAGATCGTGCCCGACCTGGCGATTCTCAAAACCCGATTGGCTGCACGGGCTGCCGCACCGAAGGGACCGCGCAAGCTCTACCTGCAGGCCGACCGCTCGGTGCGCTATGAGCGCCTTCAGGAGCTGGCGTCCTTGGCACGAGAGGCCGGACTCTCCGAAATCCTGCTAGGTGGAGGGGGTGGAGGGGACAACAGCGGGGGCGGAACGACCGGCACCCAGGGCAGCTCCGAGGTCCGACGCCCCGGCATTCCCAAGCCATGACCACCCCGGTCCCAAGTTGGAGTTCCCGACGGTGGATGGGCATCACCGCGCTTCTAGCTGTCCTCCATGCGGGTGGGTTTTGGCTTATTGCCCGCTTCCCTCCGGGCCCCCGCCTCGATGCAGGCGACTCCTTCGGCCTGGTCTGGTCACCGGGATTTACCGACAGCCTCGAAGTTCTGGTGCTGTCGCCCACCCGATTTGCCCTGCCTGAGGCCGGCGGATTTTCAGGCGATGCGGCTGGAGCCTTACCACCAGTCGCGTATGGGTGGGGACGAACTGAACCACGGCCTTCGTTCCTGCCGGCCGATCCCAGCGGATCCAACCTGGGCCCGGCTCCGGCAACACCTACTCCCCCGTCCCGGGTCCTATCGCTTCCGGTGGTGACTCCGGCCAGGAGCGATCTAGCCCGGATGACGCAGAAGGAGGCGCAGGTCGAAATACGGGGTGCGCTAACCACTCGCAGCCTGGTGAGACCCCTGAAGATCGCGCCCTGGACCGAGAGCGACTCGCCGCAACCCACCCACGTCGAGTTGGCGGTCAATCCCTGGGGGGAAGTTTTAACCGCGCGCATCACCGTTGGATCCGGTTCCAAAGCCGCTGACCTAGCCACCTTGGAAGCGGTCCGGAACGCACGCTTCCAGCCGTTGACCCAACCCAAACGGCCCGATGCTTTGCACGTCGATCCGCTGACTTGGGGCGTGGTCAGCGTCCATCCGATCCCTGGCGCGGCCCCCAAGAGACCGGTCACCCCCCTCTGAACGGCGATGCACCCGGAAACTCTCATTGCTCTGTGGGTCGCTCTACTCATAACGACCCTAGGATTCTTCGCCCTCGGCGACGAGTTCCGCAGGCGGCGCATCGGTTCAGATGTCTCCCAAGACCAAGTGTTCCGCTGCGTACGCTGCAGCGCGGTCTACACCGATGACGCCGAAGTAGAACGGTCCCGGTGCCCGCAATGCGGCAAAACTAACGAGGCCGTGCGTTTTTGAGAACCGGTCGGCGGAGGCCCAGAGAGAAACTGGTTTGCACTCCGGCCGGTCACGCCAGAAATCAGACCGCTCACCCTGAGCCACCCAGCCCGCAGACTTTCCAAACACCACAAAAGGCGGATGAGCATTTGGCTTTTTCAACAAGGTCCACTCCACTCCGTGCATGAGCCAAACAGTCCGCTTCCTGCAAGCCTGTCCCTCCGACGAGGAAATTGACGTCGTTCGTCTGGTGGACTGCGTAATCATTGATGCTGTTAAATCCGGGGCTAGCGACATCCACATCGAGCCCTGGGAATCGAGTATTGCCGTACGAGTCCGGATGAGTGGCGTACTCAATGAGCTCATCCATTTGCCCAGCGATCTCCTGCCCAAGATCACGGGTCGCCTGAAGGTCATGGCCAACCTCATAGGCCATGAAACCCAACTCCCCCAAGAAGGCCGCGCCAATACCTTCCCCGAGGCGGGCAACGTGGTCTTGCGCATCTCCACCTTCCCCACCATCCGCGGCGAGAAGACAGTGATCCGTATCTTTGACCCCTCGAACCGCGCCTTCAACCTCGAGGCCCTCGGTCTCGAACCCGACATTCTGGGGACCCTCAAGGCACTACTAACCCGGCCGAGCGGCCTGGTGCTCATGACCGGCCCCACCGGCTCAGGCAAAACAACGGTGATCTATGCCTCACTCTGCCACCTCATCGAGCGCTCGGGCCCGAGCATTAGCATCGCCACGGTGGAGGATCCGGTGGAGTTCACTCTACCCCTCATCGCCCAGTCCCAGTGCAATGTGGCTCGCGACTACACCTATCCGGTGGCCTTGCGGTCGCTCATGCGGCAAGACCCCCAGGTCATCATGATCGGCGAGATCCGGGATGCCGAAACGGCCCAGATCGCCGTGCAGGCGGGGCTCACCGGGCATCTGGTCATTAGCACGATCCACTCCGGCAGCACCTCCGGAGTCTTCGCCCGCCTCATTAACATGGGCATCGAGCCCTTCCTGCTGGCCTCCTCAATCACGGGCGTCCTAGGTATGCGCCTCATCCGACGCAACTGTCTCGTCTGCCTGGAATCCTACCAACCCGAACCGGCCGCTCTGGCCTACCTCCCGGTGGAGACACATAGCACGGGTCAATTCCGTCGCGGAGGCGGCTGCCCAGCCTGCAACCACACCGGCTTCAGCGGTCGGGCTACTGTGATGGAAACCTTGACGGTGGACGAGGTCCTGCGCGATGCGGTGCTGCAGAAGCTACCCACGCGACGACTGCAAGAAATCGCCCAGTCTCAAGGCATGGAGACTCTCTGGCAGGCGGGCCTGCGAAGGGCCTTGCGAGGTGAAACCACTCTGGAAGAAATCCTGCGAGTTGTCGGTATGGAAGGGTTCTAAAAAAGTTCGGGACACCCGGGAAAGAATCCCTGGATGCCCCGATTCGAACAGCGATCAGAGATAATTTTTTAGTAGCCGTACTGCTGCACGCTGCCGTTGGCCAAGATGTAGCCGGTGCGCTCGCGGTACCACTGGAAGTCTATCTTCCCCTGGGCATCGAAGGCCTTGGTGGCTGGATAGGAAAACTTCACAGCCTGGTATTTTGAGGCACCACTGAGCCAGCGACGGATCTCCGCATGTCCGTCGGCGAAGGAGAAGCCGCAGGCGCCGTTGTGATACGAGGCCGGGATGTCCTGCCAAGCCGAGGCATCGGGGTTATTAATGAAGTAGGCGTCATTAATGGAGTCCGGGTGCTCGTCGAGCGTGAGCCACGTCTTGGAGGGCGAGGGAACTTGCGACTGCTTGAGGAACTGGATGCGGTCGGAGAATCCCCAATTGCGGCCGTCCTTGGTGGAATCATTGCCAATGCTGAAGCGGCCGAAGAAGGAGTTCATGGCCATGCTCCGGTTGCGGCGAGCCCAACCCTTGGCGCGCTGGGCGGGCGACACGAAGACATCGGCCGGGCACTTGTACACACCCACAGCTCCGCCGGTATACTTGCCTAAAACTCCGTTCACCACCCACGCGTCGTTAGTGACGCTGCGTTCGGCCGTACCGGTGCCGACATTCCAAGTCATGACGTTGTTCACCCAGTTATCGAACACTTTCTGGTCGATGGCCTGAATGGTCTCACTGACACCATAGTTGTTGGCCACCGCATCATTGTAGTCGGAGGAGTACAGGTGCCAGGCCAAGGTGAGCTGCTTGCTGTTGTTGACGCAGCCGATGCCCTGAGCCTTGGACTTCGCCTTTGCCAGAGCCGGCAAGAGCATGCCAGCCAAAATGGCGATGATGGCAATGACCACCAAGAGTTCGATGAGCGTAAAGCCACGGCGGTTGACCGCGCGACGAATGGAAATTTCGGGAGGTTTCATGATGGCTAGCGCCTACGATACCCCAGCCGCCAAGGCTTACAAGTGCGGTGTCCGCGCACGGCGCGAGCTAGAACCTCCGCAAGCATCACGGGTGGACCACTCGGAAAAACTGACCGTTCGGAGCATTGGTCGTGGAGTCCAGCAGGATGAGCACCCCTTCTGGGTCACCGATCTCCAAATCCATCGAATCCTGCCAGGTTTGCAAATCAACCGAGCGCTCCAGGCGGAAGGTCTGGTCCATTTGTCCACCGAAGAGAAAGAGGCTGTCTTCGGAAGACTTCGGATAATTGAGAACTTGCACCGGCGCATCGAAGGCGGTGGCCCTGGCCCGCAGAATGGCCCCGCCCGTACCGGCGACAATCCACTGGTCGTTGGCCGCACTCACCGTATAGAGGTTGCGAGTGGTGAAGGTGGGCATTTCGACCCAATTCAAGAGGTCTTGCGACAAGGCCACGACACCTCCATCGCCCACCAGACAGAACCAGCCGGAATACCATCCCACATCATTCCACCAAGTGGTCGAGACCGTGGACCGCGCCGACCAGACCACCCCGTCGGTGCTGGTCAAGACGGTGCCCGCTTCGCCCACGGCCACCAGACGGCCACTGAGCCATCGCACTCGCCAAAGCCAGCGCCCGGTGCCTGAAGAGCGAGAAGACCAGTTGATGCCATTGGCACTGCTCAAGAGGACGCCATTTTGTCCGGAAACTAAAAACCCACCCGGCCAGTCGGTGGCGCCGCTCAAAATGGCGGTGGATCCGGAGGTTCGTCGGGTCCAAGACCGGGCATCCGGACTGGTCAGGAGGGCACCGCTGGAACCGGCGACGACAAAGAGGTTGGAGTTGGCACAGACGGCCCGCAGGTCGGCGGTGACTCCGGAGGGAATTGCTTCCCAGGCGATGCCCAGGGTGTTGACCTGATTGGTGATGAGCACCCGGACCACCTGGGTTCCGTTGGTTGCGGAATTGGTGCTGACCAACGGCGCATAGTCGGTGCGGCTCAAGGCCAGTGCTCCTGAGGAACCCGCAGCGACTACCAGATTGGAACGGCCGCCCAGCCCGTAGTAATTCACTCCGGACGCACTGGCCGGCGCCAGGCCCCGGTTCCAGTTCTTACCGTCCGGGCTGTCCATGAACTGCGCCCATTCTCCGGCCGTGACCCGGAGGGTTTGTGGTTGGGTGTTGGTGGAGAAAGTGGGCACTGCACCTGTGAATGCGACACTCACATTGGTGCCAGGGACGGTGAGAACCATGGAGTCCCAGATGGCGGCAATGCCGGTCGGTTCGGTGTAGCTCCAGTTGAATCCGGCCAAGGTGGAAGACCGCGTCCCGGTGACAATCAGGCCATTGCGTGTTCCGGCCACCACCTGCTGCCCGTCCCACAAGAGACATTGATAGGTCACCAGCGGAGCCGGATTGGCCCGGAGGGAATTGGCCTCGGACGACCAAACCCAATTACCAAACAGGCTGACGCCGAAACGCAATTCCCCAGAACCGGCCACCAACCGCTCGTTGCCAATGGCTAACACGGCCGTCAGAGCGTTGGTGGTGCTAATCCGGCCAGCATCCCATTGGAGCAATTGGGTCGTGCGGCTGATCGCGTAATTGCCTGCATCACCCACGATCATGACACCGGTGGACACCGGGGCCACGCGGTACCAATTGAAGCCCGACTTGCCGGTGTTGCGTGCGGCCCAACTCAGGCCATCGACACTGCTGGCCACAAAGGCGGCATCGCCGACGGCCACGAACAGGCCCGAGGCGTAGGTAATACTGGTGAGGTTGTTGGTTTTGCCTACGGAGGCGGCCGTCCATTGGACTCCATTAGTGCTGACGAGCACCGTCCCGCCATCGCCCACGGCCACAACCCGATTGGTCGAAGCGGCCACGCTTTCCAACCACTGGGTCGTGCCCGAGACGGCCGACTGAAACACTTCTCCATCGGACCAAAGAACCGTCCCCGCCTCGCCCACCACAATCGCCCGGTCCCCAAAATAGGTGGCTCCACGCAATGCGACCGAGGTGCCGGTCTTCACCCGACGCCAGTCCGGCAGTGCGTCCGCCACCCACAGTGCGCCACGATCTCCCACGGCGAGGTACAGGCGATTGGTGCGCCACGCCAAATCGGTGATGGAATTGCCGAAGGGAACGGGGTTGGACCAGCGCCAGCTCAAATTGGTGCCTTGGGCGTTGGCCTTGGGCGATCCGGCCACGACACCCATGAGGATCAGCAAGCAAAGAGGCAAGAACCCCCACTGACCCGTTGGCCCAAAGACACAGGCCTCCTTGCTGCTGCGGACGACGGTGTTCACTGGATTTCTATAGGCGCTCGGGAGCGGTTGTACAATGCGCTCGAATCAATTTCAGGCGTCTGCCACAGAGACTTGCTCCGGAGGCGGGAAACGCACAACAAAGGTCGATCCGGTCGATCCGGTGGATTCCAGTGAGACGTCACCGCCGATGCTCAGAGCCAGTTGTCGGGTGATGGCCAAGCCTAAGCCGCTGCCGCCCGGCTTGGTGGACACCGTGGGCTCGAAGAGGTATTCCCGCACGGACGGTGCGATCCCCTTTCCGGCATCGGTGACGCGCACCATCAAACTGCCATCGGAGCCATCGACCGAGGCAATCCACACCTCAGAATGATCCGGCGCCGCCTCCAGCGCGTTGCTAACCAAATTCTCCACCACCAGCAGGAGGATGTTGGCCTCCCGGTTGTGAAGCCGACGATGGGAGTGACTTTGCAAAACGCTCCGAACACCCCGCGCCTGAGCCGCCGGATCCAGCCGCTGCAAGACCCGGGGCAAGAGTTCACTCATCGCTATCTCAAACTCGGAGACGCCACCGGAGTCCCGAAGAACTCGCACCACTCCATCGATGAGAGCTCGCATGCGGCGGAGGGTGACCAGGGCTTCGGCTCGATCATCGGGCGCCACGGGCTGATCTCCGAGGCTGGCCAGAAAACCTTGAAGGCCCGCCAGGGGATTGCGCAGTCCATGCACCAAGTGAGAAGCCACGGCTCCCATCGCTCCGGTCTTGGTGGCCACCATCAACTCTCGATTGGCTCGAACCAATCTCTCGCTGCGATCGAACAAAACTTGATTGGCGCGGGCCAATCGTGAAAAGGCGATCGTGATAGCCACGGCCAAGGCGCTGCCGGACAGCAGCAGGGTCACAAACCCTTGTCGCCAAAGACTGCCATCGAGTCGGGCATACTCTTCCAATAATCCCGAACCCGCGACCTCCACACCCAAAATGCCGGCCAGCGACGGGGCCGTGGAATCCGGGAGAGGGATGTGCATCCGCAGGACGGCGGATTTCCCATCGGCCTGAACTCGGAATTCCGGAAGTACTTCTCCAGCGATCAAGCGTTCCAACTGCGAAGAATCCGGCTGCGGAACAGACTCCTCACCATAAATCCTTGAGGGCAATCCACCGCGGGCGTCGAAGACCGTAATCCGTTGGACATAGGCCAACTGCGGCAACGTGGCCACTTCGACGGCGGCCAAGAGCGGGTCATCTACTCCCTCGGCGCGCAGAGCAGCAAAACGTCCTTGGAACAGGGCCGCCACACCACGGGCTTCGCGTTCGGCCAAACCCACGCGGAGTTCCCGGCGCAGCTGAAGGCGCGTGCCGAGAACCGTTAGTAACAACACAAATAAGGCCACCGCCACCGCCGCGAGCGTGGGCCCATGCATTCCATACTGGAGCCGGTTCGATTTCAGAATTCCCATTCCAATCCCCCGGTGGCCGTGTGGGAGGAGTATGTGTAGAGCAGCACGTTGGAATTCTGCCGCTCGAACAAGTACTCGGCAAACACCGTCGCGTGGCGGCCCACTTTTCGGAACACGCGGGCATTGGTTTCCACATCCTGGGTGTGGCGGTACTTGAAGAGGTCTTCCGGGGCCGGCGAAATGAACTGACGCTGGTAGTTCCATTGGCTCCAGCGCGCTCCCAACAAGGTCCCCCAACGGACTCCTTCCCAACGCAGGGTTCCAGCCACTCCCCAGCGATTGAAATCATAGAAACCCACGGCCTCATCGCGGTTCAGCATTTGGAAGAGGCGCACCGTGGAACGGAGTTTGGGTTTGTCCGACCACTGATGTTTCCACGCCAAATCGGCGTTGATCTGGGTGAACCGCGCCACCGTGTCAGGCTCGGGAATGCCCAGAAGATTGGCAGCAGGCCGGGAATCATAAGGCCGGTTTTCGTAGCGGACGGTGGCTTCGAGCGCCGATCCCTCGGCATAATCCCAAGCCACCACAGAGCGCGGCCCCGTCTGCCAGAATCCATCAATCGGGGCATTGAAGTTCTGGCGCTGCCAACTGTAGCCCACCTCCCAACGGAACCCTCGGCCCCGGGACCATCGAACGGAGGGTTGGGCGGTCAGGGAATGGACCTTGGTACGCACCGAACCCTGACCGTCGGCCAACGTCGAGGCATCGAAAACCTGATTAGCGTAGAGGTGCTGACCCACAAGGCCAGGGCTCCATCCGGACGGAGTTTGGTACCGATATTCGCCATAGGTTGAAACCCAGGCATCGCCACTCACTGGCTGACCCACGAAGCCAGAATCCACCGTCTTCAAGTACCGACGTTCTTCACCGCCGACAAACAAGGTCCATCGATGGGCGTCGATGGGCATGCGCATCAAAAAGGCCTCGAACCCATAGCCAGCGAACGGGGTCTCTTGGGCGTTGGTGCCCGAAAGGAGGGCGTTGTCCCGCCACCCGCCCGAGCTGCGCAAGGTCACCGTGGTGGTCCACACCGGAATCTCCCACTCACCCTCGAGATCTCGCGGATGCAAAGGACCCAACACTTGCTGACCACCGAGGAGATTTCCTCCCACCAGGAAGATCCAGACCCAGAACCCAGCCGAAAGTCTTGCCCAGGGGCAGGCTTTCATTCGGGTGCGGTGGTGAGTCGGAGTCGTCATGCGAAAATGCAACGGATCAGTCCCCATGAGAGTGCCGGACACGAAAAAGGCAGGCGAGCCGCAACCTGCGATTCGCCTGCCTTGCCTTAGAACCCGCTGGCGGCGTTGCTTGTCGGTCACAGACCGCTGCGGGTCTGCTTCCTCCTTGCGCCTTGCCAATCGAACCCTTCTCTCCCAAACAGAACCCCTCCCCATTTTCAGACAGGCTCTTAACCTTCAAAGTCGTTTCGCCGTGTGAAAGAAACACCGCGGAGAGGGGCTGCGGAAATCAGCCTCGAGGATTAGGAAATTAGCCGCGGGGACGGCCGGGACCCTTGCCGCCGCCCGAACCACCGCCATCGGTGGGCTTGTTCTCGCGGACCGAGACGCCGAGGTCTTTCAGTTGGTCGCGGATTTCGGTGCGCACCTGCTGGGTGTCAGTCAGGAACTTGTCGCGATTGGCCTTGAGCTGTTCACGAACGGTGTTGCGCTGTTCCTGGGTGGCGGTGCTCAGCGTCTTGGCTACCTCCCGCTGTGCGTCAATGAAGCCCTTGGACTGCTCACGGTACTTGGAGATCTGGTCCTGCAAGGACTGGGGCAAGGTGGTGAACACCTTTTCGGGCACTCCGATCCGAGGCACTTCGATGCCCGGGCCACGACCGCCGCGGCCGGTTTCAGGCTTCTCGGGGGACTGAGCGAAGGAGCTCAGGGTAGTTACCGTGGCCAGCAAGGCGGCCAGTAGGAAGGAATTCTTGGAGTTCATGTTTGTATCGATGTTTTTTGTGAATCGGGAGTTCCCCTCATCTCTTCGAAGGCGATTTCTTTGGAGAGGATTGCTTGGGATCGCTTTTCGTTGGATGCGGGAACTCTTCGTTTTCTGGGATGGTCTTTGCACAGATCGTGCCACGCGTCCGTCGGCCTGATAACCATGAGTTTGCTCTCGATTTCATTGGTTTTTGCTGTGTTGCACAGATAAAGCCCCCTCGGAATCGACCGGGATTGGGGGATATTCCCCAATCCATCGGAGAGCCGAATGGGGGGGAACACCCACTCTCTGAACCCCGGCGCACCCGAATAGCTTTCTGCTACCACTCCAAGACATCGCGCGATGAGACCCAACCATTCCCGCAGAAGATTTCGCGTTTTGGCTTCTTGGATCTTATGCTCGCAGCCATGGGAGATTCGCCCGCCGTTCCGATCACGATTCGGAACACTTGGAAAGCTGTTGTCGACCACGCTCGACGCTACCAGGACTTTACGTACGTCTATCCGGTCATTTCGCGGCGATCGCGGGGGCTTTCCATTGGGGTGAACCTCAATCCCGACAAGCAGTGCAACTTTGATTGTGTCTACTGCGAGGTCGATCGCACCACGCCGGGAAAGGCCCGCGACGTTCGGCTTGACCAAGTTCGGGACGAATTACGTTGGCTCATCGACCATGCTTTGAGCGGCGGGTTGGGTCGCGAGGCCAAGTTTAACGATGCCCCGCCGGAGGTGAGCCGAATCGTCCGCGATGTGGCCTTCAGCGGCGATGGCGAACCCACGATGGTCTCCAACTTCGATGTGTGCGTGGAAGTCGTGGCCGACGTGCTGCGGGAAAAAGGCCTCTCGGAGACCAAGATCGTGCTCATCACCGACTCGGCTGGCTTGGACAAAGTCTCCGTGCGCCGGGGTGTGTCGCTCATGGATGCTCATCATGGGGAGGTCTGGGCCAAGCTCGACGCCGGCACCGAGGAGTACTACCGGCACATTAACCGCAGTTCTGTGCGCTTCGACCGAATCTTGAGCAACCTGCTGGAGACAGCTCGGGTTCAACCCATTGTCATTCAGAGCCTCTTCCTGAAGACCCACGGCCAACCCATGTCGTCGATCGAACTGGATGCCTACTGCCGACGCCTCAACCAAATTCGGGACGGTGGAGGCACGTTGCGCGAGGTTCATGCGTACACACTGGCTCGACCCACGCCGGAAGCGTGGGCCACACGCCTCAGCGCCGAAGAACTGTCGGCGGTGGCCGAAACCATTCGCAACCAGACCGGACTTCGGGTGGAAGAGTTTCCTTAGCCTTCAAGCACGAGCCTCAGCTTGGCCCGCGCCTCGCTCTCGCCTCGTCTTGCGAAAGAATCCGCTACGCCATCCCTTTCCTCCCAACTGAATCGTTCCGGCTGAGCCAAACTTCCGAGTAGAAACAAAAACTCCCGCGGGAAGCCCCATCATCATGGGGTCCAGCGGGAGTGGATTCGGATTTTTTTAGCTCATGTACTCGCGCGGATCGGCCACTCGACCGGCCAGCGCGCTGGCGGCCACGGTCGCCGGCGAAGCCAGAAATACTTGGCTCTCCTTGTGACCCATGCGACCCGGGAAATTCCGGTTGGTGGCACTGATGCACTTCATGGGCGTATTCATCCGACCAAAGGTGTCCACCGGTCCGCCCAGACAGGCTGAGCAACCGGCATTCTCGGTCATTTGAACACCCGCAGAAATGAGGATTTCCCAGATGGTCTGATTGCCCCAGCGGGTATTCTGAAGATCATGGACAATTTCCGGGGTGGCGGGCACGCCGAAGGTATCGATGACCACTTTCTTGCCGCGCAGCACGCGGGCAAATTCTACGAAGTCGCTGGTCTTGCCGCCGGTGCAAGATCCGACATAGGCCCTATCGAGCTGAATGTGGGATAATTCCTTGGCGGACTTGCGTTGGCCGGGGTCCGGGTGACAGGCCACCATGGGTTCGAGCTTGGAGAGATCGATGACAATCTCGCGGGTAAACTTCTGGTCGTGATCCACCTCGACCGGCTCGTAGGTGGATCGGGTGCCGTTGAGGCGGGTGCGGGCGTCGACGTACTCGGCCGTGCGCGCATCGAAGGGGAAGATACCGTTCTTACCACCCGCCTCGATGGCCATGTTGGCGATGGTCATGCGGTCATCCATCGACAGCGTCGCGATGCCAGAGCCGTGGAACTGCATGGCCTGATAAGTCGCACCGTCGAAGCCGATCTCGCCGATGGCGTGCAAGATGATGTCCTTGGCCATAATGCCCAACTGCATCTTGCCCTCAAGTCGGAACGCAATGGTCGACGGCACCTTGATGAGCAACTTGCCTGTGCCCAGGACGAATCCGGCGTCGGTGTTGCCGATGCCGGTGGCGAACTGGTTGAAGGCGCCGGCCATGCAGGTGTGGGAATCGGTCCCGAAGAGAATCTCCCCGGGGCGGGTGTGACCCTTCTGCGGCAGCGCTGCGTGGCAAACGCCGGCGTACTGGGAACCGTACTGGCGCTTCAGTAGGCCTTTAGTCGCATCGAACTTCCAGGCGCCGTTGGGGTCGTCGATGACGTCATAGAAATACGGGATTTCCTGCTCTCGCACGAAGTCGCGCAAAATGTCGACGTTGCGGTTGGACTTGGAATCGGAGGTAAAAATGTAGTGGTCGGGAATGATGACCACTCGGTTGCGGTCCCACACCTTGGCGTTCTGGCCGAACTCGCGCTTGAAGACGCCGATGGTCCCCGGTCCGCACACGTCGTGGGTCATGAGGACATCCGCATTCACCCAGATATTGTCACCGGCAGACACGTGGGATTTGCCCGCGGCTCGGGCCAACAACTTTTCGGTCAACGTCATAAAATCGTTGCCAATAGTAGCCAACGGACTGAGTCGGCCGCAACCGCGAGTTCTTGGTTGAAGTTGCACGGGACGGACCGTGGGTTCTTGACGGGATGTCTCGGGCGGAGCTCCGCGGGACCAAGCCTGCGGTCCCGCTGCCGCTCAGGGTGAGGTAAATCGGTCTGGCGAAAGCGTCGGATACTCAGGGATGAACGGATTATGCAGGGCGGAAACGGCCTAGGCCGGAACGATTTCTGTTGGATCGGTGGCGCTCAGATCGCCAGCAACCTTAAGATCTGGTCGAGTTTGCGGTTCAAAGCGACAGACGGCGAACCGACTCCGGACTGGATCGCTTCCGAAACCCTAGGGATCTCGACGATGCGGTCGGCGGGGTGATACTCGGAGAGGCTTCGGGCATTGCGGACAGTGGACGTATCGGCCGAAGCCGGGGCCATAAGCACGACGGGGACGCTAGAACGCAGCGACGGCGGCAGGCAACCGAGGGTGGCGCGGACGTCGTGGATCACTCCCAGCCGGTTGGAGGCCACGATTAGCGGCACCGCTCTCAGGCGGACGATCAGGTCCCGCGTATCCCCGTCGGCGGTGAGGGGGCTCAACAACCCTCCAGCCCCCTCGACGAGAGTCTGTTCCACTTGATCGGAATGCCTTCGTACGTGAGCTACAACCTCTTGAAGGGTCACGACCCGGCGCTCCAATCGGGCCGCTAAGGCGGGGCTCAGGGAAGCCTCGAAATGCCAGGGGTTAATGTCTTCCAACGTCTGAGATCCATTCAGGGCGGCTTCAAGCACTCGGGCGTCACCACGACCGCCGCTGCACAGGGGCTTGAAGGCTCGTACGGTCCGTCCGAGTCGGACCAGTCGGCGCACGAGGAGTCCGGAAAGCACGGTCTTGCCAACTCCAGTCCCCGTCCCGGTCACCACCAGAATCTTCTGTTTTGCCGCCATGTCTTGGGATTCTGGTATCGCCGTTCCTCAAGAACCAGCCCATTCGCCCCTTGTGCGGTCTTCCTCCGTTTTGTCACCGTTGAGATCCGTTCTGGAGGCCCACTTCGGGACCGATTATCATGACTCCCAACGCATCAGGCTCCTCAGCGATTCCGTTGCTGTCGAACCCACGACCAACGCCAATGGCCCGGCGGATCATCCCTTGCTTGGATGTCCATGACGGTAAAGTTACCCGAGGCGTGCAATTCGGCCGAGCCGAAGAGGGCGGTCTGCGCACGGTTGGTGATCCGGTAGAGATGGCTCTGCGCTATGATAACCAAGGTGCCGACGAGATGGTGTTCTTCGACATTACGGCCAGCGCCCACGGACGAGCTTCGATGATCGACGTTATCGAGCGGACCGCCGACCAGTGCTTCATGCCACTGACGGTGGGCGGTGGCATCCGAACCGTGGAAGACATGGGGCAAATGCTCCGGGCCGGCGCCGACAAGATCAGCATCAACTCCAGCGCCCTCGCGAATCCGGAATTAATCCGTCAAGGGGCCGAGAAATATGGAAGCCAGTGCATCGTGGTGTCCATCGACGCCAAGAAGGTGGGCCCGGATCATTGGGGGGTTTTTGCAGCGGGTGGTCGAAAAGAGACTGGACTGGACGCGGTCGAATGGGCTTGCCGAGCTTACGAACTCGGGGCGGGCGAGGTCGTCCTCAATTCCATCGATGCCGACGGGACCAAGCAAGGCTTCGATCTGGTGATCACTCGACGCATGAGTGAGGCCGTCGGAATCTCGGTGGTGGCCAGCGGTGGAGCCGGCAATTTGCAGCATCTAGCCGATGTCCTAAAAGAGGGACACGCCGACGCCGTTCTAGCCGCCAGCATCTTCCATTTTGGTACCCACACTGTTCGCGAAGCCAAGTCGTTTTTGGCTGCTCAAGGTATTACTGTCCGACTCTGACCGGGGAGTTCACTGCAAAAATAGTCAACGAAAGGATTTGCCCTGAACCTCAAAATAAGGAGGATGGCTGCTGTCTGTCAGAGATCTAGTGCTTCCAAGGCGTGGTGAATCCTCAGGTGAACTTGATTCGGTGAAGATTTGAAACCCGGCAGTCGGGAACAACCTCGAGAACGCAAGCGGTACTCCGAGCAGCAAGTCATCTATGAGCAACAAACTGTTTGTCGGAAACCTTTCCTACAATACCACCGAGAACGAACTGCAGGACGCATTTTCCGCATACGGAACCGTCCTAGAAGCCAACCTGATGGTCGATCGCGTAAGCGGCCGTCCCCGCGGATTCGGCTTTATCACCTTCAGCACCCCCGACGAAGCCCAGAAGGCTGTCGAGGCCATGAACGGCGCACAGATTGGTGGCCGTCCCCTGACGGTCAACATCGCCCGTCCCCGTGAAGATCGTCCGTCCGGTGGTGGCGGCGGTTACGGTGGTGGCGGCGGCAGCCGTGGCGGTCGCGGCGGTGGCGGCGGCGGTTACGGTGGTGGCGGCGGTGGTGGTCGCGACCGGTACTAAGTTGTACCGAAGTCATTAATTCTTTCACGGGCGAAGGCTGGAGTCTTCCGGTCTTCGCCCTTTTTCTCTTCCCTATTCCCATTTCGGTCGACCTGCATTCAGATCGCCCCTTTTTATTACTGTCCTTGTCCCGATAGAGTCCTGTCCCCATGAAAGAAAACGCCATCGAAGTCGAAGGCCGCATCTCAAGCGTCCTGGCTGGCACTATGTTCCGTGTCGAGCTGAACAATCAGCATCTGGTTTTGGCCACCGTCTGCGGCAAAATGCGCAAGCGCTGGGTCCGTCTCACCGTGGGCGACCGAGTCAAAATGGAGATGTCTCCGTACGACCTGAACAAGGCGCGGATTACTTGGCGGATCGGCTGATAGGCCATCGCGTTTTCATTGCATTTCTCTGCTTTTTCCTGCTCGATTTTTCTTCCCTCACGGATTCCCTGGCAAAAATGGATTTTAGACAATTGGGCCTAGACCCTCGTGTGCTGCGCGCTGTCGACGAAGCCGGCTACACTGAACCGACGCCGATTCAAGCTGCGGCCATTCCGCTCATCCTTTCCGGCAAGGATCTCATCGGCATCGCCCAGACCGGAACCGGCAAGACTGCAGCATTCACGCTGCCGCTCCTGACACGTCTGGCCACTGGCCACTCCAGCCCAGGGCATATCCGCGGCCTGTTCCTCGCGCCCACCCGGGAACTGGTCGTTCAGATCCACGAGAATGTGCGGGATTATGCCCAGTTTCTCTCCCTCAGCGTGGCCACGGTCTTTGGCGGTGTCGGCGAAAAGCCGCAAATTGAGGCGCTCCGACGGGGGGCCGACATCATCATCGCCACGCCAGGTCGCTTGATAGACCTCATGGCCAGGCGCTATGGCAACTTTTCCGGTATCCAGCACCTAGTCCTCGACGAGGCAGATCGCATGTTGGACATGGGCTTCCTGCCCTCCATCCGGGATATTGTACGCCAGCTACCCAAACGGCGGCAGACCCTGCTCTTTTCGGCGACGCTGTCGCGGGAGATCGAAGCGGTGACCCGCGAATTCTTGCAGTCGCCGCAGTCCGTCGAGATCGGAAGACGTTCGAATCCTGCCGAGTCGGTGGCCCAGTCGGTGTACGAAGTAGCGCGGCATCTTAAGCCTGCTTTGCTTCAACAACTCCTTCTGGATCCTGCTATGGAGATGGTTCTGGTCTTCACTCGCATGAAGCATGGTGCCGACCGCATCGCCCGACGACTCGAGCAATCCGGAATCCGCACCGCAACGCTCCATTCCAATCGTTCTCAGAACCAACGCACGCGGGCCTTGGCAGAATTCAAAGGCGGGGCCGTGCGCGTTTTGGTGGCAACCGACATCGCAGCGCGGGGCATTGATGTGGACGGAATTTCGCATGTGGTGAATTTCGACTTCCCCATGGCGCCCGAAGACTACGTGCATCGAATTGGTCGCACGGGTCGAGCCAACGCCGTGGGTGACGCCATCAGTCTAGTCAGTTCGGACGAATTCAACGACCTGCGAGCGCTGGAGCGCTTCATCAACCGAGCCGTACCGCGCAAGCGCTTGGAAGGTTTCAACTATTCAGCGGCCGCCCCAGCTGTCTCTCCGGATTCACGCCGGGAGTCAGGCCCCTCCGGTGGGCGTGGTGGTGGCTCAGGGCGAGTTTCCAGAGGATCTGGTCCTTCAAATCGCAGTCCCAGACCCCAAGGTGGCGGTGGCAGCAGAAGTGGCGCGAGCGGGGGGGCCTCCAGCGGGGGTACTTTTCGCCCTCGTCAGTTTCGCTAGGCCGGTGTGGGGCACCCTATCCGGCAATGGCGTCATGAGGCTGCAGGCCTATTCCGCCAAGTTGTCTTTTGCCAAGTTGTATTTCGCCAAGTCCGGCTAATACAACAAGCCAACGCTTTGTCTCTAGCTTTTTGCTGAGAGAAGCAGCCCTGTTTCATTGGGACCGTTGGTCACTACTGAACTTTCTGTTCGAGGGGAATGATGCAGCCTGGGGCTGCAAAGTTCTGGTTCCTCGTCACTTTCAGTGGGTAGCACTCGCTCCCAAGATGGGGTTGGCTTAAATGTTTCTTGCCCCGCACGAGATTAATCACTCGCGCCGACAGCAATTACTCCGGTGGTCATGAGAAGCGTTAAGGTGTGTCTCAATGTAGAAGAAACCGGATAAAATCCAAAATACCCAAGGGTCACTGATCGAAATTGGGAGGATTTCTCCTCGTAGGGGAGGTCGTCGTCCCCACCTTCCAAACTTCTGAACTAGCAGGCCTTCAAGGCAATGGGAACTCCCGGTTGCTGGGAACCACTGGCTGTCGGAGACAACCGATCCTGAAGGTCAACCCACTGGAAACGTCGAGGAACCAAAAAAACGGAAGGTTCCCGGTTGCCTCGGACAGAACGAGTTTTATCTGATAGGCAACCCCCGTCCCTGCAATCCTGCGGTTCCCAAGGAAGGCCTGCACGGGACTTTAACCCGTTGGAAAGTGCGCCCTGCCGGGCGCATTAACGAAAAGAGGCCGGGCTTTCGCCCGGCCTCCGTGTCACTCACGAGTTATTGAGTCTACTGTCTTAGCGCTTGGCGCGGATGAACAGAGCTGCACCGTCCACCGTGATCTCATCCCCGCTCTTAATCGCGGAGTCAGCAAAGGTGCCGTTGAGGGTGGTAGAGGTTTGAAGCGTTCCAGCGCCATCGAAGGTGATCTTCACCTTGCCGTTGGCACCCAAAGCTGCCTTCAGGTTACCAATGACGGCCGCCGGAGCGGCGTTGAAGTCCCAGTAAGCGATCAGGCCCTTGGCGGCTGGGAGAGCCGTCGGCAAGGTGCCCTTGGACAAAGCGACGATATCGGCCTCGACCAACTCCTTACCGTAGACGGAGAAGTCATCGATGATGGCGTGGCTGATCTCACCGCCGTTGGCACCGGAGCCCATGTAGAAGGCGTCGATGTCCACCGGCAACTTGGCGGTGCTCTCACCCGAGAGGAAGAGCTGACCGTCGATCCAACTGTTCTTCGAAGCACCCTTCTTGGTGAACACGAACAAGTGGTAGGCGTTGGTCCACCAGGACGACTCTCCGGAGTACGGGGGGAAGGTCTTGATGTCGGCCGTAATACGCTGGGTCGTGCCGTCGCAGCAACCTACGGTGTCGAAGTAGATATTCTGGTTGCTCCACGGCGCATGCGCATGGAAACCACGGTTATGCGGGCTTCCTGGGGAGTTCATCGTGAAGGCCGAGCTATCGGCGACATCCAGCTTCTTTTGCCAGAAGGCGACCGTGAGCTCGTCGTTGGCGGTGGCCGCGTTGACCTTGGCCAAGAACGCACTGTTGAAGCTGACCACGGGGCCACCCTTCATCGTCAGATTAATGGCCTTGTCGCCCGCCTTACCGGTGGCACCAGCGGCATCAGCCGTGAACACCGAGGAGCCGGTCATCAGGCCGGGGTATCCAGCCACCTTGTCCTCGGTCGTGCCGCTGTAGGCACCCGAGGTGAAGCTGTAGTCGTAGGTGGCGGCCTTGCCACCGGCATCCAAATAACCCAGCGAGACGGTGTGGACCGCCAGGCTCGCCGACAGGGCCGACGGGGTGTACTTAATAGTGATG
>SXGS01425515.1_pt1 | contig 19369 bp, 27 predicted proteins | sample 3174681 | NCBI WGS metagenome assembly SXGS01 (sample SAMN11356861, study PRJNA531348) | freshwater metagenome | isolation source: freshwater sample F1-80 | place: China: Fuxian Lake, Yuxi | collected 2017-12-25 | reverse complement strand
TCAGCGTCATGGTGAGGCCCAAGAGTATAGAGTAGTTAGTTTAAATGTAGCTCAAACTTTGTTTAAAGAGTTTTTTAATAGTGATATTGGTATTATTGATGATGCTTCTTATTCACCATGCTACTTAATGTATTTACCTATAATTAGAGATGGTTTTAAATCATCTAAGAATATTGGTGAGTTTTTAGATATTACCGGGTATTTGACTCTGGATATTAAAGAAGAAACTACAGAGATTCAGGAGTTTGTAAAGACGGCTAAGAATACTCCGTTATCTATAACTGATGATAGAGTTAGAGAAGTTTTAGCTGGGTATAATGTTGAAGATACAGATAGAGATAGTTGGTTAAAAGTATGTCAAGGACTTCATCACCAATATAAAGGGTCAGAAGAAGGTTACAAGCTGTTTTTAGAATGGAGTTTAACAGATACTAGGTTTAGTGAAGATCAGATAAGAAACGACACTAAAACAGCTTATTATAGTTTAAAATCAAATAGGAGTAATCCTATAACTTTTGCCTCAACTATAGCTGTTGTGAATGATAAAAAAAAACTTCCTGTTAAGGTAAGTGTTGAGACAAAAGAGCCGCCAAAATCTATAAATTATAGTTATTTTATTCATACAAAAGAAAATAAAAAGGGAGAGATTACTGGTATAAAAAGCACATATGAGAACTTTGAAATAATGTGCAAGTATTACAGAATAGAAGTTGCATATGATAAAATTGGCAAAGACAAAATAAATAGTTTAGAGCAAGATGCTAATACTTTTCTCACTACTATTAAATCATTATTGATACTAAATAATATGGATAAAAGCGTAGCTTGTGATTATGTGAATAAGCTTGCAGCTGTTAATCAAAAAAATGTTTTTAAAGTTACTATGGACAACATTATTTGGGATGGTGTTAGTAGGTTAAAAGAATTTTACAATACAATAGAAGTTGATAGGGAACTTACTGAAACTAGAAACCTTTACTTATTAAAGTGGTGTCAGCAGATGTTATACCAAGCTTTGTATGAAGGTGATAAAAAGATTGCTAGAAATATTTTAATATTAAAGGGTAAGCAAAATATAGGTAAGTCAACATGGGTTAAATCTTTATTGCCACTTAGTTTACAAAAATATATTGGCCAAGGCATGGCATTAAATACTAATGATATGATGAGCAAGTATGCTGTATTGAAAAATTTAATTGTTGAACTTGCTGAGTTAGAACACTCTTTCAAAAAGTCTGATATTAACCAGTTTAAAAGTTTTTTTGGTGTTACAGAAGATAGTTTAAATATGAAATTTGTAACAGAACCAGTGATATTTGAAAGAACTACAAGTTTTATTGGTACGATAAATGATGATACGTTTTTGAAAGATAGATCAGGTAGTACAAGATTTTTAGTTTTACCAGTTAATAAATTAAATGGGTTCCATAAGATAGATATTTTACAAGCATATAAGGAGATATTAGATACAACTGATTATTGTAATTTTGAATTAACTGAAAAAGAGCGAGATAATCAGCAACTAATCAATGAGGAATTTGAACAACCAAATTTATTGGAAGAAACTTTTCTTGATAATTTTGAGTTAAAGTTTGAAGAAGGCGGTGAGTATATGAACTGTTCGGAAATGTTAAAGCAATTAAGCTTAGGAGTTAAAGACTTCACCTATAGTCGAAAAGCAGACATTAAACATATTGTAGACAGATATGGTTTCAAATACAGAAAGGACTTAAAGAAGTGGTTAGTAAAAATCAAACAAGGAGATTGAAACAATGAGCAATGAATATATTGCTGATGCTATAGCAAAGAAAAAAATTAATTACTATAGGAAACTTAATAATATGTCTGTTTCTAAGTTGGCGTATGAGATAGGGATAACAGAAAGTAAATTAGCTCAAACAATGCACAGCGCGCGTGTTAAATCCGTACCTTTAGACGTGGTGAAAAAATGTGCTATCATTTTTAATGTGACAATAGAAGAATTAGTAAATTAATTATATTTTACTATTGCTATTTTACTATTTCTAATATATTATATAGTTTCATCAATTAAAAGACAATATTATGAGTAAGAAAATTAAACATGACGATGATGAGTTGAAGCTAGAGAATTGCCAAAATTTTGAATTCACTATTGAAGAAAATAAGCAATTAAGATTACCGATACATTTACCAACACCTTATATCGCTCATGAGGAAGATAATGCAATTATTTATCAGCGTCATGAAGACGGATACGTGAATGCTACTGCTATGTGCAAAGCGGCAGGTAAGTTAATGGGTAACTATAATCAATTAGAAACAACAAAAGAGTTTTTACAAGCATTATCGTCCGATATAGGAATCCCAATAAGGGACATTATTGTCACACAAAGAGGTGGTGAATCTCATTTAAAAGGTACTTGGGTACATCCTGATTTGGCTGTCCATTTAGCCATGTGGTTATCACCTAAGTTTGCCGTTAAAGTAGTAAGGTGGGTTAATGATTGGCGGAACGGTAAAATACGTCAATCGCACACACCTTATCATATAAAAAGGTGGCAAATGAATGAACATGCTGTACCTCATGGTCATTTCTCTATTTTACAGGAAATGGGCTTGCGGGTGTTTAGTAAATTTGAAAATCAAGGTTATTTTTTATCAAGTAATATTGTACCAGATATATCCGAAGGTAGGATGTTTGCAGGTTGGTTAAGAAGACAAGGGGTTAATGTGGATGAAATGCCTACATATATGCACAGATATATGGACGGACGTTTGGTACAAGCTAAGGCATATCCTATGACATTATTTACTGCGTTTCATGCGCACTTAAATGAAGTTTGGTTACCTAAAAAGGCATATAAGTATTTTGTTGAAAGAGATGTTAAGGCTATTCCGTTTTTACTCAAATTAGTACCGAGTATTGCTGTTAAAGATCAACTTAAATTAATAGGTAGTTCATGCAAATAACTTACAAGAAAAGACTAACAAAAAATCTAGGTAATTACGAATCTATTGCTGTTGAGATAGGTATTGAGGATGAAGTTAATTATGAGACTGGTGAAACAGTTGAAGAATGTTACGTCAGATTGCGTGAGACAGTTAATTTTAAATTGAAGAAAGAGTTTTCAAAAATAGGGGGTAAATAAAATGTTACATGAGTTACAGACTAAGATTGTTAATTCATATTTAAATAAAGAACTAAATGCTGTTGAAAAAGATGTTGGTTTATTTTTTGTTGGATTTTTAACAAAAATAGATGTTCAAGCAAAAATGACTTTTGATGAAATCTATGATGGTACAATTAATCAAATTAAAAGTTATAGGGATTCACTTGGGGGTGTTTCAAATTACTCTATTGAAGAAATGATTAATGATTTAATATATGAGCTAGGAGAAGATAAATAAAAAATGATTTAATCAGGGAAATCAATATGTTAGGGCAATATTTAAAGATAGAAGGTAATTGAAAATGAAAAATGATTTGAAATGGGTATTAATTTACATAGTAATAATTACATACAGTGTGTTTATGCTATTTGTTTGCTTTGAAATTTATTATACAAAAGAAGAAATAGCAATTATGCGTCAACATAATGAATTGGCACTTGAGCTTAGAGTTAAACGAATAGAGGAGATTTTAGAATGAGTAGAAGAGATATTGAAATGAGTTCTTATGAAGGTATGATTAAATTCATACCTGAAAATGATCACGTTAAATGGGGAAGAAATGAAGCAGAGTTTGAATTGCATATGCGTGAAAAACAAAATATTTTTGATAATTATTATTTATACGACATGTTTGAAAAAGAAGAAGGTAGAGAATTAAATGACGCAGAATATTTACTAACAAATGGAATGACTAAACAACAGGCAAAACGTTTAGGTATGGATGGAGAAATAAAATGAAAACTCAACATTCATTGCTAAGTCCTTCTAACTTCGAGAGAAGAATGATTTGCCCTGGTAGTTTAAACGCAGAAAAGGATTTACCTCATACAACTTCTGTTTATGCAGAAGAGGGAACAATGCTTCATGATAGGGTTAATCAATTTATTACAAGAAATACTGCATGCTTACATGGTTTAAAAATAGATCAACAAGATGCTGTTTATAGTGCAGCTGAATATTATTTTGATTTGATACGAACAAATAACGTTTTACCAGTTAAAGAAATACATGAGCAAACGTTTGACCTAAGCTTCATTTACCCTGGTATGAAAGGAACGGCAGATAGTGTTCTAATAACTTTAAATAAAAAGACAGATAGTTATGATCTACATGTTATTGATTACAAATTCGGCAAAGGTATTTCTATAAATGCACATCAGAATTACCAACTGTTACTTTATTATCTTGGTGTAGTTAATGACCCTGAAATAGAAGAGCTATTACAAGCTAAGAAGTATAATGTCCATTTACATATAGTTCAACCATATAAGTTCAACAGCGTTTGGAGCTTAAATGAAACAGAAAAGTTATTGTTTAGTAATTTAGAAATGTATCAGGACGTAGCACAAAAATGTTACGTACCTGACGCACCGAGAACTGCTAGTAAAAAAGGGTGTCAATTCTGCAAAGCAAAGCCGACTTGCCCCGCATTAGCTAGTTTTGTGCCGAATACAAAAACTAAATTAGGTGAGCTATCAGATAGTGAGATAGCAAATATATACGACAATAAAGATTTAATTGCTATGTACATTAAAGCCGTCGAAGAACATATAAAGGATAAATTAGAGCAAGGTAGTTTTATGAACTACACGCTTAAACCCAAATTATCTAATCGTAAATGGAATGATGATGCGTACGATTATTTAGTAGAAAACCTTAGTGAAGAAGCTTTTGAAGTTAGCAGCAAGTTAATAGCTATAACAAAGGCAGAGAAGTTACTAGGGAAAGAAGTTGTAAATAAATTAACAATTAGAGAAGAGGGGGTTAATGAGATAGTAAAAATATCAGATGAATCAAAAGAAATATTTAAAACATTTAATGACGATTAAAAATAATTAAAAAGAGTAAAATTATGAAAAAAGTTACTATTGTACTACCAAAAGTTATATTAAGTTTTCCACATCTTACTGAGAAACAACCATTAGATCCTGTTTATATTAAAACTGAAGAACAAAGAAAATATACAGCTACTTTTCTTTTATCAAAAAAAGATAATGCTCATATAAGTGCTGTAAAAAAAATGGAAGAAGAATTAAAAAACCTTCTTAGCATTATCAAGGTTAAACAAAATCCTCATATCTTGATAAAAGATGGCGACGAGGAATATGAGGCTATTGAAGATAAGGATAAGAAAGCTAAAAATGAATATAAAAAAGGTAATTTTATTATAACAGCAAGTAATAAATTTCAACCTTTGTTAAACGCTCAAGGGGGCGAAGAGTTTGACATATCTAAACATGAAAAGCTTTTTTACCCAGGGTGTTATGTTCATGGTTATATTGAGTTATCGCCATATAAATTTAATGACGTATGGAAAGGTGTATCAAACAGATTACAGCACGTTCAATTTTCTAAAAATGGGAAACCACTTGGTAGCAGTGGGGCAATATCAGGCGCATCAGAGTTTGAAAAGTTTGCTGAAGATGACGAAAAAGATGATTTTGGAACATTCCAACAAAACAGTGATATTCCAGAAAAAGATATATTTTAAATTAGGAAAAATAATATGACTAAATCAAATCTAATATTTAATAATAAGTTAGTACTTTCTAATTATGATCATTTACCTTCTATTACATTTATTCCTCATTCCGATAATAGATTTACATTAGTTATAGGTGGAGATGATTTTGAGTTGGAAATCAAAGACGGAGAATTAATCTCTACAGGCCATGGGAGTATGATGTTCCCTATTAATAAGAAAAAAAGTGGTAGCTATAAACTAGATGAAATAATTCCTGATGAAACAGAGCAAGATAGAATAACACCTATTGAAGTTAATTTACCTGAAATTGATAAAAATTAACTACAAAAAGAATCACTAATATGCAAAAAAACCAATTATTCTTTGATACTGAGTGTTATCCTAACTATTTTCTTATAGTTTTTAAGGATTTAAATGGAAATGAAGAATGTTTTGTTAAAGATGAAAATAATGTTTTACCGGTTAGTAGAATTAAAAAATTACTAGAAACAAGACAAACAATAGGTTTCAATTCTAGAATGTATGATATTCCGATGATTACTTACGCCTTAAGTGGCGTAAGTAACTCATTATTGAAGGAAATGTCAGACAGAATAATTAATGAGTCAGTTTATGAAACATTATGTGAGTATCAATTATGGTGTCCAAAAGATTACGATCATATAGACACAATTAATGTAGCTATTGGTAAGAATAGTCTAAAGATGTATGGTGCTAGAATTAATACACCTTATTTACAAGACTTACCTTACGACCCAAGTATAATTCTTACCGCTGAGGATAAATTAATTATAAAAAAATATTGTTCTAATGACGTTGATATAACTAAAAATTTATATTTACATTTAAAAGACGCAATAGATATTAGGTCAGTTATTAATGATGAATATCAAGTGGATGTTAGAAGTAAATCAGATGCCCAAATAGCAGAAGTTTTAATAAATAAAGAATTATTTTCATCAAAAAAGAAAATAAAAACTTTTGAATTTAAATACACACCACCTGATTATATAAAATTTAAAATTGATACATTGAACAATCTTTTATCTAAATTTAGAGATATTGAATTTAAAGGGGTAGCTGGTGATAGGTTACTTGAGAAAGGAATTGTTACGGATGTATTAATAAATGATGTTCCATATTCTTGTGGTATTGGTGGATTGCACTCTAAGGAAGAAGCAAGAACTGTGTTTGCTAGTGAAGATGAATATATTATTGATATAGATGTTGTCAGTTATTATCCGACTATTATTTTGAATAATAAATATTGCCCAGATAATTATAATGTAGAAGAATTTTTACAATTTTATCAAAAAATATATGACGATAGAATTATAGCCAAAAAAGAAAATAATATTAGCAAAGCTAATGTATATAAGATTATTCTCAATGGTAGTTTTGGTAAATTTGGTGATCAATATAGTAGTTTATATTCACCGAAATTACTAATCCATACCACTATAACAGGTCAACTTAGTATATTGATGTTAATAGAAAAGTTAGAAGAATATGATTACAATGTATTGAGTACTAATACGGATGGAATAACAGTAAGAGTTAGAAAAGATAAGTATGATTTTTTTAAAAAGATAGTTAAAAGTTGGGAAGATAAAGTAAATTTCAAAACAGAAGAAGTTAGATATAGATCGTTACATAATCAAAGCGTAAATTCTTATATTGCTATTAAAGAAGATGGAACTTTAAAATGCAAAGGGTTATTTGGCAGTGATGATTTGTCTAGAAATCCAGCTATTAAAATATGTAAAGAAGCTATTTTTTCTTATTTATTAGATAAAAGAAAAATTGAAGATACAATATATGCAGCAAGTTTAGACCCTTCCAATTTTATTATGGTACGAAAAGTAGCAAAAGGTGGTTATTGGAAAGAAAACTATTTAGGAAAAGTAGTGAGATGGTATTGGTCAACAAAAGGTGAACCTATAATTAACCCAAAAGGTGATAGAGTAGCTAATACTGACGATGCATTTCCTATAATGAATATGGAAGATAAAGTAACCGATATTCATTATGAAAAATATATAGCTAAGACATATGAATTATTAGAGTCAATAGGTGTAAACACATGAAAAGACGTAGTATAACTAAGAAAGAAACATTAGAATATATTGAGAATAATTTTCCTGATGAAGGAATAACTGTTGTAGTTTCTAACAAATTTAATTTTTATACCTGGTTAAATATTGTATTTTTAAGTTCTATACTTTCAACTCTATTAACATTGTTAATATTCGATTTATTTTTACATATACCAAGTAATTTCATAGGGTTTTTAAGATTCGTAGTATTGTTATTTATACCAGCCATATTATCTGCTCTTATAGTGAAATTTTTTGAATTTAGATATAAATATCAGGTTAAATAATATGAGTGAAAAAGAAATAACTTGCCCTGGTTGCGGTAGTTTAAATTGTAAAATAGATTACAATTACCCAACAATGGACACAAATTTACCAGAGTACACTTTTGTGTGTCAAGAATGTAAAGAAATATTTTAGAACAAATAGATGGCACGAATAAATATGCACGATGAAAGCATAAAAGCTAAATTAGAAGAACGATGGAAAGAATCTAAAGAAGATAGAGATTATGCGGCTAGAATAGCTAAAAGAGATGAAGCTATTGCGTTTGCAAAATATCGTAAACTTAGAGAAACTAGGAAACAATCAGAAAAAGATTAAAGTAACCCACTGGTTTGAGGATATATTTTACTACATAGCCTTAGTGGGTTTGTAACCTTTATGTCAAAAAGATTAAACAATAAAAATGAGGTAATTATTGTATGAACATTATTATAGATAAATCATGAAAGAAAAGCAAATAGAAAGTAAAGTTGTAAAAAAAGCCAAAGAGTTAGGTTTTTTGACTTATAAATTTAGTTCACCATCAAATAGAGGTGTGCCAGATAGAATTTTTATAAGCCCTTATGGTGAAGTATTTTTTATGGAATTTAAATCTGAAAAAGGGAAACTTACGCAATTACAAAAGAAAGTAATAAAAGATATGTGCGCTTATGAGGTTGAAGTATTTGTTGTTGACCATTTTGAGACAGGGTTAGAAATATTATGTATAAAAAATGGTGATTGTTTTGAATGTTGAAGTCCGCTGCGCGGCAATTTTTAGTTTTTGCAAAATACTTGCAAAAACTAAAGGAATCACTTATCTTGCATTTATATATTTTGATTGTCAAAAGTGCTTTAATTTAAGCTTTTATCAAAGGTATCACATTATTAATTTTAGTTTTTTACTTGCAAATAATTTATAATTAAAAGTAATACTTGCATTTATTAAATATTTGAGTAAAATTACCCCTACTTGCATTTGCAAGTAACTTAAACTATATGGAAAATAATGACAAAAGAAATAAAAGGAAAGGCTATTGGTGGTAAAGCTAGGGCTGCTGCATTAAGTCCAAAAAGAAGAAAAGAAATTGCTTTAAACGCATTAGCTATTAAAAACGATAAGACTATACTTAAAGCAACACATGGAAGCGATAATACCCCTTTAAAAATTGGTGATATGATAATACCTTGTTTTGTATTATCAAACGGCAAACGAGTATTAGTTCAAAAAAATATGGCAGTTGCTATAGGATTATCTGAAAAAAGAGGTGGTGGAGCACTTATTAGTTTTACAGGGGGAAAATCAATATCAACATTTATTGATTGGGAATTACAAGAAAAACTTGAAAATCCTATTAAATTTAGAACTCCACAAGGTAATTTGGCACATGGTTACGATGCTTCAATTATTATAGACATTTGTAATGCAGTACTAACTGCAAAAGACAAACATAAATTGCAAAAACAGCAAATGCACATTGTTCAACAATGTGAAATGTTAATAAGAAGTGTTGCTAAAGTTGGAATAATAGCTTTAGTAGATGAAGCTACAGGATACCAAGAAGATAGGGAAAAAAATGCCTTAGCTAAAATTTTAGAAGAGTTTATTGCTAAAGAATTAAAACCTTGGGTAAAAACGTTTCCAATAAGTTATTATACAGAGTTATGTAAATTAAGAAATATACCTTATATTGCAGGTAGTACTCAATTACCGCAATATTTTGGTCATCTGACTAATAATATTGTTTATAAAAGACTAGCTCCAGGTGTTTTAGCTGAACTAAAAAATATCACGCCTAAAAGTGAGGCAGGTAATAAAACTGCTAGATATTTTCAAAGTTTATCTACTAATAAAGGTTATAGAAAATTAACTGAACATTTAGGTTCAGTTGTTACATTAATGAAGTTAAGTGATGATTACGAAGAGTTTGAAATAAATTTAAATAGAATCCACCCTTTATTTGAAGATGCTTAATGAATCAAACTTGCGTGATTATCAACTACGAGCTGTAAACTATATCTTAGAAAAAAAAAGATGTGGTCTTAATCTTGATATGGGTCTTGGTAAAACTATAACTTCACTTACGGCTTTTATCAAGATACATAATATATATGTTAAAAAGCTACTTATTATAGCACCATTGAATGTTGCCAAGAATGTTTGGCATAATGAATTATTAAACTGGGAACACACTAAACATCTTACTTACTCAATATGCTGTGGCAATGTTAAAGAGCGTAAAGCAGCATTAAATCTAAATGTTGATGTTTACATCATTAACCAAGAAAATATACCTTGGATGCTTACCAATGGTTATTCTAAGTATGGGATGATTATTGTAGATGAGAGTTCAGGGTTTAAAAGTCATGCTTCACAAAGATTTAAAGCTTTAAAAAAGTTTATTTGCCGATACATAGTGTTACTTTCAGGTACACCAATCCCTAATGGCCATATTGATATATGGGCTCAACAATATTTAATTGACCATGGGGAATTACTTGGTAAGAATATAACGACTTATAGAAATATGTATTTTGGCACAGATTTTAATGGTTACAAATATATTTGTAAATACCCAGAGTATATAAGTGATTTATTAGCTAAGAACTGGCTTAGTATGAAGTCAGAAGATTATCTTAATTTACCCGATAAGATCATGAACATAATTAGCGTAACAATAGATAATTATAATTTATACAAACAATATGAAAAGGAATTTTATTTGCAAATAAATAAGGAAGAATTAACTGCTGTTAATGCAGGTGTATTATCTAATAAACTACTTCAATATTGCAATGGAGCAGTATATACTGAAGATAAAGATTATGTTGAGATACATAATAATAAGTTAGACCAACTAGAAGAACTTATCACTAATTATCCCGATGAGAATATATTGGTAGCATTTAATTTCAAATCAGATGAAGAACGCATTAAAAAACGTTTTAAGCATGCTATTACATTAAATAGTAAGAACATAACTGAAATAGAAAGTAAATGGTCTAATGGCGAGATAAAACTGTTACTATGCCAATGTAGTACTGCTAAAGGTCTTAACTTGCAAAAAGGCGGTAGGATAATTATTTGGTTTGGATTAACATGGAATTTAGAGAGCTATTTGCAATTTAATGCAAGACTTCATCGTCAAGGCCAGACTAAACCAGTTTTAATTTATCATTTGGTAGCGAGTCGTTGTAAGGATGAACAGCTAATGAAGGTGTTAAATCAAAAGAATATAACACAAGAAAATCTATTCAAAATATTGAAGGAAAAGAATTAACGTGAAAAAATTTTTATTAAAAATAGTATATACCAAATATTTTCTACTTTTAATCGTAGCTTTGATTGGATTAACTTCTAATTATTTTTTAGGTGATAATAATCCGATAGAAGAGATCACAGAAGAAATCATTAAAGACGAAACAGGATTAGATGTTGATTTTAATGATTTAGAGCACGTTTAACTTATTAAGTTAAATGATTCTTCACCAAGTAATTCAATTTTTCAATTTCTTCAGATTGTAAAATATCGTTACTACTAGGAAATATTGATTCTAGCGTATAATTAGGCATCAAATTTACAATAGGATTTTTATTTTCATCAATAACATTTTCTATTTTATCTTCTTGAATCAGTAAACTGCTATTAAGAATACTAACTTCATTGAACATTTTACTTAATTGCTCTAACTTTAAAGTTTTTTGTAAAAGTTGTTCTCTATGTATTAACTCTGATTTGCGCAAAAATTCAATTTCTTCATGAAGCCTTATTTTATCAGCTCTTAAATCAATTTTATCTTCCTTTAATCCATTTATTTCATTTATTAAAGAATTTTTTTCAAAGTTTGTTTGGTTAAATAATTCATCCTTTTTCGCTAATTGTTGTTTTAATATATTTAATTCCTCAATCAAACGGGGATCTTGTACCTCTTTGACAACCTCTTTAATCACTTCTTTTGTTACTATTTGGGGAGGTTGATAGATAGGAACCTCTTTGGTAATTATTTGAGCAGGTTGATAAACAAGAACTTCTTTAATAACTTCCTTTATAATTATCTCTGGCTCAGGTTTAACTGGTGGATTAAGACGAGATTGAAGTACTCTTTTCATATTTATACCTTAAAAATTAAATCTAACGCTAGCAGTTAAGTTATGTACAAAGTAATCTCTTGCAATCATACTTTCTACCATCCTTGGTTTATTACGTCCTAGATTTAGATAATTATAACTTATATCAAGAGTAGAATTATCGGTTAAATCAATATCAACACCAGCAGTAAGTTTATATGCAAATCTATATACTTTTTGACTATGCATTGGAGAAATTATTTCAGAAATCCCACTCTCAGTATTTGTACCAATACCTGTAGCTTTATCTTGTAAAAGGCTAATACCAATTCCACCACCCATAAAGGGAGTAAAAATACCGTATTTAGTTATATCTTTGTATCCATTAAGCATAGCTGCGCTAATTTTTGTTTTGTAATTAAGTTTAAAATTATCGTCAACTACATTAGTAGAAACTTCATCTGATAAGAATAAAAAATAATGATCTAAAGATAGTTCAGTACGAATCGAGTCTGTTAAGTCATATCCAGTTCCTATTTGAATTAGAGGAAATCTATTTGCTAATTTAATTTTACCATTAAGGTCATTGGTTTGAAAATGAATAGGGTTTATTTGATTTAGTCCAACTCCCATTTTAACATAAAATTTATCCCCATTAGTAGCATATGCTGTTGATGTTAGTAAAAGACTACTTAAAATTGTTGTTATAATTATATTACGCATAAGCTCTGTTTAACCATCCTTGTAAAAATTTTGACTGTTCTTTTTTTAAAATAACTATACTTCTATAATATCCAGCTGCTTCTGATTTTAATGCAGCAAGTAATTCTGTAGAAGAAGCCTTATTAATTGCATTTAATGTGGCAATACCTAATATACCATCTTCATTAACTTTTTTACCAACTGATCTTAGAGCTCTTTGTATTAATGTGTTAGCTTTAGCTGGTCCCATATTTACAGATAAATCAAAAATTTTAGCAGCTATAATAATATTATCTATATTATTATATTGCTGTTTATCCCAAAAATCACGTTTATATATGCATTTTGCTTGATCTGAGGTAAGATTTTTTATATCAACATCAGGATATGATCTTTTTGATATTCCAAAGTTAGTTTCACCACCCATATCAGTTGGATTATTAACATAACCACCCTCATTGTTTAAAACATTGGTAATTATTTTATCAAAATTATCAATTTTACTCATTATTCGATATGTGCTATATTAATATTTATTTTGTAAATCAAAGTTTATGTCATTCATTATACAGTTTTTTCAAACATATTTAAAGCCTTTAATGCTTAGTGTATGGGGATTAGTTATTTTTTATTTAGTAGTTAAAAACAGTAAACTGTTAAAACAAAATGAAAGTCTAAATAAAGATATTATTCAGCAATCTAAAAATATCGAAGTAAAAAAAAAGATTATAGATGTTATTCAAAAAACTAAACCTTCTGATATTAGTGGTAATGTTGAGCGGTTGCGCAACAAAAACTTATAATACTTGCTTAAAAGGAAATGATTTACCTCTAATGCCATTAGGTGGTGAAAAAGTGGCATTAGAAATAGAACAACTATGTAAAAATAAACAACAGTGTTTTAATTTAAATAATTGGTTAAATGAACTTTATTTATTTAGACAACAATACTTACTTTATAGAAAGTTAATCTAGAGATAGATTAATAGCTCATCAATTTTGTTAGGCATTATCTTTCTGCAAGTCTTGCTCCAATCCAACCAGCATCGAGGTTCCCTGGCTTATACCAACCCACACCGTTAGGTATCCATCCCTGGGCCAGATAATGTCTGTCTTGATCTGCTTTCATTTTAATTTCAGCTTGTCGTTGTCTTTCGAAATGCTGTTGCGTGAGAATATCGTTTTGTAATTGCTGTTGTCTTTTATTATATGTGTCTTGTTCTGCTTGTTTCCTAATTCTTTCTTTTTCAGCATTTTGTTTACTAATAACTTCATGTTCAGATTTATAATCATTCGCATTCTTTATTTGCATTCTACTATTCGCTAGTTCTCTCTCAAGATTGTCATATCTCCCTTGCAGATCTGAAATTGAAGAAAGATCTATCCCTTGATTTCCAAAATAATTTTCTATTGCGTTAATGCCATGACCTATGCCGCTATTATATGAATTATTAAGTAACCTAGGTTGTTGATATCCTTTTTCATTTTGATATGCTTTATAAAGCTGTTCGTTATTACCTTGGTCATTTTTCCATTTCTCAATACCTGTGGTATTAGTGCGTTTAACATCATTAAGCATGTTACCAAACTCACTATTAGCCAATTGATCATACTGGTTTAATTTGCCGATTTTATTAATAGCCTCACTATGTTTGTTATTAACACCTGACATTAGCTCATTATTTAGTGTTTTAGCAGTAGTGCCATATGCTGCATTATTTAGTTCCTGCATGCGCTGGGAAGCTGATTTAATATGAGATTGACCGCCATACATACCTTGTTTTATATATTTAGCATTTAGAGTAGTCATATCGGCTTTAGCTTTTTGTTTTGCTTCTTCATCTATCAATTTATAGCGAGGTGCTAATTTAGCAGGTAATTCACCATTTATAAAATTACCAACATTATTTGGATCATTAACTAATTCTTTTCGTATGTTTTTACGCTCAGCATAATTTTTATCTTGATAACTAGGGCTTATGTTTTCTGCTAAATCATATGAAGTAGCCATATCAACATTAATCGGTTCTGCTAATTTACCACTATAAGTTGGTGTATGTATATTTGGTGTAGCTGATTGTCCCCATTGATAAACAGGCAAGGAAGTATCAACCCCATAAGCTTTTAATGCTTTTTCTAATTGCTTAGCATTATTAGCCATTAAATCAGGATGATCTTCTTCCATATTAAGACCGTCTAACACTCTTTGTAAATTAGATAAACGTTCATATGGTTCTCTTTTTTCAGCGTCAAATCTAGCTTTTTCCGCAGTTAGATCTATATTATTAATGCCATGCTTTTGATTACCAAACTCTTTTTGCATGCTAATAAGATTATTTTCTCTATTTTGTTTGCCCATAGAAGAGTTAGTAATAGCGTTAAATGCAGTACTATTTTTATTATGCTCTAAATCTTTGATTTTATCGTTTAATTCTTCTAAATCAACTTTACTATCATCCAAACGTAATCCAATATCATTGTTAAATCTATTATTGTATTGAGCACGATAAGGGTCAAAAGAAGATTGAAATTGTTTATTTAATCTTCTTCCTGTTATGTCTCTATTAAAATTATTATGCTTGTCTTGCAAACTAATTAATAGATCTTGAATATTATCAGGTGACATACCTTGATTAGGTTTATTAGCTAATATGTTTAAACTATTATTATAAGGTATTCCTTTTTGAGTTCTTCTAGCTTCTAGCTCTTGTGCCTTTTGTGTAAGTGAAGACATAGGCGATACTGTTTTACCCGTATAAGGGGTATAATTAGTATTGCCAAGTCTAATTGCATCTCTAGCTAATATTTTTTTAGCTACTTCTTGAAGTTGTCCGTAATCTACAGAATTTGCCATAATGTTTAAAATCTAATCGGTTGTCCAGTAAAGCTAGGGTTATTATAATAATTTAACCATCTTCCCGTTTGAGCATATTCTTGTGGGGAACTTACTCTGTTATATAGTGGTTCAATATCTATTCTCTCTTCAGGTAAAAACTTTTTACGAGAGTTCCTTCTTTTAGCTTGCTCCATAGCAAGTTCATATTGTTCTTGATCTGCCATTTCAGCAGGAGTTAATCTTGCAGCTAACATTTCTTCTTTGGTAGCTTTTCCTCTTTGTGTAGGTGTTAGTGGTTTTGGAGCATTCATTCTATCATAAAGAGTAAGTCCAGTAGTACCTAATGACAATAAGTTTTTAGGTTTAGTTAAAAAATTCTTAGTGTTTCTGCCAAGTTTATCTGTAAAACTCAAATCATCATAATCATTACCTGCGTTAACACCGCTCATATGATCTCTATTGTAGTTTTCTAATGCAGATCCATTACTATTTGCCCCATACATTTTTGACATAAGAGCATTGCCACCATACATAGCTGTATTGCTATTACCACCAAGACCTATAGAAGGAAGTATTGCATTAACATTACCGTATTTAGTTAAAGCATGACCCACATTTGTAGCACCCATAGCATTTGCTCCAGTGCCAGCTAAACCAGCTGCTGTTGGTAACATTGCACCCATGGCAGCACCTCTAAGAGCAGCTTGTCCGACATCCTTACGACCACGTACTTTAGTTCCGAATGCCCCACCAGCTGCACTGCCAATAACGCCCCCTATACCTGGTAAAATCATGTTACCTACAACTGCACCAACACCTGGACCAATTACACTCTTAAACCATTTACTAGGGTTACTTAATAAGCCAAATTCAAGAAGACCTGTTTTAGGATTTATTGTACCGCTACCACCAGCTTTTTTTAGCATTTTAGCTTCTAATGGGTTTATATGAGCTAAGATAGTATCGCCATTACGACCTTTTTTTCTTACTTGCTCTAATATGTAATTTAATTTTTGCTTTTTCATTTGATTAGACCTTAACTTTAATCATTATTATGTATACAGCTTTTGCCCATTCTTGCCAATCTTTAAAAGAATTTGTCTTTTTTGAGTTCTTTATTCCTGTAGCTGATGGGATACCATTAGTTCTAAACACCCCTGTTCCCGCAACATAATTAGCCCATTCTTGCCATTTATCCTCATCATATAAAACGGGTAATCTTTCATTTTTATATATTCTAACTAATTCCGCTGCCCATTGTTTTACTGATATATATTGTGGGAAAGGTAATTGAGACATTATTGAGCGTCACCTTCTTTAAAATTTAACAATACTGTACCAACAGCATAAGGATAACTACATGAAAATGTAATATTCATAAATCTACCTTGTACTCTAAAATCTATTTTACCTAAATTTAACTCACCTTCATCTGGCAAATTTGCTAAATTAAAAGTAATAGGTGCAGTACGTGTTATGCTAGTTCCAGCGTATTTTTGATAATTAATTGTAATTATAAGAGTATCATCTTCTGTGCGTTCATATGGAGGAGATACTGGAAAATCAGGCTCTATTTGATCTAATACAATGTATTTCTCTATTGCATTACCATTCTTAGCTGGATTAAAAGTTACAAAACCATAAAATGGCGTAGTAAAGAACGAAGGTATAGGTGTAGTAGTTACATCTATCTCATGTTCACCACCTCTAACCTCAGCTACACCAACTTCTTGTTTCCATATTGCCAGATAGCGATTATCAAAGTTATAAGGATAATTAGTGCATGAATCACCGAAACTAAAAATATCACCTGTTCCTTCATAAACAGTTACACAATCTCTTTGAATAACAGTATCGTACCAGCTGTTTTCTCTAACATTATAAACAAGTTCTCTAGTGCAACCTATATTAGGATTATTTTTATATTGAATCTCAGGATACGCCCAACGTACTTCTCCGTATCTAGCTATTTTATAGCCAAATATTAATTGTCTTTTACTTAAATCTACATTATCAAAGAAATACTCTAAGTTAATTGTATTTGGAATACTATCCACAATGCCGTTATATACAAATATACGATCAGTACCTAACCAAAAGAATAAACTGTCATATTGAACTATTGATCTTGATGACATTAAAGATGAATTATTAGTAACTACTTCTTTTTGGAAATCTACAGGTATACTTACATCTTTACCGTCAGCAACGTTTGTTAAGTAAATAACTGAATTTGCCGTCCAGAATAAAAAACTTGGAGCATTACTCCCGCCTCTAACAGATGCTCCAAAAATAAGTTTATCTGAAGATATAGTGTAAATAGCTGAATCACCACCTTCAAAGATTAAAGGATCATTTGTTCTACTTCTAAGGATAGTACCATTATTGCCGTATAGATATAAGCATGGAGAAGAAAATAAAATTCCACCTGATATTAAATTAGTGTTAATATCAGCATTTGTTAAATTACTGTCATCATTTAATTTTTTATAATATAATATACCGGGCAGAGTGCTAAGCATATCAGTTGCGTTAAGTGTTCTGAGGAATGCAATATATGGTATTTGGTCCATAACAAAGGTAACAGATGTGACTGTTGTTAGATTAATATTCACATTATTAGTTAATAGATTAAGTTCATTATTTAAAGTGTTAGTAGTTAAATTTAAATTTAATCTTAGTATACTATTTGATGTGGCATAGAACAAATAAGTATTGTTATTTGCAAATAAAACATTTAAATATTTAATGTTATGGTCAGGAGAATTAATTAATGCTCTTTGACCTTTCATCTTTTTTATTTTACCACCAACAAAACGTATCCATTGCCCATCAACACAATATTCATCTTGAAACGTTGTGCCGTCTCTAAGGATACCAGCTTTGTAAAGTAAAGGTACTCTCATTAAGATTTATCTCTCACAATTGTTCTATCAGTAGTTCTATCAACATTCATTCTATTAATAGTTTCTAATTCTTTACCAAACATCATTTCATATTTATTTCTAGATTCTTCATTATTCAAAAATAATGAAGCTTCCATTAAGCAAGAATAAAGTAATAGATTAGGGTATCTTTGAGTTAAAAAGTTTTGAGGATTATTAATATTAAACAAAGGTATACCTAAATAAATTACATTTACAGTGTAATTTACATCAGCAGCAGGTACTACTAACCAATTAGCATAAGAATTAGAGTCAGGAAGAACAAGACTATCGGCATAATACTTTAATATTCCAACAACATTAGCATTAGGTAAATAAGTTTTACAATACTCATAAGTTCTTTCTTGTAAAAATATTTTGTTATTATTAGCATCTACAATACTTAAACTAATAGTCTCACGCCAATTACCAGGTTTAGTTATTAAAAATTCATTTTGAGCTAGATTAAAAGTATAATATAATTCAAAACCAATATCTTTTGCGTTATTATAGATTCTAATAATACCTTGCTCAATAATATCTGGTATCTTAGCTAAATAAGGCTTATCAGTACGTAACATGTATGTTTGTAAATCAGATGTTAAAGTAGCGTAATTCATTGAGATTTTAAAGTTAATATATTTAGCATTATTATATCATATTTAAATCGTTAATACAGATAAAAATATCCGATATCGGAAAGACGATAACGGACATAATTGTCGCACAAAAATAGGTCCCTGTAAAATACCAAGGGACCTCTATTTTACTTATGCATTAGCTATTGTTTTTAAAGTTAATGTATTACTTATTTGCAATGCTTTTTCTAAGAAAGGTAAG
>SXGS01526916.1_pt1 | contig 19381 bp, 17 predicted proteins | sample 3174681 | NCBI WGS metagenome assembly SXGS01 (sample SAMN11356861, study PRJNA531348) | freshwater metagenome | isolation source: freshwater sample F1-80 | place: China: Fuxian Lake, Yuxi | collected 2017-12-25 | reverse complement strand
GCCGAGATGGCTCTGCCTCCACCTTCGCATGGGGTGCTTCCTACCCGGGCGGTTCGTTGCAATGCATGGGTGATGCAACGGTTCGTTCTTTCCCGTACAACTATGCGGGCGCCGGTACTGCCAGCACTCTGAACAACGCGATGACCAAACAAGGTAATGATATCGTGAATATGCCGAACTAACTGTAGCGGATTGGCTTGATGTCCCGAGGACAGCATTCTTCACCGAGTGCTGTCCTTTTTTCATTTTCTGTGTGTCTTGAACCAGGCCGTATTTATCCCGGCGGCCAGGCAAAACGACGTCCGCCCAGCAAATGGAAATGCAAGTGCGGCACGACCTGCCCGCCGCCGTCCTTGCAGTTGATGACGATGCGATACCCCTCCTCCAGCTGCAGCTGCTCGGCAAGTTGGACCGCGACCACATGCAGATGCCCGATGAGTTCGCTATCCACAGCCGTGATGTCGGCATGCGTCGCAATGACTTTGCGCGGGATGATGAGCACATGGGTCGGCGCCTGCGGCTTGATGTCGCGGAACGCCAGGCAGCGCTCGTCCTCGTAGAGGATGTCCGCCGGAATTTGCTTGGCGATGATTTTCAAGAAGATGTTGTCTTGCAGCATGAAGCCCCTGCCTTCCCAATAAGATGATGGACAAGCCTGCAGCCCGAGCTAGGAACGTAACCGTTTTCCTCCCCTCTCACCCTGTACTCAGGGGGAGAGGGGCCGGGGGTGAGGGGGAGAAACTGACAGTTGCGCGACGCCTCAACCCCTCACCCCTAGTACGTCAAGTCACAATTGCGCTGGTACGTTAGCCGGAAGCGCAAGCGACGGAATCCACAGCAAACCGTCGCTTGCGCTTCCGGCTAACATCCTAGCGAACTTCCGACTCGCCGTACTAGCCTCTCTCCCCTGAGTACAGGGGCGAGGGACAAACGGTTACCTAGGAACTTTATTGTACAGGTGAGTGGGAGCCGTTTTCCACTCTTGAGCCTGAAAGGCTCGGACACAACAGCCCAGGGCAGAGCGCAGCGTCGCCCTGGGTAGCGGATTCCAGCGCGGCCAAGCCCTGAAAGGGCGGAACAAACCGAGGATGAAGTTGATGCGCCCTTTCAAGGCTTGGATTGCCCTGCGCCGGCCTGACCCAGGGCGGCGCTGCGCTTGGCCCTGGGCTATTTTGTTCGGGCCTTTCAGGCTCCAGAAGCGCACGAACGGCTAGCCCCTGATCCAACCAAGCAGGAAGCAACTCATGCCCTGGCACATCGGCATCGACGAAGCGGGCTACGGCCCGAACCTCGGGCCCTTCGTGATGACGTTGGTCGCTTGCCAGGCTCCGGACGAGACCGACCTCTGGCGTCTCTTGAACGCCGGCACGCGCCGGGCCGAGGAGGCAGCGGATCATCGGCTCGTCGTCGCGGATTCGAAGCAGGTGTATACGCCGGCACGAGGCTGGCGTGAACTGGAACGCACGGTTCTCGCCGCGGCCCCGTGGCGGCAAGACCCTGATCTCGCTGCCACGAATCTGCACGGCCTGCTGCAACAGCTCGGTTACGAAGAAATATCTCATCTACGCCGCGAAGCCTGGTTCGTCGGCGCTACGGCGTTACCCACCGCGGTGGAACCGGACGATCTCGCCTCGGCACGCGGACTTTGGCAAACGTCAAACCGGTCGGCCGGCGTGGCGTGGGGATATTGCCGTTGCGCGATCGTGGCGGCGCCGCGTTTTAACGATCTCATCGACCGCTGGGACAGCAAGTCGGCGGTCCTGAGCGTTGCCGTCACCGAGCTGATGCGCGGTTGCCTCGCAGCGACGCCTCCGGAGCCGATGCGTTTCGTGATCGACAAGCACGGCGGGCGCAATACGTACAGCGCGTTGTTGCAGCATGCGTTCGCGGACGGCATCGTCATGGCGGAGGAAGAAGGCCGTTTGCGCAGCGCCTATCGCGTCGAGGGCCTGGATCGCCCGGTGCGAATATTGGTAACGCCGCGCGCCGATGTCGAGCATTTCACGGTGGCCTTGGCGTCGATGGTGAGCAAGTACGTGCGCGAGTTGTTGATGCGCGAATTCAATCGCTTCTGGGTGGGCCAGGTGCCGGGCCTGGAGCCGACGGCGGGCTATCCGAACGACGCGGTACGTTACTTCGAAGCGATCCGGCCGGCCATGCGGAAGCTCGGCATCGCCGAACGGCTGGTGTGGCGAAGCCGATAAGCTTGTGAACCACGGACAATACAGAGAGCTGCGCCTGGAAAACGCGAAAGATTCGAGGCATCTCGATAATGGAGAGTTGCCGCATTACTCTGGCTCAATCCGGCTCTGGCGGCGGCATCAGCGCCAGGTCTGCTATCGTCGCGTTGGGGTCCGGACTCAGCATGCTCTTGATCGGCAGCTTCAGCTTGAACTTGCTCCCCACGCCGACCTGACCTTGCACCTCGATGTCGCCGCCGTGCTCGCGCAATATCTTCCGGCTCACCGGCAATCCTAGACCGGTGCCGCGCGAGCCCTTGCTGCTGACGAACGGTTTGAAAATCTCCGCCACCTGCTCTGGTGCGATGCCCGGGCCGTTGTCGAGAACGACGATGCATACCGAGTCTTCGTCGAGCAGGCACGTGCTGACCGTAACGTGCGGCGCCGACTGTTCTTCGACGGCGTCGAGCGCGTTGCACACGATGTTCAGCAAGGCGCGGTGGATGCCTTCCGGGTCGGACTGCACGATCGGCAGATTGTCGGCGAGGTTGATTTCGAGGTGGACGTTCAACTCCTTGGCGCGCGGCGCCAGCAGATCGTGGATGTCCTTCACGACCTCGTTGAGATCGGTCGGCTCCACGGAGGGGATGCGCTCCTTGGAATAGCTCAGCATGTCCATGACCAGGTCGTAGATTTTCGCCTGGTTCTTCTCGGCGATGCGCCAGCCTTGCTGGACCAGCTTGTCGTTCTTGTCCTTCATGCCCATCTGGAGAATCTCGCTCCCCGAACGCAGGCCTTGCAGGATGTTCTTGATGTGGTGCGACAGGGCGGCGATCGTCTGCCCAATGGCCGCCAGACGCTCCGCTTGCACCATCGCTTGGTGATAGTGCGTCTCCTCGACCGCCAGGGCCGCTTGATGGGCGATGGCGATCGCCAGGGCCAGATGATCCTCCGTGAACTTGGGATTGGGATCCTCGGTGAGCGGCCGTTGCGTGTCGAGATAGAGCACGCCGATCGATTCATGTCGGCCTTTCATCGGCACGCAGATGACTTCGCGGATGCCGAGGGTGATAATGCTTTGACCGCTGGAGAAGCGTTCATCGTGAGCCGCGTCGGCGATGAGCGCGCCGAGCCGGGCTTGCAGGACGTAATCGACCACGGTGCGCGAAAGCGAGAATTTTTCCTGGCGATCTTCCGGTTTGCGCCAGTGCAGCGCGTTGGGCTCCAGGGCGCCGGTGTCGGCGTGGCGCAGGAGGATGCAGCCGCGGTCGGCGGGGATCGAGCGAAAAATCAACTCGAGGATGCGCTTGAGCAGTTGATCGAGGTCGAGGATGTGGCTGATCGCCTGGCTGGCCTCGTACATGATCGTGAGGTTGGCCAGGGCGCCTTGCAGCCAGGGGGAATGCCGCTCCGGCTGCATGAGGATGCGGCTGCCCTCGGTCTCGCCGATCGTCTTGATGATTGCGGACGACAACTCGACATCGGCACGGCTGATGAGATTGATCTTCTCGGCGAGTTCGCCGACGTGAGTCGCCGCCTCGGCCTGGCCGGCGCTGAAGAGCAACACGGTTTGTCCGAGAGCGATATGGTCTCCGCCGCTGAGGTGATGGCGGCGAATACGCTGATTGTTGACGAAGGTGCCGTTGGCGCTGCCGACGTCCACGACGTGATACCCCGTATCGTCGCGGCAGATCTCGGCATGCCGGCGCGAGATTTCGGTGTCGTGCAAGCGGATGCCGTTCGCCGCATCGCGGCCCAGCGACACAGCCGGCTCGGTCAGATCGAACTGCTTGCCTTCATCGGCTCCTTTGATGACGAGTAAACGCGGCACGGCGATGATTCTCCTGACATACGTTGCGCGCTCGCACTCACGCTGTGAGCGCTAAACGCATTCAATTTATCAGATCCGTCCCAGCTCCGCGCTCATTTCTTGCAGGTCGACAAGCAATCGATCCGGCTTCGATGCCAAGAGCGATTCGCGCCCCTCGGAGCCGGTCGGCACGATCCACACACGCACGCCGGCCCCGCGCGCCGTCTGGATATCGACGCTCATGTCGCCGACGTACAGCACCGCGTCGCGCTGCAGACCGAGCCTCTCGAGCGCGCACAGAAGCATGTCGGGCGCCGGCTTGGGGCGCGGCACGTCCTCGGGGCCGAGCACGAGGTCGAAGTGCGGCGCCACGCCCAGATGCGCTAGCAGCCCCTCCGAAAAGACGCGCGGCTTGTTGCTGCACAGGCCGACCTTCTTGTGCGCGCGTTTCAACGCCGCGAGCAGATCGGCCGCGCCGGGCAAGAGTACCGTCAACGACGCCATCACGCTGGGGTGATGCGCCTTGTAGCATGCCAGGTCTTCCGCGAGGTTGCCGCCGGGGACCGTGTGCGTGAGCAGATAGTCGGCCGCCTTGCCTACATGCCGCGAAACTTCCGCCACGCTCAAAGGCGGTAGGCCACGTTGGGCACGTACATGATTGACGCTGGCGGCGATGGCGGCGTAACTGTCGGCGAGCGTGCCGTCGAAATCGAAGAGGACGGCGGCGTATTCATGGAGTGCGCGGGTCATGTGCTTTTCCATTGCAGGCACGGCGGGGTACGCTTATCTTACCAATTGACGGTTTCATCATGGAGTGCCAGCATGCCGACAATGATTTGCATCCACGTATTTCGCGGCGATCAGCCGGAACTCTTGCCGGCCATGTGCATGTTCTGCGCCAGGCCGTTGACGGAAGACGAGTACCAGCAGGTGGTCGTGAAAATCGGCGCCGGCAGCGCGCGTCCGATCGCTTTGCCCATCTGCGCCGGCGACCGTTTGCCCGGCGGCGTGCTCTATCCTGACGGACATGGCCAGGCCAACGTCAACACGGTCGCCATGGGCGTCGCCTCCGGCGTGCTCGGCGCGGCGCTGGCCCACAACCTCCAACGCCAGCAAGAGGGCATGCGCACCACGTTCACGTTCAAGAATATCCACGACAAATTCGCCAGCGAACTGGAGCGACTGCGTAACCTTACGCCGGCCCAGTACGATCAAATGATGGCCCAGGCGAACCAGGCATTTGCTCACAAGATCGCCGCCGGCACGCTGCAAACCGAAGAGGACGCGTTGCGCGTGCGGGAGAAGGAGCAGCAGCAGGTCGCCGATGCCGCCGTGTTCGGCTTGCAGGACGCCGCCGGTAAAGGCAAGGTTGCCGGGGAGGTGACGCGTTCAAGCGGCAACAAGTTCCTCATCGCCAGTCTGATCGTCGGCGCCGTCTCCGTGCTGGCGTTGCTGTGCATCAGCACCAGCGTCATCGGCTATCTCCTGATGAATCGCAGCGAGTGGGGGGATGACGCAGGCAAGAAGAAAAAACTCGCCGTCGATCCCCCCAAGGAGTTGCGCGCCAAGATCAAGATCGTCGATAAGGAGCAGGGCACGATTCAATTCCTGTTGCCCGGCAGCGCGCGGGCCACGTACCGCGTCGCCGACGACACCGTGTTCTACGACCGCGCGGGCAATCGCCTGGAGCAGGGCATCGGGACGCCCGCGCTGGCGATCGACGAATACTGCGTGATCCTGCCGACCGAGGACCGCAAGGGCTTGCAATGGCTCAAGCTGACGGAACCGCCGCCGTGACGCCGTTGGCGGCTTAGCGCTCGCGGCGAATCAGGGCATCGTGATTTGCTGACGGATGTCCACGCCGACCTCCGCGTTCCACGCCTCGACGAGACGGCCCAACATCGCGCCCGGCCACGGAATCGCGCGTCCGTTGAGAGAGCGCACGCCGGCAATGCAGTACGATGTGCATGTCAGCATCGCTTCATCGGCTGCGTAACAGGCGTCCAGGCTTAATTCTCTGTTCTCCATCGGAATACCGAACCGAGCACACAACTCGGCGACGACACGCAAGCTCACGCCGTCGAGAATGCGTTCACGCGGCGGCGACACGACTACGCCGTTCTTGACGAGCAGGAAATTCGCGGCCGCCGTCTCGGTGACGTTGCCAGCTTGATCGAGCAGCAGGGCTTGCGCGCCCGGATGTGTGCGGTGGACCTCTTGCTCCGCGAGCCACCAGTGCATTCGGCTACGCTGCTTGATGTGCGGATCGACGTTCGACGCCGCCCGCCCGCTTGGCGTTGCGAGCGCGATGCCTTGCTCGAGCCATGGCCGATAGCGCGCGAACGGCAGCGGAAACGTGTGCATGCCAAACGTCGGTTGATCGCCCGGCGTGATCGCCTGGCCGAGATAGAAGCCGACTGGGCCCGGCGTCGCGAACAGGACGAGAGCGAGGTCGGCGGTGGCGCCGATCACACTGGCGTTGTGCGCGATCAGCTCTTCGGCTCGGTGCAGGATCGCAGCATCGTCGAGTGATACTTCCAGATACGCGGACCGGCAACTTTGGCGAAAGCGCGCGAGGTGATCGGCCCAGCGATACAGCCGATGGCGGAACGTGCGGCACAAATCGGTTACAGTCGCGCCATAGACGAAGCCGGCATCGTTGAGCGCGAGGTGCGCGTGCGACTGCGGGACGACGCAGCCATTCAGGAATGCAAGAGGTTCGGTCATGAATGATTCATATGGCCGTCAGCGCTTCCTTCGCCGCCGCAATCGTTTGCCGCACGTGATCTTCCGTATGCACCGACATCAGAAACGCGGCTTCGAACTGGCTGCACGGCAGATAGATGCCGCGCTCCATCATCGCCCAAAAGAAGCGGCCGAACTTGGCGGCGTCGCTCTTTTTGGCGGTGTCATAATCGACCACCAGTTCGGTGTTGAAGAAGAGCGTCCACATGCTGCCGACGCGCTGGAGTCGCAAGCCCAGGGACGGCTGTCCCTGGGCTTTGAACGCTTCATCGAGCATCGTTCCTAACTTCTCCAGGTGCGCATAGGGCGGGCGATCGCGCAGCTCTTCCAGCGTTGCCAGGCCGGCGGCCATCGCCAGCGGGGTGCCCGACAACGTGCCAGCCTGGAAGACGGGTCCGGCGGGCATGATCTTTTTCATGATGTCGGCTCGCCCGCCGTAGGCGCCGACGGGAAGTCCGCCACCGACGATCTTGCCAAGCACGGTCAAGTCAGGTTTGACGTTCTGCAACTGCTGCGCGCCTCCGAGCGCTAAACGGAATCCCGTCATCACCTCGTCGTAGATCAAGAGCGACCCGGCCTGCAACGTCAGTTGGCGAAGGGCGGATAAGAACTCTTTTGTAGGCGTGACAAGTCCCATGTTGCCGACGACGGGTTCGAGAATGACGCCGGCGATCTTGTCGCCTTTCGTCTTAAAGGCGTCTTCGAGGCCGGCGACGTCGTTGTAGCGCAGGACGAGTGTGTCTTGCGTGCAGCCTTTTGGCACGCCGGGGCTGGTCGGCACGCCCAGGGTGGTCGCGCTGGAGCCGGCGGAGACAAGCAAGCTATCGACATGTCCGTGATAGCAGCCGGCGAACTTGACAATGACGTCGCGGCCGGTGTAGCCGCGCGCCAGGCGGATCGCACTCATGGCGGCTTCGGTGCCGGAGGAGACCATGCGGACCATCTCGATCGACGGCATCAACTTGGTGATAAGCTCGGCGAGCTGTGTTTCGAGCTCGGTCGGCGCGCCAAAGCTGGCGCCCTTGACCATCGCTTGATTGACGGCAGCCACAATGCGCGGATGGGCGTGGCCGAGGATGAGCGGGCCCCAGGAGCCGCAGTAGTCGAGATAGCGATTGCCGTCGAGGTCGAAGAGGTACGGGCCTTCGCCGCGGGCGATGAAGATCGGCTGCCCGCCGACGCCGCCGAACGCGCGGGCCGGGCTATTGACACCGCCGGGGATGAGCTGGCAGGCTTTGGCGAAGGCGGTCTGGCTACCGGTTCGATTCATGATGTTTTGCCGTGAAGAGAATGCGGAGATCACGGCGATATTGTACAAAGCACGAGCGAATGACGACCACGCTCATGCGGGTTCGTTGCTAAGCATTTTGATGATGTGCTTGGCCAAAGGCTCCTTGACTTCTCGATGACGCGGCACCGCCTGGGCCTTGCCGCTGTTGGGATTGCGATACCAGTCGTGTTTGCCCTTGCTGCGTTCGAGCACGCAGCCGAAGCCTATGATCGTTTTGATCCGATCAACGCGTTTCACGAAATCACCAGTTCTTCGACTTTTCGAATACCGGGAATTTCCCCGCTTGTGACATCCCCATAGAGGTCTTTGAGATGTTCCTTGAGATCTTTGAGGGATTTCCCTTGAGTCCAGTAATCCGGGTAATCCTGTAGGTAGCCGAGCCAGGCGCCGTCTACTTCCCAAACGACGATCTTGATGGTTTGATTCATGATCGACCTCCGTTATTTCATAGGTCTATTGTGTCGGGCCCAGCGATTTCCGCAAGGTCATTTCGCTTCACCCAGGTCGCGCACCTGTTTGGCGGCGAGAAGAAACCAGCGGCGCTGCTCCGGCCTGTCCTTGGTGTCTTCTTTCAATGCGCGCCAATTGTCCAGGGCCGTCGTTTTTTCTTTGGCGGCGAGCCCCTCGTCTTTTGCCTGAACCGCTTTGTCGCGTGCAATCTCGGCGCCGATAGCGGCAACGACTCTCGCTTTGAGTTTGTCCGGCACGAGCCCATCCCTGTGCTCGCGGAGTTGAGCATGAAGCGCGTCCACGATCGTTAGCTCTTTGACATGGCGTTCACCGACCAGTCCCCAGGCGTGCAGATTGGGATCAAGATTGCCCTTGCGCTTGCTCAATTCCGTCCAGCGCTTGGCGGCGTCCTTGAGTTTGCCGAGGTCTTCCTCGTCGAGCGCGTCGCGCGCCATTTGTTCTTCGAGCTTGTCATTGTCGGTCAGCCGGCCCTTGAGTTTGCGGCGCCGGTGCATTTGCCGCTCACGCAGCTCGAAGTCGCACTGGTCGGCCCAATCTTGAACCTGGCCGGCCTTTTCGTGGTTACGATGAAAGGCGAGAAAACTGCGGATCGGCCCGGCGCGCGCATCCGTGTGATCCTCGTCCTTGTCCGATTTCATCAACGCCTCGGCCCGAACATAGAGGCTCTCCGCATTGGGCGTCTTCAAGACGGCGAAGTAGACGCACGTGCCAAAGCCCCCGGCTACCGTCATCAAGGCCAGCATCGTGAACCAGCCCTGCGTGTAGAACGCCGGCGAATGCTTCTTTTTCCTCTTGCCGGCCATGGCGCGGGCGGCCTCGGTGTCTTCCTTGGCGATCTTGGTGTCGCCGGCGGTCCAATCGACGCGGCGTTTCGTCACGGCTTCGACACCGGCGCTGCGCTGGGCCTCGACCTTTTCCTTGATGAGCCCCAGCGTATTGGCCACGGCGCTCGCGCTCAGCGGACGCTTCTCCGGCTCCTTCTCCATGAGGTGCACCACCAGCGTGTCGAGCCAGATCGGCACATCCATGACGATCTCTTGCGGCCTGCGATAGTCGGTCTTGTTGGCGTGCTGGAGGAAAATCTCCATCGCCGATTCGCCCACGAACGGCTTGCGGCCCGTCAGCAGCTCGTAGAACATGATGCCCATCGAATAGAGATCGCTCTTGTGCGAGATGTCGCGCACGCTGCGGCACTGCTCGGGCGACATGTACGCCGCGGTGCCGACGGCGGAGTTGGCGGCGGTGAGGGCGGTAACGTCGGTGTCCTTGGCGATGCCGAAGTCGGTGAGCTTGACGACGCCGTCCTTGAGGATCATCAGGTTGGACGGCTTGAGATCGCGGTGGACGATGCCCTGGTCGTGGGCGTGTTGCAGGGCGGCGCACAGGTGGATGCCGATCTCGACGACTTCCTCCCAAGAGATGCGTTTGCGGCGATGCAGGACGTGATCAAGCGATTCGCCCTCGACGTACTCCATGATGTAGAAGGGGGCTTTGTGATATTGGCCGCTCCCCTTGTACTTGACGATGTTGACGTGATCAAGCTGCTTGAGGATGGAAATCTCGCGCGTGAAGCGCTTGAGAGCGGTTTCGTTGGAGCCCAAGGCGAGGGACATGAGCTTGATGGCGACGCGCACGCCGGAGGTTTTGTGCTCGCCGCGAAACACGGTCCCCATGGCGCCGGAGCCGAGTTCCTTGTCGATCAGATAGGGACCGAATTCCTTGCCGACAAGCATGAATCCAACCTCGTTTAGCCACCGCTCGGAGAGCGGTGCAGGCGTTACGGCGCCGCTCTGCGAGCGGCTGCTCAACCAAGACAGGGAACGATTGGTGCCCGCTTATTTTAGCCATTTCGCCGCATCCAGCGCATGATAGGTCAGGATCATGTCCGCCCCCGCGCGCTTGATGCTCGTCAGGATCTCCAGCGTGACCCGGCGTTCGTCGATCCAGCCCTTTGCCGACGCGGCCTTCACCATAGCAAACTCGCCGGAGACGTTGTACGCTGCCATGGGAACACCGAAGCGATCCTTGACGCGCCGGATGATGTCGAGGTACGACAGGGCCGGCTTGACCATGATGATGTCCGCCCCCTCTTCAAGATCGAGGGCAACCTCGCGCAAAGCCTCGTCGCTATTGGACGGATCCATCTGATAGGTGTTGCGATCGCCGAACGACGGCGGCGATTCGGCGGCGTCGCGGAAAGGGCCGTAGAAGCCCGATGCATACTTCGCGGCGTAGCTCAGAATCGGGATGTGCGTGCAGCCGGAGGCGTCCAGCCCCTTGCGTATCGCCGCGACCATGCCATCCATCATGCCGCTCGGTGCGACCACGTCCGCCCCCGCCTTGACGTGGCTCACGCATTGCTTCGCGAGATTGGGGAGCGTCGCGTCGTTGTCCACGTCGAGGCGGCCGCCATGCTCGTGCAGGATGCCGCAGTGGCCGTGATCGGTATACTCGCAGAAGCATTCGTCGGTGATAAGGAGCACGTCCTTGAAGACGGGACGCAGGGCGCGCAACGCTTGCTGGACGATACCGTCGTCGCGCCAGGCGCTGGCGCCTTGCGGGTCTTTCGATGTCGGGATGCCGAAGAAGATGAACGCGCGGACGCCGAGCTCGACCGCGGCGCCGACTTCGTCGACGAGCCGATCGACGGAGAGCTGGAAGTTGCCCGGCATCGACGCGATCTCGTTCTTTACGTTCTTACCGGTTCGGACGAAGAGCGGCAGAATGAAGTCGTGAACGGAGAGATCGGTCTCGCGCACGAGATTGCGAACGGCGGGATGATAACGCAGACGGCGGAGGCGGGTTTGGGGGAACATGGCAGGGTGCGATCCGTGGTTACATCGTCTAGCGCTCGCATGGCGCCATGCGAGCGCTGAACAAATTCGCGACACGCATATCCTATCACAGCATCGTCATTCCTCATCCTCCAAAATATCATCCACGCGCTTAAGGAGTTTGTTGATATTCTCGCCGTGCTGTCCGATGTCCATCCATTCAAGCGGAAACGAGCCTTCGCTGCGGATGTGCAGGCTTTCCTCTTCGATCTCGACCGTCAACTTGGCGCCGAAGGTGAGGAACACCAGATAAAAGCCGGCGGGTACGGATGCGCGGATGAACCAGTTGCCATCGCGCTCGGGACGCCAGTTGAGTTCGTCGAGCGCGTTCTCGGCGGCGCGGCGAAGCTGCTTGCGAGACACGCCGCGGAAGCGTGCGGATTTCTCTTGGTAGGCGGGAAAGCCAAAGGGCATGCCGTCACCCCGCGTACGCTTTGTTCGCCGCGGCGATGCCTGCGCCCGGCGTGACCTTGTAGCCAACACTGACGAGGCATTGCTCCAGCGCGGCGAGCGCCTGAAAAACGCAATTGGCGCGGGCGTTGTGCCCCATGATGCCGATGCGCCAGACCTTGCCCTTGAAGTCGCCCAGGCCGCCGCCGATCTCGATGCCGAATTCGTTGAGCAGCTTCTTGCGCACTGTCAGATCGTCAATGCCCGCGGGAACCTTGACGGCGTTGAGCTGCGGCAACTGATGCCCCGGTACGGCCGAGTATTCCAGCCCCATGGCGTTCAGGCCCGCTTTGATCGCGTTGTGATGCCGTAGGTGACGGGCCCAGCGTGCTTCGAGTCCTTCCTCGTGCAAGAGCCGCAAGCCTTCGCGGATGGCGTAGATCATCGTGATCGGCGCGGTGTGATGATAGTGGCGGTCGGCGTCCCAGTACTTTTGCACTATGGTCATGTCGAAATACCAGCTCTGCACTTTCGATTTGCGCTTGACGATCACGTCCACGGCGCGCGGGCTGAACGACACCGGCGACATCCCGGGCGGACAGCTCAGCCCCTTCTGCGAGCAACTGAATACCGCGTCAAGTTCCCATTCGTCGACCTTGAGCGGAATACAGCCCAGCGAAGTAACGCAATCGACCAAGAGCAGCGTGCCGAACTCGTGGCACAACTTGCCGAGTTGTTCGATCGGCTGCCAGGCGCCGGTGGATGTCTCGGCGTGGACGATCGACAACACCTTGGGACGATGTTTGGTCAAGGCATCGCGAAGCTGATTGAGATCGAAGACGCTGCCCCACGGCACGTCGAGCCGTATCACGTTCGCACCGGTGCGTTCGGCGACTTCGACCTGGCGCGTGCCGAAGAAGCCGACGACACAGACGACGATCTTGTCGCCCGGTTCAAGCAGGTTGACCAGGCACGTTTCCATGCCGGCCATGCCCGTGGCGCTGATCGGGAAGGTGAGGTGGTTCTTGGTCAGGAAAGCTTCGCGCAGCATCTCCTGTGTCTCGTTCATCAAGACGAGAAATTGCGGATCGAGATGGCCCAAAAGCGGCGTCGCCATCGCGCCGAGAACGCGCGGATGTACATCGCTAGGACCGGGGCCAAGCAAGAGACGCGGCGAGGGATTGAGTTGTCCGGGGATCGGCACGATCGTTTCCTTTTCTTTCCCCTCCGAAGAAGAGGGGGTGGTTGGGGGCAAGGATGAAGACGGAAGGATGAGAACATACGGTCGGATGCTTTCATCCTTCATCCTTCCGCCTTCATCCTTGGCTCATTGCCTTCATGCGTTCCTGTACCAGCGCGCTGACAGCCTTGAATTGCGGATGGTTTGAACCACCCATCCACTCGAAGGCGCACGTCTCGACCGTCGTCAGGATCGCCCCCGCCTTTTCCAGCCGGCGCAGGGCCGTCTCGTAATCGATCGTGTAGCGGCTCGCCAACGCATCGACAGCGAGATACACCTGAAAATTGGCGGCCAGGAGGTCGAGCGTCGTATGCAAAACGCAGACGTGCGTCTCGATGCCGACCAAGACGATCTTCGTTCGCCCCTTGGCGCGGAAGCCGTCGACGAGCCCCGGCGCCGCGCAGGAGCTGAACGCAAGCTTGTCGGGGCGGTTCGGCAGCCGATCCGCAAGCGCCTTGACGGTCGGACCGAGGCCTTTCGGATATTGTTCCGTGGCGGCCGTCTCGACTTCGAGCAGCACCGCGGCGTCCAAGAGAAACGCGATGTTGCGTGTGATGGCTGCCGCCGTGGGAATCTTCACCATCAGCTTTTCTTGAACGTCGATCACCAGGAGCGCGGTTTCGCGCGCCGATAGTTGCGTGGGATGCGCCATGATATAGCTGGTGTAGCGGGGAAGCGGTGAACCGACAATGCAAAAGAGCGTTCGTCAGGCCGTGAAGGGTTCGCGCAGCTTGCCGATCAGGTGGTTGAGTCGCTCCAGCACGTTGGCGGGGCGCTCGTATTGCCGTTTGTCGAATGCGAGCCAGCGCAGCCAGTTCGTCGCGGCGCTGATCGTGCCGGTGCGATCGAGATCCCGAGCCAGGGCGCGTTCTTCGGCCGAAAGCGAGCGGAAGCGCGCGTAAGCATTCAGTCCTACGTCCCACAGCGCCGCGTCATTCCCGACCAGGCTGCCAAGGAGCCGGGCGAGATCGACGGCGACGTGATCGATCTTGGCGCTGCCGAAGTCGATAAACCCGCTCACGGCGGCGTCCATGAAGAGCACGTGATCGTGCCAAAGATCGCAAACGCACGGTTGAAGAGGAAGCGGACGCGACCGCCAGGGCGTCAGGATGCGCGGTACGTCGTCGATTTGTTGCTCGATCAACTGCATGAGTTGTTCGCAAGCCTGCACATACGGCGAGCGCGCCGCCAAAGTTGGCCGCCAACCGGTTTGCAGGAGGTCTCGCCAGCGCCGCCAGGAGTCCTCCCGCCGCACCACTGCGGGACAAGTATCGGATTTCACGTCAGTCGCAGCCCAGATCTGATGCAACCGCGCCAGAGCAGCGCAAGCCGCCTCGAGACGTTCTGCCGACGGCGCCAGCGTATAATCCGCGCGGCCCGGCAACCAAGTCGCGAGTTCCCACAGCCGGTCTTGATGCGCAAGCACGGACGCGCCATCGCTCGCAACCATGACGCGAGGCACAAACTCCAGGACGGACGCCTTTTCGAGCAGATGATGGATCCACACCAGCTCAGTCGTGGAAGGTCCAGCGATGGGCCAGGCCTTGAGGCAGAAAACGCCGACTCGCGCGTCAACGCGCCAGAGTTGCGCGCCGCTGAAACCGCCGTGGTTGCCAAGAAACGCTGGCGTGCCGCGCAAGGGCGTGGGAAAGCGGCTCAGAACGTCGAGTTCGGGGGATGTCATCACGGACAACTCGGGCGATTGAACGCGTCATCATTCTGCCTCACGCGGCGCCGGCACGGCAGGCGCCGAGCGCGCCGTCGTTGCGCGGACGGCGCCGAGGAACCACGTCACGCCGGGCGGCACGCTCAGGCCCAACGTCAATAGCACGCAGATCGCCAGCGTCGTGAAGCCCGGCGCGGTTCCCCAGGTTTCGATCGGCTTGACGGCGCCGCGCAGGTACATGACGGTGATCACGCGCAGATAGTACCACCCACCGATGGCCGCGTTCAGCATGCCAATCACCGCCAGCGTCGGATAAAGCCAGCCGGGCAACTCGCGGACGGCGCCTCCCACGGGGGGCGGCAGCGCCTCGGTCGAGAGAGCGCCGAAAAAGATGAAAAACTTCCCCGTGAAGCCCGCTGTCAACGGCATGCCGATGAAGCTGAACATCAGGATCGTCGTCAACAGCGCCAGGAACGGATGGCTCTTCGCCAGCCCCGCGAGATCGTCCACCGACTCGACGGGACGCTCGGGCCGATGCAGCATGCCGATGACGCCGAAGAGGCCGAACGTCATCGCGCCATAAGCGACGAGATAGAACAGCAGCGCCGCGACGCCGTTGCTCGCTGAATCCGGGCCGGAAAGATACGGTGCGCTGGCGAGCGCGACCAGCATGTAACCGGCGTGCGCGATGCTCGAATATGCCAGCAGGCGCTTGAGATTGTCCTGCAATAGCGCGAGCAGATTGCCGATCGACATCGTCAACGCGGCCAGGAACCAAAAGAGCGTCGGGACCTGATCGCTCAGGGCCAGACCAGAGCCCTGATAACTTTGCATCGTGACCGCGTCGGGCACGACGAAGCCGAAGACGCGCAAGAGCGCGACGAAGCCGGCGATCTTCGGGATGTACGACAGGAAAGCGGCGCCGCTGGTCGAGATTCCTTGAAACACATCGGGGGCGTAAAAATGAAACGGCACCGCCGTGATGCGAAAGCCCAGCCCCGCGGCAATCATCAGCAGCGCGATTTGCGCCAGCCCTGCGATCGCCTTCGTGTCCTCACCCGGCGCGCCATAAAGAACGTGTAAACTGGCCGCGATGTTGGTCGTTCCCGTCAGGCCAAAGAGATAGCTAAACCCGAACAAAAGAAACGCCGACGAGAAGACACTCAGGAGGAAATACTTGATCGACGCTTCCTGCGAAGCATCGTCATGGCGCGGCAAATACTGGAGCACATAGGTCGGGATGCTGACCATCTCGAGGGCGAGGAAAAGCGCGACGAGATCGTTGGCCGCCCCGACCAGGCTGACGCCGGCGATGATGATCATGACGCACGCATGATGATCGGCGACGTTGCGTTCGGGCGGTTCGTGCCACGACAGGAGGATGAACATGGCTCCGGTCGCCAGGGCGAGAACGCGCGTCAGATGCGCGAGCGGATCGAACAGCAACGGAACCGAAAAAGCGGCGCTGGCATTGGCGGGCAGGGCGCTGGCCATCGGGCCGAGGACGATCATCAGATGAACCAGGAACGCGACGCCAAGCCCCGCCAGCGCGACGCCGCCCCACAGGCGACGATCCGCGCGGAACAATCCGCCCACGAATAGAACGCACGCGCAAACGACCAGCGCGATCTCCGGCTGGCCGAATTCGAACAACTGCGCCAATTCCCGAGCATGAGGATGCATGAGGGATACTCTCGCTATTCTCTGGCCTGTACGAGCGGAATATCTTTCCCCGGCGCTGCCGGCGCCACCGGCAGCGGTCGGGCGTTCTTACGCTCGTTCAGAATGTTTGCCACCACTTCCACAGCAGGCTTCATCGAGTTCAAGATCGGCTGCGGATAAAGACCGATCAACAGGCACAGCGCCATGATCGGCGCCAGCGTCGCGATCTCGCGCGGCGTGATGTCCTCGACCGCATGGCCTTCATGGCTCGGCTCCTTCAATTCGCCGAAGAACACGTCGCGAACCAGCGAAATGAGGTACCACGCCCCCAGAACGATGCCCCCTGTGCCGAGAATCGCTAAGGTCGGCCGCAATTCGAACATGCCGAAAAAGATCAACGCCTCGCCGATAAAGCCGTTCAGCCCCGGCAAGCCAACGCTGGACAGGCTGATGAACACCATGCAGAACGAGATCGACTTGAGCTTCGAGCCGAGCCCGGAGTAGTCGGCGATCAGACGTGTGTGGTAGCGTTCGTAGATCATGCCGACGATGAGGAAGAGCGCTCCCGTCGAAAGGCCGTGATTGATCATCTGCATGAGGCTGCCCGTCAATCCGGCGCTGTTGAGCGCGAACATGCCGAGCGTGCAGAAGCCCAGATGGCTGACCGACGAATAGGCGACGAGCTTCTTGATGTCGTCCTGCGCCCTGGCGCACAAAGCGCCGTACAGGATGCCGACGACCGACAGGGTGCCGATGATCGGCACGCCGAGCGTGATCGAGGCGTCCGGCGCGAGCGGCAAGCAAAGGCGCATGAAGCCGTACGTCCCCATCTTCAACAGGACGCCCGCCAGAAGAACGCTTCCGGCGGTCGGCGCCTCGACGTGCGCGAGCGGCAGCCAGGTATGCACCGGGAAGAGTGGGACCTTGATCGCGAAGCCGGCCATCATCGCCAGAAACACCCAAAACTGGAAGCTCTGATAAAACGCGCGTTCGCCGGCGTCGAGGTCCGCCCGATTCACGAGCAGGTTGAACGTCTGGACCAATTCGGGAATCGAGAACGTCAATTCGTGCGGCGTCGTCTTGTGGTAACAAACGATGACCACCGCGAGCAACCCAAGGAACGTGATGACGCTGCCGGCCAGCGTATAAATGAAGAACTTGCGCGCGGCATAACGGCGTTCCGGCCCGCCCCAGATGCCGATGAGGAAAAAGAGCGGCACCAGCGTCAGCTCGAAGAAGACGTAAAAGAGAATGATGTCGAACGCCAGAAAGACGCCGGTCATGCCAACGCCGAGCGCGAGCAGCCAGGCGTGGAATTCGTGGACGCGCTCCTGGACGGCGTTCCAGGAGATGAGGACCGCCGATACCATGAGGATCGCGGTGAGCAGCACGAGCCAGACGTTCATGCCGTCCAGACCGATGTAGAACTGGACGGCGCCGAGCTTCGCGTCCTTGACGGTCTCGGCATTGCGGAAGTGTTTGAAGTCGATGAGATTCCAGGTTGTTTTCGACCGCTCGTCGTTCGTTGAGCCAGGCACGAACAGAGGGCGAAAGGTCTTGTCGGGAGGCGTGCTGGGGCGGTCAACGATTTGCGCGAATGTCACGAGGAGCGCGATGCAGGCGCCTGCGATGGTGGCGCCCAGGCTGATTTGCCGCACGAGTTGGGCCCGCGCCTGTCCCAGGCACGCGACCACAACTGCGGCCACTGCCGGAATTGTCAGGAGCAAGATCAGGAGTGTTTGAAACAAGCCCATCATTTATCTTTCTCCCCTCTCGCCCCGGTAATCCGGGGGTGAGGGGGCGGCACATACAGCAACTACATCCCACACGCGAATGGTCCGAGTATGAGATTTCTGGTGCTTCGTCCCCCTCGCCCCAGGAGTACCGGGGAGGAGAGGGGAGGATTATCGTAACAGCGCCGACAATAAGAACCCCGCCAGCCCCAGTGCCATCAACAACGCGTAAAACTGCACTAGCCCGTTCTGCACCGGCCGAACCCAATAGCCAAGAAACGTCGGCAACTGCCCGAAAAGATCTACCAGTCCGTCCAGGAGATACGTGTCCACAATCCGGCACACATGCGCGAGAATCGACATCGGTTTGACGATCAGCAGCTCGTAGAATTCGTCGAAATAGAACTTGTTGCGCGAGAGGTCCCAAAGCACCTTGAACACGCGCATCATCTGTTCCGCCAACGCCGGCTGCTGGACATAAAGCAAATACGCCAGCCCGATGCCCGCCAGCGCAATCGCGCCGCTGCATGCCATCAGCAGCCCGTTCATCCCATGCGGTTTCGTCGGCATAAGATTCGCGTTGAACTGCGGCTCGATCCAGTGGTATTCGAGCATCCCCGCCATGAGATGCGTCGGCCCCAGCACGATGCCAACGCCTACGGCTCCGACCGCCAAGATGCGCAGCGGCCAGGCCATGATCGGCGGCGCTTCGTGCGGATGATGCCCGGCCTCGTGCGGAAATTTCTCTTCGCCCCAGAACGTCATGAAGTAGGCGCGCGCCGTGTAGAACGCCGTCAGCCCGGCCGTCAGGAGGGCGCTGAGAAAGAGCAGGCCATAGATCGTCGCGCGGACGCCATCCGAAGCGTGCCAGGCGCCATGCGTCGTGGCCAGGATTTCGTCCTTGCTCCAGAAGCCCGACAACAGTGGAAACCCGGCCAGCGCCGCCGCGCCGCAGAGGAATGTCCAGTGGGTTGTCGGCAGCACGCGGCGCAGGCCGCTGAACTGGCGCATGTCGATGACGTTGCCCATCGAATGCATGACGCTGCCGGCGCCGAGGAACAGAAGCGCCTTGAAAAACGCATGGGTGAAGAGATGGAAGATCGCCGCCGTCACCGCCAACGTGGCGAGCCTTTCGTTGCCCGCGGTGATGCCGCTGCCGAGTGCGAGGAACATGTAGCCGAGCTGGCTCAAAGTCGAATAGGCGAGCATGCGCTTAAGATCGGTCTGCGTGACGGCGATCGTTGCCGCCAGGAGGGCCGTGAAGCCGCCGATCATCGCGACGATGAGCTGGGCCGCTTCTTCGAGTGCGAAGAGCGGCATGCAGCGCGCGACCAGGTAGACGCCGGCGGTCACCATCGT
>SXGS01070970.1_pt1 | contig 19397 bp, 19 predicted proteins | sample 3174681 | NCBI WGS metagenome assembly SXGS01 (sample SAMN11356861, study PRJNA531348) | freshwater metagenome | isolation source: freshwater sample F1-80 | place: China: Fuxian Lake, Yuxi | collected 2017-12-25 | reverse complement strand
GACTGCGACTTCAGCTTCGACTTCGCAGACACGGGAGCAGACGCCAACGTGAAGTTGGCGCAGACGAAGACTGCAAAAATTTGTCTACCGAACCCGGCAAACGCCATTTCAGCTCCTGGCTTCCCAAAACAATACTGTCTTGTTTCAAGAGACCTATCGGCTGCTCATGGTGTTATATTGAGAGACATCTGTCGAAAGTCCTGAAGATTTCTCGTCTCATTTTGAGACAAGCCCAACGTCCTCAGGACTTTTAAACTGATTTATTTGAGAAGTCGAAGCGCCCAGCCCAAGAACCAAGCGCGAAATCGAAAATAGGCTTTATGGCGCCTTCACGACCTGCTGGTCGATGGTCCCAAAGAGATTGCGTCCCTGGGCATCCTTCATTTCCATGCGGATACGATCGCCGACTTTCATAAAAGGAGTGTCGATCTTTCCGGCGTTGATTTGTTCGATCATGCGCTTTTCCGCAAGGCAGCTCGAGCCCGCAGCAGGGTCTTCGTTAGAGACCGTGCCGCTACCGATGATCGTTCCTGCCGTGAGGTTACGCGTGCGTGCCGCGTGCGCGATGAGCTGACCAAAATGAAAGTGCATTTGGCCTGCGTTCGCCTTCCCGAAGAAATGCCCGTTGTACTCAACGTGCAACGGTAGATGCACTCGACCCTCTTTCCAAGCGGAACCGAGCTCATCGAGCGTCACCGCGAAAGGTGCGAACGCAGAAGAAGGCTTCGATTGGAAGAAACCAAAACCAGCAGCGAGTTCATCCGGAATCAATCCCCGCAAAGACACATCGTTCGCGATCATGACGAGGATGATTTTCTCAAGCGCTTTTTCTGGCGTGACTCCCATCGGAACAAAATCGGTCACGACGGCGACTTCACCTTCGAAGTCAGTTCCATGCGCAAAGTCCACCTGCGGGATCGATTCGCGAGGCGCCAGGAAGTCATCGCTTCCGCCCTGATACATCAAAGGTGTCGTGAAAAGAGTCTCTGGCATGGGAGCTTTACGCGCCATCCGCACGAGTTTTACGTGGTGGAGAAAAGCGGAACCATCCGCCCACTGAAACGCGCGTGGCATGGGAGAATGAAACTCTTCTTCGTCCACTTCAAAAGCATCGGTGCGACGGCTCTCTTCGAGTTCGCGCGCTAACTGCTCAAGCTTTGGTTTGCAGTTTGCCCAGTCTTCAACGGCCTCGCGCAAACTAGGCGCGATGTGAGTCGCTTTGACGGCCGTTGTGTTATCGCGGCTGATGACGACGAGGTCCCCATCGCGGCGTGCGGGATTTTTTAATGTTCCGAGTTTCACGGTTCACAACCTCTTCGAAGTGGGCTCATACGAAAATTGGACTGGAGCCGAAGCTCTGCGCCAGACAACAGTTTTTAGCCTTTTTCCTCTAGGCTTGTCCACGATGCAGCGCAAGGCTGATTCCTAAACCAGGATTGTAGCACCTAAACTAAGAGAACCTTTCCACCGGAGGTTTCATGAACGAATTCATCCTCTACAGTTACTTTCGTAGCTCGGCCTCTTATCGCGTGCGGATCGCGTTGAACCTCAAAGATATCGCCTTCGAATACAGAGCGATCCACCTTCTCAACAACGGCGGAGAACAGAATCAAGAGGATTACCGGAAGTTAAACCCAAGTGGCGAAGTTCCCACGCTCGTTCACAACGGAAGAGCCCTTGCGCAATCGATGGCAATTCTCGACTACCTCGATCATGTCGCACCCACGCCTCGCCTCTTTCCGGAGGATCCTTACCGACGTGCGCTCGTGATTCAGGCCTGCGAGATCGTGAACAGCGGCGTTCAACCGGTTCATAATCTCAAGGTGCTTCAGTTGCTCGAAGAACGGTTTGATGCTGATCAAAAGCGGAAGAATGATTGGGCTGCCCATTGGATCACGAAAGGTCTCGATTCACTCGAAGCTTTCCTCAAGCCGCACGCGGGAGATTTTTCATTTGGTCATGAGGTCAGCGCGGCGGATTGTTTCCTGATGCCGCATTTAGTGAACGCGGATCGCTTCCAGGTGAGCCTTGCGCCCTACCCGACACTTTCGCGAATCCGCGCCAATTGCGAAAAGCTAGATCCCTTTAAGCGCGCAGCACCCAACGTTCAGCCGGATACTCCGCCGAACGTTTGAGCGCCTGAAATCGTAACTCCCGACTCGTGAGCCACAGCGCGAGTCGGAGCCGCTGCAAGCACGCGAGCTACCAAGAAGACACGAATGTTGATCGCGAGAAGCAAGATCGCCACGCTCTGGTGCGCGACCGTGAGCCATGCAGGAATGAAGAGCATCAAGTTCGCTACGCCGACTCCCACTTGCAGGAAAACGACGAGCGCCGACCAGCGACTCAAGCGCAGAAGCTGCGGAGTCATCCACGTTGCGTTTTTCTTAGCGTTCAACACGATCGTGAATGCCAAAAGCGCAACTGCCAAACCGTAGGCGACGAATCTGTGAATGATCTGATGACCGATCGCTCCCTGCCACGTGGGAACCCACTGACCATTACAAAGTGGCCAATCCACACAAACAGAACCCGCAAAAGTTGAAGCGACCACGCCACCTAAAAAGATCTGCGTGAAGACGGCAATCGACAAAAATCCGGCAGCGAACTTCACCCACGAAGGCGCGGAAGCTTTTGCTTCCTGAACCGACGGGCGAATCGCATAGAGCATCCAGAGCACGCAAACGAAGAACAACGTCGCGAGCATCAAGTGCGAAGTGACGGTTGCCCACTTCACTCCCCAAAGAACCGTCAAAGCACCCGCTGCAATTTGCAGGAATAGAAAAATGAATCCAAGCGCCGCCGCTCGTTTCGCAGATGCGCCGGTAGTCTTCGACGTCCAGATGACGAGCGAAACTCCGAAGAACAAGATCGCAACGAGACCGGCGTAGGCGCGGTGAACGAACTCAAACCAAACCGCCGGGTGAAAATCAGGAATAACTTTACCGAAGCAAAGCGGCCAGTCCGGGCATGAGAGCCCTGCGTTCATCGCGCGAACCCCAGCACCGAGAGCCATCAAACCGACGATCATCACGAGAAGAATGCGAAGAGCGAAAACTAATTTGCGATGCGATTTCAAAGCAAGGGAGGCAGCCATCAGAGATGCTCCTTTTAGTAAATTCCCATGAAATAGCGGTACCACTTGTCGATCACGGGTCCGATCAAGAACACGAGTAGCGAGAAGTTCGTCCACAAGAAGAAAGGCAACCAACGCTTCTGCGCTTGCGCCTGGTAGTAACGGATGAACTCATAAAGGATTTTGAATGCGAACGGGATCACGACGAAGAGATAGAAGAAATACGCGCTCGTAAACCATGGCGATGCGATCGCAAGGCCTACATACGCGAACATGTAGAGGCCCATTTGAAAGAGCGTGGGACCTGTACCGAAGCTCACGGGCAAAACGGGAATTCCACCTTTACGATAATCATCTGCGAAACGAATTGCGAGCGACCAGTAGTGCGGCATCTGCCAGAGGAACATCACCAAGAACGCATAAACGATTTCGGTGCGGAAGAGTTCGTTCGAATTTGCGGCGTAGCCAATCACTACTGGCATCGCGCCGGGAATCGCTCCAGGCACGGCACCGAAAGCCCACTTCTTCTTCCAGTACAAAGTGTAGAGCACGTTGTACATGATGACCGTTGCGAGCCCGAGGCCGGCCACGAGGGGACTGACAAGGAGTCCAAAGAAAGTGCCGAGCAGAACAAAGCCGACTCCCAAAACCCAAGCCTGGAAAACTGAGATCTGACCGCTGGGAATAGGTCGACCCACCGTTCGCGGCATTGCCGCATCGATGCGCCACTCTTGAGCTTGGTTGATGGCGAAGCTGCCGGAAGAAAAGAAATAAAGAGAGATCATCGCGAGCGCTAAATGGAACAGATCCCACGGCTCATACGGATTCGCGCTAAGCGCGTAGCCAGCAAGTCCGCTGACCAGCACGAAACACACGATTCCCGATTTGGTGAGGTCCAAAAATAGCTTCATCTACGCCTGTCTTCCGATGCGACCGGTGTATCGCAGCTACGCCTCGAACGCAAGGCAGCGTGCCCTGAATCAGGCAATCGGGAAGTTCCTATCAGGCCTAGCTAAAAACAAAAAAGCCCAGGCTATTTGCCCAGGCTTTTTCGTTGGTTCTTTTTCGCTTTTTCTGAATCGCGAGCTTGATTAGAGCGTCGACTTTTGAACGATCCGCGTAGATTCGTCGATGATGCAGAAGAAGTAGAGAACGATCAGGAAGAACGCGCCGCTCAAGATGATCACGCGGTTCATCATGTTGTCGTACTTCAAGTGCATGAAGATCGCGAGAACGAGCGTCGCTTTCACCGTCGCGATGGCGAACGCTACGATCGCGTTGAACGCGCCGAAGTCGATCTGGGCCGCGCCAACGGTGACCACCGTCAACACGATCAAGGCTCCGAACACTTTTAAGTACGTGTCGAAGGGAATGATGTGGTGAGCGGAACCTTCTGAGTGTCCAGTATGTTGTGCCATTTGCCGACTCCTCTTATGTCACCAGGTAAAGCAGCGGGAAGAGATAAATCCAAACCAAGTCGACCAAGTGCCAGAACAATCCGACACCTTCGACCGCCGTGAAGTGATGCGGCCCGAACTCGTTGCGACCCATGCGGAACCACACCCACAAGATCAAGCCCATTCCGAGAAGAACGTGGATCCCGTGGAGACCCGTCATCATGTAGTAGAACGAGAAATAGAGCGGAAGGTTGTCGGGAACCGCCGTGATGTCCTTGTAGCGTTCAGAAACGTGCTTGAGGACTTCGGCTGCATCCGCCGTGTACCAAGAGCCCGGCTTCAAACCGAGGTGAATCTTGTGCGAATATTCGACGTACTTGATGCCCATGAAGATCGCGCCGCAGAGGACGGTGATCAGGAGCATGTTCATCGACTTCTTCTTCTCGCCTTTTTGGATGTAGTAGATCCCCAAGGCCATCGTGAGCGAGCTCGTGAGAAGAACGACGGTGTTCGCCGTACCTAAGCGCCAGTCCGTGAACGTCGAACCGATCTTGAACACCTCAGGATAAAGGTGGTGGAAGATCGCGTAGCCGACGAACAAGCCACCGAACATCAGGATTTCGGTAACCAGGAACGCCCAAACGCCCTGTTTCGCGGTTTCGTACTCGTGCTCCGCGCTCTCGAAGTGGTGCGCGTGATGATAACCAGAGGTGCCGGTTGGTTTAGCGGTACTCATAGGGTCCTGCCGTTACGATGGGTGTTTTTACGAAGTTCTCATGCGGAGGCGGAGAAGCCGTTGTCCATTCGAGCGTTTTCGCGCCCCAAGGATTCGGGCCAGCTTTTTCGCCATTCAACAATGCTTGGATGACCGCGATCAACGCGACCACGAAGCCGATACCGATCATGTACGAACCGATCGTCGAAACGCGGTTCAAGTGCTCGTACGCCGGCAGGTAATCGTAGTAACGACGGGGCATCCCCATGCTACCCAAAACGAACTGCGGGAAGAACGTCACGTTGAAGCCAACGAAGATGAAGAAGAACGAGATACGACCGAGCGTCTCGTTGATCATGCGGTTGAACATTTTCGGGAACCAGTAGTAAATCCCGCCGACGATCGCCATGAGCGTTCCACCCACCATGACGTAGTGGAAGTGCGCAACGACGACGTAAGTGTCGTGGAAGTGAACGTCGATCGCCGTAACCGCGAGGAAGATCCCCGTTACGCCACCAATGGTGAAGAGGAACATGAAGCCGAGAGCGTAGAGCATCGGCGACGCCAAGTTGATCGAGCTCTTATGAAGAGTCGCGAGCCAGTTGAACAACTTGATCGCTGTTGGAACCCCGACCAGCATCGTGAGGAACGAGAAGATCACGCCCGCAATCTCCGATTGGCCAGACACGAACATATGGTGTCCCCAAACGAAGAACGAGACAGCTGCAATCGCAACCGACGAGTAAGCGATCGCCGTGTAACCGAAGATCGTCTTGCGCGAGAACGCAGCGATGAGCTCGGAGACTACGCCGAAGGCCGGCAAGATCATGATGTAAACGGCCGGGTGCGAATAGAACCAGAAGAAGTGCTGGAAGAGGACGGGGTCACCACCCAAAGCCGGATCGAAGAATCCGATTTGGAAGATGTTTTCCATCGCCAAGAGCACAAGCGTAATCGCAAGAACCGGAGTCGCGATCACCTGGAGGATCGCCGTCGAGTACAACGCCCAAACGAAGAGCGGAATACGGTTCATCGTCATGCCGGGCGCACGCAACTTATGCGTCGTCACGACGAAGTTTAATCCCGTGAGGATCGAAGAGAAACCCGCGATGAAGGCACCCGAGACCATTAAGACAACGGCTGGCTTCAGCGTGATCGAGTAAGGTGTGTAGAACGTCCAACCTGTATCAGCTCCGCCGAAGAACAAAGACGCGAGAGCTACCGTCGCACCACCGAGAAGGCAGTACCAGCTCGCGAGGTTCAAGCGAGGGAAGGCGACGTCTTTCGCTCCGATTTGCATCGGGAGGAAGAAGTTGCCCAAGAACGCCGGAATCCCGGGAATGATAACCAAGAAGACCATGATGGCCCCGTGATAGGTCATCACGCGGTTATAGACGTTGGGATCCATGATCGTTTTGCCCGTCGAGAACAACTCGGTCCGGATCGCGAGTGCGGACAAACCGCCCACGAGGAAGAAGATCATGACCGTGATGAAGTACATGACTCCGATGCGCTTGTGATCAAGCGTCGAGAGCCAAGACCACAGGCCTTTCTCGTGATTCAAATAGTTGTGACCACCGTGGTCGCTTCCGTGTGCAGCTGCATGTGCAGTATTGTTAGCCATGCCCGCCTCCCTTACTTAATCGTCTTGATAAATTCGATGAGGGAAAGAACCTCTTCATCGCTGAGTGTTCCAGCGAATTGAGGCATCTGTCCCTTCGCGTAGCCGTTTACGATCTGCGCGTTCGCGTTCAGGATAGACTCACGCAGATAGTTTTCGTCGACTTTTACTTGGCCTTTGTCGGTCGTTTCCGTTTTGCCGAACAATCCTTTGAATGTCGGGCCCGCGCCAGGCGAGCCATTCAAAGTATGGCAACCGATACATGCTTTCGAAGCGTAGAGCTGCTTACCCTTTTGCGCCATGGGCGAAAGAGTCGAAGCCGCTGTTACAACGCCGGGACGAGCTTCGCCCGTCAACCAGCCGTCGAACTCGTCTTGAGAGACGACGCGAACACGGGCTTTCATATCGTAGTGACTTGCTCCGCAGTACTCGGCACAGAACACCCAGAAATCGCCGACTTTTTCCGGTTGGAACCAGAGAGCCGTGAAGCGACCGGGGACAACGTCTTGTTTCACGCGGAACGCGGGAATGTAGAAGCTGTGGAGAACGGGGCGATCATATGGATCGTCGTTCTTTGCGGGGTTCATTTTCTCCGAAGACATGATCAGTTTTACGGGGCGTCCTACGGGAACGACCATCGTCGGCGGCTCGATCTCGCCTTTGTCATTCACTTCGGCCGTGACTTCTTTTCCGTTCTTATAAAGGAAACGCCACGCCCACTTCTTAGCTACGACGTGAACTTCGAGAGCGTTTTCCGGGAACGCGCGCATTTGGTGGTAAACGATCCAGCCCCACGCGAACACGAACATGAACAAGCAAAACGGAATGAAGCTCCAGAGGAACTCAAGCGTGTGATTGTGCGTGATGTACGCCGTCTTATCGTTGCTCGAGCGACGTTTGTATTTGAAGACGAACCAGCACATTCCACCGATCAAGATGATGAACGAGATCACGCTCGAGATCAGGAGGAACGAGTAGATCCCGTCGATCTGAGTGGATACGGCCGTACCCTGGGGCGGCATGAACACGCTTGATGCGTTTGCAGCAGATGACCACCACATATTTAAGCTTCTCCTTGAAGACGATTCTCACCCAGCTTCGGGCCAGGAGGGTTCTTTCCCGGCCCGGAGCCGGAAGAATTCCGTGATTCGCGCTCTTCGCGCCGGTTGCGGAACCAAAAGGGAATCAGGAACAAAGCCAAGATGAAGACCGTCAGCGCGCCGCCGGCCCTCATGACGTTAAACGCCGCGATCGCGTACTTGTTTCCCTTCGGATCGAAGTGGAAGCAAAAGAGCGTCAGCTTGTCGACGATCGTTCCGATTTTGCCGTCGGAAGCTTCGACCATCGAGAGGCGCAGAACTTTGGGATCAAAAACGATCCCGTAAAGGTAACGAGAAATCTTTCCGTCGGGAGTCAGGACATAGGCCGCTGCCGTGTGAGCCCATTGCTTCGACTCTTCATCCCAGCGGTATTTAAAGCCCACTTGCTTTGCGAGCGCGGTGATCTGCGCCTGATCGCCGGTCAGGAAATGCCAGCCTTTTGCTCCCTCGGGGCGACCGTACGATTCGATGTAAGCGGCCTTCTTTTGCGCTGCGAGTTCGGGATTTTCTTTTGGTTCGATGCTGACGACGACGAACTCAAACTCCTCGCCTAAGGGAGCTTTGAGATCGCGGAAAGCATCGGTTAACCCGTTGAGATGAAAGTTACAGAGACTTGGGCAACTGTAATAAGCGAGGCTTAGAAGGACAGGCTTGTGACCTTTAAAGAAACTTGCGAGCGGAACGGTCTCGCCTTTTTCATTTCGGAAAGTTAGCTGCGGATCAACCTGCGCCCCGAGCTTCTCTTCGATGCCGATATCTTCAAGCGGTTTTGGGACGACGTTCTCTGTTCCCGTTTCTTGAGGTACGAAATTTCCGTGTGCGTTCGCGTGAGGTAAACCACTCCCCTGCCCGATCGCAAGGGCGATCAAGAGGGAGAGAGCCGGAATCATGGCGAGCCGTTGCGCTGGCTTCATTCTCATTCCGTCCGCTTGAATCTTAGTTCAAGCTTGCCGCTTTAAGTGCGACGTCGGTGTCGTTGTCGGCGATTTGATTTTTTGTGATCGAGCGAACGTAGTGAACCATTGCCCAACGATCTGAGGATGGCATGTAAGAATACGATTGCATGGGAGTGCCCTTGATTCCCTCAGCGAGAACTTCGTAGAGGCCGATGCGAGTGCCATCGCTCTTCCAATGCCCTTCGATGAGGTCGCGGGGCTTCGGGCTGAGGTTAGCGGCCATGGGGCCGTCGCCTTTGCCTTCTTTGCCGTGGCAAGAAGCGCAGTTGTCGGCGAAAAGTTGTTCTCCGCGCGCGATGAGATCGTTCGAAGGAATCCAGGGCTCGTTAGCACCTTGTCCAGCAGGCTGCTGAGCAGGAGCTTCTGCGGGCGCGGCAGGAGCTGCGCCTTCAGCCGGTGCTGCGGGAGCACCGGGCGCCGCTGCGGGTGGCTTCACTTCTTTCAGATCGATGCCACCGCTACCGAACGCTACGTAGATCATGATGCCGAGGCTGGCGATCATGCTGAGAATGAAAGTGATCATTCCGCCTTTGTTGTAATCGTTTTGGTCAGCTCTCATGTTTGATCCGCTCTCCTGTACGATCCCGGTTGCCGTTTTGGCGCTCTCACCGAGACGAGACCTTCACCCGCTGTCGTCGTTCAGCCGTGCATCTCCGATCATGATCTTTTTTGGACCCGGATCTGAAGCTGTAGAGGCCGAAAGCGCCGCGGACGAGTGGCCGGACTCTAGCCTTCTCGAGGAGTCCGCTGATCTCCCCTAACTTTTCGCAAGGGCAGCGCAGATGAAGACGACTCGAGCCGAGAAACCGGCAGTTGTTTGACGCTCTCTTTACTTCTCACTTCCTTTTCATGAAGGCAAGTTGATTCAAGGCTTTGATCATTCCGATTGAGGCAAAACCGGTTCATGTTTTTTGCGAAACTCAGTGCAGGATTTCCGCCACTCCGCCGAGAATTGCTCGACTAATTTTCGAGTCTGGTTTTACGTCGTTTGCTCTCGCAAACATCGAGCTGAATCGCAGACATTCCGTTGCTTCCGTCTGCACCTCGCCAACATTTTTCTGAAATCATTCCGTCGCGGAAATTCAGCCGAGAAAACCGGAGATCCAAAAATCGCGACAGCGTCTTGAAGACCCAATCGCACGGCCGTCAAGACAGCGATGGATCACGCGCGCAGAGGCGACTGGCGAATCGACCGTTTTCTAGAGCTTTTGCTCTGAGTTTCCCCTGAGAAATCGCGCAGATCGAACGTATTGCGCCTCGCTTGAGTTCACACCCGTGCTGCGGAGCATCTTCTTGACTGAATCTTGAACTGGAGTCTATACGCCAGTTCCATATGAATATCCGCTTCGACTTCTCGAATAAGAATGTAGTCGTCACCGGTGGCGCACGCGGCATCGGACTCGAAATTTCTCGCCGCTTTCTCGAAGCGGGCGCACACGTTGCCGTGTGGGACTACGCTCCGGAATCACTCGAAGCCGCTAAAAAAGAGTTAAGTGCCTTTGCGGGCCGCACGCACTTCCAGCAAGTTGATGTTTCTAAGCTCGCGTCTTGTGAACAAGCAGCGCAAGCCCTTCCCTTTGAGATCGATGTTCTCGTCAACAACGCGGGAATCACTCGCGATAAATCGTTCGCGAAAATGACGCCCGAAGATTTCGAAGCAGTGATTCAGACAAATTTGAGCGGCGTTTTCTACGTCACGAAATCCTGCTCGGCAAAGTTCAAAGCCGCATCTACGAACAAACGCATCATCAGCATCTCAAGCGTCGTTGCTCTATACGGGAACTTTGGTCAGACCAATTATGTCGCGGCAAAAGCGGGTGTGATCGGAATGACGAAGACTTGGGCGCGCGAACTTGGGCGCAAGGGTTTCACCGCAAACGCGATCGCTCCTGGTTTCACGCTCACACCGATGGTCGAGGCGATGCCTGGAGAAGCACGCAAAGCGATGGAAGAGAAAATTCCCGCAGGCCGTCTTGGAAAAACGGAAGACATCGCTAACGCCTGCTTATTCCTCGCTACGGATGAAGCGTCGTACATTAACGGCGCTACTTTGAGCGTCGACGGCGGATTAGTCGTCTGAGGCTGTCAGCCTCGAGGGAACGAATACCGTCGGCAGTGATTTTCACTCGAGGGACGACGGGACTCGGTCGGAAGAACGAAAATTAGGATTTCTGGTTAGTTGCACGGATTCGGTTCGCCGGTCCGACAGGAGGGGTTCTTGAAAGCATTCGCGGCTCGCGCACTTGGCTTCATCACGGGTCTATCATTGGCCTTCGCGTTTATCGCATCAACCGCGACAGCGTCGGAAACGGCGTCAAACCCACTTCGCAGCAAAACCGATGCGCGGCAAGTCGGCTTCGTTGAGGTCGGCGATCACGCCCTTTACGTTGATTACATCAAGCCGGCACCCGGGAAGCCGATTCTCGTGCTCCTCAACGGTTTGACCTATCGCCTTGGCTGCTGGGACGCTTTTGTCCGCGCGCTCGATGGCGATGGATACGGCATTCTTCGTTACGACATGGTCGGCATGGGGCAAACGCTTTTGAAAGAAGCTCCGCTCGTGAGGCCTATTCCTTTCGACGAGCAAATTGTCGATCTCAAAAATTTACTCGAGGCTTTGAACATCAATGAGCCTGTGCACCTTATCGGTCTCTCTTACGGAGGCGGCGTCGCGATCAAATTCAGTGCCGACTATCCAGAGCTCGTAGCGTCGGCTGTTTTAATGGCTCCCTACATCGCACCTCTCGAGTCGCAAGATAACTGGATCCGTTTGCAGATTCAGCAAACGCGTCTCCTGAATCCGGCCAACCCGGCATCCTTTGAAGACCTTTACGATTACTTCCTTCGTATCATCGTCTTCTCAACGTATCCGATTGCGGAGCCGATCGTTCTCGAAAATCCATTCAAGCTCGAGGCGACTTACCGTTTGGCGCAAGGGGCTCGCACCTTTGATGCCGCGAAATTCATCGACGAGATGCCGCCCGGAAAACTTCACCTCGTAGTTGCGCGCAACGATCAGTACGTCGAAAACGGCATCCACGACGACTACTGGGAGAAGCTTGATCCTTCAGCTCGTGTAAGTCGTCTTTACATCGAAGGCTCGGAACACAAAATTCCCGAAGCGGTTCCTCGCTTTGCTGCGGATTGGGTTAAGCGAATTGCCGAAGGCGATCCATTGATCTCGGGCGATCGTACTTTCATCGGCAAGCCTTGGCGTTATTCGGCGGAATCAGGCTCAGACAAGATCGAAAACATCGGAAAATAAACGGAGGCTGGGACCATGGCGATGATCCAACTCGGCGACGACCAAACAGGGACTTTTTCTCTGAACGTGGATGTCTTCGAAGGCCTGGTCCCAATCGACACCGTTTTTCTGCACGGAAATCTCGCCGCAAACGTCTGGTGGGAACCTGCGCTGGAAATTTGGAAAGCACAGGCAAAGCCTACTCATGAGGGTCGATTGATCCTTATCGAGTGGCGCGGCTGTGGAAAGAGCGATCCTCCCCGCTCCACTCGCGACCTCGCACCTGCCGCATTAGCGCACGACACTTGTCTCGCCTTGAAAAAACTGAATGCGAAAAACTCATGTCTTGTTGGTCACTCGACGGGCGGCTTAGTCGCGCTCTGCGCGCTCCTCGAAGCTCCAGAACTCTTCGATCGCGTTGTTTTGCTGGATCCAGTTGGCCCCACGGGAGTGAAGTTCGATAAAGCGATGTACGACGCTTTCACGCAGATGAGCCAGGACCGCGAGTTTTGTGCAACGGTCATGAACGGCACGATCCATCAGAATGATCCGACGACGGATTTCTTCCGTCGCATCGTCGATGCGGCATTCGGTATCGATAAATCGATCTGGCACGGGATTCCGGATGCCCTTCGCGATGTCGATATCACGAATCAGCTCTCGCGAATCCACCATCCAACGCTTATTTTGCACGGCGAACACGATCCCGTTTTGCCCAAGGAAGTTTCCGCAAAACTCGCAACGCAACTCCCGCACGCTCGCTATAAGGAGCTTATGGGCCAAGGGCATTCAACGAATGTCGAAAATCCTGAGCTCTTCGTCCGCGAAGTTGATCACTTCTTATTTGATCGCCCCTAAAGCCCTCAAGGATCAAGGGTCACGAAAGGAATTTACATCATGGCACGCGCAACCATCGCAGGCACCGGCATCTACGCGCCCGAAAGAATCGTTGAGAATGACTTCTTCTCGAAGAAGTACGGTCGCGAAATGAACGCATTTCTTCGTGAACAACGAAACATCTGCCAACGTCGATTCATGGCGGATGATGAAGCAACTTCGGATCTCATCGTGCCTGCCGCGGAAGAAGCTTTGAAAAACGCCGGCATCACCGCGAAAGATCTAGACCTCATCATCGTCGCGACCGATACGCCGGATTATATCTCCCCTTCCACGGCAGCCGTCGTGCAACACAAGTTGAACGCCGTAAAAGCGGGAACTTTCGATATGAATACGGCGTGCGCTGGATTCGTGACCGCAACTGACGTTGCGAGCAAATACATTGCGGCGGATGAGCGCTACCACAACATTTTGGTGGTTGGTGCCTACGGGATGTCGAAGTACTTTGACTGGAACGACTACAAAGTCACGAGCGTCTTCGCTGACGGCGCTGGCGCTGCTGTCATCCAACGCGCGACGGATGAGAGTGGAATCTTGGCTTCGCAACTCTATACTGAAGGCGTCTACCACGACTACATGGGCATTTACGCTGGCGGCACGAAAACGCCGATCACTCATGACGTCGTTGAGAAACGTCAGCACCTTCTTCAATTCACGAAACGAATTCCGCCGGAAACCAACGGCGAACACTGGCCGCGTCTAACAAACATCATCCTCGATCGCGTGCACGCTCGCGTGAGTGATGTAAATCACTTCTTCTTCACGCAGATCAACATTAATTCGATCGTCGAGACGATGCAAAAGCTCAATGCTCCTCTCGAGAGAGCCCACAACATCATGGATCGCTTCGGCTACACCGGAAGCGCGTGTATTCCGATGGCAATTGCTGATGCAGCTCGCCGGCACAAGCTAAAGAAAAATGATCTTGTCATGATTTTGGGTTCGGGCGGAGGTATGTCAATGGCCGCAATGGCAATGCGTTGGAGCTACGACACCTGATGATCGAGATGGATTGGCTCAAACAATGGGCGCGCTACTCCCCGGCGAACGTCGCTTTCAAAAGCGCGGAGACGGGAACCGAGTATTCGTACTCAGCGCTCTTCCATCTGAGCTGCCACTTGGCCGCCCACCTCCGTGAGAAGTTCGAAATCGCCAAAGGCGATCGCGTTGGCGTAATCGCAACAAACGAAATCGAATTTTTGCCGTTGTTCTTTGCGGTGCAGAGGCTCGGCGCGATCTTGGTTCCGATTAATTTCCGTCTCACAGCTCGAGAGATTGAGCACATCCTCCGAGATTGCTCTCCCAAGGTTCTCATTCATCAACAACAATTCGCGAGTGTGCTCGACAGTTGCGATGCGGGTGTTGTGCCCGAACGACGTTGGAGTTTCGATGGCACTTCGAGCCTCGCGGAATTCCTGGCTCATCGGGATTCTTCGACATCGGAGGCCGTGAGCTTTGCTAGAGAATTTGAATCTCCTTGCATGATTCTCTACACGTCCGGAACAACCGGAGCACCTAAAGGTGCCATCATCACTAATCAGATGTTGCACTGGAATTCGCTCAACACGACGTTGCGGCTTAATTTAAGTCAGAACGATGTCGGAATCGCGTTCTTACCATTCTTCCACACAGGTGGATGGAATGTCTTGGTCACCCCGTTCGTGCATCGTGGCGCGAAGACCATTCTCCTCCGGAAGTTCGATTCAGCACGGGTTCTTGAACTTTGCGAAAGTGAACGCGCTACAGTTCTTTTCGGTGTGCCGACGACGATGGACATGATGTCTCGAGCGCCAAAGTTTTCACAAACGAATCTCTCAAGCCTCCGTTACGCGATCGTTGGCGGTGAACCGATGCCGATCGAATTGATTAAAGCGTGGCAAACCAAAGGCGTGCCGATCCGTCAGGGGTTTGGCCTTACGGAGTTTGGGCCAAACGTTTTCTCGCTCAACGAGGAAGACTCCATTCGCAAGATTGGTTCGATTGGTTTTCCGAATTTTTACATCGAAGCGAAAATCGTCGACGATCGTGGAGTCGAAGTTCCGGCTGGGGAAATCGGTGAACTCGTTTTGCGGGGCCCGGTTTGTACTCCTGGATATTGGAATCGTCCGGAAGCGACAGCGCAAACAATCAAAGAGGGTTGGCTGCACACAGGCGATCTCGTGCGCCGAGATGAAGAAGGTTATTTCTTCGTAGCGGGTCGCAAGAAAGATATGTTCATCAGCGGTGGCGAGAACGTTTATCCAGTTGAGATCGAGCGATTTCTCAGCACGCATCCGGCCGTGCGCGAAGTGGCCGTTGTCGGTGTGAAGGATGGTAAGTGGGGCGAAGTCGGAAAAGCTTTTGTCTCACTCCATTCGGGCGCGAAGCTTGACCCCGAGGAGCTACTCGCCTTCTGTCACGGAAGCCTCGCCAAGTTCAAGATTCCGAAGACGATCGCCATCCTTCCCGAGCTGCCTAAGGGGGATAGTGGGAAGATCTTGAAGCGGAAGCTTCAGGATATATAAGGTGCGGAAGCTTCTCGAAGTCTCAGATTGAGACAGCGCTCCCCGTGAGATTTTTCATTGGCTCACTCAAAAGGCCCTCGTTTTTCTGCGTTGTCGAATACCTGGACGCTCGCCTAAGAGCGCAGCATCGCGTGCATTCTTGCCGAAAGCCCTCTCGGAAACTCTCCCGATTGACGGTATACTGATTCGACTAGGAATTGCGGAGGCACTTTCCATGGTGTTTTCTTTGAAAAAACATCTCGTGCGTTACGGCGCGCTCATCGCGTGCCTTGTCGGCTTCACCGCCTGTCAAACGCCGCAACACAAGCGATTCGAAAATGTGCAGCTCGGAATGGAGAAGCTCGACGTTGTAGACGCCGCTGGAACTCCGGCGAAGACGAGACGTTGGCAAGGTAAAGACCGCTGGACCTATGAGATGTGGAACAAAGCCGACCGGACAACCATCGTGAGAGAAGTTCATTTTCAGAATGGACGGGTAACGTATATCGGCCGACCTGTGATGCCCGCCGTCTCCGCCGAGGAACAAGACAAAATTAACGAAGCGATCGATGCAGAAGAAAATCGCCGCATCGCTGAGGATGAAGAACGCCGCGACAAGGAGCTTGGAGTCGCGCGTGTGAAAAAGACTTCGCAAACTCAAGTACAGCCGCTTGATGAGCACGACGAACGTCTTCGCGAGTCGCTCTACGGAATCCCCGCCAATAAAGAACGCGAAAAACGAAAACGTGCTCCCGTCTTCGAACCAGTAAAATAGATTTTATTTGATTTCGGCAGGCTCGCGAACGCTAGACTCGATTTGCGCCGGTGCATCCGTCACACGACGTCGGTTTGAAGGCGCCGGGCCCGCGGGTTCTGAGCTGAATTTGGAATCATTCAAAGCTTCGCGCAAGACGGGAACCCGCAAGCAGTCGAGATCCCCTGGCTTCACCGAAACGTTCGTAAGAAGCTTTCTGCATTGATCGAAATCGAACACTTTCACTTCGCGGCCGCCTTCCACTTTCAAAATCTCGGTTGGAAGACAATGCCCATTCCGCATTTCAAATTTTGATTTGTATAGGTGTTGCTGCTTAGTTCGCAAGGCCCCGGGCGCCCAGAGAAATGCAAGCTCCGTTAGCCTGAAAATTCGCGGCTCACCCTTAAGATCATCAACCTGAAGAATCGAGTAGGTGTCACCCTTGCCGATCACTTGCTGGAACGTGTGCGCAATCTCACTCTTCCAGTGCTTGAAACCTTTTCTTTTTACTATGTCGTCAGCAACTAAGACGCCCTGATCCGAGTCGGTTACAAAAACTTCGGCGTATGAACCCATCGTAGGCGTAAAGTTCGCTTGCTTCAGATATTCACGACAGACTTTAAAGCGGTTGGTTTCATTTTCATTGAAGGCCGAAGCTGGCAAAGAGGCTGCGAGAAGGATGGCCAGCGTCGTTAGCGTTCTCATACGTTCACTTCTTCAAATGAACTTGATCGGGAGCATCTTCGTCGATGGGCTTTGAAGCCGGTAAACGAAATGGGCCGACTTTCCGCTCGGGCTTCGTTTCTTTTTCGGGGATCGGGAACGTCGCGAGAACGCGGGCCTTGAGTCGATCGAGACGGCCATCAAGACCCATCTCACGCTCAAGATCTTCGACCGTTTTGAACTCGTGACGAGTGTAAACTCGTTCGACCGTTTCGTTCTTCTCGGGATGTTGGAAACGGACGTGCTGACGTTCTTTTGCGTAGTCTTCGGTCAACGTCTTCAGGGCGGCATGTTTATCCGCGATTTCTTTGATGATGCCTTGAAGTTGTTTTGTGTCGTTTGCGTGGCGCTTATGTTCAATCAGCGTCTTGATGTCGTGTTCTTGCGTTTCGATCTGCTTCGACATCTGCGAGAGTTTGGCCGTGTGCTCGGCCCAGCTACCCGCAAAGGCGGACGGAAGAATAGCGAACAACAAACCCACCGCGAGGGCTGCTTGAACTCCGCTAGCTTTCATCCATTTGGGTAATGGCATGTTGCTCCCAGACGATCTTCACCGGGAGGCGCTTGATTCGATTGATCAAGATCGTCGCTTTCACCGGCGAGACATTCTCGATACTTAAAGCGCCTTTGCTGATGGAAGCCATCAGCTGGTCAGCGCTCCAGGCGAAGCGAGAGTCTTCTAATGCTTCTCGTAAAGACTCGCGCAATTCTTTAGAGTCGATTCCCGAAATGAGAATTTTGAAGAGAAGAAGGCCGTCTCGCGCAGAAGAAAGCTCTGAGTTGGCGTAGGCGTTCAGGCCTAAAGGATCGCCAGGTGCACCGAACTGGTCTTCGGTCGAGGTACTTTCTTCCGGAGCCGGCTCACCGTGATTGACCCGCCAGGCATCCATCATCGAATTATCATCCGCTTCGACTGGTGAATGGAGATCAGCTGGTGCTTCGGCGATGTCTTCATTCGGAGCTTCGGAGGAAACGCCGTAATTCATCTCTTCGGCCGGCTGCGGGCTTTCTGTTTGAGCGTCTCTTCTATCCAATTCATTAAATGAGTCGACGGGCTGATATTCATTCAGGGAGGCGAGCTCTTCGGGCGTTGATCCCGTGAACGGCTCTGGTGCGGCTTCGGAGAGCTCATCGGAAGTCGCGAATTCAAACGGCGCTGGATCTAGTTCTTTTGCCGGCGCCGCGATTTTCGATTTTGTGACTTCTGATATTTCCTGATTTTCCTGAGTTGATTGTGCCGATGCATGGCTTGAAGCGTCTTCGTAGATCTGGGCGATCCCATCCATGTCAATGAACAGGATCGCTCCACAAGATGCGCACGTGGCCATCCCGTAGTCTTCTTTCAAGACCGCTTTGCACTTCGGGCAGTGAGGTGTCATCGCGCTTGCGCCGTCTCCCGCTTAGAAGCGTTTTTTCTTTTTGTCGCGCTCTTGGCGACGACGCTCAGATCGCGAAGGACCACCGCTCGGATCGGGATCCGAACCGCCGCCCGAGAAGACCAAACGCTGGCGCTGCTTGGGCTTCAAAGCTTCCAGCTGCTCGTCGACTTGATCATCGACATCTTCGCTTGGGCCTTCGTCAGCCAAAGGAGCTGGTCCTGCGCCGGATGCACCTTGTGCTTCTTCTTGCTGCGACACGAGCTGGATTTTGAAGAGCTTCTCGAGCGTTTCCGCTTTCACCTGGTGGTTCATCTCTTCGAACATCGAGAACGCTTCTTTTTTGTACTCTACCAACGGATCCTTCTGCGCGTAGGCACGCAAGTTGATCCATTCGCGAAGCTGGTCGACGCGTTGGAGATGCTCCTTCCAACGTTGGTCGATCGCCTGAAGAAGCAACATCTTCTGCACTTGACCGTAGTACGCGCCGAGATGCGCCTTCTGGTTCTCGAGAACGCGGCTCACCGCTTCTTTCACCATACCGGCGAGTTCATCCGAAGTCAGGCCTGTGACCTTCTCTTTCGGAAGTTCAAGTGTCGCACCAAACTGCTGATTGAGAGCGATCGCGAGACCTTCGAGATTCCACTCTGAAGGACGCTGACGCTCATCCGCATGCGTGTCGAGAATTTGCGTCGTCACGTCACCGAGCATGTCTTTGATGATATCTTCGACGTTCTCACCTTTGAGAACTTCGCGGCGCAAACCGTAGATCACCTGACGTTGTTTGTTCATGACGTCGTCGAATTCGAGAAGATGCTTCCGGTAATCGAAGTTCTGACCTTCTACTCGACGTTGCGCACTTTCGATCGAGCGCGTGACCATGCCGGCCATGATTGGCTCATCGTCGGGAACGTTGAGTCGATTCATGATCGATTGGATTCGCTCTCCGTTAAACTTACGCATCAAATCGTCATCAAGTGCGAGATAGAAGCGCGACTCACCCGGGTCACCTTGCCGTCCTGCGCGACCACGAAGCTGGTTGTCGATACGACGTG
>SXGS01671563.1_pt1 | contig 19404 bp, 15 predicted proteins | sample 3174681 | NCBI WGS metagenome assembly SXGS01 (sample SAMN11356861, study PRJNA531348) | freshwater metagenome | isolation source: freshwater sample F1-80 | place: China: Fuxian Lake, Yuxi | collected 2017-12-25 | reverse complement strand
GTGGTGGCGGCCCAGGATCTCATCGAGCTCGTAGCCCATCGCGTCGAGGAAGTTGGCGTTGGCGTCCTGGATGGTTCCGTCCAAGGCGAAATGGATCACGGCCTGCGAACGGCTGATCGCGGCGATCTGCCCGGCAGCTTCGGCGGTGGCCTCTTTCTCGGCCGTCACGTCGAGCGCAAGCTCGATGATGCGCGTGACCTGTCCCCGTGCGTTGAGCACCGGGTTGTAGGTTGCTCTGATCCAGACCGGACGACCGCCTTTGGCGATGCGCTTGTACTCCGCGCTCTGAGACGTTCCGCGCCGGAGCGTTTCCCAGAATGCCGTGTAGGAGCTGCTTGCGGCCTCGTCAGGGGCGAGGAACATCCGGTGATGGCGGCCCCGGACTTCCGCGTGGCTATACCCCATCAGGTCGAGGAAGTTGCGGTTGGCCTCCAGTACGGTCCCGTCAGGAGCGAAGGCAACGGTCGCTTGGGAGCGCTCCATCGCATCCAGCTTGGCAGCTGCGCCGGAGCGCTGGGCGAGAACGAACATCGGGCATTCCGCAACGGCAGAGGTTAGTTTAAGTTGCATGACAACCTTAAGGCCCAGTAACCATCCTCAGAGCGCTGGGAGCGAAAGCGAACAGATGCTCTGGATGCCCGCCGAGTTGTCGTGGTGATGGACCGCCGGGGAAAGCTTCCGGATCGGGTTGCCGAAGCGCGTCCAAGCGGCCCTCGATTCGATGCGGCTGCTCTACAGGGCGTACTCGCGGGCGGGCGGACAGGACGCCCTCAAGGCCTTGTCCGACCTGTGCAGGACGTTGTCGGACGAGGTGCAGAGGCTCCTCCAGCGGTCGCGCGACCCGTTCGCGGCCGTGTAGCGGGACGTGGCAGTGGCTATCGGCGCGCCGGTCGTCCGGCTCGCGGTGGCCGGAGGCCATGGCAGGGCGTGATCCGCTTGGCACTACGCCATCGCCATGTCGGCCTGTCCGGGCGCGATGATCGCTCGCACGCGCCGGCGGAGCGCGATCGGGATGGCGGCTCGCCTACGCGCCTGATCCTTCGGATCGGCTCCGTCTATCCGAAGACCAAGTGTTTCCTGTAGCCGCGTCTCAGGAACAAGGGCAGCCACGGCTGCCCGGCATGGGTGCCGGGGCACCACAGCGCGGTGATCGCATGCGATGGGGCGCTCGTGGGCGTGACCATGATGCTCCCGATGTTGCCGTACCCGAGGGCATCGCGCCTGAGCGCTTCGTCCTGCTCCGCGTCGATGGCGCCCATGCCGTGCCTTATGGCCTTGAGCAGGCCGTGGCCCACCTCTGCGAGGAAATCACGTAGCTCCCCCGACAAGGCCGGGCTCGCCGGGATCAGGCCGTCGTAGACGACGTCGAGATCGGCGAAATCCACCGACCTGGCGGTCTCGACGACCCGGGTTCGACCCGTCTCGGTGCCGTGGACGACCATCAGCCTGACCTTGCCCGATCTAAGGCGCTCAAGGGTCCGCTCGCCCGGCGTGCTCCCGTCTATGTTGCGCTCGCCGCGGAGCTCGGCCGGCCATCGGTCGCGCGGGACGCCCGCCCAATGCAACAACTGGGCACTAGCTTGGCCGCCGCTCGCGAACTGGTCATCGACGAAGGCGACGCAGTCGACCGGCCCCGCCCCGAGGCGGTCTTCAAGCTCCGCCAGGTTGCGGACGAAGCCGTGGCCGGCGGTCACGTAGGCGTCCCGGCGCTCCTGCTCCAGGGCGATGCCCGTCACGTTGCCGCTGTTGGGGGAAAACCGGGCGAAGACGATCCCGTCCGTACCCCCGTCCCGCAATGCCCTGGTCATCCGGTCGAAGGCTTGCCCGACGGCGCTGCGGGTGATGATCGTTCCGGTTCCCAGCAGCGACAGCATCTCCGGACGCAGGCTTACCGGGAGCTGGCGGACGAAGGTGGCCACCGAGTCCGGCGTGACCTGCCAGCCCCCCTCCCCCCTGAAGGTGGCGTAGCGTGCCGCGACGGAGCGGCAGCGCGGTAGCAGATCGGCGTCGACCGGAACGACGCGTTCGGCACTCCCGTAGAAGCCGGCGCGGGCCGCCGTCGCCATGTCGTCGCGCAGCCTCGCGTGGTCCAGTCCCGTCCGCGAGCAGACCTCCTCCAGTCGCAGGAGAAGGCGGGGCCGAACGGCGAAGCCCGCCTGCGCCGAACCGTCCGCCGGGCCTGCCCTGTCGGGAATGGCGGACCCCGTGCCGTGCGCGTTCAGGTCGTACAGGACCTTAGTGCAGGCGACCGCCACGTAAGGGAGCCACTCGCGGTCGGCATGGACATGGTCCACGCCGCGACCGAGGTTATCCGCGTTGGTGAGCTCCTCGGACTTCGTCCACTGGCCGCTGTGGCCGATCGAGTTCTTCTCCCGGACGAGAACCTCGTTGATGGGCTTGAGCTCGAAGCGCGGCGACAGGCCGACATAGGGCTCGCCCGCACCGAGCGCGGCGGGATCGAACCTATCGTCGATGAGGCGCCGTGCGGCGACCGCCTCGCGACGGATCATGTCCCGCAACTCCGTCAACCGCCGCGGCCTCTCGACCGGGTCAATGGGTACGAGTTGGTCGAACAGGCGCCAACACGTCGTGCGCCGGTAGGTGAGTTCGAGGTCTGCCAGCGCGCCCTGGGCGTCGTGCACGCCCCATTCGGCCGCGTCGAACACGTCGCGCAGGTTGACGAAGGGCTCGCAGGCGTCCCGGTAGACGGCGAAGGCACGCTTCGGCAGGTCCCGGGTGATCAGCCGGGTCGCGACGCGACGCGAACCGGGTTCGCGCGACAGGCGCGCGAGCAGCTCGTCATCGCCGTACTCGAACCACGAGAGGATGTCGCGGGGGTTCGGCAGGACGGTGGCGGCAGAGACGCGGACGGCACCGTGGATCGCTTCGGCAAGGACCTGCTCGGCGTTGCGCGTGAGCTGGTGAAGGTAGACGCGCTGGTAAAGGACGGCCTTTGCATTCGCGAGTTCGTCGTAGGTGTCGATCCCGGACGAATTGACAATGAAGTGGACGCCGGCCGAGAATCTGCCGGTCCCGGGCTGCCTCGTGTGGGACCGGCTCAGGGCGAGGGCCTGGTCCGGGTCGATCCGGACGAGGGCCGAATTCAGGAAGACGCGGGACACGTCGACGCCGACCGGGATGCCGCAATGGCGCGCGTCGCGGTTCAGGTAATCGATCTTGTCCGCATCGACCGCGGCGCCGGAGATAAGGTTGGCGAGGCCCGGATACCGTGCGTCATGCGGCACGCCGCCGATGAAGCAGCAGACCTCGTGCAGCCGCTCGTCGATGTCGTCGGCACCGAGCACCCGCTCGTAGAACGCCCTGAAGCGGGGCGACAGGCAGACCGCGATCGACAGGCACTCGGAGAGGCTCGACTCGAAGCCCTCCTCCCTGAAGGTGCCGATGAAGTCCTCCAGTTCGATCCCCCCGACCAGGAGGTCGGCGCCGGCCGAGAAAGCCGTCTCGCCCGCGTGCGAGAACGCGAGATGTCCGACGTCGTGGAGGAGGGCCGCGTGGGCGAGGCTGCGCGCGACGCGGCCGTCCGCGGACGGATCGTAGAGCGCATACTCGTCGCTGCCCGCGCGCAGAATGGGCTCCCTCCGCGCGGCCTCGCTGATGGAGGAGACCAAGCGCTTGAGGACATGCGTCACTCCCAGCGTGTGGGAGAAACGGCTGTGCTCGGCCGAGGGGTAGGTCAGGAACGTCAACCCGAGTTGGGAGATCCTCCGCAGCCTCTGAAGCAGGGGCGAGTCGATGATGGCGAGCTCGTGCGGCTCGAACTCCATCATGCCCCAGACCGAGTCCTTGACATACTTGCGCCGGCCACCGGCGCCCGGCGCGATCAGGCGCGCGACGTACCCATCGTCGAAGCCGAGCGCGTCCAGGGCCCTGTGCATGGCGGGCCAGAAACCGCCCGACGCGTCGAGCCTCGTCTTGATCCGCCTGACGCCCATGCCCACCACATCATCCGGCCGCCAGGTACCGATCGACGCTGCTCCGGGCGAGGTTCGACGTCGCGTCGTCCAGCCCATCGACGATCTGGTCGGCCATCTCGGCGGGTAACTTGATCACGATGTCCTGATAGTATGGATTCGGGTGGTCCGTCAGGTACACCTGCTTGGCGCGCAGCACCGTCTCGAAGCGGTCGAACGAGCCGATCGGGCTCGGCCTGAAGACGTTCCTGATGTTCACGATCGACCGTCTCAGGTCCTTGTCCGCGTCCGGGCCTGCGAACCCATCCAGGAACAGGTAGACGCGGTACAGGCCGTCCCGGACGTCCGGGTCGTTCAACCTGACCATGTTTCGCCCGCGCTTGATCAGGTGGGCGGCGAATGCCTCGATGAAGCCGTCGAGCGTTATGCGTGCCATCTCAAGCGACCTCGAATCGACCCCGATACCCGTCCGTACGGTGGAACATACCAGGAACTCGTTAACCGGCCATTGCCTAGCGGGACAGGATTGCCGCGGACCGTCGCCTCCGATGACCGTCCACCGAACGACTCGGCATCCGCGGTCACCCCGCCGACCGGCCGCGCCTACGGAAGCTATCGCATACGCGTGTCGCCTGAGAACGGCCAGCGGCGAGGATGGTATCTCGCCCGCCGGACCGCATCCGATCCTGCAAGGGCCAAGCACCCGGTGCCCGTCCCGGTTCGCTGGCGCGGCGTCGTCGAGGGTTGAACGGACGATGCCCCTTCCCGTCTCCGCCGACGGAACTCCGCCACGGGCACGCCGCCCTCCGGTTCAGGCTTCGAGGACGGCGGCCAGCAAGCGGCCGACCGTTGCGTTCGCCACGTTGTTGTGTGCGTCGGCCGCGTCCGTCCGCACGACGTAATCATCAGCGAGGAACCGGTTCACCTTGCCGCGCACAGGTTTGAACTCGCCCGTCGGGTGGTCCTCAACGAGGCCGGCATCGAGGTGCTGCGCGCCGTTCGCCCCCATAGCGCCGAACACGTCGGCGGCGTCGCCGATGGCGGAGGTCTTGTCCCAGGAGAGCCGCGAGGCCAAGGCGTTGGCCAAGGTGCAGGCCAGGTCGTTGTGCGTGTGGGTCATCGTGATCGGACCGGTCGGTCGCCCGACGACGCCGGGAAACGCTCCCTTCAGGCCGGGCGCGAAAGAACCCGCCAGCGCATTGTGGGAGAACGCGCCTTGGAGCAGGGTCAGACTGAACAGCTCGACCGGTACGTCCCGCGGCAAGGCGGCCGCCGCGGCGGTCACGAGCCTCGCACCGAAGCTGTGCCCGACCAGATGCAGGCGGAGAGCACGCCCATCCGGATCGAGCCTGCCTAGAACCGAGGAGGCTAGGCCCTCGCCGACCATGCCGGCGCGCCGCTTCATCTCGAAGTAGGTCAGCTGGTTCAGGAACCGGGCGACGGCCGCCCGCGGCCCAGCCAGGACCTGTCCGGCTTCCCGGCCCAGTCCCTGCGCGCCGCCCACGCCTTTTACGACGTCACGGCTCGGTGGCGCGGCCAAGCCCGCCACCATCATCTGACTCTCCTCGATGCGGGCGAAGGGACGGGCATCCGCGGCCAACTCGGCGTCGGCTCCGTCGATCACCGTCAGACGGTTGGCCGCCCCCACCAACGCCCGGGCCCGCGCGCCGCTGATACCACGCGCGGCCTCGCGTGCGGATGCGATGACCTCCTGGGCCGACGGGCCCAGCAGGTCGGCGTAATCCTGCAGGCTCTGTTCCAGCTCCGTCTCGGTGAGGTCGCGGACCGGGCCTGCGCCCTGTCCCGACGCGGCGGCGCCTCCGTCCGGAACGCCGACGACCCCCTGGTCCATGGCGGTCCGGTACCGGGTAGCCGGCCAGAGCACCCCGCAGACGACGATGCGTTCGGGTGGGATCCTCGTCAGGGCCGCGACTGCGTTGCCCCACAACTCGGAGTACAGCCGCTCCGCGTCCGGCCGCTCGTTCTTCCAGCCGTGCGACAGGACGACCAGATCCGCGGCGTCCGCTTCCCGGACGAGATTCATGATATGCGCCGCGGCCCCACCCTCGGCGGGTGCCCCCGCCTCGTCGAACTCGCACCACGTGAACGGCGAGCTACCCAGCTTGTCCATGACGCACTCCTCAAATCGATTGAAGGGCCTTCATCAGGTCCATCAGGCCCGCGCCCTGGAACTCGGGACGCCTGCGCAGGTCCATCGCGGATGCGAGGAAAATCTCCTTCACGCGCTCGGGTCTGCCCCTGAACTCGCCCCGCACGGAGAGGAAGGCCGCGATCGCGCCGGAGACGTGCGGCGCCGCCATGCTCGTCCCGGATTCCTCCCGGAATGGGGGACGCGCGTCGGCGTCGGCGCCCGGCAACGCGCACGACACGATGCGTTCCCCGGGCGCGACGAGGTCCGGCTTCATGCGACCGTCGGCTGTCGGTCCCTTCGCGGAGAAGTACGAGACGCCGTAGGCATGGGCGGCGTCGCGATGCGTGGCCCCGACCGTGATCGCCAGTTCCGCATTGCCCGGGTCGTTGATGGTGCCGCCGTGGGAGGCGCGCTCCTGGCTGCCGAGATACGTCGTCACCGTGCCGTAACCGCCATTACCGGCGGCGGCCACGACGCAGACCCCCGAACGGACCAGCCGGTCGACCTCCACGCACAACGGGCTCTGGCCGGCGCCGAACCATTCCGGATCGAACGGGTAGCCCAGGCTGAGGTTGACCCCATGGATCCGGAGGTTGCGGCCATACCCGTTCAGAACCTGGACGTAACCGAGGGCGGCGAGCAGGTTGCTCAGGGCGCCGTCGTCCTTGGTCCGTAGCACCTTCAGGCTCAGGATCTTGCATCGCGGTGCCAACCCGCTGATCCCGTGCTCCGGCGTGTCCTCATCCTCCCTGACCGAATTGGCATTCACCCGCTCCTCGCGGTGCACGACGATTTCCCACGCCGACCCGTCGACCCTCGTCCGCCCCGTTTCACCCGCGATGATCCCGGCGACATGGGTGCCGTGCCCGTCGGCGTCCCGCAGCGCGGCCGACGCCGCGGCGGCCTCGTCCGCGTAAGACTCGGTGAAATCGCGGTGGGCCAAGCCATCCGGCAGGTTCGTTGTGCCGTGGGTCCTGAAGTGGGGATGACCGGACGCGATGCCGGTATCCGCCACCGCCCATACGATTCCCTCGCCCGACGCAGCGAAGGCCGAACGTGCCGCGTCACATTTCACGGTCCGGGCCGACGTGTAGACGCAGCCGGCGAGACGATGGTCCAACCAGATCTTATAAACCAGGGCTCCTTGGATGGTCGTTCCGATCGACGCGATCGCATCGATCGTCGCCGGCTTGAGTTTGCAGAACGCGTAATTCTCGGTGAAACGAGATTTCGCGACGTCGACCTTATCATCCGGCGAGAAGACGTCGGCGCCGACGGTGGAGCCGCCCTGCGCTCCCGGTGTGCCAACATGGCGCTCGTAAGCCTCGAAGAAGGCATCGCGCGCCGCGGCGGCACCGCCAGGCCAAGACACGTTGAACTCGACGATGACGTCCAGGCGATCGATCGCCGTCGCGGTACGACGCCGGCCCTTACCCTTGTCCGACTTGGTCATGGTCGCCAGCAGATCCGGAGCTATCCGGGTTCTCGTCAGCGTCTCACGAATATTATTTTTTCGAGCCATAGACCCGATACGCGTTTCGGCCAGCGCTTCCGAAGAAGCTAAACAGTCGGCTTTCGAGAGTCCAGGCCGAATGGCGATCGGCGTGGCGCTGGCTTCTTCCCCAAGACAACGATCGAGCACGTCCGCGATCCGAGGTCCGCGTCGTGCCGTTCGGCTACCCCCACCACGGCCGGTCGTACCAGTCGAAACCGCCGTATGTAGGCCGAGCCGCGCGGCAGGGGCCGCCTCGTTCGTCTCGGATCTTTCGTCACCGGCGGCGGCGCCGGCCGGATATTGCCGCGGGTTCGGTCCGGCGGGGATCAGGTCATGATCGGTACGAGGCGGCGCCCTGCCCCTCCGCGCAGTATCCCGAAGGGAACGCGATCGATCCACCTCGGGCCGTTGCGGCAAGACGAAGGTCGCGAGGCCGTCGAGCCCCTGCCGGGCATTTCAGCCAAGTGGATGCTCCTCGACGATGCAGCCTCATCCGGCGCATTCGACCTCCTACGGGGCTGCCGCGACCCGTGGGAAGCCTCCGCCGTATCAAGCCGGAGCGCCCCGGTCCGAGCGCCGGGCACTGCCGTTCCACATGGGACCCAAGGGGAGTTTGGCCATCTGGGCCAAGCAAGCTCCCGCGGGAGGAACACCGCGCGGTGTGCCCCCTCGGTAGTTGGGTGACGGAGCTTGTCCCTCCCTGGCCGGTGTCCTTTCCGATCGAGCTCGATGGTACGGGCGGCGCTCCACCCCGGGCCCTGCATGGATGCCGATGCACCGGGATGGCCGCTTGACGATTGGCCCGCCGCAAGAACTCCGGTGTCGTGAGATAAGGAGTCCAAGCTGTACTGCATTAGGGGATTGCGGAGCCGAACCTGCTATGATCTGTTGTCCTCTCTCGCCGGTTTTGAGAGGAGGCGCGACATGATTCGGAGTTGCCGGTGCGTCAACTGTATCATGCCTCCCTTTCTCCTCGATAAGCTGTTGGCCAGCGACAACGAGAAGATCCGTAAGGCCGCACACAGTACCATGATGGGTACCGAGCGGCTTAGGGGCCAACGATCGATCCGGGCAGCCGTCGGTTTGGGCGTCGCGGCCGTGCCCTCGAACGGCCGCCGCAGCATCTTCGATTGCGAGGGCGGAACGCGTCTGAGTTCTGCGAGGTTGGTGCGGACCGAGCAGGGATCGGCCTCAAGCGACGGATCCGTCGAGCGCGCCTTCGAGGGGCTCGGCATCACGCGTGACTTCTACAAGGAAATCTTCAAGAGGAACTCGATAGATGACGCGGGCATGCGCCTCGACGGCTTCGTGCATCGCGGCACGAACTACAACAACGCGTTCTGGGACGGGCAGCAGATGGTCTTCGGGGACGGCGACGGTGTCCTGTTCACGGATTTCACCGGTTCCCTCGACGTGATCGCGCATGAGCTGACGCATGGCGTGACGGAACGAGCCGCCGGCCTGGAGTACCACAATCAACCGGGTGCCCTGAACGAGTCGATGTCGGACGTCTTCGGGTCGTTGGTGAAGCAGTGGAAGCTTCGCCAGTCGGCCCAGGATGCGGATTGGTTGATCGGGGCCGAGATCTTCACCCCCGCGTTCAAGGGCGACGCACTTCGTTCGATGAAGGCGCCGGGGTCGGCGTACGACAACCCGGACATGGGAACGGATCCGCAACCTGATCACATGAGGAAATACGTTCGCCTGCCCGACACCGAGGAAGGTGATTATGGCGGCGTCCATATCAACTCGGGGATCCCCAACAAGGCGTTCTACCTGGCGGCCACACACCTCGGCGGTTATGCCTGGGAGGCGCCGGGCCTGATCTGGTACGAGGCATTGAAGGCATCGAACGCGAAAACCGACTTCCAGGATTTCGCGGACACGACTGCCGTCAAGGCGTCTCAGCTCTACGGAGCGAGGAGCGAGGAGATGGAGGCCGTCACGGACGCCTGGGGCCGCGTCGGCATCCGCATCGCGTCGCCGGCCTACGCCCGGGCACGGGCGACAAGGGATACGGAGGCACACGGCTCGGTTCGGGAGGGGGACGCGCTCGCCGCGCTGATGAAGGGGATCGAGGCCTTGTCCGATCAGGTCGGCGTTCTCGCCCGCGAGGTGGGGGCGCTTAGGCAGGAAGGACGGAACGGGGCTGCCCCGAGCGAAGGCAGTGGGGCGGTGCACGGGAATGGCGCCCGCCGCGGCGAGCGTGCGGGAGCGCCACGCCGGGACGCCGTATGAGGGTCCAGTTCGCTCGGCGAGGTGGCTTGGCCGCGGCGATCAACCTGCGCCGTCCGCCCTCGGTCCTCGACGCGACCACCCTTACCCAGGAGGAGCATGAGGAGTTGGGGCGGCTGGTTCGAGCGGCCTTTGCCCATCAAGGAGAGGATGGCGGCGCCGGAAGAAGGTCCGCCGGCAGCTACACCATCACGGTGGAGGATGGCGGCTCCAGGCGAATGCTCTCCGTTGCCGACGCGGAGGAGGAAAGGTACCCTGCCGCCGCGGCGCTACGCGAGTGGATCGAGGCCCGGCTGGCAACTGGCAGGCGATGACGAGGAGCGGGCTCGGGTCGGCGGAGAAGCCCCGACGCGACGCGCTTCGAGGTCGAGTGCCTGCACGCCGCGTCTCGGACGAAGATCACGGATCGACGCTGCAACTTCGGCACTCCGGTCGGATGGCTCGAAGCGGCCGGTGCCGTGTTGAGGGCGCCTGTGCGGAAGCCGTTGAACTGGATGGCTCGCAGCCGGCTTCGCCGGGCATCCTCCGTCATACGGGACCGTGCGCCTCGCCGCGACCGAAACCCCCGGAAGGTTCAACCTACGCAGGTATGCATGGAGGACGCGGAGGTCCGATCCGATCGGCATGCTCTGCCGCGCCTGATCACTTGAGGTTCACGCATCTTCCGACGCCAGGGGCCGGGCCCGGGAACCACCGTCATCGTGAAGCCGACGCAGGGGGGGCGACGCGGCCCTGAGCAGGACGTTGGTGACAGCACGAGGGTGAGGCTTCACCTCCCTGCAAGCCTTGTCGGCAGCGCCGCATGTTCGGGGGTAGCTCCGGAAGCGAGGGGCTCGGGTCAAGCCGATCGCCGTTTGCGGCTTCCACCTCCGGAAGCGCCTAGGCTTTCCATTAAGAGCCGGGGCACGCGCGAACCCGCCATCGGCTTGGCGTAGTGGTAGCCCTGGGCGTAGTTGCAGTCCATCGCGCGAAGACGCTCGGCTTGTCCGGCCGTCTCCACGCCCTCGGCCGTGACCTGCATGCCGAGGTTGCGCCCAAGCCCGATCACGGCGGCGACGATCGCCGCATCGTCATGGTCCCGCTCCATGTCGCGCACGAAGCTCTGGTCGACCTTGATGTGTCCGACCGGAAACTGCTTCAAGTGCGTGAGGGAGGCGAAGCCGGTTCCGAAATCGTCCAGCGTGATGAGTACGCCGGCCGCGTCCAACTGCTGCAGCATGAGGGGGACGGCCTCGGAGCCCTGTCCCAGGAACACCGTCTCGGTCACCTCCACCTCGAACAAGCTCGTCGGGACGCCGTGCTCTTCCAGAACGGCCAGGATGCCGCGCACGAGATCCGGCTTGCGGAACTCGGCCGAGGCGAGGTTCACCGCCACCCGGCCGGGCACGAGCCCAAGGTCCTGCCATGCGCGTAGGTCCGCCGCGACTTGGCGAAGCATGGTATCGCCGATCGCGGTCGCCAACTCCGGCTCGTCGAAGACCGATCCGAAGTAGCCCGGCGTCAGCAAGCCCTTTTCCGGGTGCACCCAGCGTGCCAACGCCTCGAAGCCGACGATCGTGCCGCGTGCGAGGCAGACCTTGGGCTGGTAGAAGGGCACGATCTGCCCTGCTTCGAGGGCAACCCGAATCTCGCCGGCGACCGTAAGGCGCCGCTCGGTCTCCGCACGCAACACGGGCGTGAACACCACCGCGCGGCTCCTGCCTTCGGCCTTGGCTCGGTAGAGCGCTATGTCCGCGTCCTTCAAGAGGTCTCGTGCCACTCGGTCGTGATCCGGATAGGCCGCGACGCCGATGCTTGCCCTGCACGCGAGCCGATGCTCCCGGTGCCGGAACGGCTGTGCAAGCCGCTCGATAAGCGCCTGCGCGTGACCGACGGCATGCTCCAGTCGAAGTGGCTCGACGACGACGAGCGCGAACTCGTCGCTGCCGAGACGGGCGAGAGTGTCCTCTGCCCGCAAACCTTCGCCCAGACGGTGAGCCGCCTCCACCAGCACCGCGTCCCCGCTGTCATGTCCGATGCTGTCGTTCACGTCCTTGAAATCGTCGAGGTCGATCAGCAGCAGGCTTACGCTGGACCCTTCTCGCTCGGCTTTTTCGAGTGCCTGTTCCAGGCGCTCCTGGAACAGGCGACGAGTGGGCAGGCCGGTGAGCGCATCGTGATTTGCCAAGCGCCAAGCCTGCTCCGCGGCCAGCTTACGTTCCGTGATATCGCAGCTGACCCCGACGATGCGTTCGTCGTCGACGCGCTCGGCCCAGGCGCTCAGCCAGAGCGTCCGGCCCGACGGCGTGACGTACCTGAATTCCCGATGGACGTAGGCCTCGGCACCGCCGAAGGCATCCCGGATCTCGGCCCGCTCGTCCGGATGGACGCGGTCGAGAAATGTCGCCGTCGGACCCGAGCCGATCCCGAGCAGATCGATCGCGCTGTCGGACCGCAGGCTCTGGCCGGTAACGACGTTCTGCTCCCAGGCCACCATTCGCCCGGCGCGCAGGGCAAGACGCAGGCGCTCCTCGCTGGCGCGCTGGGCTGCCTCGGCGCGACGTTTTTCCGTCACGTCATGCATGGCTCCGACCATGCGCACCGCGCGTCCCCACCGGTCCCGGATCGCAAATCCGCGGTCGCTCACCTCCGCGTAGCTGCCATCTCCGCGCGCGAAGCGGTACTCAGCGTTCCAGCGGCATTGACCGGTGTCGAGCGCTCCTTTGAAGGAGGCGAGGACGCGCGCGCGGTCCTGCGGGTGGATCTTACTCTTCCACCACGTGCCGCTGGTCTCCTGCTCGGCGCCGTCGTAGCCGAACAGGCGCTGCGTCGCCTCGCTCCACACGATGTGATCCGACACGAGGTCGTAGTCCCAGATCGCATCCTCGGTCGCCAGCAGGGCCAGCCGGTAACGCTCCTCGACGGTCGAGGAAGAGTTGTCGGCATGCCGGCGGCGCGGCTCCTTCGTGCCGGCTCCGGCCAGGTGGCTCTCGCGGTGCGCCGGTTCATGCCCATGCAGGCAGTAGGTATTCCGTCCCGCTACCTTTGCACGGTAGAGGGCCTGATCGGCACGCGCGTACAGCAGGTCCGGATCGGTAGAGACGGACGGTGCCAGCGCTATGCCGATGCTGCTTCCGATTCCCGTCGGGTGGCCGTCGAGATCGACTGGAGAGGCCATGGCCGTGATCAGGCGACGAGCCAGGCGGATGGCCTCCTCGGGGCTCCCGTCGCCGGCTTGGAGAATGACGAACTCGTCGCCTCCGAGGCGGGCGGCTACGTCACCGACGCCCAGCTCCGACCTGACCCGCTCCGCCACCGCGCAGAGGAGGCTGTCGCCTGCCTGATGGCCCAAGGTGTCGTTGACGCGCTTGAACCGGTCGAGATCGAGGCAGAGCAGGGCGAAGCCTCCACCGCGCCTGATCCGGGCGATCTCCTGGTCGAGCCGCTCGCGAAACAGAAGCCGATTGGGCAGGCCGGTAAGCGGATCGTGACGGGCCATGTGCGCCAACCGCCGCTCGCCCTCCTTGCGTTGTGAGATGTCGCGCAGGAAGGCGTTGAAGGTCGTCCCGCCGGCTACGGTACCGAGGGAAAGCGCAACCTCGACCGGGAACTCCGTTCCGTCTCGACGCATGGCCGCGAGCTCGAAGCGCTGCCTGCCTAGAACGTTGCCCCGGCGGGTCTGCAGGTAGCTTTGCACCCCGCGGGCATGGGCGGCGCGGTGGCTGGGTGGCACGATCGTCTCGGCCAGGCAACGTCCCAGCGCCTCGGCCTCCGACCAGCCGAAGGTCGCCTCCGCGGCCGGATTCCAGTGCGTGATACGACCGGCCGCGTCCATGCTCACGAACGCGTCCTGGGCGGTCGCGAGCACATGATGGTAACGCTGCGCGGTCTCGCGTGCGGCTCGCGCGTCGCGCCGAGCCTGCAAGTACGCCACGACAACCTTCGCGAGATCTTGAAGCTGTCTCCTCTGTTCGACCGAGAAGGTTCTGGACCGCCTGTCGAGAACGCAGAGCGAGCCGACATTGAGCCCCGGGCCGAGGACGAGCGGCGCGCCGGCATAAAAGCGGATGCTCGCCTCGCCGACGACCAAGGGAAGGGCGGAGAAGCGCTCGTCCTTCTTGGCATCCTCGACCACCAGGACGTCTTCCGAGAGGATAGCGTAGGTGCAGAATGACTCCGCGCGGGGCGTACCGTCCAGGGTCAAGCCGCATTTGGCCTTGAGCCATTGGCGCCTTTCGTCGATGAGCGACACGTACGCGACCGGAACGTCGAAGAGCGTCTGCGCGATGCGGCAGACCGCGTCATACTGCGGCTCCGGGGCCGACCCGATCACGTCCAGGTCGTGCAATGCGCTGAGGCGATCTTTCTCGTTCGGATGCGGCGGGTACATGCGCGATCTCACCGGGGCGGGCTGCCCGGCGAGCGCCCCTTGCCTCAGGGCACGCTATGCAACCGCTGGTTAACGGAAGGTCATGCCACGCCCACGTTTGGCGTGAGGATGGAATGCGCGCCAAGGCGGTCAACTGCCCGGGTCGGGGCCGTAAAGCCCTGTGCAGGGCGGGGCTGGTCACGCTGCTGAGCAACACCTTGGTCGTGGACAGGTGGGATGAACTTACCGAAGCTGGTGAGTTTGACTCCACGCACCTGCGTCTGGACAAGCCTGCCGCCGGATGAGCCTACGCCTGCAGCCGGTCCGTGTTGGTACGGGCACTCCTGACACGGAGAGCCAGCTTGTCTTTGCGGACGGGTTCCTCGTGGCGGTTCTGGTTCGGCTGTCGGATGACCATGGCCACATTGCCGGCCTGTGGTTCCTGGAGGCTGGCTTTGGCCCTGTGGAGGATCCGTGTCCGCCTACCTTCGCAGACCTGGATGAGGCCCAAGGTTGAATCGAGCGGGGGCTCTCAGGTGCTCCGAAGGCGCCTGATGGACAACGCTTGTCGTTCCCTGATTGTTCGATAACTCACCAAGCGCGACGGACGATCGTGCGCGACGGAACTGGACCCAACCTAAATTATTAATGCGGTCAACAGGCATTCCAGGCCTGCACCACCTCCCTCGGCTTCAGCGCAGGCAACCGGGAGGCTTGCGTGCGCCTGCAGCAGGGTGAAGCTTTCGTGGCGGGTCCGTCCGATCAATCCTTAGAGCCGCTCGTGCGCAAGCTCGCGAGCATCTCTATGCTCTCGCCAGAGGAGCAACAGGCCATCCGGAGCCTAAGCGCCAAGGTCCGACGGCTTGGCCCACGGCACGACCTCGTGCGCGAAGGCGATCGGCCCTCCCGGTGCTGCCTTCTCTTGGAAGGCTGGGCAGCCCGCTACAAGTTCGTGGGCGAGGGCAAGCGCCAGATCATCTCCTTCCACGTGGCTGGCGATCTCGTGGACGTGCAAAACCTTCACCTCGGGCTTTCGGATCACAACATCAGCACCCTGCCTCAGGCGACGGTCGCCTTCATCCCTCTTGAAGCGCTGCGCACCCTGCTGGCCAAGTTTCCCGGCCTGACAGAAACGCTGTGGCGCGACAGCCTGGTGGATGCTGCCATCTTCCGTGAGTGGGTCGTCAACGTCGGCCGCCGCTCTGCTTACGAGCGGCTCTGTCACCTCTTCTGCGAGATGTACGCGAAGCAGGCGGCAGTCGGGTTGGCTCAAGATCTCCGCTGTCCTTTGCCCGTGACGCAGGTCGATCTCGCTGACGCGACGGGGCTGACGAGCGTGCACGTCAACCGGACGCTGCGGGCGATGAGGGGCGATGGCCTGATCAACCTGGCGGGTGGTACGCTCACTATCAATAGCTGGCCGGATCTTACGACGGTGGCAGGGTTTGATCCCACGTACCTGCACGTGGAAGCGCGAGCTGCCTAATGAACCTGCATCTGCAGCCCCTGCAGGTTGCTACGGACAGCAGCGACCAGGAGTGGACGTTCGGCCACTTCGAGTGGCGTTCAGGTATTACACCTGGGCCATCCGCGACCATGGCAAGCTGTACCGCCGCTCCGACCGCCCTCACCCGTCCGACGCGCTAGTCCGAGCGGTGGGGTGAAAGCCGAACCCTCGTAGCTGCCAGGCCTGCGCGGCCACATAACTGCGCCAGAAGGCTTGTTCAGATCCAAGCATTGGCTGCGGGAGCATTCAGCCTCCAGCCGGCGTTGGTTCATGGGGTGATGCTGAGCCGGGAGGCCAGCGATGCTCTGGCGACGAGAGCTCTACACGAGTTCAAACCAATGGCACCGTTCCTCGCTCCCGGCCCCGCGCGCGTTGCCGACATGCGAAATGGCCAGGCATCATCTCCGGTTGAGGCTCTTTCCTCACCTGCTGGTCAGAGCAGCAAGTTATGGCGTGCGTATCCGCTTCCCGAGTTCCGCGCCATGTCACACGCTGCCAGCAACCTGCTGCTCAACCACCGAGAAGCTGCGGCCGTGGCAGCCACGTCGGCCATGTTCTTCGCTGGGGTGTTCGTGGTGACATGGCTGGCTGCTTGAGGTGCCCGGCGATTCATCAAGGAGCGGTCAACGAGCGCTTGGCGGTCGCTACGGATTGAGCCGGCCACGCGGGCGTGATCCTGTACAATGTCGCTACGGCCTCGGCGGACATGCGAGGCCGAACGGCAGGCGGGTCGAGCTCATGTTCCACGGCTCGGCCCGCGCCCATCCCTGAAGCCGGCCGGCACTTGGACAGGCCCGACAGCCCGTCGACCGATATCCGCGTCTCCGGTCTTACCCGTACGAGTTCGCTTGGTTCGCAGACTGAAGCGCGGCAGGCCAAGACGGAGAAGCCGGTCCACAGAGCCTCATCATGAGGTTCAGGATGGCGCCGAGTAACAAATCCTTAACCATGCTCGCTCACCGTGCACGCAGGTGCCACCGGTCAGCCCAGGGAGAGGGCGGTGGTGAGCCCCGCCGGTCCTTCCTGTAGGCCGGCGGGGCATCCTCCCGCTCGAAGGCACTACTCCTCCGGGACGATTTTCAGCGACGGTCAGCGGTCTAGGCTCTACCTGCCGGTGGCAACGCGCCGGCAGCGCCCCGGCCTCGGCAACCCTCCCCTAGCAGCCAGCCGGGGCGCACCAGGGCCGCACCTCGGCCCAGGAAGTTCAGGGCTGCGAACCATGGCATGGCATGTGGGCGCGCCCGCGGCATGGCCTCGAAGCCTTGGTAAGGCCGCCGCCAAGTGGTCGATCAGGGCACACACCGCCGGGCGCAGGCCGCGTCGGGTCTTGAAGACGAGGTGGGGGATGCCGGTCCGGCTCCGCCGGTCCGTCAGGACGTGGACGAGCCGGCCCGACGCGACTTGACCCGCGCAGGCATGGTCCGGAAGGACGGCGATGCCCGGACCTCGGTTGCCGCGGCGCATGGACGGCGAAGTCGCCGCACGTCACGCGCGGCCCGTGGCGCAGCATATGCGAAGCCTCGTCCTCCCGCTCGAACCGCCACTCCAACTCGCCCGGGTCGTCGCTCGCGAGAGGCCCCAGGAGCAGCCGTGCGGGAGATGGGCTGACGGGTCATCGCCGTCCAAGGCAACATGGCGGACTCGCCGACATCAACCGGCTCTATGATGCGGCCCAGCGGATGCATTCCCAGGTCGACGTCGTCGCCAACGCAGGCGGCATTAGTTCGCCTCCCTCGGTGCCGTTGCCGAGGAGCAAATCGACGGGGGGCGCTAGCCGGGCACGCTTCGCCCGGCTCGACGTCAGGGACGAACCCCTGAGCGTCTAACCTGGCTGGACCGCGCCGCGCGGCTGCGGGCCGAGAGGCGGCAGCGCCCGCTCTGCCGCGAATCCTCGCACCGCATGATGAACCGGATCCCGATGGTGCAGGCTGTCTTGGCGTCAGCCCTGAGGAACTCCTCCCACGTCGTGGCCGCGCGCGAGGCGCTGCCGCGGCGCCCGATCGCGCTCGGCGACGCGCACGACATCATGCCCAAGCGCGGTCGAGCGCGTGTCGCTGGCGCCGGCCGTCCTTACGGCTGGCAGCGTGCGGGCGGACGCATCGGGCAGGCGAGGTTCTCCGGATCCGAGTGCGAGGGCGGCGCGAAGGCTGCGCTCCAGGTCGCGCTGATGCTGCACGAGCTGACCGCGAATGCCATGAAGTTCGGCGCGCTCTCGACTACTAAGCGTCCGGTCGAGGTCGCCTGGTCGGTGGCGGGTGGGGACGGTGAGCCGGTCCTGATGCTATCCCGGCGCGAGCGCGGCGGCTCGCCAGTCGAGCCGTCGTCCCGGAAGGGCAATCGGGACCCGCCTGAGGGCGGGCGGTCCCACCGGTCGGATGGGCTGCGTCCTCTCGCTGGACCAACCCGCCCGAGGTCGTGACCTGCGGCGTCGAGGCGCCCCTGGGAAACTTCCGGCACGAGGGCTGATCCGGTTAAAGAGGCCGTCCCGCGGCGGTCCTCGCCGCCGAGCCGAGAACCCGTGCCGCCTCCGGATGCCCCGATCGTCTGACGCTTCCCGCCCCTCGGTCCTCGTCGTGGAAGACGAGCAGATGGTCCGCATGGTCGCCGTCGACATGTTGGAGGATGCCGGCTTCGCCGTCCTGGAGGCGCCCACCGCCGATGCGGCCTGGGCCGTCTTGGAGCGGGAGCCGGGCGTCGACCTCCTGTTCACCGACATCGACATGCCGGGCTCGATGGACGGCCTCTCCCTGGCCGGCCGCGTGGCTCAGCGCTGGCCCCACATCCGGCTTGTCGTCACCTCGGGCCGGTTCGATCTAAGCGACGAGGACCTGCCCGACGACGGGCGCTTCCTGCCCAAGCCCTACAGGCAGGCGCAGCTTCTGAGGGCCCTCCGCGCGGCGGCGTAGCAACGACCCAGGATGCCCAGGCCTGTCTTGAAAACGCGCCTATCCCTTGGCCTCGGCTTCGGCTCGCTTCAAATGCGCCTCCTGCTGACCCTGAAGATCCTCGAAGGTAGCAAGCAAGGCTTCGGCCTCCGCGACCGGCAGGCCGTCCGCCCCTAGGCGGGCTACGACGGCATGCTGCTTCGCGACGTGGTCCTTGCCCTCCCGGACGTGCCGCCTGAGCATCGCAAGCGTGCTTTCCCAGCTATCCGTCGGGGCAGGATAGCCGATGGGTCCGGACACGTCCCTCGGACTTGAGGGAAGTCTCAGGCGCCGTGTTTCGGCCGGAGCTCCACCACCTTGCCGCCGTCGGTGGCGGCCCTTCCGAGCACCTCGGCGACCTTGCGGGCGAGCTGCTCGCGCTTGAACGGCTTGCCGATGAGCTGCACGCCATCGTCGAGCCGGCCGTGGTGCACGATGGAGTTCTCGGTGTAGCCCGACATGAAGAGCACCTTCACCTCCGGGCGAAGAGCACGGATCCGCTCAGCGAGCTCGCGGCCACGCACCTTGCCCGGCAGCACCACGTCGGTCAGCAGCAGGTCGATGGACCCGATATTGGCGCCGAACACCCGCAGCGCCTCCTCGCCGTCGGCCGCCTCCAGTACCCGGTAGCCGAGGTCGGCTAGGATCGCGCAGGAGATCTCGCGCACCGCCGCCTCGTCCTCCACGACCAGCACCGTGCCCGTCCCGCGCGGCAGCTCGACCGGGATGGCTGTGCGCTGGACGACGGCCGCCGCCCCCAGGGCGCGCGGCAGATAAAGCTTCACCGTCGTGCCCTCGCCGGGCTCCGAGT
>SXGS01462339.1_pt1 | contig 19404 bp, 15 predicted proteins | sample 3174681 | NCBI WGS metagenome assembly SXGS01 (sample SAMN11356861, study PRJNA531348) | freshwater metagenome | isolation source: freshwater sample F1-80 | place: China: Fuxian Lake, Yuxi | collected 2017-12-25 | reverse complement strand
GCTCGCGGTTCGCGCACATCGCCTCTCCACTGGAGCGCCCGATCTCTTGCAATACGCATAGAGACGACCGCGGTTCCAAGGGAATAACATCCATTTCGACTCAACTTATAGCCAGTTACCCATCACTTGAATCGCACCCCCCTCACCACCTTGCTTGCGGAGTAGAGAGGAACACGCCATGACCAGAGTTCGCAGACTAAGACGCGGGATCTCGATCATCGAGGTCTTCCTGGCAGCGACCTTCATGCTCGCGATCCTGACGGTGATGCTGGGATTCCTCCGCTTCAGTGAGCGCGGCTGGCGGGACGGAATGAACCACGGCGCGGTGACTCTGGCTGCGGAGATGGGCCTTCAGCGAATCTCCGCTGAGATCCGGCAGTGCCGTCGAGTTGTGACCGGGAGTTCCAGTACCACCGTGCTCACACTTCAAATGCCGGATTACGATGGATCGGGAAACTTGATCACTCCGCTGGCGGATGGCGACTTGCTCTCGTTCTACCTCTCCGACACAACGGGGTCCACCGCCGCGAGTGGCAACATCCTCTGGAAGTCGGTGAACGGAACTCCCGACAGCACGTGGTCTCTGCAGGATGGCAAGGGCCGCGTATTGGTAGCCTCTGGCGGACTCACCTTCGGCTACGTTCCGAGTCTGGCGGTCTCGGGCGGACCGGAGAGCGTGACGGTGTCCCTGACGACCACATCCACCGTGAGCACCAGCACCCGCACCGTCACGATGAATCAGGAAGCCGCGATCCGGAACTACGGCTTGTGATCCGGTGTCGCACTCCAGAATTGTATCGGCCATCCCTTGCGTGCAGGGCGCCACGACCGGCATATACCTATAGGGAGAGCAACAGGGGTCAGGCGACCGCCACCCCAAGCGACCCGGACCCTTGGAGAAACGCCGGCTCTGGGTCGGGCTCGTCCATCTGAATCTACGCATCCTGTCAGGCATTGGCCCTGAAAGAAAGGCTCCCGCGATGTTCTCCCCAACGTCTCGGCGACGCGGTTACGCCCTCCTCTCGACCCTGATCATGGTCAGCTTCCTGGTGATGCTGGGCGGCGCTGTGATTGCGATGGCAACCACCAGCGCTCGCGTCACGAACCAACGAGTGTATGGCAAGGCCGCGCTCGCGCTGGCACAAGGCGTCCTGGATCAAGCTGTCGTAGAGTTGACCAATGATGACGCCTACGCCGGTTTCAACGGTCTGACGTTTGCAGGCGGCACCGTTTCAGCTACGATCACTGACGAAGGCTCCGGACAGAAGTCTGTGACCGCAACTGCAACCGTCGCGACCCGAACAGGCACTATCACCCGGAGGGTAAAGGCGTATTTGAATACCGGTCCGGTGGCGCCGATCTTCTACCGGGCGATTGCCGCCAAGACGAGTTTCACCGTGGGTGGCGCGATCGACATCGACTCTTACCCGACGCCCCACGTGGGGGACGTGCACTGCAATGCGGACCTCACGCACAATGGCGGTGGTTCGGGAACGATTGACGGCAAATCCACGGCGAGCGGGACGGTGACCCTCAATGGTAGCCCCGATATCACTGGAGGAACCACATCCGGCGTGGCGCAGGTGACCTTTCCGGAAATCTCGATGGATCTGAAGGACATGGCAGTCGCTAACGGCATCACGACCGGCAACGTGACCAAGAGCGACGGCAGTACCCTTCAGGGCAAGATCAACGGCAACCTCACCATCGCAGCGTCGAGCGGAGCCACGATCAGCGGTGTGGTGTGGGTCACGGGTACCGTCACCCTCAGCGGGCCGGTGAGTGGGACCGGGACCATCATCTCGGACTCTACGATCGACCTGAACTCTCGAACCTACGACGAACGAGCCGATCCCAGCGCCATTGCCTATCTGACCACCTCCACCAGTTCTTCGGCGATCTCACTCACCGGCAATCGCAACTTCAAGGGAATTCTCTACGCGCCAAACGGCGGAATCCGGTTTCAGGGTAATGCCGAGTTCTATGGGCTGGCGATGGCTAATTCGTTGACGTTCGGTGGCAATCCGTCAATCACCCGCTGGACCGACTTCGATTCCAACCCGCCGCCGCTCCCGACCGCCCCGGCGTTCGGGGGATATCAGGAGTTGTAGATCGCCTCCCACACTCCCAACGCCGACGCTTCGGGGGTAGGGAGGCCACGCTCCCCCCAGCTCGTACCCGGAAAACTATCCGGCGGCGGCCCGCAGATGGAACTGCACAGTGGTGCCGGCGCCGGGTTGACTTCGGATCTCAAGCGCGCTCCCGTGGGCCGTGGCGATCGTTTGGCTGATCGCCAGACCCAACCCGGTGCCGCCTTTCCCAGCCGGCCGTGAACGAGACCCATCTACCCGATAGAAACGCTCCAGCACATGGGGCAAGTGTTCCGGCGAGATTCCCTCACCCGTGTCGATGACGCTAGCGGTAACTCCATCGGCGTCCCTCTGTGCGCGCACCGTAATGCGGCCACCGCTCGGCGTGTGACGAAAGGCGTTATCCAGCAGGTTCACGAACAGCCGGGTGAGGTGGTGCGGATCGCACAATACGCCACGAGCGTCGGGCTTGAGGTCGAGTTCCACTTCGACATCCGGTCGCTCAGCCACCATTTCGAGCGCCTGGAGTACCACAGGCTCAATCTCCACAGCCTCCAGCTTCATTGCGAGCTGGCCGGCGTCTGAGCGTGCGAGGAGCAGCAGGTCTTGCACGAGGCGGTTCATGGAGTCGGCGGCCTCGTCGGCTACGCGCAGCACTCGCTCGTACTCATCCACAGTGCGCCGGCTCTGCAGGGCGAGACTGGTGTTCGCCTTGATCCGCGTCAGAGGAGTACGCAACTCGTGGGATGCATCCGCAGTGAACCGGCGCTGCTGCTCGAACGCTGCCTCCAATCGCTGGTAAGCGGCCTCCCGATCTCGAAACGCACTGTCGAGCCGAGAGATCATCCCATTAAACGTGGCAGCCAGCTCAGAGATTTCGTCGGAGCCGGCAACATCAAGCCGCTGTGAGAGGTCCTTGGCCTCGATCATCGCCGCAGCGTGCGTGATCTTGCGTACCGGACGCAGGGCCCGATCTGTGAGGAAGACTCCCGCGAGTGCTGCGAGCAGGAGGGCCGGAGGAATTAGGGTCCACAGCGTCCGAACCTGACCCGCATAGAGGATCTTCAAGCCGGAAAGGGAGTGCGCTGCCTGAACGACTCCTTCGATCTTCCCGTTCAGGACCAGTGGCATGGAGTAGATTCGAAGCTCATCATCCTCCACATGCACGTTGGAAAACACGCGCTTCCCGCTCCGTGCGGCTGCCAGCCCCTCTGTATCCCAGGGCCGCTCGACGGGTCGCCCCCAGCGCCGACCGCTGTCATCGTAGATCCGGGGACGAAAGTAACCCAGACGCTCCAGGCGATAATTGCTCCCGAAGGGAGACTGCCCACGGACAGTCTCCCAGGGCCGAAGAGGGCCGGTCAACGGACGAAGGTCTCGTCGGGGACGGGCCGGGGTGGAGAACCCCTCAGCAAGCGGGACGGGACCGGGCCACGAAGGTCGCTGCCGATCCTGCTCCAGCCGTCCGCGACCCTGTGTTCGGAGTCGGTCCGACACTCGTCGGATCGACCAGTACTCTCGGGTTCCCTCAGCGCGCGCCACCAACTCTTCATCGATGGACTTGGCGCGACCCGCCTGAACTGCCCAGGCCTGCACCACTCCGAGCGTGGTGAGCAAAGTGGCCAGAATGGCAACGTTCCAGAGCGTCAGTCGGGTCCGAACAGATTTCAGCTTCATGGGGCCGTACTCTCCTCGGGCGAGCGGATGACGTAGCCGAAGCCGTGGACAGTGTGGATTAGACGAACGGGAAAGTCCGCGTCCACCTTCTTTCGAAGGAAGGCAATGTGCACGTTGACCGTGTTGGAGAAGCTCTCGTCTTCCGCCCAAACGCGTTCCAGAATCGCGTCGCGAGTCAAGACTCGACCCTCGTTGACCGCGAGTGCTTCTAGAAGCGAATATTCCCGGGGAGTCAGGTGGATCTCCTGCCCCGCCCGCCGCACCGTACTCGCGACTGTGTCGATCTCCAGATCGGCGATCCGAATCACGCCGGATTTGTTGATCTTGTCGCGTCGCAACAGAGCGCGGACTCGGGCCAGTAGCTCACGAAACTCGAACGGCTTTGCCAGGTAATCGTCGGCTCCGGACTCCAATCCTCGGACACGATCGTCCACCGAGTCTCGAGCCGTGAGCATGAGGATGGGAACAGTGTTCCGACGCCTCCGGAGAGCGGCACAGACGTCCATGCCATTCATCCCAGGCAGCATGACGTCAAGGACGATCAGCGTGTGCCCGCCGGACTCAGCCATGCTAAGCCCCGCTCGCCCGTCCGCCGCTACATCCACATGGAACCGAGCTTCCTCGAGCCCGCGCCGAACCACATCGGCGATGATGTCGTCATCTTCCACCAACAGAATCCGCATGCCACACCCAGACTGGCTTCTCGCCCCTCACACCTATCTTAGACGCGTGGAGCGGGATGCCGTTGAGGCGATCACCGTCTCGGGAACACGTTTCGACGCATTCAAGCCCGGAAAGGCTTAAACTGAATCGTGAACCGAGTTAACCCATGAGAGAGATGCCGCGCTGATGAGTTTGGCAGCCGTCGAGACCGCACAAAGCATAGAGACTCTCGTCCGGGCTGTAGAGGGTTACCTCTCCCCGGACGATGCCGAGTTGCTGAGGCGGGCTTACGCGCTGGCGTTCCGGGCCCATGACGGACAGGTACGAGACACCGGCGCCCCTTACATCGAACATCCCCTCCACGTGGCGCATACGCTCGCGGCGCTCCGCTGCGACACCCCAACCGTGGCCGCGGGCCTCCTGCACGACGTCGTTGAAGACACCTCGGTAGAATTGCCCACGATTCGCGACCAGTTCGGCGCTGAAGTAGCTGGAATCGTCGATGGCGTCACTAAGCTCTCGCAGACCGAATTTCTGCGCCGCCAGATGCAGGAGGAGAACGAGAACGGTGCTCCATCCCGAGCAGAGGCCCCGAGCCAAAAGCTCCAGGAGCGGGCGGCGAACATTCGCAAACTCTTCACATCGATGACCACGGATGTGCGGGTGATGTTCGTAAAGCTCGCCGATCGCCTGCACAACATGATGACTCTTGAGGGCCTCCCGGCGGCGAAGCAGCGACGCGTGGCGGAGGAGACTATCCAGGTCTTCGCCCCTCTCGCCCACCGGTTGGGAATCTGGTACCTCAAGTGGCAGCTTGAGGATCTCTCATTTCGCTACCTTCAGCCCGAGGAACACGCACGGCTCTCCCAGGCGCTCCAGAGCACCCGGGTCGAGCGCGAGGCCGATGTCGAAGAGATGAAGGCGCTCCTCAAACACAAACTTGATGAGGCGGGCATTTCCGGAGAGGTCTTTGGGAGAGCGAAGCACCTCTACAGCATTTGGAACAAGCTCCGCAGCCAGGAGCTCTCGCTGGATCAGATCTACGACCTGATCGCACTTCGAGTCATCGTAAACGACGTTGGAGATTGCTACCGGGCGCTGGGATTGGTCCATCAACTCTGGATGCCGATCCCCGATCTGTTCTCCGACTACATTGCCCGCCCCAAGCCCAACGGCTATCAGTCGCTCCACACGAAGGTGGTCGCACTCCGCGGAGAACCGATCGAAGTGCAGATACGCACGTGGGAGATGCACAAGGTGGCAGACTTCGGGATCGCAGCGCACTGGAGTTACAAAGAGGGCGCCCGCGCGGATCTAGCCATCGAGCAGAAGTTGGCCTGGCTGCGTAACCAGATGCTGGACTGGAACAGCGACTCTTCGAACGACACAGATTATCTGGACTCGGTGATCCACGACCTGCTCGGGGATCAGGTCTTTGTCTTTACGCCCCAAGGCGATGTCATCGATCTTCCAAAGGGTTCCGGACCGATCGACTTTGCATTCCGAATCCACTCCGCCCTCGGGCTCCGCTGCACGGGGGCCCGCGTCAACGGCAAGCTGGTGCCCCTGACCTACGCGTTCAAGAGCGGAGATCGGGTGGAGATCCAAACACGACCCAGTGCTCAGCCCAGTTCCGACTGGCTCCGAATTGTCAAAACGAGCCACGCCCGCAGTCGGATCCAGGCCTATTTCCGCAAGCAGAGGCACGCAGAGAACGTCACGCGGGGCCGCGAGCTGGTTGAGAAGGAGCTGAGCCGGCTCGGCCTGGACACACGTGAACTGCTTCGCGAGGAGCGACTGTCACCCATTGCAAAGCAATTGAACTACCAGGGCGTAGATGATCTCCTGGCAGGCGTCGGACATGGGCACGTCGCGGCGGCATCCATAGCCAGCAGGCTTCATACCACCGATGCGCCCAGACCGGAAGTAGTCCTCGGCCGCGCTATGACCCCGAACGCCATGCGGCTCGAGGCTAACGGCTTCGACGATCTCTACGTGCGGCGGTCTCGCTGCTGTCTCCCGGTGCCCGGCGAAGAAGTCATCGGCTACGTCACCCGAGGCAAGGGGATGGCGCTCCACCGCGTGGGCTGCCCCAACCTGCGTGACGCCCTCATTAACGAACCCCATCGGCTCCAGGCCGTCACGTGGACCCCCACCACGGCGCCCGCCGAGGAGGATCGGGAAGATAAGTTCTCGACGCTTCTACGGATCGAAACTCTGGACCGGGTCGGCGTCGCCGCAGCCGTTACAGGCGCATTCAGCGAGCGCAAGGTTAATATCGAACACGCCGACGTGCGAACACTGGCAGATGGAACTGCGGTCTGGCACATCACGGCTTCGGTCCGAAGTCTGGATGATCTGGAACACATGGTGCGTCGCCTCCAGTCTGTCCCCGACGTGGTCGCGGTGAGTCGGCCAAACTCCCGGGAGAGCGGCTCTCACATCGACGACGCTCCTCGGCACTGAAAGGATAACTGATGAATGATCCTGTGCTCTGGCTCGCTGTCGTCGTGCATGTTCTCGCTGTAGTGGACGCGGGATTCTCCCGGATGTCGGGGAGTGCGCGAGTTCTGTGGGGTGTGCTGATTCTGGGGATGCCCGTCGTTGGGCTCATGGCGTGGATGTTGACTCGGCACACGGCCCACCAGCCCGTCGCTTGATCGTTCCTCGGCTTCTCTCCGCACCGAGTACGACCCGAGGGCTGTTGGTACACCACGATCCTCATGCGAAAAGAGGGGCGAGCTTCTGAACTGAAGCTCGCCCCTCTTTGGCTTTAGATCGTCGCTTGAGCGGAGAAGGACCGGAGTTCCGGCCAACCACTATTTGAACGACTTGGTGTAGAGCGCGCCGCCGCCGACCGTGAAGAAACCGTCCTTCAGGCTGTTGTCCACGAAGAACAGCAGCAGGAGGCCCTTACCGATGTCGCGCCGCATGCGGAGACTGATCAACTCCTGGCGGCCGTCCTGCCGACCGTACTCGACAAACGTATCCAGGCCGTACTTGTGGAACATCACCGGCAGGTACAAACCAGCCGTGGTGATTCGGCGACCCCGGATGTTGTTCCCGGCTTCCACGTAAGCATCCACTTTGTTCCGAATGATCGGCTGTGAGATGTCAAACGAGTATCCGAAGTTCGAGTCGCTGTCCTGCGAGGCGAACAAGGAGTAGCCCACGGTGCCTTTTGCAAGAGGGAACTGGCTTCGGGCGAACCCGCCCTTGGTTCCACCGCGCGCCGTCGCTTCGCTGTCGATGACGTAGCCGACCTGGTGACGCTGGCCATTCTTCACCGGCGGTGAATAGACGATGGCGTCCACCGTGTCGAGGCCGAGGAGCGTTCCAAAGCTCTGGTTGTTGCTTGGGCGAAGGAAGATGTGCTGGCGGCCCACGATCAGGTCGCCGTTCTTCCCGCGGAAGTTCACAAAGCCTTCGGAGACATCGTGGTCGCTGGCGCCGGAAATGTTAGTGTAGCGGTATCCGAGTTCGACGAACGCTTCGCCGATCGCCGTCTGATACCGGAGCCTGGAACCCCCAACTTCAGTTTCATCGGAAGCAAACGCGAAGGGTTCGAACAGCCACCGACTCTTGGTCCCCGGGTCAGCCGGCTTGCTCGCGTTGTTCTTCGGCAACTGGCGCTGCTCGGGCTTGAAGCCCTCGAGGCCGCCCGGCTGGACTTTTTGTGCGCCCGCAGCACCGCCGCCGCCCGCCTGGGCAAGCGAAGTGCCGAGCAATCCGAGTTCCCCGGATCCGCCACCCATGGAGGCAAGGCTGCCGCGACCGCGAGTCAGCATTCCCCGCGAGCCGAAAAGGCCACCGATGCCTCGCCGTCGGAGGGCCTTTGCGCCCTTACCGCCCGGATCCGGAAAGAAGTCTCCGCAGCCGCACGGATCTTCCGGCGGCGGGGGTCCACCCGCGTCAGTCTGGACGTCATTTTGCACGACTTCACCACCCGACGACACCTCTCGGGTCTCGGTGTGAGAAGTGCCGCCAACGTAGGTGTCCGCGGTTCCCCCACCTGCCAGCACCTGATTGGGGTTGCTGTTGCGTTCCAGGTTTGCAAACTGAGCCCGAACGATGGTGCGCGGCGCCCTCGGTTGACCGCCTCGGGGGATCTGAAGACCCTGATTAGCTCCCAAACGCTGAACCTGGTTGAGGTTCTGGGCCATTCGGAAACCGTTCACCCCGCTCCCACCCGCCTGATAGAACGGCGCCGGGAGGGCGGTATCAAACGTAACGGTACCGGTCCGGGGATCGAACTTGGAGATCTTTCGCTTCTGACCTTTATAAGGGCCTTCGATGAACTCCAACTCCGTGCCGACCCAGTTGGCCTCCGACCCGACGAGCGTCGCGTCGGTGAGGCTGTTCCGCGTGACTTCAGACGCATTGCCGGCGGCGACCGGATTGGCGGGGTTACTAACGTAAACCTCTCCCCGGTAGCAGTTCACGTTCGCGATGCCGCGCTCGTCATCTACAATGTATTCAACGGCGGTGCCACGTACCGCCGCCACGGCGTAGCCGCCGCTGATGACGCCCGGACTCTTGAAGTCGGCATAGACCCGACCGCGGACGACCTCCGTCTTTCGACCACCGCCGCCACCGACGACAACTTCGCTTAGCTCTCCCATCCGGATGATGCTGCTGTCCTCGAAGCGCAAACCCGCGAATGATCGCCCGCCCGTGCGTAATCGCTCGCCTGACCTGAGCTTTACGCCGACCTTGGCGTCTTCGAGTGCGGTGCCGGGGGTGCCCTGCTTCTTTACCACACGGATTGCCTGCTTAACTTCGGCAGTACCTCGTTGGGCATGCGCGGCAGTGGCAGGCACAATCAGCGCGGTAATCGAAACCACTCCTGCGAGCCTGGATCTCATCTCTTCCGATCTCCTCCGTCTTCCCCGGGCCCTACCGAACTCGGTACGGCGGAACGAACATCGCCGCGCCGTCAGGCGGGCCCAATCAGGAAAAATCCTAACAGGGTTCACGACGGGCAAGGAAATATCCTGCCACCTCCGTGAGACTGAATTCTGCACCACTCTCAAGGTCGTATACTACTGCTGCGTTGATCCTCACAACCCCTTGATGCCTTACATCTACTCCCAACGCAGACGGCTGTTGTGGCCGTTCCTGGTGATCCTGGCGATCACGGCGCCGCTTCGGGACTTGGCGACTGCCGGAGCTCCTGTTCGTGCGTCTCGGGGGGAGCTGATCGGCTGGATCCTGAACTCGGACTCAAGAGAACCGGTGCGCGGCGCCCGCGTTGTTGTGGAGATCGCCGGTAGATTCCCGGAGTCCGGACCCGGTGTCGGCGAAACCGATGGGCGTGGCCGATTTGCGGTGAGATTGCCGATCGGAGCAATCGAGAGCCGTTTCGATTGGGGACGGGTGCTCACCATGTCCCCCTTCAGTCTGCTCCTGTCACCCCGGGCGCTCACCAAGCACAGTCGGATCATTGACGTTACGCAGGCGAACATCCAGGTGCGGGCTCCCGGGTTCCATCCGTTCACCGGCCGGGTGGCGGCGTCTCGCTCGGACGCGGCAGCATTCCGGCTGACACTGGATGACGTGTGGCTGTCCCCGATTGAGTCAAACACTGTTTCGTTTACCCCGGGCCGGATGCAGCACGAGATCGTGGACGGATTGACGGCGGATCCTCCAGTGGCTCTCGCAGGAGAGCACGCTCGCGTACGCCTCAGTCTCCGGCTCCCTCTCTCCCGAGGATTCCGCTACCGGGCATTTCTAAGCAGCAGTGATCATCGAGTGCTGCCGGATGACCTGGAGTTGAAACGGGTAAAGACTGACGCGCCGAACGGGGGCCCGATTCTTCAGGAGGCGGCGCTGTTCGAGCGAGTCGTCCGTATCCCACTCGCTGCGCGAGGTTGGACGGAACTGGGCTTCTTCATCAGCCGCGATGACGGGCCTCGCCTCAGCCAAAAGGACACCCGTGTAATACTTCCGATTGTGGAGAGACCAGAATGGAAGCCCGCCGCCGAGAAGCTTGTGGCGGCCGCCCAGTTCCGCCGCATGAACCGGCTCGATTCTGCGCTGGCGTCAGCACTTCAAGCGGCAAAGGAGCAACCCGGACTCACCCTGGCACCGCAGTTGTGCGGCGACATCCTGGTGGCGTTGGGACGAGCGCCCGAAGCGCTCGCTCACTACCGGCGGCTGGTTGAGCTTGATCCGGACGATACGGAAGTGGCACTGCCCCGATTGATCCAGACACTGCTGGACACCAACCAGGTTGAAGCGGCCGCCCGAGCAGCCGAGAAGTCTCGGCAGATCCTGGGATCGGCTCCGGCGCCCTTCGAGTTTGCACTGGCGGAGGCGAGGCTGGCGGCGTTTCAGGGCAGATTCTCTGAAATGGATGACTGGTTGTTGAAGGCTGGAGAAAAGCGGGAGATCCCAGCCGGTTTCCTGCTCGACATCAACCTGAGACGCGCGCGAGCAATGGCCGACGCGGAGCCCGAGAGTGCTGACCGGAGACTATCGCTGGCTCGGGTGCTGGATGAGGGCGGCCGCCCAGAGGAAGCGCTCTCCGAGCGACGTCGGGCCGCAGCACTGGACCGCAAGTCCCCGTGGGTGGCCGTCGAACTCGCTGCCGGACTCTGGTCACAGGGTCGGCGAGACGAAGCGGCGCCGTTGTTCGAACGCGCTCTTCAACTCTCCAACGGCAATCTGGATTGCATGCTCTCCGCCGGCTCAGCGTACGTTGCACTCCGAAACTACCGTCGGGGCGCCGAGTTGCTGTCGAGGGTGGTTGCCGAGCAGCCGCAAAACCTCCGCGCCACTCAACTCCTTGCGGTTGCCCGGTTCATGCTCGGTGAACGTGCGGAGGCCAGGAAGCTATTCACCCAACTGGTTAATGGCTCCAGGTCGAAGGGCGATCTCGTCGAGAGCGGAATCCCCTTTCTGTTTGGGGCGCTTTACTTCGGTCCCAAGCGTCGATTTGCCTCGGGATTCTCCATTCCCGAAGCGGCCGCGGCTAGCGTACTCCTGGATGCCATGGTCGTGCTCGACTCCAATCCGGAGCACACACTCGCGTTGCAGAATCTGGGGGAGGCGCTTTTGATCCTCAACGAGCCCAGCGGAGCGGCTCAGGAGTTAGAGCGCTCGCTGAGGGCGGACCCGAGCCAGGTGGAGTCTCGCTACCTGCTTGCACAGGCGCGTTTGAGTCTTGGTGATCGCACAGCTTCCCGGATGGAGTTGGAGCAGGTACTTCGGGCCAACCCGCTTCATCCGAAGGCTCGCAGCGAGATGGCGCGCATCCTCCTGGAGCAAGGGGATATCGGCGGAGCACAAGAGCAGCTTGCAATCCACTCTCTAAACTATCGACTGACCGCCGGACCTTCCCAATCGCCGGGTGCAGAGCGATGAGCGGTTCCCGGCCCGACTGCTGCCGTGCTGTCGCCTTGCTCTTCGCGGTCCTCGTCCTTGTGGCGCCCGCCGGGGCCCGAGTGATCAGCCGAGCCGCGGAAATCAACCTGGGCCGAGAGGCGGCTTCGGTAGTAGAACGCGAGTTCCGGGTCGATCGTGATCCCGCGTCGGTGCAGCGAGTACGAAACGTGGGCCGCCGACTGCTGGCGGCTCTGGACTCCAGCCCCTACCCCTACGAGTTCCACGTCGTGGAGTCGAGCGACGTCAACGCATTCGCGCTGCCGGGCGGCTTCGTCTACGTGCACCGGGGTCTGCTGCAATTACTTCCCGACGACGATGCCCTCGCCTTCGTCCTCGCCCACGAGATCACCCATGTACAACGCCGGCACGGAATTCGGCAGTATGAGAAGGGCCTCGCGATCAGCGTCGGGCTGCAAGCCGTGCTCGCGGGAACCGGAGCCCCTAACGGCTACGCCTCTGCTGCGGGACTACTGAATGAACTGCTGGGTTTATCTTTCACGCGGCGAGACGAGACCGAAGCTGACTTCCTGGGGATTCAGACTCAGGCCCGAGCCGGGTATCGACCGGAGGGCGCCGCGCGCGCAATGGATCTCGTTCGAAAGGCCACCGGTTCTGCCGGAAAGTCCATCCCGCGATTGCTGCGGACGCATCCCGCACCCGACAGTCGGGTAACCCGGTTGACTCAACTGGCATCCGAAATGAAGGCAGCCATTCCAGGTCAGGAGACGTCGCCGACCGTTTTCATTCCGACCGTGTCTCCGATGAAGCCCCGTGCACTCACTGGACTCTCCGGTAAGCCGGCCGCGCGGAGCCCGTTCCTGCCCCTCTCATCCGGGCTGACCTGGACCTACCGGCGCGTCGGGGCGTCCACTGAACCGCCCCTCAGGGTTCGGGTACTGGAGTTACTCGACGCCGAACCCAGCGGCGGCTTTCGAGTTCAAATTGAAGTCGCACCGGGTGTTCGAACTGAAAGAATCTGGTTTCTGGACGGACCGGAGCTTCGCTCCAGCCCCGCCAACTCGAGCACTGGCGTTGTGTGGCGACTCGAAGCCCGACTACCCCTGCAGGCGACCGACACCGTGCCGCTGGAGCCGATCAAGTCTCCACTTGGATCCTTTAGAGCCCTTCGATCGGAGGTACCCGCTGCGAACGGCGCCCCGCCAAGAATAGGCTGGTATGCGGTCGGAATCGGACTGGTCCGATGGGAAGACCCCCAATCCGGAGCGGCCTGGGAGTTAACCCAGATCGAAGGCCTCCCTAAACCGGAGAACCAAACCAGCGCGGCAGGTAGTAGTCGATAAGGTACCGGCCGTGGTGATCCGTGTCGGGGTCCAGGGCAATGGTCGCCTCCCGAACATGACTCGTGGCGATCAATCCCGCCTGGCACAGCATCCGCTTCTCGAGGTGAAGGAAGAGTTCCATGTGCTGGAGTTCGAAGACGATCCACGGCAGCACGCTCTGGAACTCCGTAAACGCCGCCGTTCGGTCTCCACGCTGCCAACCTCTGAACACGGCCTCGAGCGCCGGCAGAACGGTGAGCCCCGGCATCACGCCGCAGATGCCCGCGTCCATCAGCTCCGGTAGGTACATTCCCCCCCATCCTTCCAGCACGCCGACCTCGCCATCCGTGGCCTCCCGAATGGCCCGAACGCGCGGCCCCATCATGGGGTCTTCCAGTTTGAGGTAGCGAAAGTTCGGACAACTCCTCCTTAGACGTGCAGCAAAGGAAGCTCCCACAGTGGCGCCGCCGGGATTGAAGTCCTGGATCAGCAGTTCCGTATCGATCTCCCGGCAAATCGGCTCGAAGTAGCGCACCAGGTCTGCATCCGAGAGGCCGAACGTGCGAGGCGCCGCCATCGAGATCATTGCGGCTCCCACGCTCTCCATTTCTCGGGCAAGCTGAATGGCCGCCCGCTGAGAGGCATGATTGGCCTGACCGATCACCGGCACCCGACCCTCCGCGGCCGCCGTGGCGATCTCCACCACTCGCACCCGCTCCGGCTCGGTGAGCTTGTAGAATTCTCCCCCATAGGCCGGTAGGCACACCGCCTGGGCACCGTTTTCGGCAGCCCAGCCCACCAGGGCCGCTAACCCCGGCTCATCAAGCGCTCCGTCCGCTAGAAACGGCACCGGCAACACCGGTACGATTCCGTCAATCACAACACCCACGATTGGAACACCCTTCCCCACCACCCGCGCTCCTGCCAACGAACCGCAATCTTCGGAACCGCGACTCAAGGAGTCCAGGTAAGATCCTCGGAGATTCGCGCTACGAACGCCGCACAGAGTTTCGCGGCGTTCTCGAGGTCTGTGAGGGACAGCAACTCACAGGGCGTGTGCATATACCGAAGAGGCACTGAAACGAGACCTGTAGCCATCCCGGCCCGACTGATCTGCATAGCGTTGGCGTCGGTTCCGGTCCCCGCAGGAGCCGCCTCGATCTGAATGGGGATCCGCTCCTCTCGGGCAACCTTCACCAGGAGTTCGAAAACCCGGGGGTTGATGTTTGCGCCGCGAGAGACAACCGGTCCCCTACCAATGCGGATGTCGCCCACCCGCCTCTTGTCCCCGTCGGGGTAGTCGGTCGCGTGACACACATCGATCGCCAGCCCGACCTGGGATCCGGTTCCGTAAGCTGCGGTCTGCGCGCCCCTCAGTCCAATCTCTTCCTGCACGGTGGAAACACTGTGAAGCGTGCAGGAGAGTTCCTGATGGGAGAGCAGACGCACCACCTCGGCACAGACCCACACTGCCATCCGGTCGTCGAAGCTCTTCGCCGTTGCACGATCCCCCAGCAGCAACTGCATGCTCCGGCGCATGGTGACCGGGTCGCCGATCTCTACGGCGGATGCGGCCTCATCGCGGCTGGTGACGCCGAGGTCAATCCAGAAATCGTGAAGTTGGCTCTTCTTGGCGCGGTCTTCCGCTGACATGAGGTGAATGGCACGCTTGCCGATGACCCCAGGGATCGGACCGGTGGCGGAGTGCACCGTTACATGCTGCCCCACCGCGATCTCGGGATCCCAGCCCCCAACGGCGCCGAAGTAGAGGAAACCATCATCATCAATGTAGCGCACAAGGAAGCCGATCTCATCGGCATGCCCCGCCAGCATTACAGAGACGGGCGCTCCCGGATTCAGCGTCGCGATGACGTTGCCGATCACGTCCGTGCGGACATCAGCCCCATGCGAGCGCGCATCATCAGCGTAGATCGCCTGCACGGCCTGCTCATAGCCGGACGGCCCGCCAACTTCCACCAACTTGCGCAGCAACTCCAGGCGGTTTACGTCCATATCACTGGTCTCATTTGTCTCGAAATCACGGGAGAGCGAGTCCGCTCGGTACTCGTTGCGCTATTATAGTCGACGGTAGGGACCTTCACGAGATGTCAACCGAAACCAAGCCGCTATCTGCTCCCTGCCGCCGCGCACGTTACGTGCCGGGTCTGGAGTTCGACCTTAACTCATCGTGGGTGGTGGAGGGAGATTGCTGCGACGTTCTCGGCGGGCTCCCCGACCGGTGTGCGGACGTGGTTTTCGCCGACCCACCCTACAACCTGCAACTCCGAAACGAGCTTCGACGACCGGACAATTCGGTGGTAGATGCGGTGGACGATGCGTGGGATCAGTTCGACAGCTTTCAGGCCTACGATCAATTCCTTCGGCGCTGGTTGTCCGCATGCCAGCGGATCTTGAAGGACACGGGCACCCTGTGGGTCATCGGGACTTACCACAACGTGTACCGTCTCGGCGCCATCATGCAAGACCTCGGGTTCTGGCTGCTCAACTCCGTGATCTGGGAGAAGGCAAACCCGACGCCGCAGTTTCGTGGGGTTCGATTTTGCAACGCGCACGAAGAGATGATCTGGGCCGCGAAGAGTCAAGACTCTGCCAAGGGATACACCTTCAATTATCAGGACTTGAAGGTTGAGAATGGGGGCAAGCAGATGCGCTCGGTGTGGCGGTTCCCGATCTGCAACGGTGACGCCCGCAAGCGGGCTGCGGATGGCAAGAAGTTGCATTCGACCGAGAAGCCGCTCCCGCTCCTGGAGCGAGTGATCCGGTCGTGCACCAAGCCCGGAGATCTCGTGGTCGACCACTTTGCCGGCACGGGCACAACCGGCGAGGCTGCCCTCCGTCTCGGCAGGCGCTTCGTATTGATCGAGCGCGAGCGGCTCTATATCGAGTACGGGATTGAACCGCGACTCGCGGCGGCTGCTCTGGAACAGGCGCCGACCCGAACCGACATTCCGGTTCGAACAAGCAGAGTTCGGCGCGGCGTCGGCCGGCGAGCCTGACATCTCATCCTCTCGCGCATCACTTTCGCTCCCTACGGGCTGAAACTGGGATCATGGACCCTACTCGACGAGACCGCCCCCGGCCCCTGGTTCGACGTGCCTGGGAGCAGCCTGAGAAAAACAAGGCGCCGTTCGAGTCCCGAGGGCGCCGGGCGGGCATCGCTGGGGCCTACCTCCCGAGGACCCGCATCCCGATGTTTCATCGCCCGATGCAAACCCTGGGAGACGCCCTCCCCTGTTGTGTCGGGATGGTTCTCGAACGTTTTGGACGAGACGTGCCGACCGAGACCCTTGCCGAGATGCTCCATCTTGACGAGACGACCTCCAGTCGGTTCTCGGATTTGCAGCGTTTGCTCCCCTGGGGCTACTCCATCACCGCTCCCGAGCGTTCACAGTTCTTTCGAGACGCAACAGCCGAGCTCGACCGGACCCTCGGCATGTCCGGCCAACTGGTCTATGCATGGGAAAAGGAGTGGCTTCGGTTCACTCGGGCCGCCCTGCAAGCCGGATTGCCGCTCATTTTGCCGGTCGCCCTGGCGGATTTGCAGCCGGCCTGGCGGGGACTCGGACAGTCACACGCCGTGGTACTGTGCGGGGGAGACGGCAGACAGGCCTGGATTCACGATCCGGGCCGGCCCGACGGCCCGACCCGAGTGGGGCTCTGCACATTGCTGGACGCGCTTCTGGTCAATGAACCGCTCGCAGTGGCGCTCCATCCAACGGGGATCCTCCTCGGCAAGGAGCGGGATTCACCGTGATCGATCGTCACGCACTGGCGAAGCACTCTCGCCCGGACTCCGAAGCCCTGACCGAGGCCGCTTCGACGTCAGAGACGGCGCCCGTGCCGAGGGAGCGATTGGAAGAGCGGTTTGTGCTTCATTGGGGAGAGATGGCCTCCGCGTGGGGCATCAATCGCACGATGGGGCAAATCCACGCCCTGCTCTACATCAGCGAGAGTCCGCTTACCACAGACGAGATCATGGGGCGACTTGGGATCTCCCGCGGAGGGGCAAGTACCAATCTCAGGGCCCTGGAAGAGTGGGGAGTGGTTCAGCGGTGCCACGTTAAAGGTGATCGACGGGAGTACTTTCGATCCCTCGCGGATAGTTGGGACCTGTTCCACATCATCGTTCGGGAGCGCAAGCGCCGCGAGTTCGATCCGATGATTCGATCGCTGCGACAATTCCTCACCGAATGCGACGCCGAGCGCGAGCCGGGACTTCAGCACTACCAGGACCGAATTCATGGATTGCTGGATGTGCTGCAGGCGCTTGATCAGGCTTGCGAACGCTGGATGCCGCGCGACCCACGAGAACTCCCACGCCTCCTGGAGGTGGATGTGGAGGGGCTCCTGTGACCCGGCTCCTCATGACCGCCGGCAAAGGTGGAGTGGGAAAAACCACGGTTGCCGCCGCCACGGCCGTTGCTCTCGCCGACCTCGGGCGCCGGACGCTCGTGATGAGTATCGACTCCGCGCACAATCTGGCCGACGTGCTCGGCGTGGATGTCGGCAGTGTGCCCACCCCGGTCGCAGATCGGTTGTTCGCGCTAGAAGTGGATTTGAATCGCGAGCTCACCCAGAACTGGGACGCCGTGATGGGGTTCTTTCGGGCTCTTTCAGGCTCCAACCCCCTGGTCACCGATCTCGCGGCCGAGGAGAGTGCCGTCTTCCCGGGCATGGAAGAGTTATTTGGGCTCTGCCGCATTCTCGACTTGGCCGAGAGCGGTGACTTCGACGTGGTCGTGATCGACGCTCCTCCGACCGGCGACTTCTTGAAGCTACTTCGACTCCCTGAGGTGATGCGATGGTTCGTGGAGCGCACTCACCCCTTCGATCGGGGGTTTCTGAACAAGGTACGACCCATCGCGCAGGCGCTCTCATTTCCGACACCCTCGGAGGCCGCGCTTGAACAGATGGATCGCTGGTACCTCAGAGTGCTCCAGGTGTCTCAGCTCCTCGCAGACCCGAGACGATCCGCGATTCGTCTCGTGATGACCCCGGACGATATCGCCCTCGCCGAGGCGCGACGGGGATGGAGCTGGTGCAGCCTGTTTGGAGTCCAGGTTGCAGGTGTGGTTGTAAACCGCATTCTTCCTGAGGCCGATTACCCGGAGCCGATCCGGAGCTGGTATCCGCGACAACAAGCCGTGCTCCTGGAGGCCGAGGCGGCGTTTGGGGGGCTTCCCGTGCTGCGGGCGCCGCTTCAGAGCGAAAGCGTCATCGGCGTCGAGCGACTCCGGCGCCTCGCCCAATTCTTATTTGATGGCTCCGATCCGTACACGGACGACGTTGTGGAGCCGGCACAGACCTGGGAGGACGCTGCGGACGGTCCTTGTCTCCGGATTCGCATCCCCGCCCTTCGACGGGGAGCCTTTCGACTGCTGTCCGGCCGGGACGGGTTGACCCTGGTCGTCGACAACCAGCGACGTGTCATCCCGCTCCCCCTCTCGGCACGGACCCGCACGATTCGAAGCGCCCGCTACCAGGACGATTGGCTCACTGTCCAGTTTTCAGCCCATCACGGAGGTCCGATCCGTGCATCGTGAGTGCCTGTCGGGAACGCTGACTTCCCTGTTGGCCCTCGCGTGCGTCGCCCCTGCGGCTCCGGCTCCACCAACCGATCAGCCAGGAGTCGCCAGGGAGGGTGCCGTGATTTCCACCCCATCCGGGCCCCCCTACCCAGGGCTGTGGTTGGCCGGCGCCTGTGGACGGAGTGTGCGTCATCTCAAGGGTGTGGTTCTCGGGATCGGAGTGCACGTTGTGGATGCAGACCTCCGGGACCCGGTCGTGCGGGTTGAGGCGGTGCTCTCCCGCGGCGGAGTGGGTTCGGACGAGCGTTTCGGCGCCCTGATTCGTCGAACTCAACCGGCGGCTGCGATCACCGGAACCTTCTTTGGGATCCGAAACAGAATTCCGACGGGCGACATCGTGATCGACGGCAAGGCGGTCTTCCGCGGATTCGTGGGTACGGCCATCGCGATGCACGGCTCCAACACAGTGGAGTTCGTTCGCACCCGGCGGGGCGCCCCCCGCCGCGATTGGAGCGGTTACCAGACGGTGCTCCAGGCCGGCCCAACCCTGATTGAGCAGGGCCGCATTGCGCTCGATGCTCGGGGGGAGGGGTTTCGATCCCTCCCCATCACTCCCCGGCGCCGACGGACCGCAGTGGCGCTGACCTCGGACGACCGCCTGCTGTTGATCACCGTCCGGCAGGGCATCACCCTATGGGAACTCTCCAAGATCTGCCGAGCCCTCCATGTGAGAGAGGCGGCGGCCCTCTACGGCGGATC
>SXGS01143644.1_pt1 | contig 19405 bp, 9 predicted proteins | sample 3174681 | NCBI WGS metagenome assembly SXGS01 (sample SAMN11356861, study PRJNA531348) | freshwater metagenome | isolation source: freshwater sample F1-80 | place: China: Fuxian Lake, Yuxi | collected 2017-12-25 | reverse complement strand
GGCCGTCCTGTGACGGTCTCAGATGACCACACCGCACGTGTGTGGACCGAGCAGCCGGATAGCACATGGCGCGGCATTGTACTTCAAGGGCACACGGGTTCTATTTGGAACGCCACTGTTTTGCCCGATGGCCGTCCTGTGACGGTCTCAGATGACCACACCGCACGTGTGTGGACCGAGCAGCCGGATAGCACATGGCGCGGCATTGTACTTCAAGGGCACACAGAGGGTGTTTTGAGCGCCACTGTTTTGCCCGATGGTCGTCTTGTGACAGTCTCATCGGACCACACCGCACGTGTGTGGACCGAGCAGCCGAATAGAACCTGGCGCAGCATCGTACTTCAAGGGCACACAGGGAGTGTTGAGAACGCCACTGCTTTGCCCGATGGCCGTCTTGTGACGGTCTCAGGCGACAGAACTGCACGTGTGTGGACCGAGCAGCCGAATAGAACCTGGCGCAGCATCGTACTTCAAGGGCACACAGGGACAGTGATGAGCGCCTCTGTTGTGCCCGGTGGCCGACTTGTGACGGCCTCACATGACCGCACCGCACGGGTGTGGTGCGCTTAGCATGACTTGATTATTTTCTCGCTGTCAAAATCGGTTTGTCATGATCTACGCTGCTGGTGCAAACACTTGAATGTTTAAGTACGAAGCTTCATAATTTTCTTCTGGCCCATTTTCGCGATTTTTTTTGTACAGCGAAGATCGAGGGCGAGATGATATGTGCGATATATCGAGCCCCGAGCGATGAAGCTGTACTAAAAAAGGCGCAAAATGGGCCGAAAGATAGTTTGATGACAGACCCCAGCATGCTTCCAATCCACGACATCCAAGAAGCCTTCCATACGGCCTTTGCCTCGCAAAAACCCTTTATCGTGGTGGCTCCCACAGGATCTGGGAAATCCACGGTGCTGCCCCAATGGATTGCCCGTGCCACATCGGGTGTTGTTTGGGTGGTGGAGCCACGACGTGTGGCCTGTCGTTCTCTTGCCACCTATATTGCACAAGAATGTGGCGAAAAGCTGGGTGAACGCATTGGCTATCGTGTGCGTGGTGATGAATGCGCATCAGAAAAAACAACGCTTTTATTTATAACCCCAGGGGTTGCCCTGCGTATGCTTCGGGAACAACGACCTTCAGCCATGCTCATCGATGAATTTCATGAGCGCAATTGGCAAACCGATCTCTTGGTGATGCTTTTGCGTCGGGCGGATATGCAAAACAAGCCTCTCGCACGCTGGGGCATTACCTCGGCCACCCTCGAAGCTGAAACGCTTGCAAAAGCCTTGGATGCAAATCTTCTCATGGCCGAGGGCCGATCGTTTTCTGTGACATTGGAATACGAGTCCACCCACCTTGGGCCTTCAGGCGAAAATCTCGACACGCGTGTTGTTGATGCCATCGATCGAACACTTGCCACCGGTGAACGCGGCGATATTCTCGTTTTTCTTCCGGGCAAAGGCGAAATCAACCGCACAGGCCGTGCACTTGGTCCTCTGGCACGCAAACACAATCTCGATATTGCCATGGTGCATGGAAGCCTTACCCCCGATGCCATCGCCAAAGCATTTAAACCCGAAGGCCCACAGCGCGTTTATCTTTCCACCAACGTGGCGGAAACATCCATCACATTGCCTCGGGTTCGCGTTGTGATTGACAGTGGTCTTGTGCGGCAGATGATCCACCGCGGTCGACGCAATGTGCTCGCATTGGTTGAAGCAAGCGAAGCAAGTATGAATCAACGTATGGGCCGTGCGGGACGTGTCGCTCATGGTCACTGCATACGTTTGTTTTCAGATCGATACACGCCCACGCCCTACACATCGCCAGAAGTATGCCGTATTGCCCTTGAAGATGTCCTGCTTGAAGCCATGGCTTTGGGATTATCTTTCGATGACGTCGCCCAAGCGCCGTGGCCCACGCCACTTCCCGATTTCGCGCTCACCGCTGCGCGCAAAACATTGACATCGTTTGGGGCCATCACGGCAGATGCCCATCTCAGCAGTCGCGGCATTGATTTGGCAAAACTCACGGTGGCCGCTTTTGAGGCCCGTGCACTTCTAAATCCCCCACCCGCTATTGCCGCAGATTTGGCAGATGTCATTGCATTGATGCAACGCGATACAGATCTTCTTGTGTCAAACAACCACGACGACGCTTTGCTTGGCACGCGTAGCCTTGCCTTTGCAGCTGCACGCTCAGACGTAGAATTGCAGCTCCTTGCCCTTCGCAGCCGCGATACCCTCCGCCTTGGGATCCACAGTGCTGCGCAAAACGAGGCTTTGCTGGTTGCACGTGATCTTCGTCGTATGCTTGGGCTTAAAGATTGCGATCCACAAAACAGCGATGGCTTGGGCATTGCAGACAGCGAGGCCTTGGCCTTTCATTTGGCATGTGCCATGCCCGATGCAGCATTTGCCTTGCGCCCTCGTGCTGAATCCAAAAACGCCCAAAGCTCTGAAAAAGGTGAACCCTGGAGCAATGGTGACGTTGAGGTGATGATCACGCCCTTCACTTCCTACAACCCTCTCAAGCAAGAATTGCAACCCAAAGCGGGTATTCTACTTTCCACCACGTGGATTTCAGGACGGGGTGCCAACAAAAGCCAAGGACGTGGTCGTCTTTTGTTGCCCTGCAAACGCAGCACGTTAGCCCAAGCAAACGTCGGCGAAAAAGTCATCCAAGATATTGTATGGCGAAATAAACGCGTCGTTGCCCACGTGCAGCAAAGCTTGGGCGGCGCTGTTCTTGCAAGCGATGAGCAAGAATTGCAAGGACAAGCATTGCGAAACGCCATCGCAGAACTCGTGATGCATGATCAAATGTTTAAAGGCCTGCGTGAACACATTGAAGAATGTTTGCATGCGTGGCATGTGGCAATTCAATGGCACGAAAATATGCCTCACAAGATGGCGCCGCCCTCTGCCCATGAATTTCTAATAAATCGATTAAGTACCCTGGGTGTTGAAATCAGCGCCGATGTTGAATTGATCGAACAAAACGATTTGTTTCTCGATTTGGAGAAAGAAATAAAGCTTATGCCATGGGAATCAAGCGCTCTTCTTGAAGAATTCCCTCTTTTCTTGAATCATCAAGGCGGTATTTTTCGATGTGAACTCGAAAATCGCAACGTCGTTATTTACCCAGTATCCGCACAAGCGAAAAAACTTAAGAGCATCAATCAAGCACTTCTTCCACGCTTTCGTGGAGCCCCCATTTATCTCGTGCGCTCTTCGGTTCGTTCGAAGGTTCGTTAAAAGAGGATGAGTCGTCTCAAGAAGCTACTGGTTTTAGCCAGCTCTGACACCAGGACAAAATATCGCCTTCAGAGAGTATCAATTCAGGATCTGTTTTACGTGATGTAAAGACATCTGCTGCACGAACCAAGGATCGCACAGGCACAAGCAGTCGCTGGAGAATATTCTCCGCGCTATGGGATTTCTCGACCTCTGCGATGAGAGCATCGCGTAGGCTCTCCATGGCTTTTGCCAAAGTAATTCTTTGGCCAATCCAAACAGCAGCAGGCAAGACACGTGGATCCATGCGCTGGGTCCCAAGTACAAGAAGTGCCACCTGGAATAGACCAAAAACAGCGAGTGCCGACACAAGATCGGGGCGATTATGTTCTTCTGCAAAAAGTTTAGCAATCTGTGTGCCAGGCTTTTCGTGGTGCATCAAGGACAAGTAAAAGAGCAAGGCTTTTCCATTGTTTTTTTCCAAGTCAATCGCAGAAAAATCACGTGCAGCCACATGCTCTCTGTTTAAGAAAGCATCACCCACAGATAATACTTCCGCATGTGAGAGATATGCATAGGCACGGGCGGTCTGACACAGGGCAATGAATTTAAGCATTGTCGTTGTCCCATGATCAGTGGGATAAAACGACAGGTCTTGGGACTCCCGAAGCCCTGAATAGATAAGATGATTAATGCTCTCACTTAGCAGCGCTATCGTAAGCTTGTCTTTGATTTGAAGTTCAGAATGTGAGTTTGTGACAATGCCAGCCTCGTGGGCAAATCCCATCACGGGAACTGCATCTCCACGCTCCACCACCCTCGATGCACTTCTCATCAGCGGCACTGCGTCGGGCGAACGCAACCACGGAAGCATACGAGCGGCTGGGAGTTCGTTAGGAACACGTTGTAGCAGTTGATGTCCTGCACGCATCACCAACTGCCGGGCGAGATCCGTAAAACCACCTTCAATCGCATCTTCGTAACGTTGAATGTAAGGTTTGGTAGCACCCCCTAAGGCAACAACAAAAGCCCCAGCCGACGGCGTAGCCACAATACTTTGCAGATCCGAAAGTGATGCGCTTTTTCGATGGAGATGAAACATGGCGTCCTTTTTAGCACTTTCCTTATTTTTCGTCGATATATTATGGCATCTTATTTCTGTCGTTAAACTTTTTCACCCCTCACAGCTTTAAACAGAGCTTCCTTTGCCTCCAGCGTACCTTTGCTCGTTTGAAGCGCAAGAATAGAAGCCCAAGCGTCTTGGGACAAAGTCCCAAGCTCTTCTGCGGTAAACCGCCCAATGGCGAATACTTTGACCTCTGGATACAAATCCATCATCGGTGGATGCAATGCAGGTAGATTCGGGAATTTGCGCGAAACAATCCCATGACGAACCTCGAAATCATCGTGCAAACCAGCACCTCTTAGAATTGCAATAATGGCATCATCTTGTAAGCCACTCTCGGCGATCCCTATCCATTCCGCAATTTCTTCGGGCTTGGTCAACTTTGCCGGTGGCGGCGTTGAAGCGATTTCTTTTCTTTGTTTTAAAAGTTCATCGATCACTTTGTTACGTTGAGCCTCGGGTACTACTCTCGCGAAAAGTTTTTCCAAAGTGCTGCGTTCGCTTCGGTTGACGTTTGCAGCACCAACATGCGTACTCTCTCGCTCAATACTTGCTGCAATCGAGGGCTGGATGGGCACCAGGCTGGCGTTCACCGGTCTACTTGCTGTGTCACGGATATGCGCAACCGCTTTATCACTGTAATCTGTATCGTATTTAGTGGCGAGTGCAGCAGGCCCCAAGAGTGTAAGGCCCTCAAACCCAAGCTTCGGAGCTGCGCCGTCAGTCGCCTTGGGTAATTTTGCTGCCGTTGCAGGGCTTAGAAAATTAGGTGATGCGCTGCCTGATGCGACCACAAGCGTGTCGACGTAAACGACGCGCTCAGTGAATCCCCGTTTATCTTTAGTCTCTTCCGCCGAATCGCGCGGTGCGGTCTTACGATCTGTGTACTCTCTGATTGTTACTTTAAGCCTCGCACCATCATGCGCTGATCGTTCTTTATCGCTCAATGCTTCGACACCTACGATACGCGCACAATCGACATAGCAATGAGCCGTAGGCGGCAATCCATTTGTTTCAAGCCGTATTGCCGTATCTTTCTCTTTAAAAGTTTTTGCCGCTGTGCTCGCGATGCGTGTTGCACCACCTGGATCGAAGTACCCAGGATTGTCTTTGGGTCGTGAACCGCAAACAACCGCAATACCTCTCCCTTCAGTCGGCAGCGTACCGTCGGGATGAAATTTCGGAGCGGATGATTTAGGACCCCATAGGACCTGATCCAACACCTGTTGGCCCGCCGCAGAGGATCCCCATACGAGTACGCGCGGGACATGCTCTGTGCCTTTTGGACCCCATGCCGCGAAGAGATCGGGACGATAAGATGCTTTAGAAAGTAACATATCCTCGGCAGTGGTGATCATGGGCAAACTTGGTCCGTCTTTGCCGAGAGGTGTTGGTTTCGCCATTTCGGCGAGGAACTTTTCTCGTTCTTGTTTTGTTAGGTGCGGATTTCCGTTGAGCACGACGTCATCACCAACGCTGCGTGGTGTTCCAAAGCCCGTGGCCAGGGTAAGCGTGTTGCAGTACACGAATTTTTTGATTGGATAGCCATCCTTGTCCTTGACTGGCGGTGTGGGGGCAATGCAAACACGGAATTTTTTATCAGGACATGCCCAATCGGAATCGGCCGGGAGTGGCAGCTCAGGACGATGTTCAATCCCATTGGACTTGCCTTCTGTGTCATAAGGTTCCGCTGCGACGCCCATCATCATATCCACACCCGATTGCGCGGCGTGGACCATATTGCGGTGTTCAAGGTGTCGGGCATTGGTGAGCCGTGGGGTTGCAGATAAAGTTCCGCCCAAAAAGGATTCATGTCGTTGGTTATAGTAAGCAGAGCTTGTGAGGTCTTCCGTTTGTGCCATCGCATAGTCGCGTGCGCCCCACAAACCTGCATCGGCGGCAATAACAAGCATATCCGGCCTCTTGCCCTCGCACAGGGCGTTATCGGCATAAACATGGGCAGCACGTAACCCCGTGTCGCCGCCTCCAACAAAGAGCGCGTCTATTTCGATGTGAGGCGCAGCACCCTCACCAAAATGTTTTTTAGCGAGTGCCTCACTGCGCGTCTCTAACGTTTTCCGTGCTGCGGTCAGTTGATGGTAATCACTGCTCACGCCCTCGAATTCTTTCAGAGGTTCATCGTATTCCTCCGCCATCATCCTGGCGTGCATTGGATCTCTAGGATTATCAACGGAGGTACTCCTTGCTACCCGTAGAGGCCTCTCTACTGGGACGCCGCCGGCGCTGGGCTTCGCTAAACCAGCAGCAGGCGGCAAGTTTCTCATGTTGGGAGCCACCACGGGTGGCAGCTGTTCGGATGGCAACCGTGGGCTGTACAAATCTGCGACTGGCGAGCCGGATGATGGCTCTAATAAGGAGACAGAACGCTCTAGCGGTGATGTCCCTCCCGGCGATCGCGCAGGGGCTAATTCGCCTCTCCTTTCAGTTACAGCCATATGACCCACCACTTCGAGCTTTCCGACCATTAGCGGCTGGAAAACATGAAACCCCTCCCTAAAGATTACCATTCATAAGATTTCTTTCCTGTGTTTTGTCTCTGCGCCGATAGGCTTTTTAAAATTTCCGCGACACAGGTGTGTGGAGATGTATGCAGTTACTGATATGTCATTGTGGTGACATCAAGATAAGACACCCGTCTTGACAACAATCACCTCGGTGCGACACGTCACGACACATGCAGCATCCACAATGTATCGAAGTCGATTCTGATTATCTGGTTCGCGATGCCGAAAATTTTAAACACGAACGAAGCCCTACCGAGCCTCCCAAAGGCACGCCCAATGACGAAAAACTTGAAGACGAATTGCACGCCCTACGTCGTGAATTGGATGAACAACAACGAATTTTGTACGCCAATGCGCAATACGGGGTGTTGCTTATCTTTCAGGGCATGGATGCTTCAGGCAAAGATGGAACCATTCGCGCTGTACTGCGCCGCATTGATCCTGCGGGCATTGCCGTCACGGCCTTTGGACCGCCAAGCCACGAAGAAAATCGTCATGATTTCCTCTGGCGTACATCCCATGATTTGCCCAAACGCGGTCACATTGCTGTTTACAATCGAAGCTATTACGAAGAGGTTTTAATCACACGCGTTCACCCTGAATTCCTTAAAGCGCAACATATTGCGGATGCGTGCGATGTTGAATCGGTGATGAAGCATCGGCTTCAATCGATCGCTGCCCACGAAAAGCATCTCGCACACAACGGCACAATCATCATTAAATTCTGGCTAAAGCACAGCCAAGAAGTGCAACGGCACCGATTTCTCGAACGTCTCACAGAACCTGAAAAATTTGGGAAATTCTCAAGCGCCGACATTGAAGAGCGTCAATATTGGGATCACTACATGGAGGCTTACCAAACCGCCATTCGCGCGACACACCAACCATGGGCACCATGGTACGTGGTCCCTTCGGACAACAAGCCCTATCAGCACGTTGCGGTTGCACGAATCATCCGAGATACACTCACCTCGTTCGCAAAATCGTATCCGAAAGTAGAAGGCGAACGTCGCTTGGTGTTGGATAAAATGCGTGAGCAATTGTTAGCATGACTTGATTATAAAATTCGGAGATACTCTCATCTCTGCGAATATTCTGGGTTCATGCTTTCCTAATAACTTGAATTGAGCAGGTATTCTCTTGTAGGGGCGGTTCGTGAACCGCCCGTTAAAACGTTGATTCAAATGCCGCAAGGGCGCTTCGCGAAGCGCCCCTACATGAGGAAAGCCTGGGTTGCTTCGCCCACGCGGCGTGGACTCGCAATGACGAAATCATTTTAATCAAGTCATGTTAGCCGAGAATTGAGTTTTTATCGATTTGATACACGGTGTATCGGTCGGATCCTATCTCGCGCGAAAGATTGCCATCAGGCATGGGGAATGCACAACGGTCATTGCATTTAAGCCGCCAAACGCCAAGCGCATCTTGTTTTGCGGCGTCAATATCGACGATCTCAGGAAAAACCTTCTTGCATTCTTCAGATGCCATGAATGACAACATCGTTACATCGGCCCTATGGGTCAGCGTATCGGCCACTCTGCGCCAATAAGGCCCAGAATCATTGTGGCGCCCCGATTCAGGATGACGGACCACAGCCAGGTGGAAATGTTTTTGACTTAAGCCCAGCCAACGATCTGCTGTATCAGGGACCGCCGTGTGGATACGTCCATTACGCTTCGCTTCACGAACTGCCGCATCATCAGAATCAACACCGGTGACATGGAGGCGCTTTGTGTCGACGTGAAGTTTTGCGAGTACTTCTTGCGCCCACGTTGATTCATCAGCACGCCCACATGCCACAAAGAGCATATGGATGGGACCGCTTTCAGGGAGCTTCACCTGCTGAAGAATACACCCTAAATTCTCTTTAAACGCCGAGCGCGGATGTTGATCCCACATCGCGTCTACCAAGCAAGCCAATCCATGCCAAACCCATACGTCATCAAGCGCACTCCAGACCGCAGGCGTACAAACTTTTTCGGCAATATTAAGTACCACCAAAATTTTTGCTTGTGCCTTGCATGTTGGGTCGTCGGTCAAATGACCTCTTTGTGTTTTAATAAGGAGATACGAGTCCCCTTGTTTGCCTGCTATTTCCCATGGCGTGGTGCTTCCTCGGTGAGGCGTGAGATCTGAAATATTTCCCATGGGTTTCTGGGGGCACAAGCGCGCGACAAGTTCCAATGGATTGACTGCTGACATGATGTTATGGCCCTATCCGTTATTCTGCATCTCCACCAAGCTTGATGTATCATAAAAAACATCACGTGGGGGAGATGGCATGCGCGGTGTTATTACTTCGATTGTCTTGCTGTTTGTGATGGCTTCTTGCACAAGCGGGAGCAACAGCACGGGCGATGGTCGAAACAATGATGATCCATGTGCATCATGCAGCGATGGAAGCTGCGAAGGTACACCTTGTGATGATGGCCATCTATGCACCCTCGACGATGCGTGCAATGCGCAAGGCACATGCGCAGGAGCATTCAAGAGTTGCAATGACAACAACGCCTGCACAAGCGATGCGTGTCTGCCTGATACAGGTGCGTGCTCTAACCTTCCCCTTAATACGGAGGAATGCCAACCCGATGGCAGTCTCTGTGACAATGTTGAATGTGATGATCAAAACCCATGTACGATAGAAGACTGCAATCCCAACACAGGCGATTGCGTGTACACACAGCTTTTATCAGGAACTTCGTGCGACGATAATACGGCGTGCACCGATCTGGACGCATGCAACAATTTAGGTGCGTGTGTTGGTGTTGCGCGTGATTGTACCGACAATGATCAATGCACCACAGATGCATGCGCTAACAGTGAATGCACCCATGAGCGATTAAACACTCCCTCATGTCAACAAAGCACAGGATGCGCAAACAACAGCGAATGCGACGACCATGTCTTTTGCACCACCGACACATGCGTTTTGAGCACAGGCGAATGCACCTATACGCCCAAAGCCGAAACGGTCACGTGCGACGATGGAAACCCATGCACCGAACATGATGCTTGCAATACCGAAGGTGCGTGCGCTGGCACAACAAAACAATGCAATAGCGAGAATGCGTGTACTGCGGGATCATGCAATGTAAATACGGGTGAGTGCACACTTGTCGATGTCGAGAATGGAACACCATGCAACGCAGGAGCATGCACCACACTGGGGACGTGTAATTCAGGTATGTGCACCGCCGGGACAGTGTCTTGCACAACCTCTGAGTGTCAGGCCACCTACGCATGCAAAAGCAAAGATTTTTCGTGCCCTTCGCCCTATTTGGTGAAAACCAATGTCGCTCCCACAACGCAGGCTGTGACCGAAAATCAACGATTGTACGGCCTCAACCAAGGTGAGGACGGATGTGTTTACAATCGTGCACTCAACAGTTTGGAAGCGGTTGTTTGCGATAACCGTACGTTGGTTACGCGCGAAGTTTGCGATCTCGAATTTTTCAAAACGCATTCAAGTACAAAACCCACGCCAGTGACATGTGGTCGAACAGACAGCCGTTTTGATGCAACGTTTGCGACACTTCGAAATGAGGACAATCCAGTCAACCCAGACAACGATGACATTTGGTGTTTGGTCGACAGCGGCAATGGACTCTTGGATTGCGAATATTATGGTTTACAACCACGCGAATCAAAATGCTTGAATGATCGGTATCTCATGACATGTGGATCCAATTTAGAGCCCGAACTTGCACGCACAAAATATCCCAATGCAAGTATTCCCAAGGGCGCCAACGAAGTGTCTGGTTTTGGTAATATTGGATTCATTGATTGTTTCAACGGAAGCGATGGAAGCACCTTAGGGGGCGGCGGAAACGGTGGTGGCATTGTTGGTCAGTGCGGCAACCATCCTGTCCACGGTGATGCGGTATGTCTTCCGCGTGGAATGCATTTTGATGACGCAAGTTTGGATGTAACCAACCCGCCCGCCTATGCTACAGACTGGACAATTTTTGTCAGCAGTTACGAAGACGCGGTAAGCCTCCCCAGCAATTCTTCCATCGAATCTTTGCGAAAGCGTTTGTTTAAAGACACCGATGCAGGTCGTTTGTTGGGAGATCAAATCGTGGTCTCATGTGGAAGCCCATCCAACAATTTCACGTCGCCTTATATGCAGCTTGATACGCTGGGGCAGTTGTACACCGATTACGATCTAGCCATTGTCAAAGCAGGCGTACAAAAACTGCATGATCGCGGTATCCTCTACGCAGGCTATGCCAACTTCTGGGGACCCGAAATGCGGCCAGGTCTCACGTGGTACGATGCGGGTTATCAATACGGCTATATGGAGCAAGGCACGATCAATAGCTCTGGCGCATGGTCAGGCCTGGGTGCCGATGGTTTTGAAGTGATCCCCCATAGCTGTTGGGATCAGGACTATGATGGCATCAGCAATTTGCTTGATAATTGCAAAACAGTCGCCAATCACGATCAGATCCTCCATCGTCAAAATGGCACCTACCATATTGGTGAAGCCTGTTGGCCTTCAACACCCGGATCAGATCTCAATGATATTGATGGAGATGGAAAAGGCAACGCTGAAGACAATTGCCCGCTTGTCTCCAACGAAGGGCAAGCAGATGGTGATCATAATGCGATCGGTGACGCCTGTGATGATCTCATTAATACAACCTGTCAGACAGAACTCCTCGAAGCCAATCTAAATAGCGGAGATGGAACGTCGGCAAGCACCGTGGTTCGTATTAATCATTTGGGTAGTCCCGTGTATCGCCGTGACATGGAATGGTCGTGGGATCTGTGCCAACCGCGTTGGCTTGATGCGATCTATAAATGGATCGACCTCATGTACGCAGCCGATCTCGATGCGTTTACATGGGATGTGGCGTACACTGCCGATTGCTTCAGTGCTTATCACATTGAGCGATTCAAAGGGTTCTTGGCAGGCATTGACGCCGCTGATGCAAGCAACCCAAACATGCAAAGTATCGCACAATACAAAAGTTTACTGACAAATATAGAGACCGACATCAATGTTGCGGATTATCGCGCATCGCTGTCAGAAGAAGAATGGAACAATTCCGCTGTTCGTACGCTGTGGGAAGCATTTCAGCTCATGCGCGTTGCTGAAGTCAGCGACGCCATCAAAGCACAGAGTAATTGGAAAGCGGCCGGTTTAGATCGCACACCCATCGTTATGTTTTTTAACAATGGACCGCGTGCAGACAGCATGATCCTTAATGCGTATGACGATATTTCCGGCCTTGAAACAGGCATGACGCTGAATGAACCTGTCACAGGCGTCACACAAGGCCTTCCCTTTGAAGATGGTCGTGGATGGCCTCAGGTGAGTCACGAATACATTTATGATTTGCATCTTTCCACAGGCAAACGTTTTTGGAACTGGACCATCCCAGTTTTATTGAACGATGATCGCACCAATTTGTATGTGGCCGAAACATTGGCAGGCGGTGGCATTGCGCAAACGGCATGGTGCCATCATGCGTCGTTTGCTCCCAAGAAAGGCTATTTTGCACCTGATCTTGAAACACGCATGCAGCAAGGACCTATTTTTGATTTCGCCGATCAAAACAAAGCCCTGTTGAGTTTACAGCGACCCGAGCCCAATGCCGCCGCCATCAAACCCATTGGGTTGTATTGGTCCGAGGGATTGCCGCAATGCTCAGGAAACGAAGATGTGGATCTGGATGCAGCGCGCATGGTGTATCAAGCGCTGCGTGATCTGCATATGAACGTACGTATTATTCCAGGCGGACCTCTGGCATATGGACCCTACGCCAACGCCAACCCTGCGCAAATCAAACCAACATTGCTTGAAAAATATGACTACATCATTTTTCCTGGTTGGAGCGCCATGAGCCGCGCTGAAAAAGATGCGTTCAATGCATACGCCCTTCTCCCTGGAAAAACCTTGTATGTTGTTCAGGGAAGCGGAAGCAAAGATGCGTTTTGCAATGAGTTAAGCAGCGGTAACCCACCATGGTCATCAGAATGGACACCCCAAAGCAAAATTAAAGAGCTCAGTATCATCGAGGATGATGTCACCTATGCCCTGACCAAAGAATCCCTGCGCCACGCACTAACGCCCAATCGCGATGTCAGACAGAATCGTGACGAGGCGGGAGAATGCGTTACAGCAAACAACGCCCCATGTCCTGCATGTGATTGCTATGAGATGGAAGACATTGCATCGGTTCGCGAGGTCATTCGCACAAGGCTTTTGACATACATGACGAATGTCCCCCCGCGTTACAGCACAACATTGTCACCCAATATTCACATCAACGAATACGTCGATGCCAATGGATGGCCGGTGTACCACTTAATCAATTACAATCTTGAGGCATACGATAGCGGAGAAACACCTGTTTACGTGACCACCGGAGAGTCGCGCAAAGGTCCTTACCCCCATGTGCATTTTGGCCGTTCAAGTGCGCAAAATGTTTCTTGGACCAACGTGCCGCTTCCTGCATCCATAGGTTCCACGTCATTTACATATACTGTCGCGCAGGTTGGACTTCCAAAAATGTTAGGGCGCAGCGATGTTCCTGAGAGTTCTTCGGCAGAATCGGGTTCTCTCAACACAAACACCGCGTTAAATATTACCGTAAACAACCTCTACCAATGGGCAATCATTTCCTTTAAGAATCAATAACCTCTCCCGCTTGCGGGGGAGGTCGACACGAAGTGTCGGGTGGGGGTTCCAAGAGATGCACAAGAGTTCAACCCAACTTCCTGCCCTCCGCCCCATGGAGCATTTGGAACTTCCCCGTGCTCTTAGCGGTGCCGATGGTATCAATCGCGCATCATCGCAGATCCACAATCAATTGGGAGCGCAAACGGATCGTGAAGCGGTTGCCGCATTTCTTGCAGAATACAAAGATTCGCCGGCCACGTTTCGCAATTACCGCAAAGAAGTCGAGCGTTTGCTTTTGTGGGCTGTGCTCGAACGCGGCAAAGCATTGTCTGATTTGGATCGTGGTGATTTTGCATTGTATGCGGCGTTTTTGGCTGATCCACAACCGCGTGAACGTTGGTGTGGACCCAAAGTGGGTCGTGGCAGTGGACGTTACAGCGAAGCATGGAAACCGTTTGTCGGTCCACTGTCATCGTCAGCACAAAAGACAGCCCTTGTGATTGTTAATTCGATGATGAATTATTTTGTGCAAGCGGGATATCTTGCAGGCAATCCCTTGGGGCTTATTCGCCGTCGTGGACGCAATACCGATATTTCAGGATCACGTCGCAAAGTGCTCGCACGCACGTTTGACGATGAACAATGGAATGCCATTGTGGATGCCTTGGATGCCATGCCCACCAACACGGTTCCAGAGCGCATTGAAGCAGAGCGCCTCCGGTTCATGATCGCCCTGCTCCATTTTTTGAGTTTGCGTATCAGTGAGCTTGCAAGCCATCGAATGGGTGATTTTGTGCGCGTGCGGGGTGTGTGGCGGTTTTACGTCACGGGCAAAGGCAACAAGGAAGCGGAAATTCCTGTCAGTGATGTGTTGCTCGATGCATTGCAGCGTTACCGCGTGCATCTGGGCTTGTCGCCATGGCCTTCGCCCGACGACAAACATCCTTTGGTTTGCAGCATTGATCGTCTTACGCGTATCGGTACACGGCGCATCAGCCAAATACTGAAACATTTTTTAGAAAATGTCGCGATCAAATTGGGTGACTCCCACAAAGCGGATGCACTGTGTCGCGCCTCGGCCCACTGGTTTCGTCATACGTCGCTGACGCGCCAAGTGGACAAAGGCATCCCGCTTACGCATGTCAAAGCCAATGCACGTCATAGTAAATTGGATACTACGATGTTGTATGTGCATACCGATGATGAAGATCGAAATCGAGAAATTCAAAAACTAGGCTGGCGTTAGAAAACTCCCCATAAAAAAAATGTTCGTCATTGCGAGCCCGCAGGGCGAAGCAACCCAGGCTAAGACATTTCTACGCCACACTCTCAAGCCTGCTGTAACCCTGACTCGCTGGATCATGATGCGGCGTTGGGCGAATAAAGTGACCGATCACAACACTTGTAACACCAACACCGATCATGGCTTGATGCCATACAGAGCTAAGTCCATCAGGGCAGTCGTCAGGCACAAGCCCCATCGCATTGTAAATAAGCGGGCCTGCACCTGTGACGGTTAAATGCGTCCCCGCCTCCACCAATCCCCAACCCAAGGCAGCGCGAAATGTTGTCCAGCCGGATCGTTGATGATGATCGCCATCACGCCATGCTTTGAATGTATCGATGCCGACAGACAACGCAAAGGATCCTATCGTCGCAGCATAGGTTGGAATGCCTGCTGAATTATTTGCACAGGTATCACCTCCACTAACTGCTGCATTATTTTTTCCTGACACGATGACGGTTGCAAATTTGGCGCCCCACTTGGCTGCATCCGCAAGGTGCTCAGCATGATGCGTGAGGGTGTCTTTGCATACCTGCGTAGGCGTACGAATATTTCCGTAACCATCGTTGCAGATTGCACGACCGATGCTTGCAAAACATGCACGAATACCTGATGTCATTCATGAGGTATGCACATGTAGGATCTATGATCGCAATACGCACTGTGTCATACTTTGTTTTCACTTTTACGACATCAACCCACAGAAAAAGACGATACTTCCCCACGTCGTATGCTGACGTAAGATAACATGGTGAGGAGTTGAATAATGGCTTCTGTTGAGAATGTTGTAAGAACCGATGTGCCTCCCGACTTCAGGATACAAGCATCCGCACCCATCGATATTCCACAAGGAATGCGAAGGCTTTCTAGCGATACAAGCCCATCTCTAAGACCCTACGTGAGTTCCCCAGAAAGTCCTTCATTGCTTCGCGCGATCAAACGTCCTAGCCCGCTCCGCGGTGATTATGACAGTATTTCTCAAGCCTCATCGGCGCCAACGTACCATACAGTCGATCAAACGCTTCCAACGCGTGATCTCCAGTGGCGCGATATCGAGCTGCGGCGTGCCGATCTTGAAAAAAAATTACTTCGATTTCGACTCTCAGAACAAGCACTCGGTGCGGTCATGGCATGGATCAGAGAGTATGTATTTACACTACCCAGTGAGGTGCAGAAACCCATTTCACAACTGACCGGTGAACGATTATCATCCGACTCCCAATCGCCCAGCGAATTGCCCAAACCCGTGTCAAAACTGCCCACCGCCGTTTTTCTCATAGGGCCCCCAGGCATGGGGAAAACCAGTTTGGTGAAAACGATTGAAACAGCAACACGAGGTGAAGTGGAAGTTGTTGATTTCCAGGTACTGGAAGGCAAGCCACTCCCACTTCACATATTGCGTCAGCAGACTGATCGGCCACGACTCGTTTTAATCGATGAGTTTCTTCGCTCATGCACGCGAAGCGATCCTGAAAAATTGGCTGCGCTCGAACAAAAATTGGCTACGATGTTGCAGCACGTATCCGCCCAACAAGATCAAGTCAGCGACGCGCACATCACCGTTGCCGCGTTGAATCAAACGCTTACGAAGCAAAGACAAAAAACAATCGCTCAACCACGAAAATCTGCCGAAAAGGGACCCGACGTCGATAGAAAGTACCAGAAAGAGCTTGATGAATATTATGTTCTTATTGATCAACATCAGGCGGAGTTGGCACGTCTTGATAGTGAGCTTGCCATGCAAAAGCACTCTGAATCTCTGGCTGAAAAAAAGTTAGAGCAATACTCAAAAGAATTAGAAACGATACGCGAAAATTTAAAAGCAGAAAAAGAAGCGAAACTTCAAGATGATGCTGATTTCCAGGAACTATTTTTTATCTTCGGTGGCAGCACAACCACCGAAGGTTGCCATGTTCCCTGGCGAAAAATTGTCGATGAAGCTGAACGTGTTTTCAACACGGAGGAAGTTACACGTTACCGGAAGCTTAAAGAGCAGTATGATGAGGAACACCCCAAATGTGAGCGTGAAATTGCTGATATTCGAAAGCAACTTAAAGAACTCGCTGAGGAAGACGCCTATTCGACGATGCATGCGGAATCCCAGATCCTTCGTGAATGCAATGTTGAATCTGGAAGCTTGCCCAGAAATACTGCGAGTTCATCACTCGCAACATGTGAAGCCCACTGGACATCACAGCAACGAAGCGCACGTGAATCAGCGATTACTGAGAGTTTACGTAATCTCAAAGAGAGTCTGACCAAAGTCGTTACACGAGAAATCCCGTCCAGCGTATCAAGCACATCTGTGCCTGGCGCCCAACATCCCCAAGAGCAACCCCACGCCGTTTCTCGCGATATCATTGTTGAGCCTGAAATTAATCAACCCGTTTTGGCCAAAGCGAGTGAACTTTATCGGCGTTTGTACAAAGAGTTGCCCACCAAATATCCGAAACAAAAACCCAAGGTCCCGACATCAGATCTCGCGCCACTCGACACCATTCTGCGAGGCAATTTTACCGAATTCGCGAAAGTTCTTTCATTAAACCTGGATTTGGGAAATGGAAGCTTGGCAGAAGAAGTTTTGGAGAAAACCAAGGGTAAGGCGGATGTGCTCACCGATTGGGGCACACGCGCCGGTCTTTCATTGACGGGTGGAAAGCAAGTTAACTACGGACCTCTATGTGCTGTTTTCGCAGGAAATCCCATCGATTTTCTCAAGGAGATTGAGAGAAGAGAACTAAAAAATGAGTTTCCCACCGCAACAGCGCTTCGCGATGCCTACAGAGAGGCGAACGCAACAGGAATCGCGTTGCAAAGCTGTGTTGACCGGGTTTTTGGCAAGGGCCGTTTTGCCGAATTCCCAGGAGGAGGCCGTCGATTCGGCTTGCCATGGCCACTGCAAGAGCCCCCTGGTGACGAAGAATGGCCTATGATTGCCGAAGGCATAATCGAAGATTGGGTGGTTGCCTGGCATCAACGCAATCCACTCGAATCTGTGAGCATTGATTTCAATATCAATCAGAAAGTTTTAGCTGGAATATTGCTGAGTAAATTCGTTGTTCGAGGAAATTTCAGGATCTCGCCTGCTGAGGTGAAAGCAAAGATATATGCCTTCATTGCACAAAATATTGAAACACAGCTTAGTAAAATTCTGCTCGCGACTTTGGGCAGTTATAACAGCGTAAAAATTGTTTTAGAATATACACCGGATAAGCCCAATTCTATCCAACTCAATGTTGCGCAGTGGAATCAGTCTGTATCAACGACCAAGGCGATAAGTCGCATCGATATCCCCATAAAAGTTGAGGGGGGGGTCAGTCGCGTTGATCGCATCGACGACACGCGACTTAAGCAAGAGGCTTCTGAACAGGCATCACGTATTCTTACGGGTATTTTCCTTCACGGGAGCGTACCGAACAATGCTTCGCGCGGAACCGATCTCGCTCGATTGTGGCAACAACACGAAGTCAAAACTATCACCAATATGCTTGCATGGACATATATGCTTGCTGGACGGATCGCATACTACCGTGCGTATCCAAACATTGAAAGTTCGCAGGAAGTTAAAACTGCAAAAAAACAAATCCTTACCATTTTTCAAGAGATCCGAGACAGTATCAGAAGCAAACGCGAGATGCGTGAAGGTCATGTACCCCTGACCTTGCTCTTAGGACCTGAGCTAGGTTCGCTCACACTGATTAATCATATTGAATTTGGTCGCAATAGTGAGGCTTACGAGCACGTGGTCAATGGCAGTAAAAATGTATTGCTGCAACAACCTGAGCTTTTGGGGATCATCACCGACTCTCTCGTCAAAAATACCGAAGTGTCATCCGAAGTGATGAGGGGATTGGTGACCAAGCACCTTCGCACGAATGCTGCGAGCCATCTTCAGAAATCGGCCAAAAACCGAGCTGTCTATGAAGCACTTTTGGCATCGATCGCAGAGCTTGCCCCTGGGTCAACATCCGATGGTTTCACCCATCTTGGATGGTCCGCCATACGCTATGTTGAAAGGGAAAAAGCAGAAGGTTTCACCTTCAGTCTATGGGGATGTTGCACGTCTAGGGCTCGTGGGGTGACCGATCAATCCGATGAGGATGCCAGCGAGGCCTACCGCACACAATTACCCGCGTTCCCCAATCCTAAGGATGGCGCCCATCGATTGGGTCACGGATCTGAATTTTCCGTGCGCGGGAAAAAGAAAGCACCGTTTTGGTCGCTCTCGTCATCACCACCCAAATCACGCCCGAATGCGGCCACTGATGATTCGGATGTTCCATTGCTGAAGTTTGACAGCACGGATACAGAAGATGATTAGAACGCCGATCGAGCAAGCGGCCCCTTGGAGCGCGGGCATCCTGCCCGACCATAAAATTGTGGAAGTATAAGCGGGCAGGATGCCCGCGTTCCAAGGCCACATAGATGCTACAATAGAGCATCTACCCAATAAACCGTTCTGTTAAACCTATCCAAATCTACCCGGGGGCAGATCCGGTGTTAACTTCCTGCTTCTTCGATGGTGGTTTCACCGAAACCTTGCGGCTTCGGCCAGAGCCCCCATCTCCACAGGCTGTCGCCATGAAACTCACGGCCAATTCT
>SXGS01248941.1_pt1 | contig 19409 bp, 26 predicted proteins | sample 3174681 | NCBI WGS metagenome assembly SXGS01 (sample SAMN11356861, study PRJNA531348) | freshwater metagenome | isolation source: freshwater sample F1-80 | place: China: Fuxian Lake, Yuxi | collected 2017-12-25 | reverse complement strand
GAGCTACAGGCTGCGCGAGAAGCGGCGGGCCGGGCTCATCAAAACCACAGCTTCAAACCAGGTGGGGAACCCCTCCACCTGACTCAACAGGGGGTACACTTTGGTCTGTCGCAGGGGTACACTTTAGGATGTCGCTTGACACTGTGTCTATTCGGAGCAGCAGGTTTTCGGCAAGATGGCTGTCTACATGACCGATGAGGATCTGCGCAGCCAAGCGCTCGAGTTCATCGAGATGGCCAAGGATGCCGGGGCCTCTTCAGTGGTTTTCAGGCGAGACCATCGCCGCTTTGATCCGGATGCACGCCCGTCGGCGCTGGAGCGGGTCTTTGAGGATCACAAGCTGTTGAAGACAAGCCGCTGCAAGAGCTGCAGAGTCTGGCTCAAACTCATCAGGGGTGTGTCCGTCAATTTCAAAGCGTCCGCTTATGAGCCGACACAACACCATCCCGAGGAAGAACTCTATGAACTGGTCTTCCACAGCAACGGGCAGCTTTGCAGGGATTGGTCGAGGCGCCAACAGGTCAATCGCCCGTTTCCACCCTTCAAATGGAACCCCGAAGCACACGCATGGCAGCAACAAACCGCAAGCCGAGGGGTCGATACAACCCTTGATGAGTGCTCTGACAAAGTCCAAAGCACTACGGAGGGCAGGGCGGCAGGAGCCTTTGTTCTGGATGATCGTTGTCACCTCAGCACGCTCGGGGACGTATCCACCGAGACAAGTTGCCGGATCATGGCGCTCATCTCAACGTGGAGTCACCACACCGAGAAGCGTTTTTTAGAGTCAGAACAATTTTCACTGAGACAGGTCGAGCGGTTGGCGCTCGAGATCGCAAGGCAGTTGCCTGAAGCAGACACGTCTCGAACGCGCGATGTCATTCAGTTCGACCTCGAGCACAAGAGCATCGCGCTGTGCCTCCTGGTCTCCTACGAGGCTATTGAGGTTCGCCATGAAGTGACCGAATGGTCAGGTCCCCATTCACCGATGCGCTCAACGCTCCTATGGAAGCGTGTTGAGACAGCTCAGTTCGACCCCCATAAGCTCAGTGGGCTGCTTGATGCTGCGGTTCGGGCGAGGCTTGATTCGTTCGTTGTCTGTCGTTTCTGTCAGGAGAGTCATCCTCCCGAACATTGTGTTGAAAGAGCCTGTCATAGGTGTGCCTCCAACGAGCTTGGTATAGTTTTTTGAATGCCTCGATAATCTATGGACTCCCAATTTTAAAAGCCTACTCCTGATGATATCATGTAGAGATTAAGGGGCGCCAAGAGGGCGGTCGAAGAGCACCTCGATCAGTCTGAACGTAACCATTCACCCCCCTTGGTCTTGATATCGGCGGGGAGAGGGGCCAGAATGGGGAGATGAACATGGAGGAGTTGACAGCAAGGATAGAGTACCTTGAGAAGCTCGTGGAGAACCTGACCAAGGTGATCAGCCACCAGGAGATGGTCATCAAGCAGTTGCGCGCCCAGCTCGGCCAGGACTCAACAAACTCCCACCGCCCTCCTTCAACCGATGACCCTGCTGCCCGCGCTCAGCGTTAGCACCGCAACAAGAAGCCCTCAAAGCGCAAGCGAGGCGCCCAGCCCGGTCGCAAGGGCACCAACAGGCGCCTCGTCGCACCCGAACTCGTTGACACCCTCCAGACCTGCCTTCCGAGCCAATGTCAGCACTGCCAGGCTGCCCTCGATGGGCTCGACGAGCATCATCTCCGTGCGGGGGACCGCGCCCCGCCCGAAATCCGGGCTGCGCGCGGTGGCCGATGCCGCGCGCAACGTCCCACCCATCATAATCGGCGCGCAACCTGCCCCAGATCCCGTGGTCGCTCATCCCCGATGAAATCGGGGATGACCTCATGTTCGTCTTCTCCCACATCGGGGGGGTCGAGCGCGTGCGAGGCCCGGTCGACTTGCCAGCGCCGTTGGCCGCGACGAAGACCGTCAGGTCGGGCTCAAGCTCGATCGTCGAGCCGCCGAAACTGATGCGCGATCATGGCGCGACCCCCTCGACCGGCGCGAGCGCCTCGGGCAGGCGGTTGCATACCCCGATGTGCAACCGCTCATCCCGGTGAGCCTCCCACCAGATCGTCTCCTCGATGGGGGGCTCCAGATACCCCAGATCCCCCGCGCGATGGGGCGCGACGATCACCGGAGTGCCCGCTTGCGCCGCCGCCAGCCCCACCCACATGTCGGCCATGTTGGGCGCCTCGAACATCCCCCGCTCGATCTTCAAGGCACACCGGCGAGGATCAAAGGCCATGACCCCCGTGCCGGGGAAGTCCACCTGAGTGAAGTCGCTCCAGTCGCCCAGGCAGGAGATCGCGCGGCGCTGGCCGAAGTACGAGGTCCAAGGCCGCAGCGAGCGCGGCATGAAGGCCCCGTGGGTCGAGATGATGGCGCGGCCCCCGAAGAGATCGACGAAGCCCGCCATCTCCTCGGCCCACCTCGGAGGGTAGACCAGATCGTCGTCGCAGGACAGGTGAAGGTCGGGCAGCTCCTCGGGATCTGCGCTCCACAGGGGCGCGAACTTCTCGGCGTCCCCCAGCCCACCATCGGGGTTGACCGCGATGCAAAGGCGTCCCTCTCCCTCCCCTCGATGAGCCACCCGCTCCGCCCAGAACTCCAACCAGTCCGATCGCCAGTCGCCGTTGAAGGCGACGTGGAGCCTGTTGACCTGGGGCAGCAAGGAGTCGATGACCCGCCCGAGCCCCATGGCGCGCGACGGGATCGCAGCCAGCGAGGCCCAGACACGGGCATCAGGTCGCATCGTCGAACTCCACGGCGAGCTTGATCCCGATCATGGCGAACACGTCGTTGACTCGGGAGACATCGACGGGCGGGTGGGGCAGCGCCGGCATCCGCGAGGGCTCCGAGGCCAGCTCGGCCCAGTCGAGGACGGCGAAGGCTGCCCTCCAGCGCCACAGGGGCTCGAAGGCCGGCAGGTGGTCGCCCGAAGGCACGTCCAGCAGCGCCCTGGCCGCACCCACTTCGCCCGAGCCCGCCAGCGACTCCACCAGCCACCACAGCACGGCAGGCGCGCCGGGGTGGGTCGTGGCGCCCTTGATCGCGAAGAAGGCCCTGGCCCGCTCGACGGCCAGATCCCACTGGCATCGTTGCCACGCGAGGTGGACGAGGTGGAAGGCCGGGATCGGATCATCGGGGCAGCCGGCGGCCGCGCTCATCGAGCGCGGCCTCCCGCCCCCCTCGATCCTTGGCCCCGTCGTAATGGGCCTCGATCCTGGCCGTCGAGTCCACGACGCCCGCGACGACGAGCTGGTTGTGGACGGGGTAGCGCCACCGCCCGTGCTCCCGATCATAGACGCGGACCTGGGCCATCGTCGGCCCCGCAGCCCCATCGTAGAAGGGCGTCACGATGGCGCGCACGCCCGTGGGAGCGTTGCTCTCCTTGATCACTTCGAGCAGATCGCCTGCGTCGCTGATCACCTCGTCGGCGTCGAGGACCAGGATCGTGTTGTGCCTGCACAGCTCGGCGGCTCGGTTGCGGGCCGCCGAGAAGTCCCACGGCACGATAGACTCCTTGAACACGCGCGCCCCGAGGCTCGCGGCGATCTCCCTCGTGGCGTCCTGGCTCCCGGTGTCGAGCACCACGAGATCCCGCACCCACCTGAGGCGCTGGACGGATTCGAGCGCGGCCCCGATGCGGGCCGCTTCATCCTTGGCGATCATCGCCAGCGACACGTCCACCATCTCACCCCTCCTTGCCGAGCACGGCGGCCCGCTCGTAGTCGCTCGGCCTGTCCCTGCCCCAGCGCCCCGTGGTGCATTCGAGCCACCACGGCCCTTGGGCATCTTCGCCCTCCACCCAGGCGTGGGCCTCCCTCCTTGCTGCTCTCCAGCGCCAGCCGACGACGATGTGAGCCCGCATCCCCCCGGCTCTGGCCAGCGAAGCCGCCAGGACCGCGAAGTCGTCGCAGTCCCCTGCCCTCTCGCTCAACATCGCCGCGGGCGAGCACCACCTGTCCACGTCGGGCTCAGGGTCAGGCCGGTAGCGCAAGGCCCCCGACCGGCGCGAATCCTCAAGCCACGCGGCCAGATCCTCGATCCCCAGGGGCCTGCGCACTATGTGGGCGACCTCGTGGGGCCGGACGAGATCCCGCGCCGCCCTATCGAAGGCCGCGAGGCCTGGCTGTATCCTTCGGCACTGCATCGCCCGCCTCCTTCTTGCCGGCCTCTTCCCACCGTCTGCGGACCTTGGGCACGATCCTGTCCACCAGCGCGGTCAGGATCGACTCGCCGACCCCGACAAGCTGCTGGGCCTGCTCCATGCGCTCCTTGAACTTGTTCGGGTCCGACAGGGCCTCTTCGATGATCCCCGCGATGGACTCCTCGCGCTGGACCCGCATGATCCCGCCCACGACCGAGGCGACATCCCCGATGGTGATCCCGCCTGGCGCATCGTCCTGCGCGGCGGCCTCCTTGGGGCTGCGGCAGGTGCACTTGCAGACGATCCGATCTTCGGGGTTCTCGGGGCTGACGCGCTCGATATGGAGCACGATGTCGCGCTGCGGCCACCCGTAGTCGGCGGCGTACTCGATCAACTCGCGGTATGGCAGCAGCGTCCCCGCCTCGATGATGAGGCGGTCGTCCGGAGGGACGACGCAGGGGCCATTGCGCCCGTGGTGGACCTTGACCACCCGATCAAAGCCTCGGGCAGCCTCCCATTCGGCAATGAAGTTGTCCTTGAGCGGCAAGGCGGGCAGGGGCAGGCGCTCGCGGTTTTCGCTGATGCGCGGCCTGGCCGTTGCGCCCGTTTGCTCGATCAAGACCTCATCGACGACGACTTCAAACTCAGCCTCGCCAAGTCCATGTTCGCCTTGATTCATACTGCATAAGCTCCATAAGTTTGATGCTTGATATAAGTTTGATATGCGCCGCTTGTGCACATCCCTTGCGCGCGACCATTTCCAATGTGACACCGGCTCGATGCGAATGCAAGCGGCATCGATCGCGCCTGCATCGGGCTGTACATCACGATGCATCGCGACGAATCGTGATGCATCACCAGTGCATCGCGATGCATCGCGAGGTGATGTACTGCGATGCGATGATTTATGATTGACTTCAATCCTGCCCCCTCTCAGGCTGAATGTGTTGCGTGGCATTTTGCCGGATCGGCGCTGCCACCTTGCAGATCAGCCTCAGAGGTTTTCCATGTCATGCTGCTCTGAATGTGCCGCCAAAGAGATCGAGATGAACGAGCCCGTGTCGTGCGCCCCGTGCATGATGGCGCTGGGCGCGGACGACGACACCGAGCCCCTCTCCGGCCTCGACGCCCAGACGCACCTGGCTCTGGAGGCCGCGCTCGGGCGAGAGATCGAGGCTCGCGGCCTCGGGGCCACCGAGAGTCAGGCCGAGGCCGCCTCCATCGCCAGCCTCGACTGCGCCCCCGGCGAAGAGGCCGCTTGCGCCTTCCTCTATCGGCTCTACAAGACGGCGCGCTTTCGGGCCGCCCTCCAGATCGCAGCCCTTGAGAGGGCCGACCTTGCCCTGCCCTCCCCCAGCGGCGACGAGATCGTGCAGCTCGGCGCCCTGGCCTCCAACCCCGTCGAGGTCCAGCAGTACATCGCCTCGCGCATCCTGTGCGCGTCGGTGGCGACCTCCTGCCCCCTGGGCACCTCGACCCCCGAGTGCGTCGGCCTCTTCGGAGGCATGGGCGAGTTGCTCAAGGCCATCCTCATCGCCCTGCTGGCCGACGAGCTGGCCGATGTGCGCGGGCGCTTCTTCACCCTGCCGGTGTACTTCGAGCCCGAGGCCCAGCGCGCCGCCGAACCCTCGGACGACGACGAAGACGACGAGATTGAGGAGCCCGCGACGGCGCGCAACATCGAGCGCTCCCAAACCGCGCGCCAGAAGATCGACATCGCCCTGTCGGCGCTTCGCCAGTCCGGCACCGGCTCGGCGCCCGCGACCCCTTCGGCGCCGCCGCCCGATCCCGGGTCGAGCCCTGGCCCAGGTCGCGCCCCTCAGCCCAGCGGCACGATGGAGGACTCGGGCTCTCGACCCAACGACGGCCTGAGCCCGCCCTCCTCGCGACCCAGCGCGCCGCTGCCGCCCGTCTACCGGGGCGGCAGCGACTTCCAACTCGCGGTGCAGACGGCGGGCGAAGCGCTCAAGATCGGCAAGGGGGCCATCAAGCTCGCTGGCAAGTCTGGCGAGGCCAGCCGCGGCGGGCGAAAGGTGGCGGTCTATCGCCTCAACACCGACGGCGCCAGCCTCCGGCTGCCGCTGCGCCAGTGGCAAATCCTTGAGAAGCACTGGAGGGCGGCGCGCCAGGCCAGGGCCAGCGCCAGCCGCACCCCAGACCTCCTGCCCGCCGCCGAGCTGGCGCAGGTGGCCGTGGGCGCCACGCGAGACAGCCGCGACGCCTCGCAGAACTTCAGCCCCAAGGCCGCCGAGACCTACGCGATGGGCCGCGCCCGCTGGGAGCACTTCATCATCGCGCTGTGGTACGTCCACCGGCGACCCCTCCTTGCGACCACCATCGGGCGCGAAGAGCTCGACCTCGCCTCCGGCAACACGGTCCTGCTCGATCCGCCCAACGGCCTGACCCACCCGAGCGCCGCCTGCTCGGTGCGGGCCACCTCGGATCACGGCGACTCCCTGCCGAACAGGTTCCCCCCCTCGTGCCGGTTCCAGCGCAACAACGAGCGGACGCTCTACTCGAACTTCCGTCGCGACACGCTCGCGAAGATCCCCACCGGCATCGGCAACTTTGCCGCCTTCGAGGCCGCCGTCTTCAACGCCCTCTCGCGAGGCGGACGCTTCGAGGCCAAGGAAGGGCATCAGGTCATCCCGCCGCCGCCGAGGTCGAGCACGTCGACGATGAGCGTGCCCCTGGCGATGGACGTCTACGAGGACGCGATGGCGTGGCCCAGGGGCGCCGCCACCTTCCTCACCGGGAAGCTCAAGGGGGCCATGCTCGCCCTGCGGGGCGTCTGGGGCGGGGAACTGAACGTCTACGACGACGGCTATGAGCCCGTAGGCGACGACGGGATTGTCGATGCGATCTTCGAGGTCATCGACATGGACGCCTACGCGCACGACCTGCGCTCTCTGCCCGCCATCGAGCCGCTGTCGGTCGATGATCGTGCCCTGGCTCTGCGACCCTTCACCCCGCTCTACGGCGATGACGACGAGATGTCGGGCAAGGCCCTCTTCCTTATGGTCCTGCTGGCCGGGACCCTCGTGTCGCTCGCGGCCGTGGGCGCGTGGGCCTACGTCGTGCCCCAGGCGGCGCCCCACTTTGCGGACGTGGGCAAGACGGCCCTGTCGTCCACCACGGGGCTTGCCGGGTCGGCCATCGAGGCTGGCACGATGATCCTGCCCAACCTCGGGAGGGGGTGAGGGCATGGGCAAGCCTGACTGCATGGACGAAGGAGCCAAGTACGGCGCTGCAGCGACGAGCGTTGCGGTCGGTCTTGAGGCTGCCAGCGTTGGCCTTGCCACTCCGGTCGCGGTCGCGCTCCCCGTCATCGGCGGGCTCTACGGCTGCTTCGTCGCTGGGGACGGAGCCGCCCAGGTACAGGCGATCTGGCGCGAGACGCGCCGCACGTGGCGTGTCACGAAGCGGGTCATCGGGCGGGCGTGGCGCTGGATCATGCGCGACGGCCGACCGAAGGTCATCGCCCCTCGACCCCTGACCACCGACGAGGCCATGTCCGTCGTCGCGGCGAGCTTCGAGCACAGGGACGGCCCCGGCCTGCACCTGCTCAAGGGCAACACCTGGCACAGCGTCGAGGCCCGACACATCCTGTCGGCCTCAACCCTGAGCGAACTGTACGGCGAGGAGTTCGCGGCGATGGCCGACGCCAAGAAGGTCGCCGCGCTGTGGTGGGGCTTCTGGAAGACCACCTTGAGGCAGAGGCCCGAGTGGGGCGCCGAGACGCGGCTGCTCTTCGTGGTCTTTCGCACGGGCGACTGGCTCAGGCGAGCGCCCGTGTTGGCCGATGGCTCCATCCTCCCCATCGAGGCGTGGCCCCTGATGCCCGTCAAGGACGACGACGACCCGTCCGCGTCGAGCCTCGCCATCATGGGCGATCAGGACGCGCCCGAGGTGGGGATCGAGGTGCCCACCGAGCGCGGCGCCACCATGCCGTGGGAGGCGCCTTTGTGGGCGCTCGTGGGCAGGAGGAAGGCCGCATGAGCATCCGCGTCGAGCTGTGGCCCGTGGCCCAGGGCAAGATCCCAGGGCTCGCCCGAGACAAGGCTCAGGGGCTCTACGGCGGCGTCTTGAGCCCCGAGAGGGACGCGGACTCGCCGACCCACAAGGCGGGGCTGGCGGCCTTGAGGTTCCACAGGGCCAGGATCATGGCCCGCTTCGGCATGACCCAGCCGCAGATCATGGAAGGGTCCCTGGAGCCCGCGATCAAGGCGCAGTTCACGCACAACATCATCGTCGAGCGCGCGGTGCTGATGCGCCGCGCCCAGGACGGCGCCGTGGGCGTCTACCCCATCGCCCACATCGGCCCTGGCGGCTTCCGGCTCCTGACCCTGGAAGAGGCGACGGACTCGATGGCGGGCCATTGGTCGAAGTACCCGCCCCCTGGCGGCTTCGCCAAGGGCGGGCTGGCCGGCGCGGGCGCGAGCCTCATCAGGGGCGTCAACAACGCCATCGCCCACCCCGTCACGAGGGCGGCGGCGGGCGTCGGCTCTCTCTACATCCTCATCAGGAGCGCGATCGGCAAATGAGCAAGAAGACGGAGAAGGAAGTCGAGCTGATGCGCGCCCTGAGCGCGCGCAAGGTCAAGCTGCCCGAGGGCGCGACCCCCAAGTACCACCTCAACGACCCGGACGAGAGCGGTGAGCGCGGCTCCGGGTGGTACTACCCGATCCACACGGGCGAGGGCGAGGAGTGGGTGTTCCTCGGGCGGGAGTTCGAGACGGCGCTGGCCAACGCCACCGCCTCGAGGATCCGCTCTGGGATCGTGGGCGAGCGGGCGGCGTCGAAGAAGCCCTCGACGATGGCGACGGCGCTGGAGTGGGGCACGCCGATCCTGCTCGGGGCGGCGCAGGGCACCGCCGACGGCACCCTGCGCGACCAGGGACACGACGCGGCGGCCAACACCGTCAACGCCGCCCTGGCCCTTGGCGGCCTGCTGCTCGCGCGACGCTCGGGCAACAACGTCCTGCGCGAGGCGGGCCGCACCGCGATGGCCGTCTCGACGGCCCTGACCGCCAAGGAGTACGTCGCGCCCATCGTGTCCCAGGCCCTGGACGATCGCCGCAGCAAGAGGCTGGAGGCCGAGATCGAGAAGGATTGGGACCACTACAAGGGCCTGATGGGCTCGGGCGATGAGGCCAAGGAGAGGGAGCAGGGGCAGGAGCAGGAGCAGCACGTCGAGCAGAGGCAGCCCGTCCCGGTGCAGTGATCGCCGGGATGACCGATCGAGAAGGCAACCAACGTCGGGGCTCTTGCCCCTGACCATCGGGGCTCTTGCCCCAGGAGAGAGATCGTCATGAGCATCAAGGTTCCCATCAGCATCAAGAACTTCCGCGCCCCTGGCATCAACAGCGGTGCGCTGGAGTTGGCGCTCCAGCGCGGCGCGCAGGCGGCGGGCATCCAGATCAACCCCGCCGACATGAAGCGGGTGGCCCAGGCCGCCTCGCAGCCCTTGCTCGGGGGCGCCCCCGACATCTCCAACGTGCCTTTTCAGGGCATGTGCTACTCGGGCCGCGACAACCTCTTCAAGCGGCCCATCCTGCCGCTGCGGCTCCAGGACACGGGCACGGCGGGCGCGGGCGTCTCGGTGGCCTCGACCGCCGACATCGTGGCGGCCATCAAGACCTCGACCACCTGGGTTCAGGGCGGGACCACGACGGGCACCCAGGCGACCAAGGCCAACCGCGAGCTGCTGGCCGAGGACAAGGGCCACAGCCTCTTCTCGGCCGTCGACGGCAAGTACATCCGCTACATCAGGCCCTACGTCACGGTCCTGGCCCGCAGGGCGTCGGAGTCCTTCGACCCCGATCTGTCGGCCATGATCGCCAGGATGCTGATGAGCCAGCTCTTCCTCGTGCTCGACCCCGACGACACGGCCAAGAACGTCTCCCTCGACGCCATGCCCTTTGGCTCCTTCCCCGAGGAGGGCGCTGCGCTCAAGCCCGATCAGGTCAAGGGCAAGAAGTTCACCCGCAACTCGGTGCTGCGCATCGACTGGGCGGGCCAGAACGAGGCATCCGACTACGACGCGATGGCGCTGGTGGCCGGCACCCAGCTCTTCATCCACACCGTCATCGGCGCCGACATCGTGGTCACGCCCACCGAGGACGAGGACTTCACCGAGGTCTTCTGAGCCCAGTCACGCCCACTGAGGACGAGGACTTCACCGGAGGCCTTCTGATCTGACGAACCCTGCGGCGGCGAGCCCGCCTCGCCGTCGCAGGATCGAACAACGCACTGAGCGCGGGGCGCGGCCCCCTGACCCGTTTCATCGGAGAGAGAGCTATGAAAACCAAGATTGTCTTCCTCGGCACCTACGACAAGGCCAACGGCACCGGGACGGGGACCGTCGGGCTGACGAACGGCGAGGCGGGCGACCTCGCCGGCCACGAGCTGGTGAGGATCATCCCGCACCTTCGCACCGCCATCACCTCGGGCGGCACCCCGGCCTGTCGGCTTCGCACCGGCAGCGCCAAGGCGCTCAACAAGACGGCCACCGCGCAGGCCGACTGGACCACCTCGACGAACCTGCTGCAGGCGGACCTGCGCGCCGACCTGAGCACGGTCCTGAGCGCCGCCGACGTGGCCAACCGCTTCCATCTGGACATCGCCACGGCGGCCCTGCTCACGGGCGTCGTGGACTTCTACGGCGAGGTCATCCAGCCGCGCAACTGAGGATGATCTGAGTCGATGACGACGGGACGGAGGGGTGATGTGGCTGCCTGCAAGATCGGGATACAAGGTGACGCCGGAGCAGATCGTGTTGGATCTGCGCCGAGATACGCACCTGTGGCCCCAGGCGTGGATTGAGGTGTCGGGCACGCGCGCTCGCCGCGCCGCGGGCGCCCCCGTCTCGGCCATCATCCTGCCCTTCCGCGTCAACGACAGCGCCGGCACCCCTGGCCTGTCCTTCACCCTCAAGTCCGACTCCAAGGGCTCGATCACCGAGACGATCACGCCCGACCTGCAAGATCCCGCCTATGTCCTGCGCTGGCAGATGATGGAGTACGAGGTCGGAGGGCAGCTCCTCGTGCCTGCGATCTCGGCCCTTGAGGCGGGCTCAATCGACTGCTGGTTCTTCTACAAGGAAGAGGAGATCAGCCCCGAGGAGGCCGCGCCATGCCGCCGAAGATGACCCGCACGCATCTCGACGAGCGAGCCGGCAAGCTGGCCGATGTGCCGCCGCCCGGCCCCACCATGAGCCTGGATCGCACGGCGGCCTACTTCGCCAGGCGCTCGGGGCTGCCCGCCGGCGAGGCGCGCTCATACGCGCGCAAGGCCCTGCTGTGCAAGGTGTTCTCAGGCGCGGGGGGCGATGAGGTGAGCGTCCTGCTGGCCAACGTCCTCGTCGCCCAGGCGCGCGCCTGCGACGCGCTCGAAGAGGTCTGGCTCTCCAAGGCGATCGGCAACCCTGAGATGGACAGGCTGGCCGCGACGGTCCTGCTCGACCTCCAGCGCCTCATGGAGGCGAAGCCGGGCGACCTCATCCCCTGGGTCTACGGCAAGGAGGGCTACGCCGAGGGCACCAAAGAGGCCCTCTTGCGCGAGATGGAGGACGGCCAGGGCGAGCAAGGGGGCGTCTCATGACGAAGACGCTCGCCATCTTTGGGGACTCCATCATCGGCGGGGCCGCCGACGGCGCAGGGGGCCTTGGGCGGGCGCTCATCAAGGCCGCGCCCGCCTGGGGTCTCCAGATCGTGGACACGGCGGGCGTCGGCGGCTCGACCGTCGCCAACTGGATGCACGCCTCTGGTCTGCCCGTCCCCGGCAAGGGCGCGGTGCTGGGGCGCTGGGGCGACCAGTCGAGGATGCCCCCACTTGATGAGGCGGCGCGCAAGCGGGCGCAGATCCCCAGGATCGCGGCGATGGTCGCCGATCTCTACTGGATCAACTTCGGCACCAACGACTTCAACAGCGGGCGCCCTGCGAAGATGTGGGCAGACCAGGCCATCGCCTTGATCGAGCAGCTCCCCGAGAGGGCGAAGATCGTCTGGACGGTCGGCAACATCGACCCTCGCATCCAGGCGGCGCGCTCCGAGGGGCTCGCGCTCTTGCAGTCGAGCGCCGACGGGCGCTGGCCGGGCCGCGTCCTGACGCTGGACACCGAGGGGGAGCTGGCCGTCTACGCGCCGGGCTCGATCCACCCCTCCGTCGCCCAGCACCAGCGCTTCCTCGCCTCGGCTCAGGCCGCTGTGGCCGAGCACATCGGGGGCCCGCGGCGGCGCACGGCCATCGGCAGGGGCCTGTGGTGGCTGCTGGGCGGCCTGGGGCTGGCGCTGGGGCTGGGCCACGCTGACGAGCTCGCCGCGCACCTCGATGCGTGGCTGGCAAGGAGGGAGCGATGAGAGAGCTGTCTGGTGAGAGCGGCCCATGGGCAAGGCTGACATGGGACATCGACGGCAAGAAGGGCGACTACCAGATCACCGACCGGGACGTGCTGTGGGGCTGTCGGATGGTCATCGGCGAAGGCGGCGGCCAGCACGACGTGCCCGAGGTCCTGTGGACGATGGCCCAGCGGTGGGTGCTCGTCCTTCACGTCCGAGGGCGCACGGGCGCCCCCTTCGAGGGCCAGCCCATGCTCTCCGAGGGGCTCTTTGCCGAGTACATGCAGTACAGCCAGCCCATCAACCCCATCTGGCGCGAGGGCGGGCTCAAGTGCCCCCGGGAGCACACCGACCCGTCGAAGAAGTGGAACCCGTGCGGGCGGGCGCAGCTTGATCGCAGGGCCTTCTTCGCCAAAGCCACGCTCGACGACCTCAAGGCGTGGCAGCGGGGCAAGGGCACCAGGGGCGTCGCTCAAGCGCTGGCGTGGTTCCGGGGCCAGGAGACGGCCAACCCCGTCCCGAGCGCCACGCACTTCGCCGCGCCCTTCGTCGTCCAGGGCCGCCTGGTCTCAAGCCCTTCGGAGTTCAGTAAGGGCAAGGATCTCCTGCTGGTCAAGAAGGGGGTCAACTGGTTCGCCACCGAGAAGGGCGCGACCCACTGGACCGCCGACGCGGTGCGCCTTCTGCCGCCGTCGGGGATCGGCCCGCGCCTCGACGTGCCGCTCTTGGCGAGCATCCCGAAGCCCATCAAGCAGGGGGCCATCGTGGGGACCGGAGTCGGCGCGGTCTACCTCTTCAAGAAGCTGGCCGAATGGCTGCTGGGGTGACGCATGGGGGTCGATCGCACAGCGGGCGAGTTGGCCGGCAAGGCGGCCGGCAACGTTGCCGATCTCGCCTCGGAGAGCGGCACCAGCGCCACCCACGCGGCAGGCAAGGCTGCGGGCAAGGCTGCCGCGACCGTCTCCGAGGGGGCGGTCATCATCCACGACGCAGGCGAGGCCATCCGCGTCGCATCCGACAACAACGACGCCCTCCGAGGCGCCCTCGTCGTGTTTGGCGTGGCGCTGCTGGTCTGGGGGCTGGCGAGATAGGTGCCCCATGGCGAAGAAGCTGTCCGAGATGAACACCGCAGAGCTTGAGGCCATGAAGAAGGGCCTTGAGGTCAACCTCGCCGCTGCGGCAGCGCAGGCCAACGACCTGTCGACGCAATGCACCCTGGCCAAGAACAAGGGGGGAAGCGACGCCAAGGATCTGTGCGACGCCAAGGACTTCGCCGTCAAGCGGATGAACGACATCCGCAAGCTCAAGGAGACCGTGGAGCGCGAGCAGCAGCGCCGCTCCAGGGGCCGAGGCTTCGGTGGCGCCTCGAGCGCCCAGAAGCCCGCCGACGAGTCTCCCTCCAGCGTCTCCTCTGAGCAGGCGAGCGAGGGCGACAGCGGGGCCATCTCCAACGCAAAGCTGGCAGGAGCGGGTGTCCTGCTGGGCCTGGCCGCTGTGGCCGCCACGAGGCTCCTGTGACCACGCCGATTGTCAGAGCGCTCACCGAGGCAAGCGCCTTCGAGTTGGCCCAGATCGAGGGCTTCTTGCGCGCCGCGCTCAAGGCCCGCAAGGCCGAGCGCCAGCGCACGGATGACCCGAGGGACAAGGCCCGCGTCGGCGCCGAGGTGTTCACCCTCGTGGCGCTGCTCAAGGAGGTCGGGGCCGCGCTCAAGGCCAGGGGGCACAAGACGAGCCTCAAGGCGCCTGACAGGCCGCTGGACGCCGCGCTGGGCACGATCTCGCGCGACCACATGCCCGCCGTCGCCCGCATCTGGGCAGGGCTGCCCGAGCCCGCCATCCGAAGGGTTCTGCCCGCGTGGCGAGCCATGATCGAAGCGGAGCTTCGACGCCGGGGCGTGCGTGACGCCTTCACGATCGCAGGCGCGCTCGGGCTCGGTGGAGCCGCGCTCTGGGCGCTGACGAAGTAGGAGATGGGACATGGCGACGACGACGAAGAAGACCACGACGAGGAAGACGACGACGAAGACGGCCAAGGCACCCAGCCTCAAGGCGCCCAAGCCGACCCTGCAATTCACCGTCGAACTCAAGGACGAGGAGGGCAAGGGGGTCTGGGTCGGTCGTGCCTTGCGCCTGTACCTCGACAACGACAGCGACCCGGACCTCAAGAAGGTCTTGTTGGCCCTCAAGAGGGGCCAGTCGGTGAAGTACGGCGGCGGGGCCGCGCCCCTGTGGCGAATCAGGCGGATGTAAGGGGTCGCATCGGAATTGGTGCGCCATCGAACAGAGAACGAGCGACACGAGGCCGACCATGTTCGACATGCTCAAGACGAAGACAAAGAGGAAGAAGAAGGCGGCGGTGCCCCACGCCGCCCTGATTCGGCAGCATGTGGCGAAGGCGAAGCGCGAGATCAAGGCCGACGCAAAGGCGGATCGAATCCCCTTCGCGGCCAGGGACTTCTCACACCTGCACGACTTCGTGGACGCCAACGACTATGGCTATCCCGATGTCGATCTGCCCCATGAGGAGTGGGTCGCCCTCATCAACGCCATCCAGAACGAGGTTGACGCCTGGATCAAGGGCGGCAACCTCGCCAGGGCGGAACCAGCGGCGCAGAAGCGAGCGCCGAGGCTCTCGGCGCCGAAGAAGCCCACCGAGGACGACGTGCGCGAGGCGGCCAAGGCCCTGGGTTACAAGCAGGAGGGAGTGTCGTCCGACTGGATCTCGTGGGCCTACGAGCTGCGCCCCGAGGCCGCAGCGAAGCGTGGGGGCATCACGCGAGGCAATCCGGGCTACTTCCTCGTCCACGACGAGGACGAGGACACCTGGGTCAAGGCGCGGCGCTACGCCCTTGAGGGAACCCGAGCTGCGCCGAGCTACCCGAGCGCCACCAGGACCACCATGGCGCGCTACCGCAGCCAGTTCGACGGGATCAACGACGTGGTGATCCTCGACAAGAAGGGCATCGGCCACGCTGATGCGATCAAGATCCTGACCCTGAACAAGAAGAGGCGCAAGTGAAGCCCGGCGTCGACATCGAGATCGTCCACAGGCTCGGGCGCTGCCAGCCGGCCTCGTGGGGCGATCTGCTGGCGCTGGACAAGGGCCACCTGGAGCGCCTGTGCGCCGTCTACAAGGGCTCGTGCCCGAGAGGCGCCAAGGCCGACACGCTGCGTCGGCGCCTCGCGGCCCACTTCAGCATCGAGGTTCCGCGCAAGGGGAGTCCCGAGGCGATCAAGGCCAGGGCCGACGGGGCGCAGCTTCGCCGGAAGGGCGGCATCATCGCCTGCGACTGCAAGACCGGGGAGGCGTGAGGCATGGCGCGGGGGCCGTCGAGCCTGTTTGAAGCCTTCTCGTCCAAGGGCGCCCCTGCCCCCGGCGAGCGCGGCTACGTCGAGCCTGGGACCATCAGCCCGAGGGCCATCAAGGCGCAGGAGGCCGCGCGTGCGGTCTTCGGGGCCTTGCTTGAGCTGGCCGACAGCCCCGATGCCCCCTTCGTCAACGCCGCGTCGGATTGCTGGGCCACGGGCGACGACGACGCCTGCGACGCCATCGAAGACGACGTGGACGAGTGGGTCGCGCTGGCGGGGGACTTGAGCCCCTTTGCCGACCTCGGAGACGAGGACGAGCTCTTCTTCGTCCTCTGGGAGGTGGCCGGCCAGATCCAGGCGGGCGACATGGCGCGCTCGGTGGCCGAGGCCATCCTGGCCGATGCGGTCGCGCCCCCCCACGAGCGCATGAGGCTGGTCAACGTCACCAAGGATGAGGCCGCCGACTTCATCGCCCGCCACCACAGCCACCTGCCCCAGCTCAACCCCAAGGGGCTGATGTACGCCGTCGGGGCGCTCGCAGACGGCAAGCTCGTGGCGGTGGCGACGGCGGGGGCGCCCACGGGACGCTGGAGCGGCGCGGATCGCACGCCGCCCTGCGGCCCCCACGGCATCCTTGAGTTGACCCGGATCGCCTCGGACGGCTCGACCAAAAACGCCGCCTCGATGCTCGCGGCAAGACTCATCGACGCGCACACCCGCAGCGGGCGCCACGACGCCTCCGGGTGCATGTTCGTGACCTACAGCCTCACCGGAGAGCAGGCCGCCGTCTACAAGGCCCTTCGTGACAAGGGCTTGCGGCCCGTGGCTCGCGTCAAGGGCAAGGACAAGGCCGGCGGCGCCCGCAAGGGCGGCAGCGCCCTGGCTGACAAGCACAAGATCCGATGGGAGGCCGGCGCCTCGGCCCTGCCCGCTGACTGGAGCCTGATCGAGATGGCAAAGACAAAGGCCGACAAGACCGACAAGACCGAGAGCCCCGACCTCTGGACGAAGGGCGAGCGCACCCGCGCCAACCTCGCCGCGATGACGATCCTCGCTCGCGGCGGGGTCGCCACGAAGGCCGAGCGCGAGGCCCTTGCCCGGTATTCGGGCTGGGGCGGCCTGTCGCTCAAGGCCGTGGCCGACAAGTTCCCAGCGGGACTGCCCGCGCCCGACAAGGCGGGGCTGATCAACGAGTACTACACGCCCACGCGGGTCGCACGCGAGGTGGCCAGGGTCGCCTCAAGGCTCGTCAAGCCGCTGGCGCACGTCGTCGAGGGGCCGCTCAAGGCGCTTGAGCCCTCGGCGGGGATCGGGCGCTTCATCGAGGCTTTCGAGCAGGAGGCCAAGGGGGTCGATGTCGCATGGGAGGCGGTGGAGTTGAGCGAGGTGTCCGCGCGGCTGCTCAAGGCGCGTTGGCCCTCGCTGAGCGTCCACCACATGCCCTTTGAGCGATGGGCCGCTGGCCACGCCGACGAGGTGCGCGGCAACCTGCACCTGGTCGTCGCCAACCCGCCCTACGGCCCTCGCGGGCTGACGAAGGCCGAAGACCCCGACGGGGAGTACCGGGGAGGCCTGATGAAGAAGGCCGCCTACCCCTACTTCCTGCGACGGGGGCTCGACCTGTTAGCGCCGGGAGGGATCGGGGTCTACCTGATCCCGGCGGGCTTCCTGTCATCGAAGCAGGAAGCGTATCTCGACCTCCGAAGCGCCACCCTGGAGCGCCATCACGTCCTTGCGGCCTTCCGGCTGCCCTCCAAGGTCTTCCCCGGCGCTGACCTTGTAACGGACCTGATCTTCTTCCAGGCACGCGGCGGCATCTCGAAGGAGGCGCTGGAGAGCGGCGAGGACCGCACCATCGCCATCGGAGACTACTTCGAGCTGTACCCCGAGCACATCCTCGGCACCGAGGTCAACAAGCCCATCCCCGGCGAGAGTCGGGACAGGTTCAATCGGTACAAGATCGAGGGCAAGTTCAAGGGGTTGCCCGACTTCACACCCCGCCCGATGTCGAGCGCCCCCATCGTGCCCGTCGCATTCAAGAAGGTGAAGGCCGTCAAGGGCGTGGCGAGGACCGAGGACTCGGCCACACTCGACATCGGGCTTGACGAGGCCCAGCGGGAGGCGGCGATCCTGGGGCGCAGGGTCGCCAGATACTTCGCGAGCCTCGCGACCGAAGACCCCGACGAGGGCAGGCAGCGCTTCGCGATCTGGCGCGAGCTGCGCTTCGCGCTGCTGTCGTGGAAGGAGGCCCACGGCTTTGCGCGCACGGCGAAGATGGGCGCCCTGTCGGCCACGCACCCCTCCATCGGGCGCTTTCTGTCCGCGTTTGACGCCGCCGGGAGCCTGATCGACGCCATCTCGGAGGCTCCGCAGGATTGGGAGCCCGCGCTCAAGGGCGAGCCCTCCCCCATCGCGGCCCTCGACTTCGTGTGGCGCAAGACCGACCGGCCCGTCTCGCTGGCCGCCTGGATCGAGGCTTACGGGCGCTGGGCCAGGGTGGAGGCGAGCGAGGCTCGCTCGCACTGCGTCAAGGCCATCCCCCGGCTCGTCGAGGTGTGGCCCATCGACGTTGACGGCGACGACCTCGTGCTCCAGCCCTCGGAGAGCTACTTCTCGGGCCACCTGTGGCCGAAGCTCGACAGGGCCAAGGCCGAGCTGTCGTCGGGGAGGAACTTCGGGATCGTCTCGCACGGTGGCCTCGCCGCGATCTGGTCGTCCCAGGCCCAGCGGCTTGAGATCGCCATCGACCCCGCGATCGCCGAGCAGATCGATCTGTCGCCGACGCAGGCGTGGGTGCCGCTCGAAGTGCTGGAGCGGTGGTGTTCAAAGCGGTACGGCGTGGATGTCGAGTTGGAGCGCTCTGGCGGGATGTTGACGCTTAAAGGGCTCCCCTACGCGGAGATCGCCGAGAACATCGGCAAACTCAGGGCCAAGGGCGCCGACAGGACCGAGTTCAAGCGATTCCTCGGCTGGGTCAACGGCGACGGAGGGCTCTTCTCATTCCGCTCCGATATCGTCAACGGCGTCGTCGTCGAGAGCGCCGATGACAAGAAGACCGACTGGATCGAGAAGACCGAGAAGAGCTTTCGCGAGGCGATCGATGCCGACGACGAGAGCAAGGAGGCCATCGAAGCCTCGTACAACCGAGCCATTCGGGGCTGGGTGGCGCCCGAGTACTCCGGCGCCCCTTTGTCCATCGGGCGCTTCGTCTCCCCCATCGTGCCCCACGACTACCAGAACAGGGCGGCCCGCCGCGTCCTGTCCAACAACGGCGGTGTCATCGCGCTGGACGTGGGCCTGGGCAAGACGCTCACGGGGATGATGGTGCTCGGTCGCCTCATGCAGGAGGGCCGGGCCAGGCGCCCTGTGATCGTCGTGCCCAAGCCCATCATGCTCAAGTGGGAGCGCGATCTGCTCGGCGTCTATCCCGACCTGCGCGTCGGGCTCATCGGCGTCAAGGGGACTGCAAGACTAAATGTGTAAGATAGGCCGGAGCATGTCATCAGAGCACGGAGCCCCAGTTCTCGGGGATCCGTCCCTCGAATTGGATCTGGAGAGCAGCCACGATCTGCTTCCAGTCAGGTCTTGTGCGTCTGTTG
>SXGS01241007.1_pt1 | contig 19409 bp, 16 predicted proteins | sample 3174681 | NCBI WGS metagenome assembly SXGS01 (sample SAMN11356861, study PRJNA531348) | freshwater metagenome | isolation source: freshwater sample F1-80 | place: China: Fuxian Lake, Yuxi | collected 2017-12-25 | reverse complement strand
CTGCCTGGGCCTGAGTGTGGTCAGCCTCATCATGCAGGCCGGCACCCTGAATCTGGGCGCCATCGTCGAGTATCAGGCCGAACACACCTGGCTGATGGTCTGCCAGCCGGTGGCTTTCTTCATCTTTGTGGTCAGTTCCTTTGCCGAGACCAACCGCCTGCCCTTCGACTTTCCCGAGGCGGAGCAGGAGCTGGCCGGCGGCTACAACATCGAGTACAGCTCGATGAAGTTCGCGCTCTTCTTCATGGGCGAGTACGCCAACATGACCATCGCCTCGGCCCTGGCGGCCACCCTGTTTCTGGGGGGCTGGTCCCTGCCCTTCGAGCCCTTCAACGCCCCGGCCCAGACCCTGTGGGTGGGCATCGCCCATATCGGCATCTTCCTGGCCAAGGTGATGGCCTTCTTGTTTTTCTTTATCTGGGTCCGCTGGACCCTGCCGCGCTTCCGCTACGATCAGCTCATGCAGATCGGCTGGAACGTGATGCTCCCCCTCGCCCTGATCAACGTTTTTGTCACCGGGGCCATTCTGCTGTGGAGAGGTTGAGACCATGATGCTCCAACGGCCCAGGCTCAGTTTCTGGGAAAAGAGCTATCTGCCGCAGATCCTCAAGGGATTGTGGCTGACCCTCAAACACATACCCCGGCGTACGGTCACCATGCAGTACCCCGAGGAGCGGCCCACGCTGCACGGCCCGCATTACCGGGGGGCACCGACCCTGGTCAAGGACCCGGAGGGGCGGGTCAAGTGTGTGTCCTGCCAGCTCTGCGAGTTCGTCTGTCCGCCCAAGGCCATTCGCATCACCCCGGGCAGCCGGGGAGCGGGCGGCCCCGACGCCAACGTCGAGAAGGAACCCAAGGGTTTCGATATCGACATGCTGCGCTGCATCTACTGTGGGTTGTGCCAGGAGGTCTGCCCCGAGGAGGCTATCTTCCTCAAGCGCCATTTCGCCATCACCGGGTACAGCCGCGAAGAGCTGGTATTCGACAAGGAGAAGCTGCTCGAACTGGGCGGCGTACATCAGGACCAGATCTGGAAGTGGAAGAACAAGTGATGGGTGCCCAGGATTTACTCTTCTGGTTTTTCAGCGCGGCCATGCTGCTCTCCGGGGTGCTGGTGATCGCCAACCGCAACCCGGTCAACAGCGCCATGTACCTGATTTTGCTCTTTATCAACATGGCCGGTCTCTTCCTGCTGCTCGAGGCCTTCTTCCTGGCCATCGTCCAGGTGCTGGTCTACGCCGGGGCGGTGATGGTGCTCTTTCTCTTTGTCATCATGCTGCTCGATATCAAGGCCGGCCCCCAACAGCCCTTCAAGAAGCTGGCGGTGGGCTTGGCGGCGGCGGTCGGCTTGGCGCTGGTGGCGGAGATCTGGGTGGTGCTGCAGGCGCCGCTCGCCTCGTCCGGGGCCCCGCTGCAGGGCGGTCTGCGGGCGGTGATGACCAAACTCTTCACCAGTTATCTGCTGCCCTTTGAAGTGACGGCGCTCGTCCTGCTGGTGGCCATGTTGGGCGTGGTACTGCTCTCCAAGCGGGAGGCCAAGTGATGATCACCCTGGATCACTACCTGCTGGTGAGCGGCCTGCTCTTTGCCCTGGGCTTGATCGGCGTGGTGCTGCGCCGCAATGCCCTGGTTACCCTGATGTGTCTGGAGATGACCCTCAACGCCGCTAACCTGGCGGCGGTGGCCTTTTCCCATTACCTGGGCCGCGTCGAGGGGCAGATCCTGGTCTTCTTCACCATCGTCATCGCTGCGGCCGAGGTTGCGGTGGGCTTGGCCATCTTCGTGGCCCTCTTCCGCCAGAAGCAGACCGTCAGCCTGGACGATTTAACCTCGATGCGCTCATGAGCCAGGCCTGGGTCCTCCTCTTCGCCCCGCTCTTGGCGGCGGTGCTCATCACCCTCTTCACCCGCCGCTCCCCAGGGCTGAGTGCTGCGCTCTCCATTGGGGCCATCCTGATCGGTTTTGGCTGCGCCCTGCAGCTTTTTGTGGCGCTGGGCAGCGGCCAACCCCTCAGCCCCGCGCCGATGCAGTGGTTGAGCGTGGGGCCGGTACACATAGAGATCGGGGCGACGGTAGATCGGCTCAGCCTGCTGATGCTGCTGGTGGTCACCGGGGTGGGCTCGGCCATCCAGATCTACTCGCTGGGCTACATGAAAGGTGATCCGGGGCTCTCTCGCTACTTTGCGTACATGTCCCTGTTCACCTTCTCGATGCTGGGCATCGTGCTGGCCAACAACTTTATCCAGATGTTCATCTTCTGGGAGCTGGTCGGCCTGTCCTCGTATCTGCTGATCGGTTTCTGGTTCGAGCGGCCCAGCGCCACGGCCGCCGGCATCAAAGCCTTCCTGACCAACCGGATCGGCGATTTTGGTTTCATGCTCGGCATCCTGATGCTGTGGTCCTACGCCGGCACCTTCGACTTTGCCGAGCTGCAGGCCCGCCTGCCTGGGCTGCACCTGGCCGCCGGCACCCTGGCCCTGATCGGACTCTTGATCTTTTGCGGCACGATGGGCAAGAGCGCCCAGTTTCCGTTACACGTCTGGTTGCCAGACGCCATGGAGGGCCCGACCCCGGTCAGCGCCCTGATCCACGCCGCCACCATGGTCGCCGCCGGGGTGTACATGCTGGCCCGGGTGGTCTGGCTCCTGGCGCCGGCGCCCATGGCCCTGGAGATCATCGCCTTCATCGGCGGCTTCACCGCGCTGATGGCGGCCCTGATCGCCGTGGCGCAAAACGATATCAAACGCATCCTGGCCTACTCCACCCTCTCCCAGCTGGGTTATATGGTGATGGCCGTGGGCCTGGGGGGCGATCTGCAGGCCATGTTCCACCTGACCACCCACGCCTTTTTCAAGGCCCTGCTCTTCCTCACCGCCGGCAGCGTCATCGTCGCCCTGCACCACCAGCAGGACATCTGGAAGATGGGCGGGCTGAAGCAGAAGATGCCGGTGACCTTTGCCGCTTTTCTCATCGGCACCCTGGCCCTGGCCGGGGTATGGCCGCTGAGCGGATTCTACAGCAAGGACGAGATCCTGTTATTGGCCCTGGAGCACAATGTGGGGCTCTTTGTGTTGGCCGCTTTCACCGCCCTGCTGACCTCCTTCTACATGGGCCGGGCCTTCGGGGTGGTGTTCCTGGGCCGGCCCCGCGACCAACACGCCTTTGACCATGCCCACGAGTCGCCGCTGGTGATGACCGGGCCGATGATCTTCCTGATCGTGCTCTCGGTGGTAGGCGGCTGGTTTTCGGCTGTGCCGCACTTTTTGCAGCCGGCGGCGGGGGAGGTCGAGCACAGTATCGGCCTGCAGATCGGGCTGCTGGCCATTCCGGCCCTGGGTTTCCTGGTCTCCGGCCTGCTCTACTGGCGGGGCAACGCCAGCGACGCGCCGCTGCAGCAGGCGCTGGGCCCGGTCTTCAAGGCCATGCAGAACAAGTTCTATCTCGACGAGTTGTATGCAACCCTGGTCAGATACACCCAGGATCTGGTCGCTGCGGTCTGTGACTTTGTCGACCGCTGGATATTGCAGGGATTGGCGGTGGGCGGGGTCTCGCTGGGCGTGGGCCTGGCGGGCCGCGTCGTCAATCTGCTGCAGACCGGGCAGGTGCGCACCTACGCGCTCTGGCTGGGCATCGGGGTGGTGCTGGTCGTCTACTTCTCTCTAATCGGGTAGAGTCTGGGCTAACTATGGAAAGCTGGTTGCTCCTGGCGCTGCTGGCGCCCCTGTTGGGCGCGGTTGCGGTGTGGTCCGCAGGGGAGGCGCTGGCCCGCCGGCTGGCCGCGCTGGCCGCGTCTTTGTCGCTCGGGGCAGTGTTGATGCTCTGGGGCGCCTTCGACCCGCAGGCGGCCGAGGCCCAGTTCCGCACCCTGATCGAGTGGGTGCCCCAGGTGGGCATCGCCCTCCACCTGGGGGTGGACGGCATCTCCCTGCCCCTGATCGCGCTGACCGCGTTGGTGGGCCTGGCGGCGGTGCTGGCTCCGGCACCCGAGGGCCGGCCCAAGACCTATTATTCTTCGCTGCTGCTGCTGTTGGGCGCAGCGATGGGCGCCTTTGCCTCGCTCAACCTCTTCTTCTTCTATTTCTTTTGCGAACTGGCTACCCTGCCCAAGTTCCTGCTGGTGGGCATCTGGGGCAGCGACCGGGGCCGCAGCCGCAAGGAAGCGGCGATGCACCTCACCATCTATATCACCGCCGGGGCCATGGTGGTGCTGCTGGGGCTGCTCTACCTCTCTACGGTCACCGGCGGCTACTTCGATCTCAGCGATCTGCAGTCCTATACCGGTGCCCATCCCCTGCCGGCCCAGGTGCAGGTGTGGATCTTCGGTGCCCTGATGCTGGGCTTTGGCGTCTGGGCCTCGATGTGGCCCTTCCACACCTGGGCGCCGGTGGCATACGGCGCCGCGCCGACGGCGGCCAACATGCTCTTCGCCGGGGTGCTCAAGAACCTGGGCGCCTATGGCCTGATCCGCATTGGCCTGACCTTGCTGCCCCTGGGGGCCAGGTACTGGGCCGATTGCCTGGCGGTGCTGGCGGCCATCAACATCCTCTATGCCGGCTGGGTGGCGCTGCGCCAGCAGGACTGGCACCAGTTGATCGCCTACAGCACGATCAGCCACGCGGGCTACCTATTGCTGGGCATCGCGGCGCTCAACGTGGTGGGGGTCACCGGGGCGGTGTTGATGATGTTTGCCCACGGCCTGCTCATCGCCCTGATCTTTGCGCTGCTGGGGTCCATTGGCGCCCAGGGCCGGCGCATCGCCGATTTCGGCGGCATCGCCAGGGTGGCGCCCTTTATCGGGGTGTGTATGGCCATGGCCGCCATGGCCGCCGCCGGCATGGCCGGTTTTGCCAACTTCGCCAGCGAAGTGATGGTCTTCATCGGTTCCTGGCAGGCCCAATCCACGGCCCTGCGTTTCGGCACCATCGCCGCAGTGTGGGGGCTGGTGCTGAGCGCCACCTACATGCTGCGCGCCCTGCGGACCAGCTTCTACGGCGAGCCGACGGGTCCGGCGGTGGTTGACCCGCCGCTGCCGGCCCGGGCCCCCTATGTGGTGCTGCTGGCCGTGCTGCTGATCTTTGGTTTCTTCCCGGGACTGCTCACCCAGCCCATCCAACGCGCGGTGGCACCCATCAGTGAACGGATCCCGGCCAAGGCGAATTTAGCCGCGGACGCCGCGCCCAGAGCCATGGGCCACCAGATTCCCGCCCATGCTGCCCAGACCAACGAGTAGAACGCCTCTATGAGTCTATACCCCCTGCAGCTGGAGATCGCCCTCGCCCTCTTGGCGCTGCTGGTCCTGATCCGCGAGGCGGTGCGCCCGGTGGTCAATGCGCGCGCCCTGGGATTGGGACTGTCCGGGCTGGTGCTGGCGCTGTTGGCGTACAGCTTCACCATGGAGCCAGTCGAGGGAGCGCTCTACTCGGGCATGTACCGGCTCGACGAATTCGCCCTCTTCAGCAAGCGGCTCTTCCTCTTGGCCACCGCCCTGGCCCTGGCCCTGGCCGCCGAGTTCTCGCCCAGGCTCAGCGGCGGCGCCGCCGAGCAACTGGTGATCACCCTGCTGGCAGCCACCGGCATGTTGCTGATCGGCTCGGTCAACGATTTTGCCCTGCTCTTCGTGGCCCTAGAATTAATCACCATCAGCTTCTACGTGCTGACCAGCTACTTGCGCCGGCAGCTGCCCTCGCTGGAGGCGGGCACCAAAGACCTGATCATCGGTGCGCTCTCCGGCAGCCTCACCATGTACGGGATCGCCTATCTCTTCGGCGCCACCGGCGCCACCAACCTCGACCAGGTGGCTGCGGCGCTGCGCAGCCAGGGCGGGGAGAGCGGGATCTTCCTCTTCGGCATGGTGCTGGTGCTCCTGGGGCTAAGCTTCAAGCTGGCCGCGTTCCCGGGCCAGATGTGGGCCCCGGACGTGTACCAGGGCGCCCCGGCGCCAGTCACCGCCTTCCTGGCGGTGGGCAGCAAGGCGGCGGGTTTCGTGCTCTTGGTCCGCCTGCTCTACACAGGTTTCCTGGGCGCCCACCAGATCTGGGGCCCGCTGGTATTGTGGATGGCGGCCATCACCCTGCTCTACGGCAATCTCGGCGCCCTCTTCCAGCACAACCTCAAGCGCCTGCTCGGTTATTCCTCCATTGCCCACGCCGGCTATCTGCTCTTGGGCGCAGCGGCGCTCAATTCCATCGGGGTGGCGGCCCTGCTCTACTACCTGGTCCAGTACGCCTTCACGGTGATGTGCGCCTTTTTGGCCATCGTCGCCCTGGGCCGGGCCACGGGCAGCGAAGACCTCGACGCCTGCGCCGGGCTGCACCGCCGCTCCCCATTATTGGCCGCGGCGCTGGTGATCTCGATGCTCTCGCTGGCCGGCCTGCCGCCCCTGGGCGGTTTTTTCGGCAAGCTGCTCCTGCTGCTGGGCATCTTCGAGAGGGTGGATGGTCTGAACAGCTTCATGGTGGTGGCCATCCTGGCCTCGATCGGGGTGGTGGTCTCTTTCTACTACTACTTCGCGGTGGCCCGCGCCGTATATCTCGACAAAGGGCCCAGCGCCGAGCCCATTGCCCTCACCGGGGCGACCAGATTGGGCCTGATCTTCTGTATCGGCGCCGTGCTCTTCCTGGGCATCTACCAGCGGCCCCTGCTCGAGGCCGCCATCGATGCTGCCGCAGTTTTTGCCCCTCACTGATCCGGGAGGCGCGCGATGGACACCCTCCAGGCCCAGCCCCCAGCCGGTGCCCTTTCGCTCTTCAACGGCACCGATCTAGACAACTGGACCACCCGCGCCGGCGCCGCCGCTGGTTGGAAAGCGGATGGCGGGGTCTTGCACGTAGTGCCGGGTGCCGGGGACATCATGACCCGCGAGGTGCTGGGGGATTTCTTCCTCCACCTCGAATTCCGCTGCCCAGGAATGCCCCAGGCCAAGGGGCAGGCCAAGGGCAACAGCGGGGTTTTCCTGCAGGGCCGCTACGAAGTCCAGGTGCTGGATTCCTATGGCCTGGCCATCCCTGGCATGGGGGATTGCGGGGCCATCTACAACCAGTTCGCCCCCCTGGTGAACGCCTGCAAGCCGGCCCTGGCCTGGCAGAGTTATGACGCCATCTTCCGCGCCCCGCGCTTCGATGGGGCCGGCAAGGTGGTGGAGGGGGCGCGGCTGACCCTGCTGCACAACGGACTGGTGATCCACAACAATATCCAGTTGCCCGGGGTGACCGGCGGGGCGGTAGACGAAAAGGTGGACCAGCCTGGTCCCCTCTTATTACAAGACCACGGCAACCTGGTGGCGTACCGCAATATCTGGGCGCTGTCCCTTCCCCCCGAAGGCTCAAAGACCTACGAGCCGCGCTAGATTCCTTAATGAACGCAAAGATCAGACGCCCTGTCCTGCGCCATTGCGGAGGTGGGGCGTTTGTTTTGGTGGCGGCACTGCTGGTCAGTGACCGAGTGCCCCACCTGGGTGTGGATGCCCTGAGCGCCGCCACCCGGCCGGGGCAGGCGGTGGTGGGTTCGGTGGCCAGCGACTACCAGCTGCTCGAACACCCGCAGCCGCGCACCGCCCAGCTCGACGAGGCGGCGGTGGAGGCGTTGGTGCGCTGGAGCGACGACCTGTCCTACGGGGTGGGAAATACCGCTCCACCGGGGACGGTCTACCTGCTCCTGTTGCCCACGGTCCGGCCGGAGGCCACGACCTCGGTGCAGGTGCTGCGCAGCGTCATCGGCTTGTGCGCCGGGCTTTTTGAGGAGCCGGTGATCGCCATCGGTCTCCGGGGGGCACCCTCGGACAGCTATACCCAGCTGGTGGCGGAGTTGGCGGACGTGGTGGAAGTGAAGCTGGTGGCGCTGGAGGAGCAGCCCCTGCGCAGCCTGCCCCTGCCCGAGGGGCTGCTGAACGACAGGTACGAGCTGCCGCAGGCCCTGGTCCAGGCCGACGCGGTGATCATCGTGCCGGCCCTGTGGCGCGACCAGGCCGGGCAGGTGTACGGCGGACTGGAGACCCTGGCGGCGGCGGCCACGGACCAGGCGTTAAGCGATTCGCTGCGGGTGGATCTCCTGGGCGCGGTGGAGTCGCTCTACGTTTTTGCCGACGCCCTGCGGCCCCGCGCCGGGGCGGAGGCCGCACCGCTGAATGCCATCCTCGCTGGCGACGATGTCTGTGCGGTGGACGCGGTGGGGGCTCAGCTCCTGGGCGCAACCCCGGCCCAGGTCCCTGGCCTCTGGCTGGCCGGGGCGCACCTGCTGGGCAAGGTGGAGTGGGCCCAGATCAAACTCAACGGCGCGCCAGTGCCGGGGGTGCCGCAGGAAGCACAGCCTTTCGGGGGGCCGGCCGGGCCCCAGCGCTCGCAGTAGCTACTTGCCCGTGGTAACCAGCCGTGCCTCAGTCACCGGGGTGTAGGGGGTGTTTTTCGAGAGGTAGCCCTCGACGGCCTGGATGGGGGTCAGCGGGTGCTGGACCAATTTGGACCAGTCCTGCTCGGCGTAGATGCTCAGGCTGCCAATCCGGTATTGGCGGGTTGGTTCCAGCGACAAGGTCAGGCGGTCGCCTTTGGGTTTGGAGGGGTCGTACTGCCCGGTGAAACCAGCCAATTGGGGGGTGTCGCGGGCGTCGCCCTGGCCGATCCAATCCTCCAACAGCGCATCGAGCTGGGCCCCGCTCATGGTCCAGCTGACCAGACGGGCGTCTGCGGGGCGGATCAGGTCCAGCAGGTCGCCGCGTTTGATGGTCCCGGCGGGAATGGCGCCTTCGGCCTCCCAGGACAGGGCGATGCCCAACTCGGCTCCGGTCTGCTGGCGGTAGGCCTCGGCCAGCAGGATGCCCCCGGTGGACTGGGCCAGCCCCAGGGCAAAGACGCTGCTGCCCAGCGGGCCCGCGCTTTTCCCCACCTCGGTCTCGGCCGACTGGGGCAGGGGCGGGGATTGTTCCCAACGCGCGCTCCAGGGCTGGGTGGTGTCGGGCCGGCTCAGCACCAGGATGGGTTTGCCCGGCACCGGGCCGCTGAAGACCAGCGCCGAATCGCCCGCGCTCTCTACTAACCGGCGCCGTTCCCGCCGCAGCCGCAACTCCACCACCTTCACACTCAGGTTCTGGCCGCGCCGCCCGTGCAGGTCCAGCCACAACTCGGCCACTCCTCCTGCCCGCACCACCGCCTGCTCGGCGCCCAGGTGCAACCTGGCCCGCACCACGTCGCCGAAGGCCCGGCTGGCCGCCACCCCGAAGCTGCGGGCCTGGAGCAGGGCCGGCCCCACCCCTTCTAGCACCAGGGAGTCGGGACGGGTTTGGTCCACCAGTACCTCGCGCCAGCGGCTGCCGGGCTGGTACATGTCGGGGAAATTGTTGTCCTGGGCCAGCACCTCGCGCGGGTCCGAACGCGCCGGCACCGAGAAACGCAGGCCAGGGGGGCGCTGGTGCCGGCGGGCCACCGGCGAGGGCTGGGGTTCCACCACATTGACACTGAACTGGAACTGGCGCGAGGTCTGCTCCAGCCGGCAGAGCAGCTGGTTGGTTCCTGGCTGCAATTCTACCGGGACCAGGTCGTTGGGCCGCTCGATGCGGCGCCAGCCGTCGAAGTGATAGACCTGGACCCCGTTGAGCCAGACGGTCATACCCTCGTCCGAGGCCACCTGCAACTTGGCCGGGCCGCCGGCGGGGCTGGTGACCTCGCAGTAGGCAAAGGCGGTGCAGTCGGTGGGTTTTCCCAGCAGCTGGCCCAGGTCGCATTTGTCGTCCTGGAACCAGACCGGCTCGCCAAAACCCTGTACTCCTGGGGCGATGGGGGCGGCAGGGTCGACCACGGTCAGGCCCGCCTCGGTATGCGGGTGCGGGCCGCTGATCAGCCAGGTGCGGTTGGCCATGCCCAGCTGTCCCCGGAAGGGAAAGCCGCGGCGGATGCGGTCCAGGTCCTGTTCGCCGGCCAGAGCGATGGCGGTCAGGTCGCCAACCCCCAGCCCGCGGCGATGGCCGTTGACCACGGTCTCCACCTCTTCGGGGTTGAAGCCCATCAGATAGGCGCTGACCGCGTCCACGGCCACCAGGTCGGCGCCGGCCACTACCCCATTGATCCAGTCGGGCCGGTCCTGGTTGCCCTCGTCGAAAGGGCGGCGGAAACTCTCGGCCACGGCGAAGTCGATCTGGGCGCACAGGTTGAGGTCGGTGATCATCTCGCCCAGGATCTCGGGGGAATGGGGGATACCCGGATTGCCCGAGCCCGAAGGATAGCCGGTCTTCTTGGGCCAGCCGTACTTCATGCCCGGGGCCACGCCCATCTGGTTCTTCATGGACACGGTGATGCCCCCGTGTTCGGGCATATGGGTCTTGAGGCGGGGGATGGTGATGGCCACGTCGGCGTCGAGCACCGGGGCGGCGATCCAGTACTCGTCGCGGGCCCAGCCGCCCCCCGGAACCTCGACTAGGCGGGGCTCGGCGAAATTGAGGTCGACGAACTCTATCTGCGCGTTCTTGAGGCGTGGATCGGCGAGCGCGGCGCGGTAGCCTTCGGTCTCGAAGCCGTCGGCGATGTTGAGTTCCCAGTGTTTGACCTCGGGGCGGGCCTCCTTCATCCAGGCCCCCGGCCCCTCGCCCACGGTGATCCGGGCCTGGGGGGCGATAGCGTGGACCACCAGGGCCACCGCCCGCACGGCGCGCGGGTCGACGTTGCGCCACGAATCCCGCTCGGCCACCACGATGCAGGGCTTGAGCAGCACGTGTTTGGCGTCTGGCTTGAGGACCTGGCGGATGCCGCCCAGTTCCATGGCCCGGCGCACCAATTCGTCGATGGCCTCGTCTGGGAGCAGGCTGTCGGGGGAGGCGGGGGCTGCCAGCATATCGCTGGCGACCACGGCCACGGTCGGGCCTTCAGCGGTGCTCAGGCGAGGGGTGGCCAGGAGCAGGACAAAGAGGATCAGAGCAGGCATGGCAGATTCCTTTCCGGAGGTATTGCTGGAAAGGAATCTCCATCTGGAGCTGCACAATGGCAAGCAGCAATATGCCGCCCTGAGGCGAGTGGGCTTCAGCTGGCGGTGCGCAGCGGCGGGGGCGGGGCGTTGAGCAGCGAGGGATAGGCGCGGCGGGCCACCATGCGCAAGAGGCCGATGTGGCGGCCCTGATCCTCGGCGAGGGCTTCGACGTCGGAGGGAAAATGATTGGCGCCCAGCTCTTCGAGCAGCTGTTCCCACTCCATCCACAGTTTCCAGCCCTCGGGCATGGCCTCGGCCAGTTCCACCTGCACCAGGCCGGTGCGGGCCCACAGGTGCTGCCACCACTGCGGCGTGTGGAAACACCAGCAGTCCTGGCCCCAGAAGACCCCGCCGCTCTGCTGGGTGCGGGTGAGGTACTCGGGCACCGGGCCGGCGAAGTCGTGGGTCAGACCCGGTACGACGATGCCGATCTGGCCGCCGGGTTTGACGAACTTGCTGAAGTAATCGAGGTACATGTCGTCGGTGCCGAAATAGATGTAGGAATCGACGCAGAGGATGGCGTCGAAAAACTCTTCGGCATAGGGCAGGGACCGGGCCTCGGCCTGGATAGGACAGATCTGATCCTGCAGGCCGGCCTCGCAGACGCGTTTCCAGTTGTCGCCCGGCTTGATCCACAGGTCGTTGGCCCACACCTGCAGCCCCAGCTCGCGGGCCATAAAGATGCTGGACAGCCCCTTGCCGCAGCCCATGTCCAGCACCCGCATGCCCGGCCGCAGTTCCATGGCCTGGCAGAGCCACTCGGTCAACCACAGCACATTGGGGCCCATCTGGTGGGCCAGGATCCAGTCCGGATCGTACTGCGAGGCACGGGGGAATTCGGCCCGCCACAGCGGGTGTTTTTCCTGGATTCCCCACAGGGGACGCTCGGCGCTCATGGGATTTCTCTCCGATTCTGCAGACCGTTGCCCTTTGGCGAGAGGCAATTATACACATTTCCCCATGGGCGCGGTAGTCCAGCTTGCAGACTGCTTGCCGCTCCCCCGCTGGGAGAGTATACTTGTCTCAGCTCGCCGAGGAGGGCACTGATGAACCACCGCTGCCGCATCACTTTGCTGCTGGTCCTGCTCGCCGTGCCGCTGCGCTCCGGGGCCCAGGAATTGCGCGTGACCAGTCTGAGCGACTGGCAGCGCTGGAGCCTTCCGGGCGGCGCACTTGAGGCGACCGCCACGGGCATTTCCCCCACCTTTGTGCGCCGCGACGTGGACGCGGTGACCGATGCCCCCCTCTTCGGCGGGGGCATCCGGGGGGCGGGCACGGACCTGGCCGGCGCCCCGGGGCTGCTCGACGGCGACCCAACCACCGCCTGGGCGCCCAGCCCCGCTGACCTGCTCAAGAACTGGTGGGTCGAGGTGGATCTGGGGCGGGCGGTTTCGGCCCGCAGCATCGAAATTTCCTTTGATCCGCAGGGTCCACCCCTGGCCTTCTTCAAAGTGCTCGCCTCCGACGGGGAACCCTTCTTCAGCAACGCCAATTCCATCATCTCCGGCACAGTGCGTTACAATACCCGCGTCAACTTCAGTTTCAACCAGGAACACCTCATCCAGATCGACTTTGGCCTCAAGCCGCTGCGCTATGTCCGGATCCAGGCCGACGAGGCGATCGCCGGTGTCCAGATCGCCGGGGTAAAAGTGCAAAGCGTGGGCGACAATCTCGCCCTTGGCATACACCAGCGGGGAGGGAATGTCAGTATCGTCAGCGAGGTGGGCTCCAAGACCCGCGAGCTGATCGAATCGGCGGGCATCAGCAACACCCTCATCGACGGCGACATCACCTCGTACTGGGGAGTGGCCCACCGAGGCGGTTATGGCCTGCAGGCCGAGGCCCAGTTGGCCCAATTCGAGTTTGACCTGGGGGCGTTGTTCTGGGTGGACCGGGTGCGCATTCTGGGCGACCCCAGCGGCCTGCCACCAGGGGGGGTGGACCAGTTGCGCGGCCGGAACTACGCTTTCAATTATCTCTGGTACTATCTCTTTGGTTCGGACGGCTCCCGCGCTCCAGACGGCTCGTTGCGTTGGGTGCAGCTGGGCGAGTTGCTCTCTGACCCGAGAAACCTCCAGGGAGTGCGCCATTTTGACGAGCAGTTTCCCTTGCAGAAGCTGCGATACCTGCGCTTGCTCTTTCCCATGACCGATGACCGCCAGTGGTCCTTTAATGGCCGCATTGGCACCACTGCCGAATTCCAGATCTTTGGCGAAGGGTATCCCGCTGAGTTGGTGGCCCTTTCTCCTATCTACGATCTGAGGGGGCCGGCAGTGATCGCGGCGGTGGACTGGCAGGCCCAGGCACCCCCCGGGGCGCGGGTGGAGCTGCGCAGCCGCACCGGCAATCTCCTGGACGAGCGCTACGTCTTTTACAACAAGGACGGCGAGGAGGTGACCCAGAAGAAGTGGGAGAAGCTGATCCCCTCCTTTCGCGGTCCTATCGACACCCTGCGCATCCCAGGCAGCGACTGGAGCCCGTGGAGCCGGCCCTATGAGCGATCGGGCCAGGAGTTTGCCTCGCCCGGGCCGCGCCGCTACGCCCAGGTAGAAGCCCGCCTGCTCTCCGAGGACCCGCTGCAGGGGGCCAGGCTCCAAACCCTGACCCTGCGCTACGGGCCACCTCTGGCCCAGCAGACCCAGGCCGAGGTGGCTCCGGCCCAGGCCCTGCCGGGCCAGGCCACGGACTTCACCTATTACCTGCGGACCACCCTCTCGGCCGAGAGCCGCGGTTTTGATCAGATCTTGCTGAATTCCTCGGCGGGTTTGGAGGTCACCGGCCTGCGCGTGGACGGGGCGGCGGTGGCGGTCAGGGCGGTGATCGAGGAAGGGGGGGTGCGCCTGGACCTGCCCCAGATGATGCGCCGCTCGGCGCTGGTGGAGATCGATTTCCGCAGCACCCTCTACCTCAACCAGACCCGCTTCGACGCCTTTTTGCTCAACAGCGCCCTGGGAGAGGCGGTGCGCCAGCAGGCCGACGCGGGAGACGCCACTCCGGAGGTGGCCAGCGAGGCGGTGGCCGTGGCGCTGCCGGCGGGCAGGCACCTCATCGACGAACTGCGCCTCTCGGCTCCGCTCTTCACCCCCAATGGCGACGGGATCGGCGACCGCCTGGGCCTGGAGTTCAACTTGTTGATGTTCTACCTGCCCCGGCCCCTGCGGGTCGAGGTCTTCGACCTGGGGGGCCGGAAACTCCGCTCCCTCAGCCAGACCGAGGCCGAGGCCGGACGGGTAGGTCTGGAATGGGACGGCCTCGACGAAGGGGGCCGGCTGGTGCCCCCCGGGCTCTATCTGTTGAGGGTCGAAGCGGTGGGCGACGCGCAGACCGAGACCGTCAGCCGTCTGGTGGGCGTGGTTTACTGATAACTCCGCCCCAGCAAGGGAGAATGGATCGTGGTTCCCGCCTTTCTGCGCCAGGTTCCCCTGTTCAAGAAACTCGACGAGGCCCAGCTGGCGGCGCTGGCGGCGCTGGTGGTCCAGCGCCGCTTTGCCAAGGGGGAGCTGATCATCCTGGCAGAGGCCGAGGGGGACGCGCTTTTTGTCATCGAGCAGGGCCAGGTGAAGGTGGGCTTGATCCATGAGGATGGCCGCGAGGTTATCCTCTCCTTCCTCGGTCCCGGCGAGGTCTTCGGCGAGTTGTCGCTGCTCGACGGCAAACCGCGCTCAGCCACCGTCACCGCCACCGCCCCCACCAGCCTGCTGATGTTGCGCCGCCCCGACTTTCTTGGTCTGCTGGCCGGCATGCCCCAGATCGCCGTCTCCCTGCTGGGTGAACTGGCCGAGCGCCTGCGGCGCACCGACCAGCAACTGGAGGGGCTGGCCTTGTTCAATGTGGCCAGCCGCCTTGCCAAGACCCTGCTGCGCCTGGCGCTGGAACACGGGGTGGAGGTCGCCGAGGGGTTTGCCCTGGAGGACCCGCCCACCCACCAGCAGCTGGCCAATATGACCGGTTCCACCCGCGAGACGGTCAGCCGCGTGTTCAAGCAGCTGGAGTCCCAGGGTTATATCACCCGCCGCGGAGGACAGATCGTGGTCCTGAGAGACGAGGGATGAACGCTCTGCCCCCCGCCGAGACCCTGGTGGTGGGGCAGGAGGGGGGCCGGCCCATCCACCTGGTCTACCAGGACAGCCACACCCCGGCCCCGGTTCCCGTGCTCTTGCTGCTGCACGGCCTCTTCGACCAGCGCGGCACCTGGAACCGCATCTGGCCCCTGCTGGCGGACCGTTTCCGCCTGGTCGCCCCCGACCTGGTGGGTTTCGGGGCCAGCAGCAAACCCCGGCTCCGGCAGTGCCCGCCAGACCAGCGTTATTCTCTGGCCATGCACGCCGGGCATCTGCTCGGGCTGATCGAACGCCTGGGGCTGGAGCGGGTGGTGCTGGGGGGCAATTCCCTGGGCGGCGGATTGGCGCTTTACCTGTGGTGTTCCTGTCCTCAGCTGCGCCCGGCCATCGCCGGCCTGGCCCTCCTGGACCCGGCTTGTTATCCGCAGCCCCTGCCCGGGTATGTGCGCCAGGTAGCCGGCTGGCCCGGGGCCCTGCTGGACCAGCGGCCCCTGCAATGGTTGTCCCACCGTCTGGGCCTCACCCGCTGGCTGGTGGGCCAGACCTTGGGCCGCTGCTTCGCCGATCCGGCCAAGATCCCGCCCGAAGCGCGGGACCAGATCGTTGCCCGCTTGCGCGAGCCGGGTGTATCTTATGCCTACCGGAACGCGGCCAGGAACCTGCTCCCTCCAGACTGGGAGGCGCTGTTGCGCTGTTATCGCGAGGTCTCGTGCCCGGTGCTGGCCCTCTGGGGCGAGGAAGACCAGGTGGTGCCGGCGGTGTCGGCCGCCCGGCTGCAGGCCGATATCCCTAGGGCGGAGGTGCGGCTGATTCCCGGCTGCGGTCATGCACCTCAGCTCGAATGTCCCGACTTGGTGGCGGCGGCGCTGGCGGCGTGGATCCCGCGAGGAGTTTAGAGGTATGGAAGAGACCGCGCCGCACAACCTGTTGCCCGGCGGCCGGCAGCTGCGGCTGATGATCGGCGCCCTGCTGGCGCTCTTCAGCGCCTGCCTGCTGGCCCTGTTGCTGGCCCTGGGGACACCCTCGGTGTGGCGCCTCTTCGTGGCGCTGCCCCTGTGGGGATGCGCCCTCGGTTTTTTGCAGGCGCGGGCCCGCACCTGTGTATTCCTGGCCGGGCGCGGCCTGCGCGAAACCGAGGGCGGCACGGCGGCGGTCGAAGACCCGCAGGAACACCTGGAACTGGAGCGCCGAGGCCGCCGGCTGCAGCTGCAGGCCCTGGCCCTGGCGGCCGGGGGCACGGCGGTGGCCCTGTTGATTCCGGTATAGGAGGAAGGCCGAGGTGCTGCAGAAGACCAACGAAGTGGCCCTGGTCGAGGCGATCAAGAAGATCCCCCTGCTCAACGGGATCTCGCCCAGCCGCATCCGCGTGTTGATCACCTTGTGCGAGGGCCGCACCCTGCAGCCGGGCGGCGTGCTCTGCACGGCCGGCGGCATCAGCGACGAGATGTACATCCTGCTGGTGGGCGAACTGGGGGTGTACACGGCCGACGATTTGCAGGTGGCTTCGATCAAGCCGATCAACGCCCTGGGGGTGGGGGCGCTCACTGGGCAGCCGCGCCTGGCCGCTCTCAAGGCGCTCAAGCCCACCCGCGTGCTGGTGCTGCGCAAGGCCCAGCTGGACCGCTTCTTCAACGCCGACCCGCCCTCCCGCAGCCGCATCTACCGAAACTTCATCCACATCCTGGCCGAGAAGGTCAACGCCGACAATGCCCGCCTGCGCGATTTGCAGGCCGAGCAGGAGCAGTATCAAAGTCGGCGGGCCGTGCTCCAGCGCCAGCTCAAGGTCCACCAGCAGCGCCTGCACTTCACCTTCGAATTTGTCTCGCGGCGCGGATTCATGGACTACGCCGAGGCGCGGGCCAAGGTCGACATGCAGGAGCCGGCGGCCCGGGTGCTGGCGGTGACCGCCGACCCTCAACTGCGCCAGCAGGTGCGCGAAGCGCTGCCTGGCTTTGCGGTGGTGGAGGCCGAGCAGGGCGACCAGGCCCTGGCTGCGGTCAAACAGGAGTTGCCCGACCTGGTGCTCACCACCCTGGCCTTGCCCGGTCTGGACGGCAAGGGCTTGCTGGAGCAGCTGCGGGCCCTGCAGCCGCAGCTGCCGGTGGTGGCGGTAGCCGGCGAGGGCGAGGAAGCCGAGGGTTTCGACGGGGTGGCCGCCTGGCCGCTCGAACCCGAAACCCTGCGCGGCATCCTGGACGAGTTGCTGGAGCGCGAGGGCCTGGCCTAGGAGGGGTCTGCAGATCCCAGGCCGGTTTCTGGGCAGCCGCTAGGTGAACCAGTAGGCGTACAGCTCCCCCCGCAAAACCGAGAAACGCAGGCGCACGCGGCGGCCGGCCAAGGCCGACAGGTCCCGCCCGTCCCGCCAGCGCACCGGCTCGTCGATGTGGTCGGTGCTCAGGGGCAGGCAATGCTCGGCGCCAAAGCCGGGCAGCACCCGCTCCTCCCCGGCGTCGAGGACCTCCACCTTCACCTGGCCGCGCCAGGCATCGAGGTTGAGGCGCAACTCCCGCCCTTCCACTACCAGCGGTTTGGTCAGCACCGAACCCCACTCGATCCCCCCTTTGAGCGAGACGAAGCCGTCGAGGCGCAGCCGGGCCATACACACGGCGCTCGAATCGAGGTACTGGCGCTGGCGGGTGTCCTCCAGCGACATACAGCGGTACTTGAGCCCCACGTAGTAGAACCACAACTCGCGGTTGCGCACCAGGGGGCCATTGGTGCTGACCAGCTGCCCGGTGTCGTAGGCGTGGTGCTGGCCGGGGCCGGCCTGGTCGAGGAAGACGGCGCGGTGGGCCACCCGCTCCCAGTGGCGCAGGTCGCGGCTGCTGGCCAGCTCCACACTCTTGCGGCTGTCGACGTTTTCGTACATGGGCGGGTGTTTGGCCGACCAGTGGTGCATCACCGGCAGGGCCAGGTACAGGCCCTCGTAGCGGAAGATGGGGAAATTGTACACGTCGGTGCGCCATTCCTCGGGCCGGCTGTACACCGGTTTGAGCAGGGAGGGGTCGTCGAAGAAGCGCTGTAGGCGCTCGACGCCGTTCTCCTGGTCGATCTGGTCGGCGTGGAAAACCAGTTCCTGGTCGGTCCAGTGAGAGAAGTCCCCGCTGGTGGTGAGGAAGAAGGAGCGGCCGTAGGGCCCGCCGTGTTTGACGGTGGCGATGAAGAGCCGGCGCTGCTCGTCGAGGGTGAGATGGGATTCGTCGGCGCTGGCCAGGGACTGCAGGCCGGGGTTGTGCCAGTTCAGGGCATCGGGGGAGACCAGCGGCTCGAGGGAGCCGCCCCGGTACGCCAGGCCCTTGAAGCGGCGGCTGGGGTCGGCCTCGTGCGGGTCGCGCACCGGCCCCAGCAGCAGGCCCGTGGCCGAGGGCAGGATATTATTCTTGCCGCCGATGGGCACCCCGTTCCACAGGGGCACCGGGTAGTCGTGCAGCCCCAGGTGCGGTTTGTCCCAGTGCACCCCGTCGGCGGAGGTGGCGTAGCAGTAGAAGCTCTGGCCGCCGGCCGGGGCGCCGGTGGGGTCGAGCTTCACCTCCGGGTCCGGGCCCTCGGCGCTGGCCAGGTAGATCATCTTGTAGAGCTGCTCGTCGGGGTCCCAGGCTGGGATGGTGCGGATCTGGATGCCGCAGTTCTCCCAGCGGTTTTCGGGGCGCAGCACCGCATGGCCAGTGAAACGGGCCGGCTGGTGCAGTTTGCGGGCCAGGTTGGTGATGCGCTCCACACCGAAGTCGTCGATGAAGAGCTGTTTGTTGCCTCTGGGGGTTGCTTCCGGGGCGCTCATCGACACTTCCCTCCTCTGGCGAGTGGCCCGCGCGGCACGGGTGGTGGGCAGAAGCCGTATATTATCTTTCAACCAATCCTGCGGCCCCGAGAACGAGATCCCATGAACCCAGCACTGGCCTTTGCCCAGGTTTCCAAGGAGTACCCGCTGGCCGGCAGCGGCAGTCGTTTTGCCCTGCGCCAGGTCTCCTTTGCGGTGCAGGCTGGTCAAAAGATAGCGATTGTCGGGCGCAGTGGCAGCGGCAAGTCCACCCTGCTGCACCTGGCGGCCGGCATCGACGTGCCCACTGGAGGGGAGGTCTGGGTGTCGGGCCGCGAACTGGGTCGCCTTTCCGAGGGGGAGCGCACCCTCTTCCGCCGTCACGAGGTGGGGCTGATCTTCCAGTTCTTCCACCTGCTTTCGCACCTCTCGGTAGGCGACAACGTGGCCCTGCCGGCGATGATCGCCGGCGAATACGGCCCAGCCGTGGAGCAGCGGGTGGCGGAGTTGCTCGGCCGGGTGGGCCTGGCCGACAGGCGGCGGGACCCCGTGCAACAGCTGTCGGGGGGAGAGATGCAGCGGGTGGCCATCTGCCGGGCCCTGCTGCGCAAACCGCGCCTGCTGCTGGCCGACGAACCCACCGG
>SXGS01189083.1_pt1 | contig 19410 bp, 12 predicted proteins | sample 3174681 | NCBI WGS metagenome assembly SXGS01 (sample SAMN11356861, study PRJNA531348) | freshwater metagenome | isolation source: freshwater sample F1-80 | place: China: Fuxian Lake, Yuxi | collected 2017-12-25 | reverse complement strand
GTGCTGGAGCGCGGCGTCGAAGCCCTTGCCTTTCTTCGTGAGCAAGTGAAGCACGATGGGGTAGTCACACTTCTTGGCGAACTCCAGCGCCTCGACGAGCAGCGGCAGGTTGTGCCCGTCAATCGGACCGAGGTAGCGCACGCCCAGTTCCTCGAAAATGAGGCTGCTGCCGAAACCGCCGCGGCCATCGTCCTCGCTGCTGGTCGGATTATGTCGAAGCGTGAGCTCCTTCACGACACCCTTCACCGCCTCCTCGACCTTCTGCCCGAGCTTGTAGGTGATTTCACCGCGCGGCGTGCTGCGCATGAAGGACTCGAAGTCCTTCTGGAGCGCGTTGTAGGTCGGGTTGGTGATGAGCTTGTTGAGGTAGCCGGAAATTGCGCCGACGTTCTTCGCGATGGACCACTCGTTGTCGTTCAGGATGCCGATGAACTTCTTGGTCGTGTGCGCGATGTTGTTCAGGGCCTCGAAGGAAACGCCATTGGTCAACGCCGCATCGCCGAAGACGCAGACGACGTGCTCGTCGCTCTTGCGCTGATCGCGCGCAGCGCACATGCCCAGCGCGGCGGAAAGCGCCGTGCCCGCGTGGCCTGCGCCGAAGCTGTCGTGCTCGGACTCCGAGCGCAGCGCGAAGCCGTTCAAACCACCGGTCTGGCGGATGGTGTGGAAGCGGTCCTTCCGGCCCGTGAGCAGCTTGTGGACATAGACTTGGTGGCTCACGTCCCAGACGAATTTGTCCTTGGGCGTGCTGAAAACGCGGTGCATGGCGATGGTCAGCTCCACGACGCCCAGGTTCGGCCCGAGGTGGCCGCCCGCCTTGGCCAGCTTGGTGATGAGCTCATCCCGAATGTCCTGGGCCAGCACCAGCAACTGCTCCGGGGTGAGTTTCTTAACGTGTTCAGGGCTGTCCACCATGTCGAGGTATCGGTTCATAATTCGCAATCGAGAGTAAAACGAAAAGAGAAATTAAGAGCAAGGCCGCGCAGCACGCCAGCCCTGGCCCTGCAAATCCTAATCCTCCGCCCCCACCGCCACCGGCTTGAGTTCAAACTCGCCGCCGGGCTTCTGTTCAAGCTGCTTCACCTTCAGCTCCGCCTCGGCGAGCTTGGCCTGGCAGACCGCCGCGAGCCGCGTGCCCTCCTCGTAACGGGCGAGCAGCGTCTCCAACGGCAGCTCCTGCGACTCCATCGCTTCCACGATGGCTTCGAGCTTCTGGAGCGCCTCCTCGAAGGGCTGGTCCGCCGCCGGGGGAGTCGCCGCACTGGCTTTGGCAGCTTTCGACATCGGGTAAATCTTAGGAGAAACGCCAAAACACGTCTAGCTCATATCCAAGCACCGAAGGTTGCTTGGGGATTACACGGATAGCGCGGATTGAACAAAAGCGAGTTGTGCTCGTGCGAAAATTTTCCATGCGTGTAATCCGTGGGCAACCTTCCCTTTTCCCTCGCCTCACCCGCTCGCCGATTCCCATAGTTCGCGTGCGCGTGATTGCCGCCATTGAAAACCAGCCCGCCGGTTCCGGCATCGACCTCGCCCAGCAGGTCGCGGACATCTTTGGCCCCACTGGCTTGCTCTCCAAGGCCAGCAACTTCGAGTTCCGCCCTGAGCAACAGCAGATGGCCGTCGCCGTGGCCCGCGCCCTCACCACCCGCGAGCACCTCGTCGTCGAGGCCGGCACGGGCGTCGGCAAGTCCCTCGCCTACCTCATCCCGGCGATCCTCTTCGCCCTCGCTGAGAAGAAGAAGGCCGTCGTCTGCACGCACACCATCAACCTCCAGGAGCAGCTCACGCAGAAAGACCTGCCCATGCTCGCCGCGGTGCTGGGCGCGCTGCCCACGCCGGTGAAGTTCAACTACGCAATGCTCAAGGGCCGGGCGAACTACCTTTGCTCCCGCCGCCTGCACAAGGCCCTGCAGCACGCCGACCAACTCTTCACCTCGCCGGAGATGGAGGAGCTGAAACGCGTGGCTGATTGGGCCAAGGAGACGAAGGACGGCAGCCGCTCGGACTTCGAGCTGGAGCCGGACCCGAAGGTCTGGGCGCAGGTCTGCTCCGAGCGCGGCTTGTGCTCGCCGAAGATTTGCGGCCACCAATCCGACTTCGCGAAGGACCATGGGCTGTGCTTCTTCCAACGCGCGCGCAAGAGCATCCTCGCCGCCGACGTGCTGGTGCTGAACCACACGCTGTTCTTCACGCTGCTCGGCGGCGTGGACGAGGAGCAGGAGGGCGGCATCCTCTTCAAGAACGATTTCCTCATCTTCGACGAGGCGCACACGGTCGAGAACGTCGCGGCCCGGCACGTCGGTTTGAGCATGTCGAGCGGCCAGCTCCGCTTCGCGCTCAACCGCCTGTGGAACCCGAAGTCCGGCAAGGGCCTGCTCGGCACGTTGCGCCAGGGCAAGTCCGTGAAGCTCGTGGACGAACTGCTGACCGAGTCCGAGACGTTCTTCCACAGCGTCGAGCAGGTCTGCGACGCGTTGAACGCGAAGGGAGCGGAGGCCGGCGGCAAGCGCTTCGGCACGGGCGGCGATGGCGTGCGGCGCGAGTGGAAGGAGCTGCGCATCCGCGAGCCCGACCTCGTGAAGGACAACGTGACGTTACCCATCCAGCGCCTGCGCGAATCCGTGAGCGAACTGATAAAAACCTCCGAGGACAAAGACACCGGCCAAGAGTTGATGGAATGCAACCGCCGCCTGCTGGAGCTGCGGCAAGCCGTCGCGACCTTCCTGACGCAGGGCGGCGAAGACTGCGTTTACTGGGTCGAGCGCGGCGGCAAGACGCAGCGCAACCTCTCGCTCAACGCCGCGCCGGTGAATGTGGCGGACTATTTGCGCCGCCGCTTGTTCGAGAGCGACACCAGCGTGGTGATGACCAGCGCGACGCTCGGAATGCGGAGTGCGGAATGCGGAGTGCGGAATGAAGGCACTTCGGAGGGGACGCACTCAGCCAAGTCGAAGGCCGCATTGGCTTACTTTCAAAAACGCGTCGGCGCGGAGCAGGCCACCGCGCTCCAGCTCGGCTCGCCCTTCGACTACGAGCGGCAGATGACTGTTTACGTCGCCAACAAGATGCCCGACCCGCGCGACGAGGGCTATCGCGACGCCTTGGAGCATTGGGTGAAACACTTTATCCGGCAGACGCACGGCAAGGCCTTCGTCCTCTTCACCAACTACAAGCTCATGCAGGAGCTGGCGGAGGGAATGCACTCGTTCTTCGAGGAGCTGGGCCTGGAATGCTTCGTGCAGGGCACCGGCACGCCGCGCTCGACGATGCTGGAGAACTTCAAAGACAACGTGGACAGCGTGCTCTTCGGCACCGACAGCTTTTGGCAAGGCGTGGACGTGCCGGGCGAGGCGCTCTCGAACGTCATCATCACGCGCCTACCCTTCGCGGTGCCGGACCACCCACTCATCGAAGCGCGCATCGAGGCCATTGAAGCGCGCGGTGGAAATGCCTTCAGCGAGTTCAGCCTGCCCGAGGCCATCTTAAAATTTCGTCAGGGCGTGGGCCGCCTCATCCGCACCAAGACCGACACCGGCATCGTGGTCGTGCTGGACAACCGTGTGCTCAACAAGCGCTACGGCCAGGCCTTCCTCGACGCCATTCCCAAGTGCCCGGTGGAAGTGGTGTGAGACCTCCCTTGACGCGCCGGTAGCCTCCGGTTAGGCCAGTGGCTTACAAGCACCCAACAAAACTTAAACAACAAACCTGCTGGTGCAGAAAAGGTGGCGGCTGGGATCTGTGGAATTCTTCTGGGTGCGCTGGGCATCCACAAGTTCATCTTCGGCTACCCCAAAGAGGGCGTCATCATGCTGCTGGTGAGCGTGCCGACCTGTGGACTGGGCGCTTTCATCATGGGCATCATCGGCCTCATCGAGGGCATTCTCTATCGCACCAAGAGCGACGAGGCCTTTGTGGCGACCTACGTCACCAGCAAGAAGGGTTGGTTCTAGCCAACCCGCCGCCCAATCGGTCAAAGCCACCGCACTGAGATGGACGCGGCGCTATTGGAAACGAAAAAGCCGCCGGCACGCGCCGGCGGCTTGAGAGTGAAGCGGCGTTACGCCTTCGGCAGCAAGTCGGCGACGAGGGCTTTCTCTTCCTTCAGCTCGTTCTCGGTCGCGGTGATTTTCGCGCGGCTGAACTCGTTGACGGGCAGGCCTTGCACGATTTCCCACTGCTTGCCGTCGGTGCGAATCGGGTAGCTGAACATCAGGCCCTTCTCGATGCCGTAGCTGCCGTCCGAACAGACCGCGACGCTGAACCAGTCGCCTGCGGGCGTGGGCGCGGTGAGGCGGCGGACGGTGTCCACAACCGCGTTGGCCGCGCTGGCGGCGGAGCTGAGGCCGCGGGCCTCGATGATGGCCGCGCCGCGCTTCTGCACAGTGGTGATGAAGTCCTTCTCCAGCCACTCGCGATGCCCGATGACGTCGGTGGCGGGGCGGTTCTGAATCTTCGCGTTGAAGAAGTCGGGATACATCGTGGAGCTGTGGTTGCCCCAGATGGCGAGGTTGGTGATGGACTCGACGGGCGCGCCGGCCTTCTTGGCGAGCTGGGTGCGGGCGCGGTTTTCGTCGAGGGCGGTCATGGCGAAGAACTGTTCACGCGGCACGCCGGCGGCGCTGTTCATCGCGATGAGGGAGTTCGTATTGCAAGGGTTGCCGACGACGAGCGTGCGGACGTCGCGCGCGGCGTTCTTGGCGATGGCCGCACCCTGGCCGGTGAAGATTTTGCCGTTGGCGGTGAGCAAGTCCTTGCGCTCCATGCCGGGGCCGCGTGGGCGAGCACCGACGAGTAGCGACCAGTTCACGCCGCGAAAACCTTCGCTCAAATCGCTGGTAGGCACGCAGCCCTTGAGCAGCGGGAATGCGCAGTCTTCCAGCTCCATGATGACGCCGCCGAGGGCCTTGAGCGCCTTCTCGTCGGGGATTTCGATGAGGTGGAGGATGACGGGTTGGTTCGGTCCGAACATCGCGCCAGAGGCGATGCGGAAGAGGAGGGAGTAACCGATTTGACCGGCAGCGCCGGTGACTGCGACACGAATGGGTGCGTTCATAGTTTCAAAGGCGCGGAGTATGGAAACGTGCTGGGGGCGTGGCAAGCGTCGTGTCAATTACCCGCGATAACGATCCGTTCAAAAGATGTTATTCGTCGCCCAGATGTTGTTCACGTTGTTCGAAAGATCGAGATATGTGAGCGGTTCGACATGGCCATCGAAGAAGAGCGCATCGGCCCGCAGGTTGTGACGCGGACCGACCTGATGGCCGCTCCCATTGCCTTGTGCATAGTTGGCCCACTGGTCAGAACGCCAGACCGCAAACCACGTGGTGAAACGACAGTGTGGTGGCGGCGGCCCGACCTGCGGCACTCCGGTGTCTCCCATCAACCAGACCTGGCTTGGCCGATTGATTTCCGTCGTGCGCCGACTTCCCTCTGGCAGCCCCGTGTTGGAGTTGGTCGCGTATCGGATGATGCTCCCCTCAATCACGCCAAAGCCCAACTGGCCGCCGGGATTTATGTCCTGATCTTTCACGGCGGGACAACGCCAGATCACATTTGCTCCGTTAGTCGAAGGCAGATATTTCCCCTGAACCATGATGTCGAACCACCAGTTGCCGGCATTGTTGATCGTGTATCGGTGCCGGTTGAGCGGGACGAGGACATTTTGATAATCGTCGGCGTAGGTGATCATCGCGATACCAATCTGCCGCAGGTTGTTCACGCATTTGATGCCGTGCGCCTTCGCCTTGGCCTTGGACAATGCAGGCAGCAGCATCCCGGCGAGAATCGCGATGATGGCGATGACAACCAGCAACTCGATCAGGGTGAAGGCCAACAGGCGGAGCGAACGGTTGGAGGCGGACAGTTTCATTTGGGGTATTTGGGGTTGTTTTGCTGCGGGGGGGGGTATCCCACTATCGAAGCGACAATGGACTGGTCGGTGTTACTTGTCATTCATCCTCTTTCACCCCCGCCAGCCGCGCGGCAGTGGCCCGGCGGTCTGTGACGATGGCGCGGAATTGCCACGTCGCGCGCGGTTCGAGCATCTGGCGGTAGTCGGTCGCGGTGCCCACCTTGTTGGCCGCCGCGTCGAGGAGGTCGAGTTCCACGCGCACGCCGAAGCGCTGGTGGTCGGAGTCGTTCTTCAACGCGCCGGTGACGTAGACAAGGCGGCTGCCCTTCGCGCCCTTGGGCTGATCGAGCGCGACTTGGGTGATTTTCAAATCGCCGATGAGCTTGGGGCCTTTGGGCGTGGTCGCGGCGGGAACGGGACTCGGGGGTGGAGCAGTTGGGGACGGTGCCGGAGAAACCGGCGGAGTGCCTTGCTTCGCTGCGGGAGGTGGAGCAACGGGCGAGGGCGGCGCGGTGTTTGGCGACGGAGCGGAGTTTGCCTCGCCACCCGACGACGGCGGACGGTTCTTGAAGTGGTTGCCCACGACGATCACCACCGCGAGCACAATGGCTATGTTCAGCGTCCACAGGCAGACGCGGAGGAAAGAGCCTTTTTCCGCAGCGGGGACAGGAGTGTCTCCGCCACGAATGCTGGAAAGCTCGACGCGCTTGACGCCGGCGGGTGCGGGCTTGGCGGTGGGCGGAGGTGGTGAAGGTCTTTGCGCGGCAACCGGAGCGGGCGCAGGTGTGGGCTTCGCGGCCGCCGGAGCCACGGGAGCGGGTTGGGTCGCAGCCGCCGCGCGCGGGAGCATCACTGTCTTCCCGCACTTGCCGCAGGCGCTCGCAGCCCCGCCAGCGTAGTCAGGATACGAAACCTCCGCGCCGCAGTGGGGGCACTTGCACTTGAGGTATGTTTTGCCGACGCTCACGGAGTCGTAGTGAGGCGAGCTTACGGCAGCGCGCAAAGGCGCGGCAAGGCCCGGGCTTATTTCACCTCGCGCACCTGCAGGTTCCTGAACTCCATGGGCGTGCCCTCCGCCTGCAAGCCGATGTGTCCGCGCGCCGGCGTCAGGCCCGCGCCTTCCCATGCGAGCTTGCCGTTGCACCAGAGCGTGACCGCCGAGCCTTTCACCAGCACGCGCCATTCGTTCCATTCCCCCGTGGCCTTTTGCAAGGTGGGCGAGGCCTTTGCGCCGGTGAGGGTGCCGGCGAGGAACGCGCCTTCGAAATTCTTGTCCACGCGGATTTGATTGCTGCCCGCGTCGGCCTTGCTGCGGATGTAGAAGCCACCGTTGAACTTGGGCACCAGCGCACGCCACTCGAACTTCATCTCGAAGTCGCCGAACTCGCGCGTGGTGACGAGGTGCGGCCGCATCGCGCCGGTGAGGTAGATGACGCCGTCCTTGATCTTCCAATTGTCCGGCCAAGGGTCGCCGGTCTTCTGCAACGAGCACCGCCAGCCGGTGAAGTCGCGGCCGTTGAAGAGCGCCTCAAATCCATCATCCACGGCGGCGGCCGAGATGACCGAAAGGAGCAGTGCCCCCAGTGCGAGTAGGCGGCGCGGTGTTTTTTTCATGGACGTTCGACGGCGTAGCAGCTCACCACTTCAACTCCTGCAACCGCCGCGCAACCTCCTCCGCATTGGCGCGGCTGTTGAAGCTGCTGATGCGGAAGTAGCCCTCGCCCTTCGAGCCGAAGCCGCTGCCGGGGGTGATGACCACGTTGGCGTCGCCGAGAATCTTGTCGAAGGCCTCCCAACTCGTGACGCCCTTGGGCGTGCGGACCCAGATGTAGGGCGCGTTCTCGCCGCCGAAAACTTTCAAGCCGGCTTTCTTCGCGCCTTTGCGCAGGACGGCGGCATTGCCCATGTAGTGCTCGATGAGCGCGCGGACCTGCGCCTTGCCCCCGGGCGAGTAGAGCGCCTCGGCCCCGCGCTGGGTGATGTAGGAAACGCCGTTGAACTTCGTCGTCATGCGGCGCGACCACAGCGGGTGCAGCGGCTTGAACTCGCCGGTCTTGGTCTGCGCCAGCAGCGTCTTGGGCACGACGGTGAAGGCGCAGCGGACGCCGGTGAAGCCACCGTTCTTCGAGCAACTGCGGAACTCGATGGCGCACTCGCGCGCGCCGGGGATTTCGTAGATGGAATGCGGGATGGCCGCGTCGCTGATGTAGGCCTCGTAGGCGGCATCGAAGAGGATGACGGCCTTGTGTTCCAGAGCGTATTTCACCCACGCCTCAAGCTGCGCGCGCGTGGCGACTGCGCCGGTCGGGTTGTTCGGCGAGCAAAGGTAGATGACATCCACATGGCGCTTCGGTGGCTCGGGGACGAAGCCGTTGCTGGGGCGGCACGGGAGATAGGCAAGCTTGGCGTAAGCGCCGGCCTCGTTCGCCTCGCCGGTGTGCCCGGCCATGACGTTGGTGTCCACGTAAACAGGATAGACCGGGTCGCTGATGGCGATTTTGTTTTTGCCGCCGAGGATGTCGAGGATGCTGCCGCAGTCACACTTCGAGCCGTCGCTGACGAAGATCTCATCGTCGGCCACGTCGAGGCCGTGGGCGCGGTAGTCGTTCTGCGCGATGGCGGCGCGGAGCCAGTCGTAGCCCTGCTCGGGGCCGTAGCCCTTGAATGTGGCGCGGTCGGCCATCTCGTCCACGGCCTTGTGCAGAGCGGCGATGACGGCGGGCGGCAGTGCCTCGGTCACATCGCCGATGCCGCAGCGGATGAGGCGCTTGGCAGCCTCTGGGTTCGCCTCACAGAAGACTTTCACGCGCCGGCCGATTTCGGGGAAGAGGTAGCCGGCTTTGAGTTTGAGATAGTTGTCGTTGAGGAGGGCCATAGTGCGTTCAGCATTCAGCGGTCAGCATTCAGCGCGTGAGCCACAGAATTCAAGGGGGAGACGGTAACGAGGGAGTTCGTTTTCGCAAGCGGCAAAACCGACTTTACAGGGCGAGCAGCGGCAGGCCAGACTCGCGGCACTATGCGCAAGACACTGCGGCTCGGCGGATTGATGGCGGCGGCGTTGCTCGCCGGCTGCGGGACGACCTCCACCATCACGCAGCTTTCCCCTCGCACGCAGACGCGCAATGCGGAGGGGCTTTACCCGGTGGAGATCGAGTTCCGCAGCAGCATGCAGGCGCTGAAGAAGGAGACGCTCAAACCCTACCTCCAGGTCGGCGAGAACAACTACCCCATGCGCCGCACACCGCGGATGGAGCACCGCTGGGAGACCCTCCTGCCCGTCCCGGCCTCGACAAACCGCGCTGACTACCGGGTGAAAGTAGACTTCGAATACAACGCCATCCCCGCCCCGAAACCCGACAGCGTCCTGTCAGCACCGTATCTGTTGCAGATCCGGGAGAAGTAGGGCGAGTCGAATCCCCCTCGGCAGCCGATTCGCCGGCCACCCAACCGCCCGTCGCTCACGGAAGGATGACCCGATAGTAGCGGTTGGATCGGGAAGCTGTCGTCGCCGTGCCACCCGCCACGCCAGCAATATCACTTGTGGTCAGACTGAAAGTGAACGTGGTGGGCGTGCGAGTAGTGACGATCCAAGTGCCATTCAAGACCGCGCCGGGATCGCCAATCCCCGCCAGCGTGACGGTGCCACCCACTTCCAAGTTGTGATTGGCGACCGTCGTGATTGTGGCCACGTTCGCAACCAGTGACGCGTTCGCGACGTCAACACTGGACGGAACGGTGAGCGCCTGCGGGTCCGTGAACTGGATGAGTCCGTAAGGCGCGTAGTTCGTGGAGATCGTCACCCAGTTTTCCAGGTCGGGGGAGGCCTGCACCTCGTAGACTTGGTTGGTCAGCCCCTCGACGCGAAACTGAACGCCCCCACCACCTACCAAGTGGAACGAGTTGGTGGTTACCCGGGGCCTCGACTCCAGAGCGTTCCGGTCCACCGCCTGCACCAGCGGCAAGTCCACATCGTCGAGGAAAGCCGCGTCGAGATTCGCGCTTTTCGAACCGTCCTTGATGTAGCGCCATTCCAGAGTGTTTGTGCCGGCGGCAACAGTGAATGCTTGTATCTGCCAACCGCTCTCGCCGTTGATCCGCAACTGGCGGACTCCATTTAGGTAGAACTCAAGGAAGTCACCAGAAGTGGGACCGAATTCCTCGCTGCTCACGCGATAGCCGAAAGAGGCCGGGCCGGGACGGCAGTTCGCCACCAGCTTCAGAACAGTCGTCTGGCCGTGAGTGATGGTGCCAGAGCGGACATGGAATCCGCCGCCAGTCGTGGCATTCGTGGCGAGGCCGCCGGCAGCCCCGACGAACCACGGGGCGATGCCCGCCGCATTGTTCGTGGCCCAGCCGATGTTCGTGCGGAGCGCACCAGCCTCGAAGGAATCCGCGATGAGCACGGGGGCGAACACGGCCGTGAGCGAAGTATCTCGCGCGATGGTGCCCGTAGCAGCGACCTGCACCAGCGCTCCACGGGTAACTGAATACGTAAATGTCGTGGGGTTGAGCACAGTCACGGCGGCACTGACTACGTTGAATGTTGGGTCCGTCGCGTCGTTGACGGAGACCGTTCCGCCGTTCGCCAAGTTGTGCGCCGCAATCGTTGTAATCGTTGCAGTCGTGACACCATTGTGAGCATGCGTGGCAATGACGGATGGGATGATGGTGACCCGGAGCGGGTTGTCGAGAGACAGCGAATCTCCGCCCCAAGTCACGAAATTGAAGCCGTTGGAAGCAACGGCGGTCACCTGGACCACGGAACCAGTGCCAGTGGGAAATGAACCGGAACTGGGGAACACCACCCCGCCCGCCGACGCGGTGACCGTGAGTTCATAGATGGGGATATTTGTGAAGCTGTATTCCAGGAATATCTGGCCGGAGGAGCCAGCCAGGCCATCCACGGCCACGTAGTAGCGCGTGCCGGAGCGGACTGCCTGGGTCAGTTCGCTGTAAATGCCGAAGCCCGTGGGCGTGTCGTCATTGGCGTTGAGCGCGGTGAGGCGGTCCACCCGCGTGCCGGTGTAAATGGCCAGCAACGTGTCGAAGTTGGAGTTGGTGGTGGTGATCGAAAGCAGGCCATCGCTGGGCGCGGTGAAGAAATACCAAACGGACTTGCCGCCCTGCTTGCCCACGTGCAGCGGCTCGCCCGGCTCGCGGGTGGCATTGAGGTTGTTGGTCGTTGTCGCCCCGACGGTGCCGGCCAGTTCCAGCGCATTGGCCAGCCCATCGTTGAAGGGATCAAACGCGCGGTAGATCACCTGAAACGAAAGAGGGACGGAGGTGTTGCCGGAAAAATCTGTGGCTGCAACCTGGATGACATTCGTGCCGGGTGTCAGAAGGAGCGGGATGGTCCAGCTGTTCGATCCCAATGCCGTTGTCGAAAGGCCGCTGTTGAGGCGGATGAACACCTGGCTCACACCGATCGCGTTGGTGGAGGGATCAATGGCGGTGCCGGAAAGCGTCAGCCCGGCGTTGGTGACGATCAGGCCGCTGGGCGGGTTGGTCACCGACATCGGGCCGCTCACCAGATTGGTGATCGCCACTGACGGTGCGGTGGTGTCCGGCACGCCGTTGAACTGCACGCGCAGCCGGATCTGGCCCACGGTGTTGGTGGAGGCGCTTGCCACGGCAATCCGGTAGGTGGTGCTCGCGACGGCGGTGAAGTTGATGAAGCCCTGCGCGATGACGCCCACGTCATTTGTCGCCGCGATGAGCGTGAGGTTCGTCAGGGCGTTGCCAGTGTAAACGGCCACCACGGTGTCGAACGAACTGCCCGCGGTGTCCACCAGCACGGGACCGCTGTTGCTTGGCGACCAGTTCCACCAAACCGAGTTCGCCATGTTGGTGACACCCGCGTGCGACGGCTCGCCAAATTGAGTGGAGCCAAAGGTGTTGTCGCCGAAGATCACGGCACCGGGATCAGGCACCTTGGCGAGCGGGGGGAAATTGTCGTTCGAAGGAACGGTCGCGGAGCGGTAGGGGAAGGTGGCGGTGAAGTTGGTCTTGCCCGGCGCGGTGATGTTGAGCGTGAGCACCAAGTTCGTGGCGAACGCTGGCACGTTGAAGGTGAAAACATGGCGATTGTCATTTGCGACGGCGTCTGGCAGGACGCCGTCGTTGAGGAACAGTTGGTTGGTGAAGACGCCCGGCATGGTGCCGATGACGGTCGCATTGTTCACCGGCATCAGGTCGTTGACCGTCACCGTCAGCGGCACCGTCGAGCCGGCCAGCAAGGTGGAGCCGGCTGGCGGCGAGAGAAGCGCTTCCAGCAAGTTGTCCCCCACCGTGGTCAGCGCGCGGTAAGCGTTGACCCTGCCGCCAAAACTGGTGTTCGTGGCCAGTGCTGCCACCGGTGTGGTCGTGAAGAGGATGCGGTTTCGCACCTCGCTGTAGGTCATGGTGTTGGTGAGGGAGAACACCAGCGCCGCCACGCCGGACACATGGGCCGCCGCCATGCTCGTGCCGTCCTGCAACGAGCGGTCCAGCGTGGAAATGTCGTAGCTGTTGTCGCTCTGGAAATACGTGGAGGCGATCTCCACACCGGGCGCGCCAACATGGACATTGTTGCGCCCGTAGTTCGAATAGCTAGCCAGCCCGTCCCGCCGGTCCAGCGCCGCCACCGAGATGATGTTGTCCAAGCCGAACGCAGCCGGATAGGCCGCGAACTGGTCAATGTTCACGCCAAAATTTCCCGCCGAAGCCACGACCAGAACCCCGTTGGACCGGGCGTAGTTGAAGATGGCGAAGAGCTGGGGATCAAAGGAGTAGGTTTCGAAGCTGCAGTTGAGCACCTTCGCTCCGTTTCTCACGGCGTAGTCCACGCACCGGATGATGGCGCTGTTGCGGGGGTTTCCGAACACGTCGGTTGCCTTCAAGGCCATCAGGCGGACGTTCCACGCGACGCCGACGTGGGACCGGCCGTTGTTGGGCGCGGAGCCGATCACACCCGCCACGCGCGTGCCGTGGCCGTTGTCGTCGTTAGGATCCCCGGAACCGGTGATGCCGTTGATGCCGAACACATCGTCCACGTAGGTGTTGGCGTCGTTGTCCTGCGCGTCGCCGACGACCTCCGCGGGATTGCGCCACATCTGGGCGGCGAGATCGTTGTGGGTGTAGCGGATGCCGGAATCAATGATGCCGACGATGACGTTGGTGGATCCCACGGTGATGTCCCACGCGTTCGTGACGCCGATGTCCGCGCCCGCCACGCCGCCAAGCTGCCCCTGATTTCTCAGGCCCCAAAGTGTTCCATCCTGAAAGAAGGTGTCGGTGGGCACCAAGGACAGGCGGCCCACATAATCCGGCGCGAGGGTGGAAAAATGACCGGACTGGCGGAGCTGTGCCATGCGGTCACGCAACTCCGTTGGAGCGTTCGCCGCCGTCGGGCGCGCCTCGTCCGGGTTCAAGTCGAGCATCACCAAGCCAGGAACGGCCGCTGATTCCCACACCACACGCATTTTTGCCGCAGCGAGCGCCGCGCGCGCGGTGGCCACTGTTGCACCTGGGCGGAGGCGGGCCGTCATCGCAGTCGGATGCACACGCTGGCCGTCCAGCATCACGAAGGAAACTCCGGGTAATTCCGCTGCGAGAGCGCTGCCCAAACCCAAGAGCAGGACCAGCATTACCATCCACCGCGACGCGCACCGGCACCCGGCCAAAAGCCAGAGCGCACCCGGCATTGACCGCCGATGACGATGAAGAATTGCTGCCATGCGCCTGCTCAAGGTTGATACGAAACGCGGAAATACCGCTCCGCCGCGCCCACCGGCACCACGTCGGAGAATGTGACCACGCGGTTCGTCGTGGCGGAGTTGGTGAAGTTAGACAGGAACTGCCAGCTTCCTGCGAGGAGGTTTGTGTTCACCTCCACCTGATACACAGTCTGAGCGGCAGCCTCCCAGGTGACGAACGCGGTGAGCGGCGGCACGTTCGTGAAGGTCACGCGGCTGTTCATGATGATGCCGTCGAACGGACTGAGGTCGCTCGCGTTCACCACGCCGTCGGCATCGGAATCAATCACCTGGCTGTTAAGTTTGGCGACGTTGACTTTCGCGGTGCGGCCGTCGGGCAGGCGGACATCCACGCCGGTGTTCAGCCCGGCGTAGTCCTTCACCCAGCGCAGCCGGCCACCCAACTGGCCGTCCAAGCTCTGGACCGGCACGTTGGCGTTCGCGAAGTAGAGCGTCATGTTCGTCTCGATGAACAGGTGCGAAACAAGATCGTTCGTGATCGTGCCGGACAGCTCGAGGTAGTCCACGTAGAGCGCGTTGTTCGTCCCCGTGCCGGCGAAGGAGAGGAGGTTGCGGGAGAGCGCGTTGTTGCTGGTGTCCAGCAGCAGGCGGCCCAGCGCGGCGTTGTTGGTGTAGCCCACAGCCACGGGGCCAAAATTGTTTCCTGCCCAGACATGGGACGCGGTGCGGTTTAAGGGCGCGGTCGTGTAGATGGTCGTGCCAAGGAGGTCGCCACTGACCGGCTTGACCGTGAGGCTGAAGCCCAGCGCGCAGTTGATCCGGTTCGTGCCGGAGGCGCCAGTGTCGGTCAGCGAATTCGTGGGGCTGAGGGTAAGCGTGCCGAGGGTGAGCAACTGGTGGCCGCGAATTTTCAGATCGTTGCCCGCCAGTAGAATGCTGCCCCCGGCGGAGAGCATGCCCACAGTCCCGCTGCCGCCATCGAACTTCGCAGAGTCCGCCGTGATGGAAATGGGGCCACCGCCGCCGACGTTCACCCCGCCGACCAGCGACCGTGTGAGATTCGTGCCTGTGCTCTCGTAGTCCGTGGCCCGAATGGTGATGTTGTTGGCAGTGAAGATGCCGCGGTTGACAAAGCTGGCGATGGGTGTCGGACGGTCGCTGCCGAGCGCGCACTGAAACGGCACGGTGATGGCTCCCAGATTAGTGAAGTAGTTCAGGTTCGGAAAGTTGTTGGACGCAAGGTTCGGCGCGGTCGACTGAGGAAGGTTCAGAGAACTGGAGGCGCTGAAGGTCAGTGCGGGGGAATCCACCTGGATCACGCGCCCGATGTTAAGCGCGTTGTTGATGATCACGTTGGTGCCGCGAACGTTGAACTCTTGGAGTGTCACCGGCGTGATGCCGCTCAACTGCGAGGCGTCCACCATCAGCACATGATAGCGATAGCTGAAGACTGCGTTGGTGGAGAAGTTCGTCCACGTGGTGCTGTAAAAAGAAAGCGTCCCGTTGGGGCGCGCCACCTGGCTCGCGGCGAAGTTGGTCAGCGTGAGCGTCGTGTTGGTGTTGGCGATGAAGAGCTGGATGAACGGGGCATCAATGATGACGGCGTCGCTGCTGACGAGGTTGGTGGCATGAATGCTGACGAGGTTGTCGGCCTTGATGCGTGCCAGGCGGATGTCCAGGTTGTTGGCCGTGATGTCAATGCGCCCGGGGGCATTGGTCGGGTCATCCAAGTGCGGCATGTAAGTGGCCGAGCCGGGCGCATTGGCCGCGTTGCCGACCGACGCCTGCCAGGCCGAGTAGAAGTTGTTGGTGACGACGCTCTGGGCGTAGTCGGGTTGGAAAAACGAGATGCCGCTAATGTCGAAGTTCGTGGTGAAACTGAAGGTGGGCGTGAAGAAACGGTCGTAGGTGGAGCCGCGGCTCAGTTCATAGCCTGCGGGACGCGAGGAACTGGCCGTCGTGTTGTCCGACAGCAACGAGTTGGTCCGGCTGTTGATATAGTCAATGAAGTAGAGGTTGTTGGTGTAAAGCCCCCCGGTCGTGATGTCAGAACCAAACGTGCTGAAGCGCACGATGGGCGTGATGCCTTGGAAAAAATTGCCGCCGCCGCCACCCAGCCCACTCAGCGAGGCGAAGCGGACGTCCACGGACAGGTTGGTGTTCGCCGTGTTCGGCTGCACCAGCACCACCTGGATGTTCAAGTTTGTCCCCTGCAGGTTGGTGCGCACGTAGGAGATGAAATTTGTCCCGGAGATGCTCGGAAAGCCGCCGAAGCCGCCGAAGCCGCTGGATTGCACCTCATGGCTCGGCGACGACGACTGGGGAGGGCGGAATCCCCCCACGAGCGAATCGAGCGACGACAGGAAGAGGCCGCCGAACCCCGAGGACGCTGTCATCACGTTGCCCGTGCCGGCCCCCCAGTAAATGTCAGTGACGGCGCTGGGGTTCTGATAGGTGACGACGCCGTTGGTGTCCACCAAGCGAGATCCCGTGGTGGAAGTCGTCAGGGAATTGTTCAGCGTCGCGGTCAGGACCGAGCGCGTCAGGTTGACATTGTTGCCCTGCAACAGAAGCAGCTCGCCAGCGCTCAGATCGCCGGGGTTGAGGACGTTGGTCGCAGTGACCCGTATGTTGTCGCCCCGGATGATGCCCTGGTTGACGAAGTAGTCGGAGAAGAGCCGGGAGGTGTTGGTGGTGAAGCCAAAATCAAAGCCCAAGTCGCCCGAGAACACGCCGCTGATGTTATTCGTCAAGTTCAGCGTGTTGAGGGTCTGAAACAAAATCGGGGCGGAAAGGAATACCGAGTTCATCGCGTTGATCGTGCCCTTGTTGACGACTGCCGTGGCGTCAATCGAGGGGTTGTTCGTGTTCGACTCATTGACGAACAGAGGCGTGGTCGCCGCCCGCGCCGACCCTGCGGAGCCGACCAGAAGGCCGGCGACCAACGCCATCAACCTCAGCCACCGAGCCACCTGGCTGGGAACCACGTTGTTCGCTGCGTCGAGAGGCTTCCTCATGGGCCGTAGAGTTGTCGCTGCAAATCCTGAATGGTCAACCCATCCGGGAACACCGAGTAAATGGTCGTGGTGTCGAAGAAGCCCCACACGCCGTTGACGGTCGAGGAGCGCTCGTCAATGAACCGCGCGCCGAAAGAGTTAGAATTAGCACGGCTCGGTCCCAGCGTGCTGAACTCGATCACGATGGCCGTGGTGTTGGAGGTTGCCGCCGGAATCACCCCCGGGCCAGACAAGATGCCGGAGCCGCCACCCACCGTGTTCAAAGCAAAATTGTTCACCCAGCGCGAACTCGTGCTGACAGGGTTTATCATGACCGGGACACCAGCCACGATTAACAGATCCCCGGCAGTGAAGAGGATGTCCGGCAGGCTGATTACGCGCTGCAGGGTCTGATTGGTCAGATAGGCATTCGTCGGGTGATAGAAGGTGTCCACGTAGCGGTTGGTAATCTGCCGGATGGCCACGTTGAGCAGCGAGTCAATGGGGATCGAGTTGAAGGAGACCTTGTCAATGCCGGGCCGCCGGGCAGTAGCGACGGCCACGTTGGTCTGTGCGTTGGTCCCTTGGAAGGGGGCAAACGGCGAGGTGGTGTCCGCCAGCGTCACGGACCCGGCCCCATCCGCCAGTGTCTCCGTTTTGACACTGTTGAAACGCAGCAGATTCCGCAACCCACCATAATCATCGCGGGTTAGGCTGGTGAAGAACTGACCGGGGCCCAGCCCAAGTCCGTCGTCGAGGCTGGCCACCGAGCGGTTGTTCGCGTTGCCGCTGACGCGCGTCTCCACGGCATCGGTATAATTGCCCGGCAGCAGTCCCTCCGTCACCGTGTAGGTGTAGAGGACGCCGTTGACGATGTTCGTGGGCCGCAAGTTGACCGGGTCATAGTTGCGCTGGATGACCGTGTAGTTGGTCGTGTTGGCGACCACCACACGATCCCGCAGGGTATACGTCCACCGCTCGGGACTGGCCAGGCCCATCTGTCCAAGAACCGTCGAGAGGGCGGCAGATTTCAGGTCGAACACCTGCAAGCCGGCGGCAGTGGCGTTGGCCGGGCCGACCGCCTGCACGGGGAACTCTGCCAGACTGGGGCTCATCGCGCTGGCGGCAGGCACGGCGTTTAGAATGGTCATCGCTGACTCGATCGCCGCCACGCCGTTGGAGCCGAAGAAATTGAGGAAGGTTGCGTCGTAGCCGTAGTTGAGGATCGGCACCGTGACGCGGTATCCCTCGAAGAAGTTCATCGGGCCGCCCACGTCGCCCGGCAGGTTGAAGCCGGTGGCGGCCGTCTGCCAGCTCGCGAACGGGCCCATGAGCGAGAACGCCGAGGCGTTGACCGTGAGCAGGCTCGCGGTGCCGAGCACGAATAGTTTTTTGATCAGCCGTTGCATGGGATCCCTCATCTCATTCGGATGATTCGATACAACCGCAGGTCACCGCCGCCCACCGACACCGCATCCCCGGAGCCGGGAGCGAAGCGGGCGGTGCCGACGTTTTGCCAAGTCGTGGCGTTGGTTGAAATCTGCACCTGATAAACGAAGCCCGGCTCGGAGTTCCAGTTGAGCCACAGGCCCTGGCCGTTGCGCATCATGTCGAGCCGCAGGGAGCTGGCGCGGCTGGTGGGACTCGTGCCCGCGAGAAATTCCTGGAGGTTTGTCGCGCCGTCACCGTCGGTATCCGCGGTGGCGGAGGGCCATGCCAGCGGGTTCAGCCCCCAGAAACGCGACTGCCAGTCATCCGGCAAGCCATCGAAGTTAGAGTCCTCGCCCCAAGTCGGCGCGCTCGCCGCAGCCGAGAGCGGCGAACGGCGGCCATCGCGCAGCACGTATTCCAGGCGGAACGAGTGCGTGCTGCCGGCCACGAGGTTGCTGATGACCACGAGCTGGTTCGTCGTCCTGATCGCAAGAGTGCTGCCATCCATGTAGAGCGCGTAGTGCAGCAGGTCGTAGCCAGCCAGCTCGGCCCATGACACGGCCAGCCGCGACTGGCTGAGTGCGTTGACACTGGGCGCGCCGGGCACCGGAACGGGCTGGCCGGACGCATAGCGCTGCGCGTAAAGGTCAGTGCCGGAAGCCACGCCGGTGTAACTGGCCCACACCACCAGCAAGCGCCCGGCGGTGTCCGCCGCCATCGCCGGGTGAAGCTGCCGGTTCACCGTGGTGGTGTTGACGAGAAACTCATCGCCAGCCGCCACGCCGGAACCGGTGAGCGCGCGGCCGTAAATCCCCTCGAACGATCCGTCCTGCCCAATGCTGGTCCACACCACCATCAGGGAGCTGCCCTGCGCGGCGATGCGCGGCGCATATTGGTCGCCATAGGTGGTGGAGTTCACCACGGTGGCGAGGGTGACGGTCGCACCGGCGGCATCGTAGCTGCGCGCGATGACGTCCAAGCTGTTGGTCCGCACCGCTGCATCGCGTTGCTCCCACACCACGGTGAAACCGCCGTCCGCTCCCGCGGCCACTGCAGGATGATCGCAATAGTAGGGCTGGGAGTTGACCTTGAATTCATTTCCCAACGCACTCCCTGCCGCATCGTATCGGCGCGCGAAAATGTCCACGGCGTAGGAGTCGGAAAGTGTTTCAATCACGTTTGGATCGAACCCGCGCACGGACTCAGACACCCAGGCGACGACGAAGCCGCCCCCAGCGAGCGCTGCGACCGACGGCTTGGCCTGGTTGTAGAGCGTCGCCTGATTGACCACCCGCTCGCCTCCGAGCAACGCGCCGGCTGCGGACAACCGCTGCGCGCAGATGCCCTGCAAGTGTCCGTCTGCCTCCATGCGCGCCCACGTGACCACCACATCGCCGCCCGCGAGCACGGCGACCGCCGGCTGGAGGCTGGGCTG
>SXGS01756928.1_pt1 | contig 19411 bp, 16 predicted proteins | sample 3174681 | NCBI WGS metagenome assembly SXGS01 (sample SAMN11356861, study PRJNA531348) | freshwater metagenome | isolation source: freshwater sample F1-80 | place: China: Fuxian Lake, Yuxi | collected 2017-12-25 | reverse complement strand
GTCGGGCGCCTTGGCGACACCGAGCACATTCCCCTCTCCGTCAAAAAAACCCACGAGCGGCTCGAGCTTCGACCCGTCGTCGTTCTTGCCCTTTGCCTTGGCTTGCAAAATCAGGTGGGAACCAGCGAGGGCATCGGCCTCGAAGAGGCCGAACTCGTCGTCCGATTCGAAGGCGATCGTCTCCTTGAATTTCACTTTGGGCGCCTTGCCCTTGAGCTTCAGCGTGTAGGGTCCCACTCCTCCGTTCAACCCCCTCAGAAAAAGGGTATAGAGGCCGGTGGCCGGAAGCAAGGCGCTCTGGCGAGCACCTCGGGCGTTGACGCCTGAACCAAAGTCGAAGACGGTTTCCTCCTCGCTGGCAAGCGCAGCCTCGACCACGGCGCCGAGCGATCCCTTCTTTCTTGTCTGCACGCTGACCACCATGCCCTCGAGGCCCTCGAACTGAATGACATCGACATCCCCCGCGCCGGCGTTGGCCTCGAGCGAATCTCCGAGGGCGAGCTCCACGACCTCCTGGTTCGTGCTTGGCTCAGAGAGAGCCACCGAGAGAGAGTAGTCGTTGGTGGCCCCATCGAATCCGGCAACAAAGACGAAAAGGTACAAGTCGCCCTCCTCGTCAGCGAATGCCCGGAGGATGCCTCTTGAGTCGATCGAAAGCCGCTCGATGTTTCCGTCGGTTGCCGAGACGCCCACGTTCAGGAGCTCGCCGGTGTCTTGATCGAGCACGTCCACGGCCATGTCCAGATCTCCGTTTGCGTTCACAAACTGAATCGCAATATCGATCACTTCGCCGACCTTTGCGCGAACTTGGTACCAGTCATCGTCGAGTGCGACAAGGTTGGCATGACTCGCGTTCGACTCGCCGAACAGCACGTCGGCGGCCTCAGCCGGCGTGTCATTCTCCTCGAAGCCATCGTCCTCGGAGGACGTGCCGTCGGGGTCGAACACGCCGCGGTTTTGAAGGATCGCGGAAATCTCGGCCTGATGCGCGCTGCCGAAGAGGCTGTTGTTGGCTGCGATGAGAGCCAGCGACCCGTCCTGGAAATTCGCTTCCGGCTGGAGCAGGTAGTGAGATTCGAGCACGAGCTTGTTGGCGTCTTCCCGGCCGAGCAAGTTACGGATTTGAAAGAGGGCGGCCGACCAGATTTCGCCGTCGAGGTGTGAATCGCGGCCAGGATCTGCATCTCGGGGCCAGATCTTGTCGGAGTCAACACGCCTGTGGAGTCCCGAGAAGAGCGACTGCCCGAACGGGAAGCCGAGGTCGCCGTAGGAAATCCACTGGGCGATGAAATTCGGCTCGTGGGTCATGCGGTCCTGCAGCACCGAGACGGCCCAGTAGTCGCCGAAGCCCTCGCCCATGGCGCTGCCCTCGTAGCTGAGGCCAAAGGGCCTGTTGCCCTGCCCGGCGGCTGCGTCTTGAAGTGCGTGTCCGAGCTCATGAAGGATCACGGTTCCGTCTTCGCCAAGGTCGACTCCCTTCGTTCCGAAGAGCACGTGGCCCGAGCTGGGGTCGTAAAACGCGTTCAACTCCTCCTCACCCCGGGGACTGAAGCGTGAGCGGGCAACGAGAACGCGCTCGAGGGGATTCGGGCGACCCAGCTGCGCGCAATACTCCAGCGCGAACTGCAGGTAGAAGTAACACATGGTCTGCTCGAATCCGGGGTCGCTCCTCTGAAAGTTGAACTCGTGGCTGTTGCTCGAGACACGGTCGGTGCCGTCGCCAGTGATGGCGTCGACCAGCGCCCCGCGTAGAAGGCCCGCGCCATCGAGGCCGGTCAGATCGACGTCGACGAGCGCCGCATCGAGCACGCCGCTGGTTCGGTCAAAGTCATCGCGGAGGTCGATGTTGCCAGTGGTCGCAACTGGATTCGGGTTAAAGATCTTCCCTCGACCCGTGACCGTCTTCAGCACATCGTGGGACTCGATGACGACTCCGCTGTGAGCGTCGACGTGGCTCTGATAGCTTCCGAACGGCACCTCGGTGGACACGGGAACAACCCACGCGAGCGTCGCCGAGGGCTCGTCTGAAACCACATAAAGGCTGGGCTCCAGGCTCGCAACGCCCTCCTCGACGTCGAAGTCGAGCTCTGCAGAGGCGCGGGCCTCATCCGCGGTGACAGTGGGAATGGGGCTCACGTAAGCGGGCAAGCCAGGTAGCGCTTGTGCGGAGATGTAGGTGGCCCGGCCACGAGAATCCAGAAGCACGATGGCTCCGCCGCCCAGGACAGGTACGCCTCTCGAGGCTTGCTCGAATCGCACAACCGTGCCCCCGGCAGCGCTGCGCATGTCGACCTTCGCGAGCGCGCGAACCCAACCACGGGGCGCCAACTCGGCCTCGTGACGTTCCAGCGCCCGGCGGGCGGCCTCTTCCGGCGCGCAGCCGGGCTCGGGTGGATCCTCGATCAGGATCGACTTCAGCGAGCGAGTCCGGGACTTCGAGGGGGCCAGCGTGGCCGCGAGACTGGGCGCCGGAGCCGCAGGTGCCGTCGTCACGGAGGGCGGAGTAGGTGGGGTCGGGACACCCGGGAAGAGCGCGGAGTCCTTTGAAGCCTTCGTGGCGATCGTTCTGTCGTCCAGAACTATCCCCCTCCGCCTCCTCTCAAGCCCCAGAAGAACGACAAAAACCGCCACAAGGAACAGGGTCACGATGCCGATTCGAGTTCTGAAATTCAGCACAACGATTTCTCCTCTAGCAGCCAGGTGCTCCGCTCAAAGACCAGTGAGGCCAGCACGATAAGTCAGGAATCTGGGTTGAAAGCCAAGCCAGGCACGCGTTGAGCGGTTGTCGCATCGCTTGCCCATACCAGGAAGCCCGGAAGGCAAATCCGGCGGAGCAAGCCCCGCCTGCTCGGCGGCGAAGCGGTAAAAGTCGCCGCGTCGGACGGGGTGACCGTCAACTCCGAGGTAAATTGTACCGGGTGCTCCCCTGTCCAGCACCAGAGCACAAAGGTCCGCCGCATCCTCTACCCGGATCCAATTCATCCAGGCCTCCCGGCTCCCCTGAAGGATCCTGCCCCGCATCTCGGGCCGACGGAGCCACTCGACGGGCGATCGACCCGGCCCATAGAGCCCACCGAGACGCAGAACCGAAGCTCCCAGCGACAGCAGCTCATCTTCCGCGGTCCGAATCGTCAAGTATCGGCCCTCGCTGGGCTTGGCGGGGCTCTCCTCCGTCACCCAGGAGCCGTCGTCCTGCTGGTAGACGCCGGTCGTCGACACCAGCACGAAGCGCTTGGCGCCGGCCTCGAATGCCTTGCGGGCGCACCTCACGGGACCCGAATGGAAGACTGCCTCCACGCTTCCGCCTCGACCTGGAGCAGTGGCGCAAAGGACAACTTCGTAACCTCTTCGCCACACTGCGCTCTCTTCCAAGTTCTCAAAGTTCTCAAAGTTCAGCAATGCCGGCTCGAAGCCGAACGACTCCAGCTCCGCAGTTCGATCCGGGCGCGTGGTCGTGGCGACCACGGAAACACCCCGGGAGCTGAGAATCCTTCCCACGCGGACGCCGAGATAGCCGCAACCGAGACTAAGCGCTCCTGACTTGGATTCCTGTTTCATGCACCTTCTCGCGGTATTGTACGAGCATGCAGCTTCCATTTCTCTGGCTCGAAGCGAGTCAAATCGACTTTTCCGACGAAGTCTTTCGCGTGCGTTGGCGCCATCCAAGCTCGCTGCGCCTGTCGATTGAGCGCTCCGGCATTCGCAGTCCGATCGTCGTTGAGCCCCTGGGCGCCAACCCTTGCAAGCGATTTCGCCTGGTTGCCGGCTGGGGACGGTGGCTCGCAAGGCCAGCCGGAGCACTACTGCCTTGTTTCGTGCTCCCCTCTGGGGCCTCACGTGAAGCGGCCTGGGATGTGGTCTTGCTGGACAACGACCGCTGGAACGTACTCGAGATTGCGCGCGTCCTCGATCGCCTCGGCCGAATTGCCGGTATCGACCCGGAGCAGATTGTGCGAGAGAAGCTGCCGCTTCTCGGAGTCCATGCCTCGAGCGATCTATACCGTCGACACCTCAGGCTCCTCGAGCTCGGCATGGAAGCGCAGCGTTTCGTCGAGGAGGAGGAGTTGCCACTCCGCAGGGCCGCGACGCTCTTCAAGCTGCCCCCGGACGCGATCGAGGTCTTCCTGCAACTTGCGAAAGAACTTGGCCTCACTTTCAACGAGGTCTCGGAGTCCATCGAGCTCATCGAGGAGACGGCAAGTCGAGACCGTGTTGCTCCCTCCACCGTGATCCAGGAGGCTCGTGCCCGGGGCCCCTCGAAGGAGGCTTTTCTCAAGGAGCTGCGCTCGCGCAGGTATCCGGAACTTTCCCGACATCGCGACCGCCTCGTCTCGATCGAGAAAGAACTTCACTTCACGTCGCCCGCGAGAATTGAATGGGACGCTCGGCTCGAGCGCCCCGGCATTCGCCTCATCGCCGATCTCGCGGACACCGAGGCGCTGGCAGCCTTCGAGCGCGACCTCACCACCAACCGCACTACACTCAAGAAACTGCTGTGATGAAGACAGCCTCACAAGGGGCCCGCAAGAGCATCCTCGGGTGCGACGCGCTTACCTTGGCAGTGGCGCGCCAAAGCATTTTTCGATCGTCTCCTGTGCTTGCGGCGAGCGCAACCAGGCAATGAAATCCTCCACCGCCGGCTTCCCGGGCCGCCAGAGCAAGTAGAGCGGACGCAAGAGAGGGTACCTCCTGTTGTCCGGCAAGGCTGCCTGGCCACCCACGCGAACGACCCGGACCACACCGCCCGAGCAAAGGAAGCTATAGCTCACAACTCCTATGCCACCCGGCTGAGACTCCACCATCTCCGTTAACCGCGAATCGGGCCGGACGACCTCACAGCCCACATAGGCCTCTTCACCGAGAGCCAGTGTCTGGAAGACGCGCCGGGTCGCCGACTCCGGTGCCATGATGAAGGGACGCACGAGCTCGTCGGCTCCTCCAAGCTCTTTCCAGCTCTTCACTTTCCCCGTGTAGATCGCCTTCAGCTGCGCGAGGCTCAGCTGGGTGAGGGGATTTGTCGCGTTGACCACAACCAGGAGAGCATCGGTGCCGATGAGCTCGGCGCGGATGCCTTCATCGAGGGTCTCCTCGCTGGGTTCGCACGCCATTCCAGCGAGATCAGCGTGACCTTCCTGCATTATACGTTCGCCTCCCAGGCTCTCGGGAACCGTGTCGAGAAGAAGCTTGGCCTTGCCGTAGATGGGCTCCGCCAACTGCAAGAAGTTTGCGACTGTTGAGGATCCGACATAGAGAAGCTGTGGACGCTCATCAGGGGATTTTTTCACGGTAGCGCCAGAATTTTGAGCGGTCGCTGCAGGGCCGGACAGAGCGTTGCATCCGGACAGGAACTGCAAGCACACCACGCTGGAGACAAAAGCTCTGAACATGTAACACCTCCATTCTTCTTGAGTGCAACTGGCATGCCGCTTCCATTCGGCCCCGACCTTGCGTAGCCTTCCAGTGCATGTACCGATTTGCGAAGATCTTCCTCCTGCTGGCGTGCCTGACAACCGTCGGGACCATGGGTTATCACCACATTGAGGGTTGGAACTTCCTCGACTCGCTGTACATGAGCGTTATCACGCTTACCACTGTTGGCTACGGCGAGGTAAACCGCTTGAGCCCTAACGGTAGAGTTTTCACCATGGCTTTTCTTGCGCTTGGGCTCGGAACGTTTCTGTACGGACTCACAGAGCTTGGGGACGCCATGGTCCACGCAAGTCTCGGTGACTGGTTTGGGAGGCGAAGAATGGACACCATGGTCAAACAAATCAAGGGTCATTACATCATTTGTGGATTTGGACGACTGGGGCGACGCCTTTGCGAGGAGCTGGCGGGGCGAAATCTTCCCTTCGTTGTGATCGAGAAAAATGTCGACACCCTCGAAGCTTGCCGTCAAGCAGGTTGGCCGTGCATTCACGCCGACGCCACCGAGGATCGCGCACTCTTCGAGGCCGGGATCGAGCGGGCCCGAGGCCTGACCACGGTGCTCTCGAGCGACGCGGAAAACCTCTATGTTGTCCTTTCAGCAAGAATCCTCTTCAAGAATCTGCTAATTCTATCTCGTGCCTCCACGGAGAAGGACATGGAGAAGCTGAAACGAGCAGGTGCTAACCGCGTGATCAGCCTTTACGCTACTGGGGCGACGAAAATGGCGCAGCTTCTCTCAAATCCAAGGGTCGAGGACTTCTTTGAAATCGTCTCGTCGAAAGGCAAGCAGCTCGACCTTACCGAAATCACCGTTGCCTCCGACGCAGAGTACGCCGGGAAGAAGCTCTCCGAGACGACCTTTCGTGAAAAGGGGATCGTCGGCGTTCGAAGTCCGAATGGTGAACTTCGGCTTCTGCCAACGGGTGGCGACACCGTGGAGTCTGGCGATTGCCTGATCGCGCTGGGCCGGGCTGAGGCGATCAACGAACTGATCGGCCGGGCGTAAAACCGCGGGGACAGACGCCCTTCGACAAGGTAGAGTCCGTGGCGTATTCTCGAAAGGCTCCTGACTCCATGCTGGAAAAGATCCTCATTGAAGCCGATGTCGCGTCGACGCCCATCGCCGAGGCGGTGCGACGCAATGCGAAGGATATCGAGATCCTCGACGTGCCTACGGGCACAGCCGAGGAAAGCCTCCGTCGACTCGGCCTCACTGCGGGCAAGCGCGTGCTCCTCTTGAAACGCTTCCAGGGCAGGTTTTTCAAGCAGTGTCAGGGGCTCAAGAAGGAGTACAGCTGTTGTAACCTCCACACGCTCGCCGAAGCCAACGGATGCACCATGGAGTGCACGTACTGCATCTTGCAGTACTACATGACGAGTCCGCACTTGAGCGTCTTCGCGAATCTGAGCGATCTGCAGGGAGAGATCGAGCGCGTGATCCACACACAGCCGTCCCGCATTTTTCGTATTGGCACGGGCGAGCTCTCCGACAGCCTGCTGCTCGATCCGCTCACCGAATCGACCCGTCACATGGTGCCATTCTTCCGCCGGCTGCCGAACGCAGTGCTCGAGCTGAAGACAAAGACGGACAGCGTTTCGAACCTGCTCGATCTCGACCACGGCCAACGCACGGTGGTCTCGTGGTCCGTCAACCCCGCGGAGGTGGGCGCACGGGAAGAGCTCAAGACTGCGCCAATCGTGCGCAGGCTTGCCGCAGCAAGGCGTGTGGCCGGAGCGGGATACCCTGTTGGCTTCCACATCGATCCCATGATCCACCATGCGAATTGGCGTGACGGGTATGCCGAGCTGCTCGACAAACTCCTCGACGCTGTGGAACCCCGGCAAGTGGCCTGGATCAGTCTCGGCACCCTCCGCTTTCCGCCCGAGATGAAGGGGACAATGGAGGCTCGGTTTCCCCGCTCCGAGCTGCGGTATGGCGAGCTCGTCCGTGGAGACGATGGCAAGATGCACTATCTGCGGCCAATGCGGATCGAGATGTACCGGCACGTCGTCGATGGCCTGCTTCGAAGGCTTGAGCACGAGAGCTCGAAGCCGGTGATCTATCTGTGCATGGAACCTCCCGACGTCTGGAAGCGTGTCTTCGACCTGCCGGCACCAAGCAACGCAGCGCTCGAGCATCACTTCGCTGAGAACTACTGGCGCAGGTTCGGCGGTGGCTCCTTGCCCGAACCCAAGCTCTCCGACTACGAAGGGTTCGGGGGATGCGCCACGGAACGGGAGCCAGCTCAGCCATCCTTCGTGCCGATTTCGGCGGTCAGCGAGGCACGCTTTGCCGCTGGTGCAAGTCCCGGGGTATCCACGTAACAGCCCGTTGAACAAGTCCCCGCGACTTGAGTCCGGCACGCGCCGCTACGGACAGCCCGCCTGGGTCTGGCACTCGAGACCGGCCGCTCAAATAGGCTCGCGGAGCGGCAGCCACGCAGCACGTACCCGGTCCGGTGCCGACGCGGGCGTTGACCGGAGCGGGGTCGGTCCACGAGAATCCCGGCCAGCATGAAGCTCGAGGAGTGCCACCAAAGGGTGCAGGAGCGGAGTCGGCTCCGTTGCCCAGCGACACTGCGTTCGCAGCTGTGCGAGCAATGGGAGTGGCCGTGGGGCTGCTCCTGCTCGCCGCGTCGTTCGCACACGGCAGCGTCCCGATGCTGCGGCCCATCAAGAGTCGGCCTCTGACCACGCTCGTGTGCCTTCTCGTTGCCATCGCCATCGTGCGCCTCAGGGCCTGCGCCTTGCCTCGCCGTTTCGTCACACGCCTCATCCTCGAGTCGAGATCGCCGCTCTTCCATCTGGCGCTGTTCGCCCTGGGCACCGCTTCATGCTCCGCGGTGAGCTGGCTCTTCCTGGGCGGCCTCCCACGCATCGACGACGAGGTCGCTGCCGTCTTCCAGGCAAGAATCTTTTCGCAGGGAGCGTTCGTCCTGCCGTTGCCCGCGGCACCAGAGTTCTTCGAGCTCTTCGGCGTGCTCGGCGGCCGGGCCGGGCTGGGCCACTGGTGCGGCATGTATCCGCCGGGTTGTCCCTGCTGCTCGCGCCGGGCGTCGCCTGCGGGGTGCCCTGGCTTGTCAACCCCGTCCTCGGCGGCTTGTTGCTGGTCGCCACCTCCCTCCTGGGAGACGAGCTCTTCGGCCCCAGGATCGGGCGCCTCGCGGGCCTCCTCGGCCTCTTCGAGCTGATTCCCGCCGCCAGTGGCGGCAGGCTCCGCCGCCTGGTCCACGCGCCGCCGGAGCGAGCAGGTCAGGGCGCGGGTGCGGACGGATAGGAGATCCAGGGGGACGGTGGCACTTGGCTCGACTTTCGCGTTTTTCCGGCGGCCCGGCCGGCCCTTTCCTTACAGGCGAGCGCAGGCTTCATCTTTTTCTGCACACCCCTGGCCTGGTAGCACCCTCGTCAAAAAGGGCCAGGCCCTGCGGGCGAGCGTGCGGATCGTCGATCTCTGCGTCGGCCCTCTGGGCCCCTCAACGCTCCATCCTTGGTCGCGTCTCGGCCCCGGCGTACGCTCCGCGGTACGCGATCGTCGGCTCGCCTTGATCCCTCCGAAGCGGACGCTGACGCCGTCGGTACAATACGCGAATGCAGGAGCCGGAGGAGATCGTTGTATTCTCACTGGGCCTAACCCCGACCGGCCACGTCGCGGTGGTCCTCGACGATGCGCCGTCGGCCGATCTTCCACCACGCGCCGCTTCCCGCATCCGAGCCGCCTTCGAGCGCGGACGCGGCCACGGCCTCTTCCACCTCGGAGCCGTCGAGACGCAGGGTGAGCTCGGGCCAGCAATTTCCTTCTGGCGCGACCTCGCAAAGCTCTACCTGACCAAGCTGTGTGCTCACGTCGACATCGATCAGGCCGTCAAGGAAGGTCTCCCTGTGAACTTCCCCGATGACGAAGCCTCCGCGATGCTCGCCTCCGCGCCGCCCTTCCGGGGCGCAGAATATCTCTCCCGCGAGGCGCTCGACGGGGCCTGGAGGGAGATCGGGCAGGCGTTTCTCGACGAGGTGAAGGCCTCCGGCCTCGGCGCGCAGGAGATGCTCAAGCAGAGGAACGAGCTCTGGAACATGGTGGGGCGCGTTTTCTTCCATCTCGCCGAAAACAAGGCGCGCCCCGATGTGCCCTTTGCGTTTCTCGCGACGTACACGACTCGAATTTCGAGCCAGGGCAAGCTCCAGCACGTGCCTCTGGGTCGGGCGGTGCAGGAGCAGGCGATCGGGGGAGACAGGAAGCTCCTTCTCTCTCTCCTCCTCCCCGTGCAGAGGGCAGCTTCGCAGAGCACGTTGCTTCGGGAGCTCGTCGACTCCGGAAAGATTTTTCAGACCCAGGCGTGGAAGCCTTCGGAGGCGTACCGGTTTCTCAAGGAGGTTCCGCTTCTCGAAGACAAGGGGGTGCACGTGCGGCTGCCGGACTGGTGGAAGCGCGGGCAGCCACCTCGTCTGCAGCTGAGTGTGACGATGGGGAGCGAAAGTGCCGTGGGGGTCGGCGTGGAGGCCATGCTCGACTTCTCCGTCGGCCTCGCCATGGACGGCGAGCCGGTCTCGAAAGCTGAATGGAAGGAGATCCTGGCCCAGAACGACGGGCTTGCGCTCGTCAAGGGGCGCTGGGTCGAGGTCGACCGCAAGAAACTCGAGGGGCTCCTCGAGCACTGGAAGCAGGTCGAGCAGGCGGCGCGCGAGGACGGCGTGACCTTCTTGAAGGCCGTGCGGCTCCTTGCGGGGGCACCCGGCTCGAGTTCGACCTTCGACCCAACCGGTGCCGAGCCCGCGTCCCGGGACGAGTGGCTCTCCGTGAACGCAGGGCCCTGGCTGCGGGAGGCGCTCGAAAGCCTCCGCAAGCCCGAGGCAGCGCTCGAGCTTGCCCCGGGGGCTGAGCTCACCGCCGACCTACGCCCGTATCAGCGCGACGGCGTCAAGTGGCTCTGGCTGCTCCGAAAGCTGGGGCTCGGCGGCTGTCTCGCCGATGACATGGGCCTCGGGAAGACGGTGCAGGTCATCGCGATTCTTGTTCTCTTGCGGCGCGAGCGCGCAAGAGCGAGCGCTTCGCGGCCTAGCATCCTCGTCCTGCCGGCTTCACTCATCGGAAACTGGAAGAGCGAGCTCGAAAAGTTTGCGCCGGCCGTCAAGTTCTTCGTCGCTCATCCTTCAGAGGTACCGACAGGGGAGATCCCTACGGCGATCGAGGAGCGATTTCATGACTTCGACGTCGTCCTGACCACCTATGGATTCATCCATCGCCAGGCGTGGGCTCGAGAGAAACAGTGGGACCTCGTCGTCCTCGATGAAGCGCAGGCGATCAAAAACCCAGGCACCAACCAGGCAAAGGCTGTCAAGGAACTCCGCTGCCGACAGCGCGTCGTGCTCACGGGAACTCCGATCGAGAACCGTGTCGGCGACCTCTGGTCCCTCTTCGACTTCTTGAACCCGGGCCTCCTCGGGAGCGCGAAGGAGTTTTCGCGATTCGCGGGTACGGCGGGAAAGGGCGGCCGCGACGTCTTCGGGACGATCCGAAGCCTTGTGCGGCCCTACATCCTGCGTCGCTTGAAGACGGACAGGCGGATCATTCGTGACTTGCCCGACAAGACCGAAGTGAAGGTTCACTGCGGTCTCGAGAAGACGCAGGCGGTGCTCTATCAGAAGACCGTGGACGATCTCGCGAAATCGCTCGGGGGGCTCGATCGGAAGGACGGGATCCGCCGGCGCGGCATCGTGCTCTCGTTCCTTCTTCGTCTGAAGCAGATCTGCAACCACCCTTCGCAGTGGACGGGCGACGGCGTCTATGCGCCCGAGCACAGCGGGAAAATGCTCCGGTTGCGCGAGATTTCGGACGAGATCTCCTCTCGGCAGGAGAAAGTCCTCGTCTTCACGCAGTTCCAGGAGATCACACGCCCGCTCGAGGAGTTTCTGAGAGGTGTTTTCCGCCGGAGCGGGCTTGTCCTTGACGGCACGACTCCCGTCAAGGCGCGCAAGGGGCTCGTGGACGACTTCCAGGCCGAGCAGGGGCCACCGTTTTTCGTCCTCTCGGTCAAGGCTGGCGGGACCGGGCTCAACTTGACGGCGGCGTCGCACGTCGTTCACTTCGACCGCTGGTGGAATCCCGCCGTCGAGAACCAGGCGACGGATCGGGCTTTTCGCATTGGGCAAAAGCGAAACGTGCTCGTGCACAAATTCGTCTGCCGGGGCACCGTGGAGGAAAAAATCGATGAGATGCTCACGGCCAAACAAGGATTGTCGGATGAGATCCTGAAGGGGGGAGCCGAATCGTCGCTAACAGAAATGGGCGATGAGGAGTTGATTCAATTCGTATCGCTCGATTTCAATAGAGCGACGGTGGAGAGTTGAACCGAAAAACGCCGAAAGGTGGATTCATGGCGTACTGGAGTAGGTCATCAAGAGGCGGCGGCTGGGGCGGAGGATCCGGCATGTGGGCGCCTTACGTGCCTGTCGCCAAGCGAAGAGCGAATGCCGCGAAGCATGCGGCCAAATTGATGAAGAAGGGCGAAAAGGTCGAGCCGGTCGTCATCGACGGGCGCAAGATCACGAAAACCTTCTGGGGCACAGCCTGGTGCGAAAACCTCGAAGCCTACAGCGACTTCTCGAATCGACTCCCTCGAGGCCGGACGTACGTCCGAAACGGTTCGGTGATCCACCTCAAGATTTCGGGCGGCAAGCTCGATGCCCTCGTGAGCGGATCGTCGATCTACACGATTCAGATCACGATCTCACCGCTCCAGAAGAAGCGGTGGACTGACGTCAAGTCGTCCTGTGGCGGCAAGATCGATTCCCTGGTCGAGCTTCTCCAGGGCAAGTTTTCCCGGGGGGTCATGGAGGTGATGACGAGCCAGACAACGGGGCTCTTTCCGGCGCCGAGCGAAATCAAGATGGCGTGCTCCTGCCCGGACGGAGCCTACATGTGCAAACACCTGGCCGCGGTGCTCTACGGTGTTGGCGCCCGCCTCGACACGCAGCCGGAGCTGCTTTTCCTGCTCAGGGAAGTGGACCACTTCGAGCTTGTGAGCGAAATCGCGAAGACGCCGCTTCTGGGCAGCAGCGCAGACAGCGCGAACGCGCCAACCGCCGATGCAGACGAGCTCTCGAAGGTTTTTGGGATCGAGATCGACGCGAGCGCGTCACCTCCACCTGTTTCTTCGCGCCGGTCGAAGGCGCGGGTAGCTCCGTCCACCTCCCGCAAGACGAAAAAGACGGCCTCCAAGCCGAAAAAGAAGCATCGCAAGCCGGCGAAAGCTCGTGTCCGGTAGCCGCAAGCCAGATTTATTTTGCTGTCGTTTGGAAGTCGCGCGACGGCGCGAAGTGGGTGTCGGTAACCCCGCGTGGTCAAGCTACTGGGTGTGGATGCCTGGGAACACATGTTCTACCGGCGACGGATCCGCCGCCCGGACGGGCTGATCCAGGACCCGTTCGGGCAGAGGAACGACCGTGAGGATGGTGAGGCGCTTGTTGATCCGTTTGTCGGGCAGCTCTGCCAAGCCGAACTCACCTTGAGCCCAGTCGTCTTCAATTTTTGGCGCTCTTGACTGCCCAGGCACAAAGTTTCTCGCGCGATTACGGATTGCGAATCCCGGGGAAGGACGAAGACTTCCTTGATTCCTTGCGTGGCTTTGCACCCGCGGTCCTCCTTCCCGCGTCCGCTGCTGCCATGCTGGCAACTGGCAGCACGACAACAGGAGACGTGGGCACTTTCAAATCGGCTCGGATGAATGCACGACTCGAGTACTGTGGGCTACGAATTGCAGCTCGCGTAACTCTCGCAGCCCAAGTCACCCGCCGAGCCAGGGGCGTCGGGATCGGTGCCGCAGGCATCGGTGGTGGGACCGGGGGAGACCGGCGGAGCTGTACCCAGGAACAGGAAGCCGAGGATGTGGCTCCCGTCCGAAATGTCCACGCGGCCATCGTTGTTGGAGTCCGCAGCCTCCAGGCAGCCGGGCTTGGCCCCGCCCAGGAAGAGATAGCCGAAGGTGGATACGGCATCCGAAAGATCGAGCCTGCCACTGTCGTTGACATCGCCGCGGTGGAATCGCTTCCGCTGCGTACCAGCAAAGTAGTTCTGGGCCAGGGCAAAGGAGCCTTCACCGGCCTTCTTGCCAATGAATCGACCCGGGATGTCGTCCCACGGCGGGTGAAATCCCGTCCAGATTCGAGACAAGCTACACTGATCTGCGGCATCAAAATACTTCGCCCACTGCAGCTTGACCGTAACACTTGGCCCCTTTTCCACCCTCAGGAAGGAATCCTGAGCGCACACAAACTCGCCGAGGCCGCCCGGGAAAAACTCCGAACCAGTCAAGAGAGTCAGTGAGGTGGCGCCAGCCCGGCTAAACGTGCTGTGGCCCGAGATATAGCCGGGAAACGGCGGGGTCACGAAGGTCTTGACCTGATAGGGCCAATAGTTCTCGGCCAAGACCCAGCCGACGCCGGCTGTATTCACCTTCGGGTCGGCTACCAACAGCGGTCCCCGCCAAACCCTCACAGCGATCTTGTCATCGCTGCCCGCAAGGTGTGCGTGGCGCTGCCCTGGAGCTGTCGTCTCCGGGGTGACCAGTTCGATCAGGCCAGGGCGAAGGTTGAAGCCCTGCGGATGGTAGGACGGTAAGCCAGGATCAGATCGCTGTCCAAGCCCCGCGAGGTGCCGGATCGCTGAGATCGGCCGGATGCCGTCGTAGCGTCCCTTGATGCCCCAGGCACAGACCGCAGCATCGTGGACGGCACCTCCCAGGACGAAGTACACCTTGACGTCCCACTCCAGAGGGTCGAGCACCGGCCCTGTGCCTCCCAGACGTCTGACATGCAGCGGATGGTCCGAAACGTAGTTCGCGACGCTAAACCAGTGACCAGGAGGCGTTTCCGAGTTGGGGCCATCAGCCCAGAACTCTGAAAGTGAACGTGTGAAGTCCCCCCGGGGCACCATCTGCGACTCGTAAGGCTGACCCGTAACCGCGTTGACCGCGTAACCGGGTCCCATGTCTCCGCCATGTTCGAAATCGTAGAATGGCGGAATGTCGCTCGGATCCGGCAGAACCGCATTCCCGATCGAGGCAGGAGAGGCATCGATCATGACGCCGTCTTCTGTCGTGTGGTGGCTCGCCCAGGACAGATTCATCTCGAAACCCCAACGATAGAGGTCATCTCCAACCCCGCCCAGCGCCGGGGGTGGCCCCGGATCGTGGTAGGCCCAGTAGTCAAAGCCGCCCCGCGTGGAGCTGGTTCTATCGGCAGAGGTAAGGGCAAACCCCGGCACCTGGCCCCATTCCTGAGTGAAGGCCGCCGGGTAGCCGCCGAGGACGACATTTCCAGCCTGGTCGATGAAGAACGAAAGGGCCAGGGGCTGCCAGCGATTGGGGTCGATGATGTTGGGATTGCCCGGCAGCCCCGGAACCAGGGGTGGGTTGATCGGGGCGTAGAAGCGGTTCTTGTAGTTGTCGATCTCGTTGGAGTTGTCCGCGAGGCCAAACGCGATAATTGTGGCAGTAATTCGGTTTCCCAGCGCCGCGGGAGTGTTGCCCACAGTGGTGATCACGTTGACGTCGTATCCGAGAGTCGCCATCTTGGCGTTGAGACTGGGCAGCGTCACAGCGGCACCAGGAGAATTCTTGAACCGATGGCTGAGCAGTCGGTAGCACGCATAGCTCAAAGTCTCGGCGCGGGCGCTCGGGATGTCGGTAGCCTGTGCGTACTCGTGGTGGATAAACGTGTTGGAGGTAGAGTCGTAGGCAGCCCACGAATCCCACATGGCCAGGGAAGTATGCCAGAGGTTTCGAGCATGCACCGTTGGCCGCGCAGAGTCCTTGCGGATGGCGGCGAGGAGCTCCTCGTTCCACTGACGGGCTATCGAATGCGCTGGCGCCTCGCCGCGCAATGGGGCGCCCGGAGCCCAGAGCGCGCCAGCCACGGCGATCGCGAGGGCGCCAACATGCTGATGCAAGAGACAAGCTTTTCGAATCAAGTGCAGAGTCCTTTCCTCGATCCTCGGGTACAAGGCCGTCCGGCGGCCAAAGACTTCCCGTGGAACCATCGGATGTGTTTGACTATTGTTAGCCGTCCTTCAGACCCACGAGAAGGGCCGGGCAAGGCAATCCTCGTACTTCCGGACCAAGTGGACATTTCAAGGGACCCAGCGCTCCCGTGCAAATTTTGCGCCAAGTTCGCGACTCAAACGATCTGTCTATACTTGAAGGTTCTTGTGAGATAGTCGCCAATCCCTGCAGATTCTTGCCCGGATTGTGTGCGACTCAGTCATGGATTGTACGACCCCGAGAATCGCATCAGGGAACAATTGTTAGCTCCGCGTAGGCGAACGTAAGCGGAAAGGCGTCGCACCAGATCGAGACGAAGTTGAAATCCGCGGAGGAAATGCCGTCCGGAAGCAAGAGTTCGAGCGTTTCCTTGTCATACGGCTTGTCCCTCCGGATGTCCCCACTAACGATCACGCCCTGGTTCTCGAAGAGCTCCCTGGTCAGAAGGACTACGACCTGGGGATCGCCGAGGCCCCTCTGTGCCTATGATCGTGAGACATCCAGCCCCCCATCAATTACTGTAGAGGGCGAGGAGATGTCTTTGCATGTCGTCAAAGCGAACAGAAGGGTCGACAGCTCCTCAACCCTGCCATCAATTTGATGCCCAGGATCGAGGACATCGATCAGCCGGCCCCGGCGCAGCACCCTTGCGCACTCGTTGAGCTCGGCACTCGAGAAGGGAGGGAGTTCGCTCTGGCCGCCGAAGAGATGCGTGAGAGTGGCCACAGCGTCGGAGATATCGAGCTTCCCGTCACCGTTAGCGTCGGCGACCGGCGTGCAGGGAGGTGCCTTGCCTCCCGCGAAGAGGAAGTTGAGTATGTGGATCGGGTCGCTGATATCGATCTTTTGATCTCCGTTCGAATCGCCGCGGATCGGTGACTGGGCTGGCGCGGCAACAGCCATCAACACGACAATAGCCGGAGCGATCAGCGGCAAGAGGGCCTTGGCAGAACGGATCGAGTAGCACATGGGTTCGATCACCCTCCAGGGGGAAAGGATTGACGAGCTTGACGGTGGGGTACGGGACTCATGCAGGATCCTGGCCGGAGGCAACCTCGCACTTCAGTCCGTCTGCAGTCGGATCTGTGCCCGCGGAAGGAAACGGCGATGCGAGCGGCGGCCCATGCAAGTAAAGGGCTTGTCCAATGCGCAAGGCATCGGCGGTGTCGACTTTGCCATCGTCGTCGGAGTCGAATTGGTCGAGGCAGTCCGGCGCTGGCTGCGACTGAAACAAGAAGGCGAGAGTGATGGTCATGTCGGTGATATTCACCCGTCCATCCCCGTTGGCGTCTCCCCGTATATACCTCGCGCGCCCACACATGAGACATTCCGAATGGGCAGAGGAAGACCATCTCAAGTCTGCTGCTCGTTTCTGCTGGTGGGGGAGGCGGACCCTCCCCCACGTCGGCCGCGACACGCGGCCTCTCCCTCCTCGGCGCCGGATGGGCGCCGGGCGCCTCTGGCGCGAGCAGCCGCAACCTTTCGCAGGCTGCAAAAGGTCTCATCACTGCCCGCGTGCGGTATAAATACACCCTCGGCGGGCGAGTTCGGCGCGCCAGGAGTCGGAGTTGCGAGCGCGCGGATCGCCTTGGCCCCATCCGGAGCCCTGCCGGCGGAGCGACCTTTTTCCAAAAGCGTGGCATCGAAAAAGAAGAGATCCGATCCCTTGTTCAAAATGATCGAGAGCGATCCCGGCTGCAGAGCAAAATTGCTATGGAGACCGCCGACCCTGTTCGGGTCGCCGTCGCAATAAATTACGAGATACCCGCGGGGTGAGATCACGGATTCGGAAGACCTGGGGATGAGCCACCGATTTGCCTTGAGGAGATCGTCTGAGAGCGGGAGCCCCGAAAGGTCTATGGGCTCATCCGTCGGGTTGTAGAGCTCGATCCAGGCCCCGCCTGTGGGGTTGGTGAGAATATCTGTGTTGGAGACCATCACCTCGTTGATCCGGACCTTGAATGCCTTGACCGGAGGTGGATTGGGGTCCGTCTCCCGATCGCTGCCTGGAGGTCCGAGATCCTCATCTCTATCGAATGAACGCCCCACTGGCAGGGGTTTTCCCTGGCAAGCGCTCAGGAGGATGAGACAGAGGCAACCCAGGAGGAGTTGGATAGAGACCCTTCCCAAAAGGCGCAGAATCGTCAAGGTCAGCCATTGCAGATGGATTTTTTGCACGGGGCGTCACCAGGATCGAAATCACAGACCGGATAGGGTGCCGGGAGCTGTGAATCGCCGATGAAGAGAAAGTGGAGGAGAAATATGGCGTCGGAGATGTCCTGAGCCGTATCGTCGTTGATATCGCCCACCTCGTAACAGGAGGGTTTCGCCCCGCCGTTGAACAGAAAGCTGAGCAGATAGGCTGCGTCGGAAATGTCGACCTTGCCGTCGTTGTTGGTGTCGCCGCGGATAAATCTCGATGGAATCGCCTCTTCGTCGGGATTGGCGAATAGGCAGCTAACTGCAAAGACGCTTGCAAGGGACAAAGCTGCCGAGAGTGCGAGGGTAAATTGGCGCATAAAACCTCCTCCTGGTATCTGGCGAACTTTCAAAGCAAATGCAAGGCCTCGATCAATGCCCGGGTGCAAGGCCAAGATTCCAGGGACCCCAATACAATTCCTGCAGATGCGCGACTCCGGCGAACGTATCGAAACCGGCTCTCGACGTAGAAATCACGGATGCCGCCATCACGGTTGGACTAGCGCGGCGCGGTCTACGTGTGTACGCTCCGGGAGTCGTACAGGCCGTGGCAAAGTGAAGAGCCACTCGAGCAGCCTGCCCAGGAGCGCGTGCTTTCTGACCACTATCCTATCCAGGCGATTGCGGCCGCCAGCGAAAGGATCAGCCGCTACGATGACGACATTGCGAAGCTGGTTCAGGGCTGGAGACTCTGGCCACTTGTAACCGCTCCAGAGGCTCTGCGCGGAGTAGGTCTTGTCGAAGCGGCGTTCAACAACGATGCGCTCGGTGACCTGAAGAGGTTCGCGACTCCAAGTGAGCTGCTGTCCTAAGTCGGGGCGGGGCCCTCGGAGCACACGGGCGGCAAGAGGGAGCGCGAGGTGGGCGTCTGTCAAGAATACCCAACCGCGCCCAGGCGAGTATACATATCCCGCCAAGAGACGCGACGCCTCTCAGCAACCCGGCCCCATTCCGCTATTTCTCGGATCCTCACGTTGGGCAGGAGTGATGTGCGCCGGCGCTACCCCCCGTGCACCTCCCTCGCGGGAATGCTCCTCACATTTTCGAACCGCCCTCTCATGCCTGCTATCGAGGCTACAGGGAGCTGGACTTTCCCAGGTGGCTTTGATTCCCACTGGGCATACCCGGGTTTGCTGGACTCAAAGGTCTTTTCGGACCAGACCGGTATCAGGGAACCGCCTCGAGGCGCACGGCGTCGGCACAGGTGCTGCTCGTTCCCTCTGCGCTGCAGAGGCCCGGGAGACAAACCCTCCGGAAGGGCAACGGCTCTGCCCTTCGCGAACTAATCCCCGGCTTGCGCCAAAATCACGCCAAGAGACGGAGCGGAGCCAGCGCGCGGCGAGCCGGGAGCCGCCTCGGAGACGTTGCGGGTCAAAGGCTCCTCGGCTGCTTCGAAGATCACGGGGGAACGTGGTCGTGGTTTTTTCTCAAGAGTGAGGAAAACCTCGCCTGGACAGGCTGTTGAGGACTGCTGTCGATGGGATCAAGCCTGCGGCCGGTCCTCCCCACTGGCGTCCACAAAATCCCCGGTTCGGGCTCCTGACTCTGCCGTGGCATGGGTTGTGCGGCAGGCGTCTTACCGAAAGGTGAATGCACAATGAGCCACAAGAAGATGCTTTTTCGCTCCGAGGCCCGCGAGAAGATCCTGCGAGGAGCCTCGGCGCTCGCTGACGCGGTGCGGGTGACCCTTGGTCCACGGTCGAAGTGTGTCCTGATCCAGAGGAAGTGGGGAATCCCCCTCGTCTGCAACG
>SXGS01625561.1_pt1 | contig 19411 bp, 18 predicted proteins | sample 3174681 | NCBI WGS metagenome assembly SXGS01 (sample SAMN11356861, study PRJNA531348) | freshwater metagenome | isolation source: freshwater sample F1-80 | place: China: Fuxian Lake, Yuxi | collected 2017-12-25 | reverse complement strand
ATTCGGGCTCGGCGTACTCCTTGCCCTGGCTGATGCCCAGCACGTAGCCGCTCGCCGCCAGCACGATGAAGGCCTGGTAGCCCCAGAAGACGAACCAGGCGAGAGCATCGCCGCCCCACAGGCGTGCACGGCAGGTGCGCTGGACCACGTGGAACGAGGTGCCGAGCAGTGCATTGCCGCCGAAGGCGAAAATCGCGGCCGAGGTGTGGACCGGGCGCAGCCGGCCGAATGTCGTCCACTCGAGGCCGAGGTTGAGAACCGGAAAGGCGAGCTGCAGGGCGATATAGACACCGGCGGCGAACGCGACGACGCCCCAGAAGATCGTGGCGATCACGAACGCGCGTATCACGTCATCGGCATAGATCGGTCCCCGGCGAAGGCCGGCGACGGTCGTGGTGCTGTCGAGTGCGCTCATGACTACCCCAATGAAAGACACGCACCACAGGGTGCGCGTGGCGAATAGTCGAGGATCGGCGCGGCCCTCGCCTTGATCCAGGTCAAGGCTGATTACCGAGATTTTTGCGACCGTTAAGGGACTCCTAATGCCGTGAGGGCGACGATGTCTGATCTGGTTGCTGTTTTCCCCACTCCCGGGCCGCGGGTGCGTCGGGTGCCGGTGGATCGCCCCTGGCTTTGGCTGGCGCGCGGTTGGGCGGATATGCTCCGTGCCCCCCTGCTGAGCCTGGGCGTTGGCGCTGCCGTCGCGGCGATCGGCATTGTGCTCAATGTGGCCACCGTGGTGAGCGGGGCGATCTACCTGACCCTGCCGCTGACGGCCGGCTTTTTCTTCGTGGCGCCTCTGATCGCCGTCGGCCTCTACGAGATCAGCCGGCGTCTCGCCCTAGGAGAGGCAGTGAGCGGCTGGGATGTGCTGCTGGCGTGGCGACGCAATACAAGTCAGATCGCGCTTCTCGGGCTGGTTCTGATGCTCGCCCACCTGGTCTGGGTCAGGATCGCGACCCTGCTCTTCGCGCTGTTTTTCGCCGGCGCCAACCCGACCCTGGAGCGCCTGGTTGATGCCCTGATCTTCTCTCCGGTGAGCATTTCATTCCTTCTGGCCGGAACGATCGTCGGCCTGATTCTCGGAGCCATTGTCTTTTCAATCAGCGTGAGCTCGATCCCGATGCTGGTCGACCGGGACGTCGGTGTGATCACGGCGATCGTGACCAGCGTGACGGCTGTCCGGGTCAATCTGCCGGCCATGGCGCTGTGGGCAGCGTTGATCGTGGGCTTTACCGCGATCGGCCTGGTGACGTTCTATCTCGGCCTGATCGTCGTTCTGCCGCTGCTGGGCCATGCCTCGTGGCATGCCTACAAGGACCTGGTGGAAACGGGCTCAGCCCGCGATGCCCAGGGCTAGAACCGCCAGCACGACGGCGTTGGCGGCCAGCATAGGGCGCGTCAGGCGCTGCAGCGCCCGGCGACGCCGCAGACCGAGAAGCATGCCGCCCCAGCCGACCATGATCAGGGCGGGCACCGTTCCCAGGCCGAAGGCGGCCATGGCGAGGGCCCCCGAAGCCGCGCTGCCGCCCGCGGCAGCGGCCGTCAGGGCGCCGTAAAGCAGGCCACAAGGCAGGAAGCCCAGGGCCAGGCCCATGACGTAGTGCCTCCAGCCTGAAGCCCGAAGCGCCAGCTGTCCGACCAGTCTTCCGAGGAAGGGGGGAGGGTTGAGGTTGCGCAGGAGCGGCAGGCCGCCGGCCTGCGCGGCAAACAGCGCTGCGGCCAGCAGCAGAAATCCCGCCGCCATCCAGCGCAAGCCGGTCACCTCGACCAGCAGACCGCCCAGGCTGCCCAGGACGGCGCCCAGCGCGGCATAGGTCGTGATGCGGCCCAGATGGTAGGGAAACAGGGCTGCGCCCTGCAGCCGACCCCAACGGCCGGAGGCGGACTGTCCGAGCACCTGATCGACCTGTGTCAGGACAAACGGTCCGCACATGCCGGCGCAATGGGTAAAGCCGCCCCAGACGCCGGTGGCGAAGAGCAGAAGAAAAAGCGGAAGGGTCTCGAGGGACAGCCCCGAGGGGGCCGCAGCGTGCAGGCCATGGTCGTGCATGGCGCATTTAAGGGTGCGGCCGCCCGGTGAACATTGATTCAGGTCAATGTGGGGAAACGCCCCGGGTGCCATCCTGTTGGCACAATTTCAGTGACGGAGACGTGACGTGACCCTGCATACCATCCGGTTGGAGCTTGCCCGCTGCCGCGAATTTCCCGAAGGCAACCCGCGGCACGGCTACGAGTTCGTGGCGCCGCTCGACGGCCAGGGTCAGTTCGATGCGGCCGAGTGGAAGGCCAGCCGGAAGAAATGCGTGGTGCGGCGCTTCTGGACCGGCCCGGATGAGACCGGTGTTCTGGTTCACACGCAGGGAAACCGCTGGTCGTTTTCCTATGTGCCGGACGAAACCGAGGACGACGAGTCTCTCTTCCGCTTCGAGCACCACGTCTTCAAGCCGGGTGAGTACATCTCGATCCGGGAGCACGATGGCGAGCTGCGGACCTTCCGCGTCGCCAGCGTCCGGTAGCCTCAGAAGCCGGCGATCTCGCGCAGGGCTTCCGGCCTCAGCAGCCGGACCTGCTTCTCGTCGATCAGCTCGATCAGCTTCTGCGTGCGCAACTGGGTGAATGTCCGGCTGACGGTTTCGATGTTCAGGCCGAGGTAGTCTGCGATTTCGCTCCGGTTCATCGGCAGCACGACGGGATCGGCTGGCTTGCCGCGACGGACAGCCGCCGCCGACATCATCAGCAGGAAGGAAATCACCCGCTCCCTGGCCGACTTGCGGCCGAGCAGCATCATCTGGCCCTGGGCGGCGGCCAGCTCGTGCGAGGCCATGCCCAGGAGGCGCTGCTCCAGTCTCGGCATCTCGTCCAGAAGCCCTTCGAGCTTCCGGCGGGGGAAGCGGCACAGTTTCGTCGCGGCGAGGGCCTCGGCGCTGTAGGCGTAGGCGTCCTTGTGGGTGAGCCCCAGGAAATCACCGGGCATAAGGAAACCGGTGATCTGACGCCGTCCGTCCGGCAGAAGCTTGTAGATCTTCACAGCCCCCGCCGTGACGTTGAAGACATTGTCGGCGGCGTCGGCCTCGTCGAAGATCGCCTCATGCGGCGCGACCTCGATCGTGGTCATGATGGAAGTCAGCCGCTTCTGCTCATCGGGAGTCAGGGGGGCGCAGGCGGCGAAATCCCGGACCTCGCAGGTGTTGCACGGGCTGATCAGCTGACTGGCGCAGCGAGGGGGCGGCGCCACGACGCTGAAACGGGAGCGCTTAGTGAGCGTTGGCTGCATCGCTCACCTCGATACGCTTGCAGGCGCGGACTCCCTCGAGCGAATATCCGGCCGCCTCGAAGGAGTTCGTCAGCCAGGCCCGGTCGCTGTCGGAAGGGTCGAGTTCGTCGCTCAATCCCGCACGAATGGCACGGCAGCCATGCATCCGCGCAAGATTTTCGGCCGTGCTGACGATCGCCCCCCAGATCGTATCCCGGCCGGGGATATTGGCGATCACGATGTTTTCAATGGCGAGCGTACGCCCATCCTGCAGATCATCCCGAACCTCGAAACCGAAGAGGCCGAGAATGTAGCCGGGGGCGTTCTGGATGGTCATCAGGCCGTGAGGCCGGCTTGTCGAGCGCGAGGTCACCAGGGGGCGGGCAAACCGGGCCCAGCGGTCGAGCGTGATACCCGCGGCGATGCTGCGCACCAGCGGATAGGCGCGATCGATCATCTCGCGATCGAGGAGGCGTGGTGCCAAGGGTTCAGGCGGAAGATGGTTCTGGAGCATGGCAGGCATTCTGAACCGGTTTTCCGCCGCGCGTCTTGATCCAGATCAACCCCTCAGGGTTTGCGGGTGGCGCGGAAAATACCGGTCGTTTCAACGAGTTGTGTTATTTCAAAGCCAAGCTGGCGGCACAGCGCGAGCATCAGGGTGTTCTCGGCGAGAATGTCTCCGAAAACCTCGCCGGTGCCGCGATCCCGCGCGTAGTCCAGCATCCGGCCCAGGAGGAGCGTGCCGAGCCCCCGGCCCTTGAGGTCGCTTCGCACCGTCAGCGCGAACTCGGCCCTCTGATTGTCGGGGTCCGCCGCGATCCTCACGACGCCGAGAATGTCGCTCGTTGCGGTGCCGGATCGGGTCTCCAGCACGAAGGCCATCTCGCGGTCGTAATCGATCTGCGTCAGGCGGACGAGCTGGGTACGCGGCAGCTCGCGCAGCGGCGCGAAGAACCGCAGCCGGACATCCTCGGGACTGAGGCTTTCAAAGAAGCGGACGAACGCATTCTCATCCTCGGGCCGGACCGGCCGCAGCAGCGCCGGACCGATCGACGGGATGGTCTCTTCCCGTTCCAGCATTTTTGGATAGGGACGAATCGCCAGCCGCTGTCCACGAGAAGCGGTCTCGGGCAGCGCGCCAACCCGTATCCGGGCATCAAGCGCGATAACCCCCCGGGCATCGGCGAGCAGGGGATTGATGTCGAGCTCGGTGATCTCGTCGAGATCGGAGACGAGTTGCGATACCTTCACCACCGTCAATGCCAGCTCAGGCAGATTGACCGGAGGGCGATCCCGATAGCCCTTGAGCTGGCGATAGACCCGGGTGCGGGACAGCAGGTCGTGGGCCAGGTTGAGGTTGAGCGGCGGCAAGGCGATAGCCTTGTCGTCTATCACTTCCACAGCAATTCCCCCCTGGCCGAACAGGATGAACGGGCCGAACTGTGGATCGCTCGCCGCACCGACAATCAGTTCCTCCGCGCCGGGACGCCTGATCATCTCCTGAACCACGAACCCGTCGATAGAGGCTCCCGGAGCTTTGGCCGCGACCGTCTTTGCCATGGCTTCGGCCGCTTCCCGCACGCCGTCCGCGTCCAGATTCAGGACAACCCCGCCCACATCGGTCTTGTGGACGATGTCGCGAGAGAAAATCTTGAGCGCCACGGGCGCGCCCATCGCCCGGGCGGCCTCTTCCGCCTGCTCCGGGGTGGTGACGATCGAGGCGCGTGGAGCGGGTATGCCGTAGCAGGAGAGGATCCGGCTCACTTCGCTCTCGTCGAGCCAGACGCGGCCGGATTTGAGGGCGCTGGCGATAATTTTCCGCGCCGTCGTATCGTCACTGGTGAATCCCGACGGGATCGACGGCGGCGCCTCCATGAGGCTGTCCTGGTTGCGCCGGTAGCGCACGAGATGCATGAAGCCGCGTATCGCCTTGTCAGGAGTCTCGTAGGTGGGGATGCAAGCGGCCGAGAAAAGCTCGCGCGACGCTGCCGCGGCATCAGAGCCCAGCCAGCTGGTCAGGATCTGCCGCTTTGACCGCCCGACGACCTGGCTGACCGCTCGCGCCGCGTCGACACTCGAGGCGATGGCTGTCGGGCAGTTGAGAACCAGGACGGCGTCCGCTTCGGAGGCTTGCAGCAGGATTTCCAGCGCCCGCGCGTAACGTTCCGGCGGGGCATCGCCGATAATGTCCACGGGATTTCCATGCGACCAGGTCTGGGGCAATTCGGCGTCCAGCCGGGCAATCGTTTCCGGGGCCAGCTCCGCGAGGCGGCCGCCCAGATCGAGAAGCGCATCGGTCGCCAGGACGCCCACCCCGCCGCCATTGGTCAGGATCGCCAGGCGGTCGCCGCGAAAATCCGGCCGCATCGCCAGGGTCTCGACCGCGTCAAAGACCTCGTCGAGATCATTCACCCGGAGCATGCCGGCCCGGCGAAAGGCGGCGGAGTAGACGGAATCGACGCCGGCGAGCGCGCCGGTATGGGACGCCGCCGCCCGCGCCGCGGCAGCATGGCGTCCGGCCTTGATGGCAATGACGGTGTTCAGGCGCTCCGCAGCGCGCGCCGCCGACATGAACTTGCGGGGCGCCGTTACAGCCTCGACGTAGAGGAGAATGGATGTGGTTCCGGGGTCGGTTGCCAGATAGTCGAGCATGTCGCCGAAATCGACATCCGTCATGTCGCCCAGCGACACCACGTGCGAGAATCCGATGCCGCGCGAGGTCGCCCAATCGAGCACCGTGGTCGCCATGGCGCCGGACTGGGTGACAAAGGCTACTCCACCCTGCCGGGGCTGAAGATGCGCGAAAGATGCGTTGAGTTTGATCCCTGTCGACATGACGCCGAGGCAGTTCGGGCCTACGATCCGCAGGAGGTGCGGTCGTGCCGCCTCGAGAATGGCGTTCTCGAGCGCCCGCCCCTCGGCGCTGCCGAGCTCCTTGAACCCGGCGCTGATGACGATGGCCCCCTTGGCGCCCCGGCTTCCGAGATCGGCGACGAGCCGCGGTACCGTGGCGGGCGGGGTGCAGATCACACCCAGATCCGGGATCACCGGGAGGCTCGCCACGTCGGAATATGCCAGGACTCCGGACACGGATTTGTGCCGGGGGTTGACCGGCATGATGGGGCCGGCAAAACCGCCTGTCAGAAGATTGTCCGCAATCACCCGGCCGACCGAACCGGGTCGCGTGCTCGCCCCTATCAGCGCTATCGAGCGTGGCCGGAAGATAGCGTCAAGATTGCGGATGGACATAAGGCGACCCGAACGGCATCACCCGCGCGGAAGAGTCCGCGCCGGTGACGCGGCAGGGCCGAGCGTATCAGGAGTACAGGAAATTCGGTAGAATTCGCAGATTGTCAGAGACGGTTCGCACACCGGGAATGGTTTCCGCCATCACTCGCACCGCGTTGCGCTCATCATCGTTCGGTACGAATCCGGAGAGCGTCACCACGCCCTTCGTCACGGCGATGTTGATCGCCGAGCTCATTGCGCTGGTCCCTGCCTTGATCTTGTGCTGAAGGGTCGCGCCGATCGCGGCGTCCGTCATGCGGGCAGTCTTCCTTGGAGGTCTGGCGAGGGCGGTGATGAGATCGCGGCGGCTGATAATGCCGACCAGCCGGTCGCGCCCGTCAACGACCGGAACCCGCTTGATGCCCGACCTCTCCATGACGTCGGCGACATCCGCGACACTGGCGTCCGGTTTGACGGAGATTACGGCACGGGTCATCACGTCACGGGCATAGAGACCGCGTGCCCTGGCGTACTCCCGGGCCCGTGTCCTGGGATCGATCAGGATATCCAGCCACCATGAGCGTTTGCGCGCGGTCTTGGTTTCGGCGCGGCGCAGCAGATCGGCCTCGCTGACCATTCCGACGACACGCCGGCCTTTGTCGATGACTGGGACCGCGCTGATACGACTTCGAAGCATGGTCGCCGCAATCTTGTGTACCGACGTCGTCGGCGAGGCAGAGCGGACGGTCTTGGTCATGATATCGCGTGCGCGCATGGCGATCTCCCCTTGGCATCCGGTTAAGCGTTCTCCCTTTTTAACGCCGCCGGAAGATCCGACATTGATCTGGGTCAAGGGATCGAAGGGGTTACGACCGTGCAATCGGGGTCTGGAGAACCTGTGCGGCAATCTCGTCGGCCGGGGCGGACGCATCGATCCTTGCCCACGAGCCGGGTTCCTGGACGTACCCAAGCTGCTGATGCAGGATCTCGACCGTTGCATCGGAGGCGTCGCGCCGGCGGGCCGAGATCCGCTTCTCGAGGAGAGGCTGGGGAGCGGCGAGCCAGAGCCCGCGGAAAGGCACCCCCGCTCCGGCGGCAACGGCCGCAATCTGCTCGCGCTGCTCTTCGCTGGCATAGACGGCGTCTGCCACGACGGTATAGCCGGCGCTCAGCAGCTGGCCGGCCGTATCGGCGATTCGCGTGAACACGCGCTGAGTGACTTCTGCTGCATACGCCGAAGCCGGCAGCCTCTGGGTATCCGGCGCGCCGAAGAGCGTCTTGCGTATCACGTCGCTCCGCAGGATGACCGCCCCCGGAGCAAGGCCGAGCGCCGGTGCCAGGCGACGCGCCAGCGTTGACTTGCCCGTGCCCGACAGGCCGCCGACGGCAATCAGTCCGGGAGGCGAGGGCTCAAGATAGCGAATCGCGCTGTCGAGAAGGCTCCGCGACTCCTCGGCCATGCGGCCTGATCGTTCTCCCGAAGCCTGCGCGCCGGCCACCGAAACGTGAGCCCTGACGGCTGCGCGGCAGGAAAGAAAGAGCGGCAGCACGGTCACGCCCCCATAGTCGGCCGTCATCTCCAGGTAGCGGTTCAAGACAGTATTGGCGTGTGCCCGAAGCCCATGGTGATCGAGATCCATCAGCAGAAAGGCCAGGTCGTAGAAGACATCGATGCAGGAGAAGTCGTCGTTGAACTCTATCGCATCGAAGAGTACAGGCAGGCCGTGGACCAGGCAGATGTTGTTGAGATGCAGATCGCCGTGGCAGCGGCGAACGAACCCGTCCTGACGCCGACGATCGAGCAGGGCGCTGTGCTGATCCAGACTCCTCCAGGCAAGACGTGCCAGCCGGTCGAGCTTTTCGGGCGCGAAATGCCGGCCCGCCATGATTTTGAACATGAGGGCGTCTTCGCCGATCACGTCCGAGATGCCGCGCGCGCCGCCATGCTTCGGGGTGATCTCGGCCGCCTTGTGAAAATCTGCCAGGGTTTCGGCAAGCGTCGTCATCATCGAGGATGTCAGTCCGTCACACCGGCGCATCTGCTCGAGGAGCGCCGCCTGGTCGAAGCGCCGCATCACGACCACCCAGTCGAGGGCGTCCGCGGCGTCTCTTGGTCCGAATCCAAGGGCGCCGCCAGCGGTACGAACGACCGTGCGCACGTCAAGGTACAGGGAGGGAGCCGTGCGACGGTTGACCGCCAGCTCCTGCTCGCACATCTCGCGGCGCCGGGCGGCGGTTGAGTAGTCCATATAGGGGAACTTGACGGCGCGCTTCAGCTTGTAGGCGCGTTCACCGGCGAGAAATACGATGGCGCCATGGGTTTCATGGCGCTCAACGCCTTGCGTGAGGCCGTAGCTGGATGGCGACGACAGAAATTCGATGACTTCAGTCTGATCGCCGGTGGAAGAGACGGTCGCGTTCATCGATCCCATTCGCGGGGTTCCTGCCGCGATCGACATAGGTCGCATGAAGCCGGGCAGCAAGCCTTGATCCACCTCAAAGTACGGAGAGGGCCATGGGAAAGCGGGGCCAGCCGTGACGGATGATGTAGCGGACGAGCTTGAGGAGCTCGATGATCAGAAAGGCGATTGCTGCCATGCCGATGCTCAGGGCGAACTGGTCCTGCCGCAGGGCCGAAAAGCGGAAGATCTCCGCTGCGGCAGGAATGAAGATCGCTCCGGCAAGGGCGGCGACCATGACCAGGAGAACCCACCATAACGCGGCATTGTACCGCTGCAGGCTCTGGTAAGCCGGATGGTTCCAGGAGCGGTTCGAGAACACCAGCCCGATATTCACGGCAACAAGCGTGACGAACGTGATGGTGCGGGATTCCGCCTCGCTGGCGCCAGTATGAAGGGAGAGGCCAAGGGCGCCCAGGACAGCGGCAAGGCCGACCAGCCCCTGCAGAATCCCGAAGGTAACCTCCCGAAACCCGAATAGCGGCGCGTCCGGAGCGCGGGGTGGGCGATCCATGATGTCCTGTTCTTCCGGTTCCGCCTCGAAGACCACGGAACACACCGGATCGATGACGAACTCGAGGAAGACGACGTGAATGGGGAAGAAGACGATCGGCCAGCCGATCAGCAGAGGCACGATGGCCAGGCCGGCAATCGGGACGTGAACCGCGAGAATGTACGATAGGGCTTTGCGCAGATTGTCGAAGATCCGGCGGCCCAGCCGTATGGCCGCGGCAATCGATTCGAAGGCATCGTCGAGAAGGACGAGACCGGCGGCCTCGCGGGCGACGTCCGTTCCCCGGCCGCCCATGGCAACTCCGATATCGGCGGCCTTGAGAGCAGGCGCATCATTGACGCCGTCCCCCGTCATGGCGACGATCTCGCCGCTGCCTTGAAGGGACTGAACGAGCCGTAGTTTCTGCTCCGGCATGATTCGGGCAAAAACACGGACGCTTTGCAAAGACGCGACAAGCTGAGGATCACCCATCGCCGCCAGTTCCGGGCCGGTAACGACGCCGCCCGACGTATCGATGCCAGCCTGCCTGGCGATGGCCAGCGCGGTCTGCGGATAGTCCCCCGTGATCATGATGACGCGAATTCCCGCATGCCGACACTCGGTGACGGCCGCCGGAACCGTTTCACGGACCGGATCCTCCAGCCCGGCCAGGCCGCAGAACCGGAAAGCAAACCCGCGTAGCGACTCCGGCAGACGGCCCTGATGCGCGGCCTTGGCGATGCCGAGGACCCGCAATCCACGGGTGGCCATTGCGGCAACCTGTGCCAGGACGGCATCCCGTTCTGCGCCATGCAGCCCGCAGAGGTCGACGATCGCTTCCGGGGCGCCCTTGGCGGCAACGATAAGATCGCCGCCGGACGGTCCCTTCCAGACATAACCGACCGCCAGCAGATCGCGACTGAGGCCGTACTCACGCTCCGGCGCGTCCCGGGCGATGGAAGAAGGGCTCTTCATCAGCCGATGAAAAGCCTGTTCCATGGGATCGGCAGGATGCGGATTGCAGGCCAGCACGCCGATCTCGGCGAGACTTGACGGCTCTCCGGGAGAGGGTGCCGTGCCCTCGGCAGGGAGTGACGATCCGGCACCCGCCCACAACTCGACCACGGACATCCGGTTCACGGTCAGGGTCCCGGTCTTGTCCGTGCACAGGACCGTTGCCGCACCCAGGGTTTCTATGGTCGCGGCGCGCCGTGCCAGCACACGCCGACGGGAGATGCGCCAGGCCCCCAGTGTCAGGAAGATCGTCAGGACGACGGGGATCTCTTCGGGCAGCATCGACATGGCGATGGTGACACCGGCCAGCACGGCGGCGATCCAATCCGCCGAGCGAAGTCCATGCAGAACCACGACGATCACACTGACCAGAGCCCCGTAGATCGCCGCGTTCCGTGCCAGGGTCGTGGTGACCTTGTGCAGTCTGGTTTTCTGGGTTTCGAGGCTGGCGAGGCTTTTTCCGATATTGCCCATCTCGGTGGACACACCGGTGCGGGTCACGCGCGCAATTCCGTGGCCGCTGACGATCAGGCTGCCGGCGAAAACCCACGGCAGGTCGTCTCCACCCGGCCGCCCGGTCACCGCCTCACTGGAGACGGCAACCTTGCGCACGGGGGCGGATTCCCCGGTGAGGAGCGACTCATCGGCGGCAAGTTGCGTGCTGGAAATCAGGATGGCGTCAGCCGCCACCCGGTCTCCTTCCGACAGGGCCAGAAGATCGTCTGGAACGACGTCGCGACCGGCAATGCGCTGCCGCGCGCCGTCGCGAATGACAAGCGCACGGGGGCTGGACAGGTCGCGTAACGATTCGAGGGTTCGCTCGGTCCGATTCTCCTGGAAAACGACCAGGCCGATATTCAGGAGTCCGAGCGCCAGAAGCAGCGCGGCATCGTGAATATCGCCGATGATGAAGTAAATGGCGCTGGCCGCCAGAAGCAGCATAAGCAGCGGCTCGCGCAGGGCGTCCAAGGCAATTCGCGGAAGATCGCGCCGGCCCGAAATCGGCAGCTCGTTGGGCCCGAACCGTCGCAGACGGTGACGTGCTTCCTCTGCGCTCAGTCCTGCCGGCAGGGTCGCCATGGTCGCCCCGGTAGACTCCGCCTGGACGAGAAAAAGAAAAGGGCCCCCGCACAGGGGGAGGAATGTGCGGGAGCCCGGATCGCTGCGAACAGCGACACCCATCGTTCGATGGTAGTACTATAATACAAACTGCGGCCGGCGCGGCATTGATCTGAATCAAACCGCATTCCTGGGCCAGCGCTACACTGACAAAATGAGAATACGAATTTACATGGCTGCCGCCCTGATCGCCGTGTCAGGCGCCGCTGCCGCGCAGGATCTGCCAGGCGACGCGATGGCCGGTAGAGCGTTCGCGGCCCGCCATTGTGCCGGATGTCATGCCGTCGCTGCCGATCAGCGTCGCCCGGCAACGGACGGGGCGCCAGCCTTTCTGACCCTGGCCCGTGACTCGGCCATAACGGAGTTCAGTCTGCGCGCCTTCCTGCAGACCCCGCATTCGCGTATGCCGAGCATCATGCTGACACGGCGGGAGCTGAACGACGTCATCAGCTACATCCTCAGCATGAGAATCACCAACTGACCGGGGCAAGGAGGTTCTCATGACGGCTTTCGAGCAGCGTGAGAAGGGATTCGAGGCCAGGTTCGCGAAAGACGAGGAGGCGAAGTTCGTGGCGCGTGCCCGCCAGAACAGGCTGATCGGCCTATGGGCTGCAAAGAAGATGCGCATGGGGCGCGAGGACGCTGAAACCTACGCCAGGGCTGTTGTTCGCGCCGACCTCGACACGGTCGGACATGATGACGTGGTCGCGATGATTGTCGACGACCTGTCGCGGCGTGGTATATCCACGAGCGAAAGGGAGGTGCGGGCCGAGCTGGAGAGACTCCGCCCCCGGGCGGAACAAAGGGACTCCTCCAGGGTGTAGAAGCTCCGGAGTCCGGCTCATGGGTACAGCTGCAGGCAGCGATCCGCCGGAAGCGTGCATGGCAGAGATTGAGATTCGCCTGTCGACACTGGACCAGCTGTTCAATTCCCTGGATCCCTCGCCTTTTCACGAGAAGGAGCTCGACCGCGATGCCGAGGAGTACATCGTCGGCTCGGTCGATGAAGTGCCTCTGCAGACGGCGCTGGCGCTGGTCATTCAGCTGCCGGCGCACCAGCCGGAATCCGGGACGGCGCAGGTTCAAGACGCCGTTCATAACCACTTCATCTACCGCCTGACGGAGGCGAGGCGCCGGCTGCGCTTTCAGTTCCGGGAAGGCCGCATTGCGCTGCTCATTGGCCTGGTTTTCCTCGGCCTCTGTGTCGCGATCCGGGAATTTGTCTTCGTGCCGAGCCAGGGGCCTGTCGGGCAGATGCTCGCGGAAGGACTCCTGATCCTGGGCTGGGTCGCCATGTGGCGCCCGATCCAGATCTTCCTCTACGACTGGTGGCCGATACGGCACCAGATGCGGCTCTATGCCAAGCTGACGACAATGCCGGTCATTGTCCGTCAGGCCCGTTAGGGGCTTCGACGCCCTCCTGCTGTCCCTTGATATGGGTCAAGGCGGCATCGACGGGAATGGCATTTCATTGCTTTCAGGCCAGCGTCTTCGCGGGGCCGCAACATGGAGGGCGCGACATGACCTACAAGGATATCCTCGTCTATGCGGATGGCAGCAAGGTGGCTGCCACGCGTCTTGACGTCGCGGCGGCGATCGCCCGTGCGCAGGGAGCGCATCTCACGGCGCTTCACGTGAAGGCACTGCCCTACGTGATGTCGGATTTCGCCGGCAGCTTTCCGCCGACGGTCATCGAGTGGCAGGAGGCATGGTCCGAGGAGCAGGCGACGAAGGCACGCCAGGCCGTCGACGACGCCGCGCGCCGTACAGGTCAGGATATCGAGTGGCGCCTGGTCAGGGGCGACGCAGGGAGTGTCAGCCTGTTGCACAGCCGCTATGCGGATCTCGTGGTTGTCAGCCAGGGCGCCACGGAATCGGAAGACGCCACGGTCGCGGATGGACTTCCCGAAACGCTCGTCATGGGCTCGGGCCGGCCGGCGCTCATCGTTCCGCGCTACGGGAAATGTCCGACACTCGGTGCACGGGTGATGGTCGCCTGGAACCGGACCCGGGAAGCGGCGCGAGCGGTCCATGATGCGTTGCCGATCCTGAGGGGCGCCGAGGCGGTGACGGTGATGGAGGTGAATCCGCGGACGGGCGAGACCTCGCATATCCCCGGCGCCGAAATCGCGACTCATCTCGCACGGCACGGAGTCAAGGCAGAGGTCTCGTCGACCGTGGCCGACGAGATCGAGGTCGGTGATGCAATCCTGTCGCGGCTGGCGGATCTCGGTGCCGACCTGCTCGTCATGGGCGCTTACGGGCATTCGCGGCTTCGCGAGTACGCCTTCGGCGGTGCGACGCTTCACATCCTTCGTCACATGACCGTGCCGGTCCTCATGTCGCATTGATCTACAGGATGCCGTCTTTCGTCGCTGATTCATGCTGAAGCTCCGTCGTATCGGAGTGGACACGTACCGGGAGAACGTCGCTTACCTTTCTCGGGAGTGTCCGCTCTATCGCGCCGAAAAATTCCAGGGCCTTGCCAAGATCGAGGTTGCGAAGAACGGCCGTTCGATCCTCGCGGTTCTCAACATCGTGGATGATCCGCGTCTGCTCGATCACGACGAGCTCGGGCTGTCCGAGCAGGCGTTCCAGCAACTGGCTCTCCCGGAGGGCGAGACGGTTTCGGTCGCCCAGGCGGCTCCTCCGGCGAGCCGCGAGGCCATTCGCGCCAAAGTGCTGGGGCGCACGCTGGGCGCGGCCGATTTCGAGGGGGTCATCCGCGATATCGCCGCCAACCGCTATTCCAAGATGGAGATTGCGGCCTTCCTCATCGCTTCGGCGAGCTTCCTGACGACGGATGAGGTCCTGGGTCTGACCCGCGCCATGGCCAGCGTGGGAAACCGCCTGACCTGGCCCGGGTCGACGTTGATCCGGACGAGATGCGTGACATCGTGAGCCGGGTCAAAGGCTGCATCGTCTGGGGCGGCCGAGCCAACCTGTCGCCGGCAGACGATATTCTCATCTCGGTGGAAAGGCCGCTCGGGATCGATACCCGCGAGCAGCTGGTCGCCTCGATCCTGTCAAAGAAGCTTGCAGCGGGCTCGACACACCTGGTGATCGATATCCCGGTTGGCCCGTCGGCCAAGATCCGCTCCCACATGGAGGCTGTCCGGCTGCGCAAGCTGTTCGAGTTCGTCGGTGATCAGACGGGCCTTCACATAGAAGTGCAGATCACCGACGGTCGGCAGCCGGTTGGCTTCGGGATAGGACCGGTCCTGGAGGCGCGTGACGTGATGCGTGTCATCGACAATGATCGGGCCGCGCCGGACGATCTGCGGCAAAGGGCTCTCCTCCTGGCCGGACGTATCCTCGAATTCGACCCGGCCCTGCGCGGGGGGCGTGGCCACGAGCGCGCCCGTGAGCTGCTGGAATCGGGGGCGGCTGCCAAGGCCATGCGGCGGATCATCGATGCCCAGGGAGCATCCGCCGGCAGTTTCATGCCGGGCGCCCTGGGGCGCGATATCACTGCGGACAGGGATGGGGTCGTCTCCAGCATAGACTGCTATCGCATCGCCCGCATTGCGCGCCTGGCCGGTGCGCCGGCAGACAAGGGGGCCGGGATCGACCTCTTCAAGAAGGTTGGCGATCCGGTGCAGAAGGGGGAGCCGCTCTATCGCGTGCATGCCGCTCACCCGACGGATTTCCGGTTTTCCACTGAAATGGCTTCGGCCGATAGCGGCTATCACCTGGCAGCGTCGACATGACCGTGGCGATCAAGTTCTGCGGCGCCGCAGGCACCGTGACCGGCGCCTGCTTTCTGGTTTCCCATCCCGGCGGACGTGTCCTTGTGGATTGCGGCATGTTCCAGGGGCCCAAGACGCTGCGTGAGCTCAACTACGGGCCATTTCCGTTCGATCCGGCCAGGATCGACGCCGTGCTGCTGAGCCACGCCCATATCGACCACTCCGGCCTGGTCCCCAAGCTTTGTCGCGACGGTTATACCGGGCGGATCTTCGCCACGCCGGAAACCAACGCGTTGCTCGCCTGGATGCTGCCGGACTCCGGGGCGATCCAGGAGGCCGATGTTCATCGGCTCAATCAGCGGAACGCGCGTCGCGGACGGGATTCCGTCGAGCCGATCTACACCCGTGCCCAGGCTGAGGCGTGCCTCCTTCAGCTGGCGGAAGTCGAACGCGACAGCTGGGTCGAGGTTGCGCGGGGTGTGCGGGCCCGTTACGTGGACGCGGGCCACATTCTCGGCGCCGCATCGATAGAGCTCGAGATTGCGACGAACGATCCCAAGAAGCGGTTCGTCCGCCTCCTGTTCTCGGGCGATATCGGTCCGCAGGGCAAGGCATTCTCGCGCGGACCGCAGGGCACGGAGAACTTCGACTATCTGGTGGTGGAAGCCACCTACGGCGACCGCGAGCGGCCGCGAATCACCGAGGAGGGGCGCCGCGCCGCACTGCGTCGTGAAATCCTGGCGGCGCGCAAGGCCGGCGGAAATCTCCTCATTCCGGCCTTCGCGGTCGAACGGTCTCAGGAGCTGCTCTACGATCTCGTGGCTCTGATGGGCGATGGCTCGGTGCCGCGGATGCCCGTATTCCTCGACTCGCCATTGGCCTCGCGCGCCACATCGGTATTCGAGCGCTATCAAAGCCGGTTGGGCCTGTCCGGTGGCAGCGCCAGCCCGTTCCGGGCCCCCAGCATCCATTTCGTCGAGACCGTTGAACAGAGCATGGCGCTGGGACGGGTAGCGGCGGGCGCCGTCATCATTGCCGGCAGCGGCATGTGCGATGCGGGACGCATACGCTACCACCTGGAAAGCAACCTCTGGCGCCCGGAGGCGACGGTCCTTTTCATCGGCTATCAGGCGCCGGGTACGATTGGCGCACTTCTCAAGCAGGGGGCGCGCTCGATCCGCATCCACGGGCAGGAAGTCGCGGTACGGGCACGCATCCGGACTCTGGATGTCTATTCAGGGCATGCGGACCGCCGTGAGCTCCTCGTCTGGATCGGCGCCCGGATGCCGGTCCGGCGAAGCATCTTCGTCATTCACGGAGAGGAGGATGCCCTCGGCCGGCTCAAGACGGGGATCGGCGATCTGGGAATCGACCCGAGCCACGTCATTATCCCGCGTCTCGACCAGACATTCGTACTTCATCCCGCAGCCACGGCACGTCTGGTCAGGCCATTGGGGCCGATACGTCTCGACGCGAAGACGGAGGCGCTGGTGGAGGGGCAGGATTGGCACAACGACTACGCCCGCTTCGTTCTTGATCTGCAGCACCAGCTGCAGCGCATCAGGGACGACACGTCGCGTCACAAATTGCTGCAGCGCCTGCGCAGGACACTCGGCTGAGGGCAGGCCGCCTCAGGATGTAACCGGATGCCTGCAAAGGAGGCGGCGGTGGCTGTCCGCTTCTGGGCGTTGACGGTCTGCAGGGCCAGCGCCATCGTGGCGCCGGAGTTGGCAGCCGGGCTGCCGAGTCGCTGGACGATGAGAGATTTGTCAGCGAGCCCGAAGCTGGCTGCGACCAGCGCGCGCGGTTCGATAATTATTTAATTGAAACAGTGGGTTAATACCCATCATCGGTGACAGGGCAAGGCAGGGCGAAACGTGGCTCGCAGGATTTCGGTTCCGCCATTCCCGGGTTCCAGCCTTGGCCTTCCCACCCTGCGCCGCCCTGGTCCGACGCGACGCCTCCGGCGCACGGCTTAGACGGGCAGGCGCGCGGATGTCGGACTCCTCTCCGTTACGGCCGCCGCTGACTGATTCGCGCCTCGGCGCGCTGTTTGCCTACTGGGACAGCAAACGCGGCGGCCGGCCGATGCCCCGGCGCGGCGACATCGACCCGGTCGAGATGCGGCAGTGGCTGGGGAACCTGCTGCTGATCGACGTGACCGCCGAAGGTCGGTTCATCTACCGGCTCTATGGCACGCGCTTCGTCGACAATTTCGGCCGCGACATGACCGGCCGCTCGGTCGACGACCTGCCGGTCGAGCAGCAGGAGCGGGTGCGCGGCGACTACCAGGCCGTATGCGCCAGCCGCCTGCCCAAGGCCCGGCTCTACACGGCCTCCTTCGAAGTGCCGCAGCGCGGCCCCATGCAGCGCAGCGAGCCGCAGGTGGTGACCTGGGAGCGCCTGGTGATGCCGCTGAGCGACGATTGCGAGCGGGTCGAGATGCTGCTGGTGGCGGCCTATCCGCTGCCCGATCTCAGGCCTTCGAGTTCCTAGACGGCCGGCACCCGCGACGGTTCAGCGCGCCGGGCCCTTGGGGGTCTGGTCGAGCAGCTCGAAGACCCGGCGGAACTTGAGGCCCTGGTTGCGGACTTTCGTGTTCCAGGTGAGTGCCATCTGGCGCAGCCACTGGATGGCGCCGGGGTCGTTTTTGTTGGCGGCGAGGGCCCGCTGCACGTCGACCAGGATGCGCATGCCCTGATCGGCGAGCACCCGGTGCTGCGGATCCTTGCGCGCCTCGATGATCATCTTCTGCAGGGTGCGCATGACCATGACCGCAGGCGCGGTCTCGTCCAGGTTTACCGGGGCGGAGATCGCCGGCGAGGTCTCGGTCGCGGTGCTGTTTTCTTCGCTCATTCTGGTTCTCTGGCGGGCCTTCTGGGGCGGGAGGCCGGGGGCGGCCGACTATAGGGATTCGGTACCGGAAAACCACTAACGAATCTTTACCCGCGGCTCAGCGCCCCTCGCGCCGCCAGGCGAGGATCAGGGTGAGCAGCCCGACTGCGAACAGGGCAAAACCCGGCAGCAGCGGCAGCTGCATGATGCCGGCCACCACGTAGTCGCCGTTGGCCCGGAGGCCGATCCAGCCGCGACCACCGGGCTCCTTGCCGCCGGCATCGCGATTGGGGCGGACGCGGCGGATATCGGGCGAACCGTCGACCAGCCAGAGGATCTGGCCGCCGGTGGCGGCCGAGGCCACGCGCAGCGGCTCCTCGGTGGTGCGCACATCGGCCATCTCCACCGGATTGAGCGCGCCCACGGCGGCGATGGCTACCCGCTCCCCGTCGGTCACGTGATAGAGGCCGGGATCCGTCACCTTGAGGCTGCCGGTGGCGCGGCCGTCGCTGCCCTCGGTGAGCGCCAGGTTCTCCCGCGCACCGGAGGGGAAGGTCACCTCGACGCCGCGGCCGTCCGGCACCAGGGTGCGGCGGGCGATGTCGATCCGGTCGCCGCGCACGGTGGCGCGCAGGTCGTTCTCCTCGAGCTCCGGCTCCTTCATCAGCCAATGGGCGATGCGGCGCAGGAGCTCGGCCTGCGGACCGCCATTCTCGTAGCCGCGCGCCCCCAGCCAGATGTGATCGGACATGACCTGGGCGACGCGGCCCTCGCCCACCCGGTCGAGCATCAGCAGCGGGCGGTCGCGCGCCCCGGAGAGCAGCGCATGGCCGCGCCGCGGCTCGATGTCGACATGGCGGAACCAGCGGCCCCAGGTCGGGTCGGCATTGCCGATGCCGGAATTCGGCAGGTCGGCGGTCACCGGGTGCCGGCGGCCGAGCTCGGTCACCTTCGGGCGGAATCCTTCCTCGAAGGTCTGTCCGGTGATGGTGCCGGGCAGGATCTGGCCGAGCGGCGAGTTGAACAGGTTGTTGGTCGTACCGATGTTCGGGCCCGTCGCCACCATCAGGGCGCCGCCGCCACGCACGTAGCGGACGATGTTGTCGAGATAGACCTGCGCCAGCACGTCGCGCCGGCGGTAGCGGTCGAAGATGACCAGGTCGAATTCGTGGAGCTTCACCTCGAAGAGCTCGCGGATCGGGAAGGCGATCAGGGACAGCTCGTTCACCGGCGGGAAGTCCTGGGCCTCGGGCGGGCGCAGGATGGTGAAATGGATGAGGTCCACCGCCGGGTCGGATTTCAGCAGGTTGCGCCAGGT
>SXGS01051298.1_pt1 | contig 19422 bp, 13 predicted proteins | sample 3174681 | NCBI WGS metagenome assembly SXGS01 (sample SAMN11356861, study PRJNA531348) | freshwater metagenome | isolation source: freshwater sample F1-80 | place: China: Fuxian Lake, Yuxi | collected 2017-12-25 | reverse complement strand
GGCCGCCGAGGATGACGATGGCCATGGGCGTTTGGATTTCGTTGCCCGGCTTGCCGCCGCCGAGGGCGAGCGGAATCAGCGCAAGGCCGGCGGCGAGCGCGGTCATGAGGATGGGCACGAGCCGCTCCATCGCGCCTCGGAAGACGGCTTCGCGGAAGTCGGTGACACCCTCCTCCTCGCGCAGATGTCGGATGTGCGAGACGAGCATGATGCCGTTGCGCGTGGCGATGCCGAAGACGGTGATGAAGCCGATGAGCGACGCGACACTCAGCACGCCGCCGCTCACGAACACGCCCGCCACGCCTCCGATGAGCGCGAGCGGCAGGTTCAGCATGACGAGCGCTGCATCACGCGCGGAGTGGAAGGCTAGATGCAGTAGGAAGCCGATGCCGATGATGACGCCGATGCTCACGAGCAGCAGAATCCGCCCCGCCTCCTCTGCGCTCTCGAACTGTCCACCGAACTCGACGCGGTAGCCCGGCGCAGCGGCGATGACGGGATTCACGAGTTTCTGGCAATCGCGCACCACGCTGGTCACGTCGCGGCCGGCGACGTTGCATTGCACGACAATCTTGCGCTCGACCTGTTCGCGGAGCACCTGGTTCGGGCCGGAGTCCTTGCGAATCTCGGCGAGCGCGCGTAGCGGCACCTTCGCGCCCGTCGCCGTGTCCACGAGCAAGTCGCCGAGCGTGTCGGTGCGCCAGCCGTCGGTGTCGGCCAGCCGCACGACGAGGTCGTAGGCGCTCTGGCCTTCGAGGATGCGCGACGCCTTAACACCTTGCAGTCCCGCCTCCAGCACGCGCGCGACTTCGCGAATGGTGACGCCGTGCCGCGCCAGCGCCGAGCGGTCAAACTTCACTGTCAGCACGGGGATTTCCGTCTGCTGCTCGACCGACAAGTCCACGACGCCCGGCACGCCGGCCATCGCGGCGCGGGACTTCTCCGCCAGCGTGCGGAGCTGGTAGAGGTCGCTGCCGTAAATCTTCACGGCGATGTTCGCGCGTGTGCCGGAGAGCATGTGGTCAATGCGATGCGAAATCGGCTGGCCGATGGTGACGTTCATGCCGGGCACCTGCGACAGAGCCTCGCGCAACGCGGCGAGGAACTCCGCCTTGCCGCGCTGGCCCATCTTCAACGTGACATCGAGTTCCGAGGCTTCGACGCCTTGCGCGTGCTCATCCAGTTCCGCGCGACCAGTGCGGCGCGCGACCGAGACGATTTCGGGAAACGCAGGCGAAAGGAGCGTCTGCTCGACGACGCGGCCCAGCGCGTCCGACTCCGCGAGCGACGTGCCCGGCAGCGTCACGGCGCTGATGGTGAGCGAACCTTCGTTGAACTCCGGCAAAAACGCGCGGCCAAAGAACGGCGTGGCGGCCAGCGCGACCGAGAGCAGCGTCACGGCGGGCCATGTCACTAACCACGGGTGACGGAGCGCGCCGTTCAGCAGCGGCGTGTAACCGCGCTTGAGCAACCGCACGAATCCAGACTCGTGGCCAGTCAGCACCGCGCGCGACTTCGGCAGCAGCAACAGGCAGAGCACCGGCGTCACCGTGACGGCCACGATGAGCGACGCGAGCAGCGCGACGAGATACGCGACGCCGAGCGGTTGCAGAATCCGGCCCTCGACGCCGCCGAGGAAGAACACCGGCACGAAGACCAGCGCGATGATGAGCGTGGCGAAGACGATGGAGCTGCGGATTTCGATGCTGGCGCGGAGGACGACTTGGAAGGCGCTCAGAGCGGAGCCGAGCGACGAAGTTGTCTTCTCCCTCTCCCCCATCGGGGGAGAGGGCTGGGGTGAGGGGGCGGCGTTGGGTGGGCCGGACGCGTCTTTCGGCAGCACGGCTTTCCCCTCACCCTGTCCCTCTCCCCCGATCGGGGAGAGGGGAACCGAGGCGGTGGATTGAAGGGATGTGCTAGGACTTGCGGATGCTTCAGAATCAGTTTGAGCCTCCTCACGTCGGCTCCTACTCGCCCTCTCACGCAACCGGCGCACGACGTTCTCCACGTCAATCACCGCGTCGTCCACCAGCGCGCCGATGGCGATGGCCATGCCGCCGAGCGTCATCGTGTTGATGGTCGCGCCGAAGAACTTGAGCGTGAGCACGGCGGTGACGAGCGAGAGCGGGATGGCGGTGATGGTGATGAGCGTGGCGCGGCCGTTCGCGAGGAACACGAGCACGACGACGATGACCAGCAGCACGCCTTCGCCCAGCGCCTTGAGGACGTTATTGACCGCGACCTCGATGAAGTTCGCCTGCCGGAAGATGTCGGTCTGGAGCTTCATGCCGGGCGGCAGCTTGGTCTGGATGTCGGCCAGCACCGCTTCGACCTGACGCGTGAGCGCGAGCGTGTTTGCGCCCGGCTGCTTCTGAATGCCCAGCACGACGGCGGGCTTGCCCATCGCAGAGGCTTCGCCGCGCTTGGGCGCGACGCCCAGCTTCACTTCGCCCACGTCGGCCACGCGCACCGGCACGCCGTTGCGCGCGGTGATCACGGTTTCGCCGATGTCCTCCAGCGTCCGCAGCCGGCCCACGCCGGTGACGAGCCATTCGCTGCCGCGCTCGTTGAGGATGCCGGCGGAGACGTTCTCGTTGCCCTCCTCCAGCGCGCGCACGACTTGCGCGACGGTGACGCCGTGCGTTTGCAGCGCGGCCGGTGCGATGACCACTTGAAACTGCTTTTCGCCGCCGCCGATGGGCGTGACTTGCGCGACACCCGGCACGGCCAGCAAGCGCCGCCGGATGCTCGTCTCGGAGAAGGTGCGTAGCTCGGCGGGCGTGTGTTTGTCCGAGGTGAGCGCGAGGAAAAGAATTTCCCCCATCACGGACGACACCGGTGCGAGCACGGGCTTCTCGATCTCCGCCGGGAGTTGTCCGGCGACGGTCGCCATCTTCTCGCTGACGATTTGCCGCGCGTGGCGGATGTCTGTGCCCCAGTCGAATTCCACCCACACCACCGAGATGCCGACCGCCGTGGCGGAGCGCACGCGGCGCACGCCGGACGCGCCGTTGACGGCTGTCTCAATCGGGAACGTGACCTGGTTCTCGACTTCCGTCGGGGCCATGCCGTGTGCCTCGGTGATGACCGTGACCGTCGGCGCGGTGAGGTCGGGGAAAACATCCACCGGCATGCGCGTGGCCGTGTGAATGCCGAAGACGGTGAGCAGCAGCGCGGCGACGAGCACCAGCGCGCGGTTGTCCAATGACCAGCGGATGAGTTTGTCCATCATGGCAGTTCCTCAGTGGGCGTGGCCGTGCGCGGGGATGACGCTGGAGACGGAGGCGAGGCGGATGGCGTAAGCGCCCTTGGTGACGATGCGCTCGCCGGCCTGCAACCCCGCGAGCACCTGAACGAAGTTCCCGTCGCGGATGCCGAGCGTGACATCGCGTTTGTCGAACGTCTCGCCGCCGAGCTGGACGAAGACGATGAACCGCCCGCCTTCCTCGACGAGCGCGGCGTCCGGCACGGCCACCGCGTCCTCCGCTCGCTCCGTCTCGACGAGCAGCGTGACGGCCTCGCCGATGCGGAACTGGCCGCCGGAGTTCTTCAACTCATACACAAGCGGCACGGTGCGCGTGACGGGGTCCACTTGCAGACCGGTGAAGACCAGCCGTCCGCCACCCTCGCCAGTGACGGCCAGGAAGCGGCCACGCTCGCCGGGCAGTTCGAGGCTCGCGTGTTTCGCCGCGCTCAACCGCCGCACGTTTGCCTCCGGGACTTTCGCTTCGATGAAGACCGTGTCCGCGTCGAGGATCGTGAACACGGCGCGGTCCGCCGCGAGTTGCTCCCCGACCGCGCCGTTGAACGGCACGACCAGCGTGCCGGCAATCGGCGACTTGAGTTCGATGACGGCGGGCGTGACTGAAACCACGTCGCGACCCGCGCGGATGGCGGCAGCGGCGTCGCGGTAGGCGCGTTCGACTGCGACTGCGGCGGAGAGCTTGGCCTGCGCGTCCTTGAGGGTGAACTCGGCCTCCTGCAAGTCGCGCTCAGGCCGCGCCTTCGCCGCGACGAGCGTCTGCATCCGCTTGAGCGTCACTCCGGCTTGATCGATGGCGAGTTTGGCGCGGGCGGCCTCGGTCCCGGCCTCCACGGCGCGCGCGTCGAACTCCGCGATGCGCGCGGTGGCCTCGGCGATTCGCGCGCCATACTCCCCGGCGGTGGACGGGGCGAAGGCCGGCTGCAACAGCGCGAGCGTCTGGCCCGCCGTGACCGTGTCCCCGATGGCCGGCAGCGACTTGCCCGGAGGCGCGAACAAGCGTCCGGGTTGCGGCGTGCTGACGTGCGCGAGTGAACCGGGCCGCGCGGCGACCACCGCCGGCACGCGCACGCGCGCGACGAGCCGGCGCTTCGTGACTGGCTCGGCTTGCGAAAGAATTTTCCACTGCTGCTCCTTGAGGAAGCTGGCGCCTTCGGGCGGCTCCGGAAGTTTCGCGTGCTGCGCCGCGTGCGCGTCGGCGAAGACTTCGACCGCGCCCAGTTCGACGACGGCGTTGGTGCCCTCCGTCGGCACGAGGAGCGTGAGTTGCCACAGGCCCGGCTTGGGGAACGTGAGCGCGGGGAGATAGATGCCGGGCTTGGACGGCTTGGCTTGCGGATGCTCCAACGTGGCGTCGCGCTGGCGCAGGAGGAACTTCACCGGCCCCGCGCTGCGCGGCTCGAGAGTGCGCAAGTCCGTGACGTGCGTGATGAAGGTCGTCGGCGTGCCCACGGCGGGCGGCTGGTGCTCGGCGAAGATTTCGTAGCGGTCGGACCAGACGGTGATTTGAGCCGTCTTGGCCTCGTGCTCGTGGCCGCCGGCTGGGTGGCCGTGGGAATCAGGTTTGCGGCAAGCGGCCAGCAGGGCCGTGGTCAACACGGCGGCCAGCATCACAGCGGGCCGCGCGAAAGCGGTTTTCATAGTTCAACGAAGTCAGAATCAACCCTGTCAGGAAACTACCGGCAGAGAATCATGGCAGGGCACACCACGTCTGTCGGCGCGCCAGAGTCGGCGCGGGACGATGGAAGGAAATCAGGCCAGCGGCGGAGCGCGCGGGCCGGAGGGAGGAGAAAAGTCAGCCGGTGGCGGCGCTGGGTCAGCGTTCACCGGCAGTTCAATCGCGACGGAGAACACCGGCGTCAACAGCGTCTGCTGCCACACGACGAGGGCCGGCGTGAAGAGGAGTGTCTGGCGCTTGGAGAGAAACTTGGATTCGTGGTCGGATGCATAGTGGTGATGGTCCGCATCGTCGCCGTGATCGGTCGGGTCAGACGGTCCGTGGCTATGGCCGTGATGGTCAGCGTGCGCCTGTGCGTGATCGTGCGCCGGCCCGGCGTTGCAGTGGGCAGTGGTGAGGAGGTGAACCGGAAGCCATGCGAAGTGAAACCCCAGCGCGAACGCCACCAGCCACCGGGCGGCGCATCGGACTGCATTCGGCAGGGATATCACTGGATTGAGATTTGCGCCTTGCTCGATGGTGAGTCAAGCTTGCACACCACGGCGGCCAAAAGGCGCCGCGCCGCTGCCCGCGAACAACATTTCCTTCTGGCGGGTGCGGGCGGCGATTCTGTAGGGTGCGCGACACTGGCACCGAGCAGTTCGCATGAAAACATCTGCGCTCAAACCATTCGTCGTGATCTGCTCCCTCCTGCTTGTGGGCGCGTCCGCTCGTGCCCAGACCACGCCTCAACGCGCCGCGACGCCCGCGCGAATGCTCTCGCTCCCGGGCCGTTCACTGACGCCTGCCGCCACGCCGCATCGGCCGTTCACGGTCACGAATCTCTCGCAGACACTCCCGGCGGCTCTTCGGCCAAAGGCGCGCGACTTCAACTTCGACACCGCCGTGGCGCGCATTCTCGCCGACTTGAAGCTGATCGGGATTGTCGGCGAGTTCGAGCTGATGGTCACCAACGGCGGCAAGGCCGAGGTCAGCGTCTTCCCGCTGCTCGTCCATGTCCTCGACGGCCAGGTGCGCACCGAAATGGACATCACTGCCGCCCCGGCGGCGGTCATGTCCACAGGACCGTTCACGGCGATTCGATCGGTCGGCCTCACCCGTGTGATCAATCTCACGCAGGTCCAACCAAACTTGCGCGTCACCTCGCAGGTCTTTCCTGAGGCCAAGTGCTACGTCACGCGCGAACTCCCCGCCGAAGACTTGCTGATGCTCATTCGCGTCGAGAAAAGACCGCTCGGCCAGGAGATCATCGGCGGCATTCCGTGCGAGAAGTCCCTCGTCACCCTGGTCTATCCAACCGGCGACAAGCGCGAAGGCCGCGCATGGTCCGCCGCCGGGGTCCTGCGCCAGGTTCAGTTTGATGTTGGTGACAGCCGGCTCACCATCCGCGTGCAGGAGTCCCAGAGCTTGGCCGAGCTTCAAGCGCAGGACATCGCCGAGCAAAAGCTCGCGCTCTTCGAGATGCCCAAGGGTTATGACAAATGCCCCGACTTGGAATACGTCGTCACGCGTTTCCATGCCCGGCAGCAACGCGGCCTGCGCTGAAGCCGGCCCCGCCGCTGCGCGCCCGCATTTAGTGTTTCCAAACCCGCTGCCTTCCGCTTGAGTCTCGCGCCTGCGTTCGCCATGTCGCCGCCCTTTCAACCAAATCAGTTCATCGCCCGCACCATCGCCGGGCTTCCCCGCTCCGGTATCCGCGAGTTCTTCGACATCGTCCAGAGCCAGAAGGAAGTGATCTCGCTCGGCGTCGGCGAGCCGGATTTCGTCACGCCCTGGCATATCCGCGAGGCCGCCATCTACGCCTTGGAGCGTGGCAAGACGACTTACACCTCGAACCTCGGCCTGCTCAGACTCCGCGAAGCCATCGCCGCCCACCTCGCGCCGCACTTCGGCGTCCGCTACGATCCGAAGACACAAATCCTCATTGCTGTCGGTGTCAGCGAGGCGCTCGACATCGCGCTGCGCGCCCTCATCAATCCCGGCGACGAGGTCATCTACCACGAGCCGTGCTACGTGAGTTATTCGCCCAGCATCGCGATGGCGCACGGCGTGCCCGTGGCGGTGAGTTGCCGGGCGGAGGACAACTTCGCCGTCCGTGCCGAGGCAATCGAGAAGGCCATCACGCCCAAGACCAAGGGGCTGATGCTGAACTTCCCGACCAACCCGACCGGCGGCACCATGACCCGTGCCGAGCTGGAGCGCATCGCCGCCGTCGTGCAGCGGCACAATCTCGTGGTGCTCACCGACGAGATTTACAGCGAGCTGACCTTCGAGGGTGAACACGTCTCCATCGCGTCGCTGCCGGGGATGATCGAGCGGACGATCTTCCTTCACGGCTTCTCGAAGGCCTACGCGATGACCGGCTTGCGCATCGGCTACGCTTGCGGCCCGGCGGAGCTGATCGAGGCGATGATGAAGATCCACCAATACTCGATGCTCTGCGCCAGCATCATCAGCCAGGAAGCCGCCATCGAGGCCATCGAGCACGGCGAGCCGGACACGACCGAGATGCGCGAGCAGTATCGGCTACGCCGGAATCTGATCGTGAAGGCGTTCAACGAAATGGGCCTGCCGTGTCATCTCCCGCGTGGCAGCTTCTACGCCTTCCCGTGCATTAGAAGCACCGGACTAAGCTCGAAGGACTTCGCCTTCGGCCTCCTGTCCGAGGAGAAAGTCGCCTGTGTTCCCGGCGGCGCATTTGGCCCGAGCGGTGAGGGCTATCTCCGCTGCTGCTTCGCCACGGCCATTGACCAGATACAAGTCGCCACCGACCGAATCGCGCGCTTCGTTGGCAAGGTGAAGCGCGGTTAGGCACGTCAGGGATTCACGCGGAGCGTGAAGTTCTTGAATGGCTTCCTCTGCGGCCCCGTCAGGTTTCCAGACCCGCGCGCATCCACGGGCCAGCACGTTATGCTCAAAATTCTCGGACCCACCCAAGGCCGTTTCTGTGACGGCGTCTCCCGGCGCAACTTCCTTCAGCTCGGCACGCTCGCCGCAGGCGGCCTCTCGCTGCCGCAGCTGCTCCAGGCTGAGTCGCAGTCTGGCATCCGCAACTCCAAGAAGGCCATCATCATGGTGTTCCTGCCCGGCGGGCCGTCGCACCAGGACATGTTTGACATTAAGGAGGACGCCCCCAACGAGATTCGCGGCGAGTTCAAGGCGATTTCCACGAAGGTGCCCGGCGTGCGCATCTGCGAGCACATGCCCAAGCTCGCGGCCAACTGGGACAAGTTCACCGCCATCCGTTCGCTCGTCGGCAAGGCCGATGACCACAGCTCCTTCCACTGCATGACGGGCCGCAGCCAGTTCAAGCCCCAGCCCAGCGGCGGCTGGCCTTCACTCGGCGCGGTCGTCTCCAAGCTCCAAGGCTCCGCCGCCGTCGGCGTGCCGCCCAGCGTGGGCTGCAACGGCAAAGAGTCGCGCCCCGGCTTCCTCGGCGCAAGCTGCGGGCCGTTCGTGTCCAGCGGCCCGGCGGCCAGCGACATGACGCTCAACGGCGTGACCAGCGCGCGACTCGACGACCGCAAGGGTTTGCTCGCGGACTTCGACAAGTTCCGCCGCGACGCAGACAGCACCGGCTTGATGGACGGCCTCGACACGTTCAACCGTCAGGCCTTCGAGGTCGTCACCTCCAGCCGGCTCGTCGAGGCGCTCGACACGAAGAAGGAGAAGCGCGAGGTCGCTGACCGTTATCGCGGCTCCGATGGAAAAATCCTGCGCGACTTCCTGCTTGCGCGGCGGCTCGTCGAGGCGGGCGTGCGCTGCGTGACACTGAACTTCGGCGGTTGGGACACGCACTCACAAAACTTCACCACGCTCAAGCGACAGTTGCCGAACTTCGACACCGGCATGAGTGCCCTCGTCCAAGACCTGCACGAGCGCGGCCTGGCGGACGACGTGACGGTCATCGCGTGGGGTGAGTTTGGCCGGACCCCGCGCATCAACATGGGCGCGGGCCGCGACCACTGGTCGCGCGTCTCGTGCGCGTTGCTCGCAGGCGGCGGCATGAAGACTGGGCAGATGATTGGCGCGACCGACCGCACCGGCGGAGAGGCCAGCGACCGGCCCGTCCACCTCGGCGAAATCTTCTCCACGCTCTACAACCGCATGGGCATCGACACTCAGACCGCCACGCTCACGGACCTCGGTGGTCGCCCGCAGTATCTCGTGGACTTGCAGCATCACCCGATTCGCGAACTCGTCTAACCCGCCACCGCCATGCTCACCATCCTCGGACGCAATCAGGGCCGTTTCTGCGACGGCGTCTCCCGGCGCAACTTGCTCCGCATCGGCGCGCTCGGCATGGGCGGTCTAGCTCTTCCGCAACTCCTCGAAGCCGAGGCGACTGCCGGCATTCGCAAGTCGCACAAGGCCGTCATTAACATCTTCCTCGCGGGCGGGCCGCCGCATCAGGACATGTTCGACCTGAAGCCGGACGCGCCGCGTGAGATTCGCGGCGAGTTCAAGCCCATCAAGACCAACGTCCCCGGCCTGGAGGTCTGCGAGCTGTTCCCGATGCTCGCCAAGTGCGCGGACAAATACACCGTCATCCGCTCGATGGTGGGCGCGGCGGGCGGTCACGATGCCTTCCAATGCCACACGGGCCGCGCGCCCCGGATCCAACCCGCCGGCGGCTGGCCCTCCATGGGCGCTACGCTTTCCAAACTGCAAGGCACCACAGTTCCCGGCATGCCCGCCTTCGTCGGCCTCGCGCCGAACACGGGGCACCGTCCTTGGGGCGACCCCGGCCAGGCTGGCTTCCTCGGCCCCGCGCACTCCGCGTTCAAGCCGAACAAGGAGGGCAAGGACGACATGGTCTTGAACGGCGTCTCCTCCAGCCGCCTCGGCGAGCGCCGCTCGCTCCTCACGGCCTTTGACCATTTCCGCCGGGACGTGGACAACAGCGGCTTGGTCGAGGGTCTCGACGCGTTTCAACAGCAGGCCTTCGCGATGCTCACTTCGAGCAAACTCGCGGACGCGCTGGACTTGAACAAAGAGGATCAAAAGCTGCGCGATCGCTACGGGCGTGGCTTCCCGAACTTCAAGGACGATGGCTCGCACCGCCTGCTCGACGACTTCCTCATGGCGCGGCGGCTCGTCGAGGCGGGGGTGCGCTGCGTGACCATCGCGTTCAGCCGCTGGGACTGGCATGGGAACAACTTCGGCCAGGCGCGCGAGGAGTTCCCGCTCTTGGACAAAGGTCTCTCCGCCCTCATCGAAGATCTGCACGCTCGCGGCTTGGACCGCGACGTGAGCGTCGTGGTCTGGGGCGAGTTCGGGCGGACGCCGAAGATCAACAAGGACGCAGGCCGCGACCACTGGCCGAATGTCTCCTTCGCGCTGCTCGCGGGCGGCGGGATGCGCCACGGGCAGGTCATCGGCGCGACAGGCCGCGATGGCGGCGAGTGCGTGGACCGGCCGGTGAAGTTCGGCGATGTCTTCGCGACGCTCTATCAGCAACTCGGTCTCGACCCGCACAGCGACATGGTCAACGACTTGACCGGTCGCCCACAGCACTTGGTGGAGCCAGGCTGCGAGCCGCTGCGCGAGCTGGTGTGAAGCGGGGAGCGAAAAGTAATTAGTAATTGGTGCCGAGTCGAAGCGAGCAGCAGCGGCTTGAGCACCAACTAACCACTAATCACTTTTCACCGCTTCGCCCGCCTCGCGCCTTGACCTGCCCGGGCCTCCTTCCCATCCTGTCGCGCGCTTTACCACTATGCCTGAAAACCCAAACCCCGACCGCGACCTGACGCCCGAGGTCAGCGCCGAAACCGATGTCGCGCGACTCGGCCACACCAGCCCACCGCCCGCCCACGAGCAGACCGCCGACGAGGATGCGGACGTCGTGGACTGGGACCGCGTCGCGGCAATGGAACAGTTCAAGGCGCTGCTCAGGGCGAAGAACGCCTTCATTGTGCCGGCGACGCTGTTCTTCGTGGTCTATTACTTCGCGCTGCCGGTGCTGGTCGGCTGGTTTCCCGAGCTGATGGAGAAGCGCATAGGGCCGGTGAACTACGCCTACCTCTTCGCCTTATCGCAGTTCTTCATGGCGTGGGCGGTGGCGTTCGTTTACCTGCGCAAGGCGGCGAAGTTCGATGAGGAGGCCCGGCAGATCATCGCGCGACTCGACCAGCCGAAGGGAGAGAAGCCAGAATGAACTTCTTCCTCGCTGCCGCTGCCTCGCCCGCCGCTGCGCCCGCCGGCTTTCAATTCACGCCCGCGCTCGGGATGTTCCTCGCCTTCGTCCTAGTGACGCTTGGCATCACCTACTGGTCCGCGCGCAAGTCCACCGGCGCGAGCAACTACTTCGCCGCCGGACGCGGCATCACCGCGTGGCAGAACGGCCTCGCCGTCGCGGGCGACTACATGAGCGCCGCGAGCTTCCTCGGCATCGCGGGGATGATTGCCTTCAAGGGCTACGACGGCTTCATGTATTCCGTCGGCTGGCTCGTGGCGTATCTCACCGTGCTGCTCGTGGTCGCCGAGCCGCTCCGAAACGCCGGCAAATACACCATGGCGGACGTGCTGGCCTACCGCCTCAGCCCGCGCCCCGTGCGCGCGATGGCCTCGCTCTCCACCCTGACCGTCTCGACCTTCTACATGATCGCGCAAATGGTCGGCGCCGGCGCGCTGGTGAAGCTGCTGCTGCCTGGCGTCGGCTACGAATGGGCCGTCACCGGCGTCGGCGTGCTGATGATTGTCTATGTCGTCTTCGGCGGGATGCTCGCGACGACCTGGGTGCAAATCATCAAGGCCGTGCTGCTGATGAGCGGCTCGCTCTTCCTCAGCATTCTCGTCCTGAAACACTTTGATTACAGCTTCGTGAAGTTCTTCGAGGCCATCGGCAAAGTCCCCGTCGCCGGGCCGGACGGAACCATCGTCCACAAGGACTTCCTCAAGCCCGGCCTCATCTTCGGCCTCGAAGTCACGAAGGGCTGGGGGCCGATTGACCTCATCTCGCTCGGCCTCGCGCTCGTCTTCGGCACCGCCGGGCTGCCGCACGTCCTCGTGCGCTTCTACACCGTGCCGGACGCGAAGACCGCGCGCATCAGCGTGGTGTGGGCGATGATCATCATCGGCGCGTTCTACATCATGACCACCTTCCTCGGCTTCGGCGCGGCAACGATTCTGACCCCGGCCAACATCTCCGTGGAGAACATGAGCGCGCCGCTGCTGGCCAAGGCGCTCGGCGGCGAAATCTTCTTCGCGTTCATCAGCGCCGTGGCCTTCGCGACCATCCTCGCCGTCGTCGCCGGCCTGACCATCAGCGCCAGCACGAGCTTCGCGCACGACTTCTACACAAACGTCCTGCACCACGGACGCGAGCGCGGCCCGGGCGAGGAAGTTCGCGTCGCGCGCATCGCGGCCTTTGTCGTGGGCGCGGTGGCCATCGTCCTCGCCATTAAGCTCCAGACTATAAACGTCGCGTTCCTCGTCGGCCTCGCCTTCGCCGTCGCCGCGAGCGCGAACCTGCCGGTCATCGTCCTCTCCCTCTTCTGGAAGCGCTTCAACACGGCGGGCGCGGTCTGGGGCCTGGGCGTCGGCCTTGTCGGCAGCATCGTCCTCATCATTCTCAGCCCGAGCGTCATGGACCCCAATGGCAAGGCGCTCATCAAAGCCGAGCCGTGGTTCCCGCTGAAGAACCCCGGCATTGTCAGCATCCCGCTGGGCTTTATCGCCGCGTGGTTGGGCACGATTCTGAGCAACGACCGCACGAGCGAAGAGAAGTTCGCCGAGCTGACCGTCCGCGCGAACACCGGGCTCGGCGCGGAAAAAGCCACGTCGCACTAGACGCCGCACCACTAACCGGCACGGACCTGCACTAATGAAGACGGCGGCTCCGATTAGTGCAGGTCAGTGCAAGTTAGTGGTTCGAAAACCCGCCTCCACTCGCCGGGCCTTTATCCAACGCGGTGCCTGGATGCTGTCCGCCGCTTCCAGTCTCGCCGACTCGCTCGCTGCCGATTCTGCCTCAGCCCCCGCGCTCCGCATCGGCCTGCTCACCGACCCGCACTACGCCGACATCCCGGCGAAGGGCAAGCGCCACTACCGCGAATCCCTCGGCAAGGTGCGAACCGCTGTCGAGCGGTTCAACGAGGCGAAGGCCGACTTCGCCGTCGAGCTAGGTGACTTCATTGACGAAGCGACCACGGTCGAAGGTGAAATCGCGCACCTAAAAACCATCGAAGCCGAATTCGCCAAGTTCCGTGGCCCGCGCCATTTCGCCCTCGGCAACCACTGCGTCTGGACGCTCACCAAGGAGCAGTTTTACGCGAACTGCGCCGCGAAACGCAGCCCCTACTCATGGGATCACGCGGGCTTTCACTTCATCGTGCTCGACGCCTGCTTCCGCGCAGACGGCACGACCTACGGCGCGAAGAACTTCACCTGGAATGACACGGAAATTCCCGAGCCGCAGCGCCGCTGGCTGGCTGCCGACCTCGCGGCCACGCGCCTGCCCACGCTGGTTTTCGTCCACCAGCGCCTCGACACCACCGGTGACTACGCCGTGAAGAGCGCCCCGGCGGTGCGGGAGATTCTGGAACGCGCGGGCAACGTGCTCGCGGTCTTCCAAGGCCACCACCATCGCAACGACTACCGGGAAATCGGCGGCATCCATTACTGCACGCTCATGGCGATGGTGGAAGGCAACGGCGCGGAGGACACCGCGAGCGGCGTGCTCGAAGTCTTCCGCGACAGCAGCCTCAAGCTGAACGGCGCGTTCAAGCAATCGAGCTACGCGTGGAAGTCAGGCAAGGCGCACGCCCAATGAAGCCGCAGTTTCAACAGCCCGGCGCGGGAACGCCGTTTGAAATGAACGCTCGTGATCTGGGCGTTTCTCTCCCTCCGGTCGCCGGCTTCCGCCCAAACCCCACCGCCTGCGGGCGCACTCGTCGCGAGTTCCTGTGGCAGGCAGGCGCGGGCTTCGCGGGGCTGGGCTTGCTGGACATTCTCCAGCGCGACGGCTTCTTCGCCTCCGCTCAGGCCGCGTCGCCGGTCGCGCAGTCGCCGCTGGCTCCACGCGCGCCGCATTTTCCGACCAAGGCCAAGCACGTCATCTTCCTCTTCATGAACGGCGCGCCCAGCCAGGTGGACACGTTCGACCCCAAGCCCGAGTTGGCGAAGCATCACGGCAAACCCTATGCCGGCAAGGTCAAGGCCGTCGGCTCGAACGGCCGGCCCGTCGGCTACCTGATGCAGACGCCGTTCGAGTTCAAGGCGCACGGGCGCAGCGGCCTGCCCGTCAGCAGCCTCTTCCCGCACACGGCGAAGTTCGCCGACGACCTCTGCGTGCTGCGTTCTCTCTACACGGACACGGCGGCGCACGCGTCCGGATGCCTCCAGATGAACACCGGCAGCATCTTCATCGGGCGGCCCAGCCTTGGCGCGTGGTTGAGCTACGGCCTGGGCACGATGAACGCCGCGCTGCCGAGCTTCGTGGTGATGACCGACCCGCGCGGTGGGCCGATTGGCAGCGCGTCGAACTGGACGGCCGGCTACATGCCCGCCGCGTATCAGGGCACGCTCTTCCGCAGCAAGGGCAACCCGCTCCTCGACCTCGCCACGCCCGAGGGCGTCAGCCCGCGCGCGCAACGCCGCTCGCTCGACCTGCTCGCCGAGCTGAACGAACAGCATCGCCGCGAACGCCCGCAGGAGTCCGAGCTGGCCGCACGCATCCTCTCCTACGAGCTCGCCTACCAGATGCAGACCAGCGCCGCGGGCGTCGTGGACTTGAAGGACGAACCCGCTGCGACACGCGAACTCTACGGCCTCGACCACCCGCTCACCGCCGACTTCGGGTCGAAGTGCCTCGTCGCGCGCCGGCTCATCGAGAAGGGCGTGCGCTTCGTGCAGCTCTACTCCGGCGGCGGCCACCTCGAAGACACCTGGGACGGCCACAGCGATTGCATCAAGAACCACACGCTCCACGCGGGCGAGACGGACAAGCCCATCGCCGCGCTCATCGCCGACCTCAAGCGCACCGGCCTGTGGGACGAGACGCTGCTGGTCTGGGGCGGCGAGTTCGGCCGCACGCCCACGAGCGAAGGCGTGGGCAAGCCGGGCCGCGACCACAACTGGCACGGCTTCTCGATGTGGCTCGCAGGCGCGGGTGTGAAGGGCGGGCAGTTCATCGGCGCGACGGACGAGCTGGGCTTCGAGGCCGTCGAGGAGCTCCACCACGTCTCCGATTTGCACGCGACCATTTTGCATCTCATGGGTTTGGATCATGAGCGGCTCACGTATTTCTACCAAGGCCTGGAGCAGCGCATCACCGGCGTGCGCGGGGAAGTCATCCGCAAGGCGCTGGCGTAATCCGAGCTGGCGGAGATGAACCACGCCTCCAGTTGGATTCACTTCGCGCCGGGGAAACGCACCACATCAAACTCCAGCCGAAAGTCCTTCGGCGTCCGGAGGTTCTCTGGCCACAACAGTGAAACGCCCACCACCAGCCGCCAGCGCCGCCGGATGCGTTGCGACAATTGCTTCACTTGGGCAGGTAGATACACCATCGTCCGGCGCAGAAGAAGTAAACATTGGATGCCACCATTGCAGTTCTGAGCTTGATGCCTGGTTGACCGGCATGCGCCTGCGGCCTTCGACGACAACCAGCTTCGTCCCCGTTACCACATGGCTCTGATCATCAACCGCCCCGCCTCGTCCGGCCGCAATCCCGCACCCACCCGCACCCTGCTGCTGGTGGATGACGACGCCGCGATGCTCTTCCAGCGACAGGGCTGGCACCTGCTCGAGGCCGACAGCATCCCGACCGCGATGAAGCTCTGGGAGGCAAACCTGAAATACATTGATGCCGTCGTGACGGACTACCAGTTCGATGGCACGCAAACTGGGCTGGACCTCGTGATGTTCGTGCAAGGCCGGCGGCGCGGCTTCCCGTGCGTCGTCATCAGCGGGACGTGGGTCGCGGAGAAGACCCCGCGCGACGAGCCGCACAACAATGTTTATTACCGCGCCAAGCCCTTCGAGATGCGCCAGCTTCTCGACTTGGTCAACCGCATCAGCGCGCCCAGTGGTGCCGCGACGAAGCAGGCCTGAGCGGCTTCACGGCGCAAACTTCACCGCCACAGCCTCGCGCTCGAAGTCATTCGCCGACATGAGTGGCTGCGCCTTCAGCCCTCCCAGTGCGGCGATGAAACGGTCGGGGATCTGCTCCAGGCGCGTGTTGTAGTAGGTGGCGATCTCGTTGAAGTAACCACGCGCCAGCGCGATGCGGTGCTCGGTGTCCACGAGGGATTTTTGCAGTTCGAGGAACAGCGGCTGCGCCGTCAGTTCCGGGTAGGCCTCGCGCACGGCGACCAGGATTTTTGTGCAGGCTGCGTAGTCCGGCCCGATGACACCCGGCGGCGTGGCAGTCTGTTGCGCGCGGAGCAGGGCGATGTGTTCCTGCAATTTCGCCTCGTGATCTCGCAGGCCGGTGACGGTGGCGACGAGATTGGGAATGAGGTCGAAGCGGCGCTTGAGCTGCACGTCCACCTGCGCCCAGCCCTGCCGCACACGCTGGCGCAGGTCCACCATGCTGTTGAACACCATCCACACCCAGCCGAGCACGACCGTGAGTCCGAACCCGAACGCGGGCAGCAGGTAGAACGGCCAAAGCTGCTCAAGGTTCTTGTTCTGTGCCCCGTCCCGCCAAACGAAGCCGCCCACCACCAGCACGAGGCCGAAGCTGAGCCAGCCCCAAAAAGCCCACGCAAAACCCGAGCTGATCTGCTGCTCGCTGCGGGTGGAGATGAGAAACATCGGCGCGCTCTTGTCCGCCGCGATTTCCGGCGCGACGACGTCCACCCGCTCGCGTGACTGGCCCATCACGTAGATGGGTGTGTGCAGTGGAAGGGCTCGCTCGTGGAAACGGCGGTGCCCCGTCGAGTCCATGATGCCGCCGGGCGGGCCTTTGCCATAGTAGAGCGGGTCCCAGCGCGTGCAGGTCTGGTCGAACACTTCGAGCGCCTCGACATCTGCGCCCTCGGGTTGCACCAGGACCGCGCCGCAGTCGTCGTTGAGGTAGAAGGAAATCATCTCGCCGCCGCTGGCCACAGTGGTCCAACCGCTCTCCACTCGCGTGCGCGTCTGCGACTTGCCGTCGCTGTCGGTGTAAGTCTCGGTGACGACGCGCCGCCATTCCTCCTCGACGCTCCATGAGTAATGGACGCACCGGCACGTCGCCAGAAAACTGGTGAGCGGCGCATCCACCTCCGCCGTGCCTTTCAGCTCGACGAGACCAATGAACACGCCCGTTGTCTTCGACGTGGGCAGGTTGTCCACGAGCCGACGCCGCCTGCCCGCGCGCATCGCGCCGAGCAGGCACAGGAAGCCCAGCACGCAGCCAATTACTGGCAGCCACGGGGCGAAATCGTTCATGGGCCTTGGCTATAGCAAAGCCGGGCGGGTGAAGAACACTACAGAAACCGGGCGGGAGTGGAGGGAAGACTCAAATCCACTGACCTGCACTGACCACCACCAATCCGGAACGGAGCCAGCAAAGCAATGGCCTCGTCTCGATGCCCACTCCCATTAGTGCCAGTCAGCGCAGGTGAGTGGTTCGTGAAGTGCGGCCGCTTTCCCCGATGGCCCGCCCAGATTTCTCAATGGTGACATGTCAACAGTCTCTTGGTAAACCATCCGCCGTGAAACGAAACCGCACCTCGCCCGGCCCGCGCTATCAGGCCCTCATCCAGTTGCTCCGCACCGCCGAGGAGCTGTGGAACGCCAGCCGCGTCTTCTTCGCCCGCTGGGACCTCAGCCCCAGCCAGTTCAACCTCCTCAACGTCCTCAACGACTTCCCCGCCGGCTGCACGCAGTCGGACCTCAGCCGCCAGCTCATCATGCACCGCTCGAACGTCACCGGCCTCGTGGACCGCCTCGCAGAGCGTGGCCTGGTCACGCGCCAGGAGAACGCCACCGACCGCCGCGCCTGGCTGGTGGTGCTCACACCTCCCGCCCGCAAGCTGCTGGCCGAAATTTACCCGCACTACCACGCCGCCGCCGAACAGGTCTGGGGCAAGCTCCCCGCCGCCCGCGCTGACAAGCTCGTCGCCGAACTCACCACCATCAGCGAGAACGCCACCCGCATCGCCAGCACCAACGCCTGACCCGCCGCCATGAACTCCCCTCGCAACTACCCCCTCCTCCTCGCCAGCCAGTTCCTCGGCGCGTTCGGCGACAACGCCATCCTCGCCGTCATCGTCGGCCAGCTCACGCTGCTTCAGAAGGCCGGCGCGATCACCTCCGACGAACTCCGCACGCGTGGCACCCTCTACACCAGCATCCTGTTCATCCCCTACATCCTGCTCGCGCCGCTCGCGGGCTACCTCAACGACCGCTACGCCAAGACCAGTTGGCTCGCCGGCGGCAACCTTCTCAAGCTCCTCGGCACCGCCATCTGCGCATTGAGCATCTGGTTCGGCTACGCGTGGCAGGCGCTTGGCTACTTCATCGTCGGCATTGGCTCCGCGTTCTATGGCCCAGCCAAGTATGGCATCCTTCCGGAGATTCTACCCACCGACCGCCTCGTCAAGGCCAACGGCATGGTCGAACTGCTCACGCTGCTGGCCATCCTCACCGGCGCCATCGGCGGCTCGGTCATGGTGGACCAGCTCCCCGTCGGCATCTGCTACATCGCGCTGGCTGGAATCTTCATCGCCTCGCTCGCCCTCAACCTCGTCATGGACCGCACGCCCTCCGACGCAGCGGTGCGGCTCTCGGCAAGTGTCGGCGAGTTCTTCACCCACTTGACCGCCCTCTTCGCCGGGCCGCGCCTGGGCAAAGTCCTCATCGGCACCGCGCTCTTCTGGGTCTGCGGAGCCACCATGAAAATCAACTTCCAAGCCTGGGGCCTCGAAGCCCTCAAGCTCCCGGACAACACGCAAATCGCCCTGCTCGGCCTGTGGTTAAGCGTCGGCGTCATGCTCGGCAGTCTGGCCGCCGGGAAGTTCTACCCCGTCAGCGACCTGCGTCACACGCGCGGTTTCGGGCTATTGTTAGCGGGGATGTTGCTCGCCGTGTTTGCCATCGAGCCGCTGGGCTTGCAACACATCGGCCAGCACATGATCACCCAGCTCAAGCCCGACGGCACGACCGTCACCGTGCTCGCCGTCCTGCCCGTCGTGATGGCGCTGCTCGTGGGCGCGGGCCTCGCCGCCGGCCTCTTCCTCATCCCGCTCAACGCCTCGCTCCAAGCCGAGTCCGACCCCACCAAGCTGGGCAAAACCATCGCCGTGCAGAACCTCTTCGACAACCTCGGCATGATGCTCGCAGGCCTGCTGGTCTTCGTGTGTGTGAAGGTGCACCTCTCCGCCTCGCACGTCTTCATCGCCCTGGCCGTGCTGGTCGTCGCCGTCATCGCTTGGCTGAAATTCCCCGTGCTGGTGAAGGGTGAGGCGAAGGCGGCGAGCTGATGGCCTGCCCGCGAATCACGCGAATTGACGCGAATGAAAACCAACGACCCCGAACCCACTGGAGCGCG
>SXGS01765954.1_pt1 | contig 19429 bp, 10 predicted proteins | sample 3174681 | NCBI WGS metagenome assembly SXGS01 (sample SAMN11356861, study PRJNA531348) | freshwater metagenome | isolation source: freshwater sample F1-80 | place: China: Fuxian Lake, Yuxi | collected 2017-12-25 | reverse complement strand
CGTAGGTTGTTGGGCTTGGTTGCCAGGGAACATGTTCACCGGATGGCGTCTGAAAGGCAAGTATCGGTTATTTTAATTGCGGGCGTTGATTTCTCGATCTTGTAGGGATCTATTGTGCAATGCTATGGGGTAGGATCGGTTAGAATTCTTAGGAGGATCGCAAACTGTCGCGAGTGCGAGTAACAGTTCACCCCTTGCAGTTTGGTTGCAGCATTTTTGCTTGCTGCTCGCGTAGATCGGAAATTGATTCAAGACTGCTCCTTTCCTTCAGAGGTCATTGTGTTGTCGAACCAGTCACGACCAACGAATGTTCGCCATTGGGTGACGGCTTGGTTGGCTGTAGCGGCAATTCTGGCTTACTTGAGCCGCAATAGTATCGGTGCGGCGCAGATTCCTTTGCGAGCGGAAATGGGAATCAGCGAAGAGGAAATGGGGGACATCCTTGGTGCTTTTTTCGTCTTTTACGCGTTTGCCCAAATTCCGATGGGTTGGTTGGGCGATCGCATTGGCTCACGCTTGAGCATTCCGTTGTTTGTGGCTGCTTGGTCGGTGGCCACATCGCTGGTGGGAGTCAGTGGCGCGTTTGTGGTCGTGATGGCCAGTCGCATTGCCAATGGTATCGCACAGGCGGGCGTCTTCCCCGCCAGTACGCGTTCGATCGCTATTTGGAATCCGCCGGGCAGTCGTGCCATGGCCAGCGGAATCTTGGGGGCGGCGATGTCGGTCGGCGGAGCGCTCGGCGTGGGGTTGACGGCCTGGATGCTGAATTACTTGCCAGCGCGATCGATCTTGGCGATCCTGGCGCTGCCGGGCATCGTGTGGGCGATCGGTTTTTGGTTCTGGTTTCGCGAGCGACCTGGCGAACACTCGTCGGTTAATTCATCGGAAGCTGAGCTGATTGCTGCTGGCAGGGCCAACGCAGACGTGGGTTCCTCCAATCCCACTGGGTATCAGATGTGGTTGGGGCTGTTCCTCAGCCCGGCAACTTGGTTCATTTGCGGCCAACAATTTTTTCGTGCTGGAGCGTACGCATTTTTCACAACTTGGTTTCCAACTTATTTGGCCGAAACTAAGAATATCTCAATCGGCAGCTCCGGATACTTGACCATGTTACCTCTGATTGCGACCGTCGTTGGTTCCACCATGGGAGGCTATTGTTCCGACTCCGTTTATCGCTGGACAGGCAGTTTGTCGGCGGCGCGCAAAGGAGTTTCGAGCATTAGCCTCGCAATGTGCGCGTCGCTTGTGTTGGGGGCCTACTTTTGCACCAACATCGCATCCATCATTACGTTGATTACGCTAGGAGCATTCCTGGCCGCGATCGCGGGTCCGTGCGCTTATACCGCGACGATGGATATGGGTGGTCGCAATGTCGCATCGCTGTTCAGCACTATGAATATGATGGGTAATTTTGGAGCTGGGGCATTTGCGGGATTCATCCCAGATTTCAAGAATTGGGTTGAGTCTTCGCCGCAGTTGCTCGAGTTTTTTGGTGGCAACAGTTGGAACGCGGTACTCCCATTATTCGCGGCGATTTACGCTGGGGCGGCAGGTTGCTGGTTGCTGTTGAACATGCGCGGAACTGTGTTCGATCAGTCGCTGTGGAAAGTGCCGAAACCTCAGCCAGAAAAAGAAACGAACCAACCCAGTTCGACCGCTTGAAAACATGAACCAAGTGGTTATCGAAATTGCGGTTGAGTGCAACCGACGGAGGAAATATTGTGACTGGACAAGTTGAACAACCGCAAAGTCAACTGCGCGCCGCGATCGCACGAGGAGACATTACTCCACCGGTTGGCATTTATCATCGGATGTGGGGCGCGGCGCTGCACGATCGCTCGACAGCCGTCCATCGACCTTTGACCGCGACAGTGTTGGCACTGGCTCCAAGTACTGAGGCAGCAAGTGCGGACAACATCGCGATCTGTGTGGCGCTGGACCACTGTTTGTTTTGGCCGCGCGAAATGAACGAGTTTCTCGATCGAGTGGCTAGACAATCGCACGTGGATCGCGGTCGATTGAGTGTCTATTTTTCGCACACTCACGGTGCCGGTCTCATGGGAATCGAGCGCGGGTCATTACCAGGCGGTGACTTGATTGCCGGTTACCTCGAACGATGTGCGGACATTGTCGGCGGGTTGGTCAAACAATCGCTGGCCAATCTTGGTGCCGCGACGATTTCGTACGGAGTCGGTCGCTGTTCGCTGGCAACCAATCGCGATTATTTTGATCCGCAGCGTCAAGGCTTTGTGTGTGGATTCAATCCCGATAAAGCGGCCGACGATACGGTTGTGGTCGGTAGAATTTCGAACGAGCGTGGGCAACTGCTAGGGACGATCATCAATTACGCTTGTCATCCGACTACGTTGGCATGGGATAACACACAGATTAGTCCCGACTATGTAGGCGCGATGCGCGAAGTCGTGGAAACAGCGACGCGCGCTCCATGCTTCTTTATTCAAGGAGCATCGGGAGACGTAGGTCCACGCATGGGATTTGTCGGTGACACTGCGCAAGCAGATCAAAACGGTCGGCAACTTGGCTACGCGGCGCTCGGCGCATTAGAAGGAATGCTGGCCGCCAATTCGTCGTTTAAATATGCAGGCGCCGTGGTGTCGGGAGCGACCATCGGTACGTGGAAATCCATTCCGTTGTCAGAGGATCGCCAAATGCAATCCAGCATTTGGCGCCAGCAGCTCTGCGAAGTCGAATTGGAGTTTCGCGAAGATTTGCCGCGAAAGCAGGAGCTCGACGAAGCACTCACTCGCTGGCAAGCGGAGGAACGCTTGTCCGTTGCTGCCGGGGATTTGGGAAAGGCCCGTGATGCACGAGCGATGGCGGAACGAGCAACTCGCCGCTTGACTCGCGTGGAACATTTGCCAGATGCTCGTTCGATCACGTTTCGTTCCAACCTAATAAGATTGGGAGACGCGGTGTGGATTCCACTGGATGGCGAGCACTACAATTTGCTGCAAACAACTTTGCGTCAGCGATTTGAGTCACTGACTCTGGTGATTGGTACGCTCGTCAACGGCTCCACCGTGTGGTACCTTCCCGATGAGCCGTCTTTTGGAAAGGGGCTGTACCAAGAGGAGGCCTCGGTGCTCGCACGGGGTAGCCTAGAGCGACTGATCGAGGCTCTTTCCGCGTCGATCGAGCGATTAATCTGATTCGAGTAGCCCAGAGGGTTGGACTGTGGATGACAAATGGTATTCGATTGCCAATATTGCCGAAATTCCTTCGCCATCGATTCTTGTATACCCGGATCGCATCGAAGAGAACCTGCAGCGCATGATTCGATTAGCTGGCGGTGCACAGCGCTTGCGGCCACACGTGAAGACTCACAAGATGCCGCAAGTAATCGCGCTCAAAATTAAGTGTGGCATTAGCAAATTTAAGGTCTCGACAATCGCCGAGGCTGAAATGACGGCCGCCGCGGGTGGTCAGGACATTCTGCTAGCCTATCAACCCGTGGGCCCCAATGGCTCAAGGCTAGCCCGGTTAATAACTACTTTTCCTGCCGCACAATTTTCGACGATCGTTGACAATCTGGCAACTGCAGAGGAACTGTCGCGAATCGCGCGAGATCGCGATATAACTTTTCGATTGTATGTTGATTTGGATGTCGGTTTTCATCGGACAGGTATTGCCCCGGACGACCGAGCCTTCGAGCTGTATCAAGCAATAACGCGCACCAAGGGATTACAAGCGATGGGATTGCATGCCTATGACGGACATCTCCATCATCCAGAACATGGTGAACTTGAACGCGCCGTTGTATCGGCGTTTGACCCCGTGTGGAAACTGCGAGACAAAATCATTGCAGCCGGTTTGCATGCGCCCAAGATTGTTGCCAGTGGCACGCCGACGTTTCCGATTCTTTCGCGTCATGAGGACGTCGAAGTAGGTTGTGGAACCACAGTGCTCTGGGACTTTGGCCAGGCAAAAGTTTGCCCTGATCTTCAGTTTGTCAATGCTGCTTTGCTGATCACACGAGTGATCAGCCGCCCCGCGAGCGATCGGTTGTGCTTCGATCTAGGACACAAAGCGGTGGCCTCGGAAATGCAGCCACCGCGAGTCAGTTTGATCGGACTGGAGGATGCAGAACCGGTCGTGCACAGCGAAGAGCACTTAGTAATGCGAACTGACCGAGCAACTGAGTATTCCCCAGGCCAAGTCTTTTACGCTATCCCGCGACACATTTGCCCAACTATCGCGCTGCACCAAGAAGCTTGGGTAGTGCACAATGGTATCGCCACCGAGACTTGGCCAATCGTCGCCCGAGCGCGCCGGATTACCATTTGAGAACAAACTTCGTTGGATATTTATAGCGCACCGCGGAACCCTTGTATTTTTTCTTTACTGAGCCTTTGTACTTTATCGAGCCTTTCTAAGAACGATCTAATACCCTACAGCGACACACAAGCACGAGTTGCGAACGCGCGACATAGTCGCCTTTTGCTCCGCAAAAGGAACCTTTCGCGGAGCGAAAGGCGACGATCCTACCAAATCGCGCTGTAGTATTAGTTAGCCTCTTCTACACCAAGGTCTCCCTCTTCGCTCGCCTAACTACATTTCGCTCTCGAACCTTTCGTGTCACGTCGCGAGAAAGCCATCGCATCGAATCTCTCGACACACGCTGCCGTCGCCATAAATCACTGCGCGAACAATCTTGTCGATTGAAGATTGAGCTTTTGCAATCTTGTGCACTTTTTACGTGCATGACGAGTGATAAGCTATTGCAATACAGTTATTGAGCAATTGAGGACAATTGCCCTACACTACTATTCACACTCGCTGCCAATTCGGCTCCCAGCCAGCGCGATACTTTTTAGTGAGCATGTCTTGAGCGGTCGGAGCGCCGGTCAGTTTCATGCTTGCGCTGTCCCAGGCGAGTGACGTTTCAGGATGGCGAATCGCGATTGTCCCGAGCAAGACAGATTCTGTCAGCGGTCCGGAGTAATCGAAATGCGAAGTCGTTTTGTCCTCTCCCAGGCAAGCATGAGCCCAAGAGACATAATGGTCTCGAGCAGGCACCGGTTCAATCTTGTAATCGGCGAATTTCTCTTCCGGCAATAAGATCGGTTTTCCGACGTGGGGAATGATCATCGATCCCTTCTCGCCCAGCAGGATTGAACCGGAACCAGGCAGTTTCACTGACTGCCCTATTCCTAAAACATCTCGGGCCGGCAAGTGTTTCTCTCCATCGTACCAAGTTACTCGGATAGTATTGGACGCAGTATATTCGGTCCCTGGAAATTCATAGGCTACGGTCGATTGGCGGTACCAAATCTCGTTGTTCATGCCGGATGCTGCCGCGCGCACGCTGGTAGGAGCGGTTAGTTTCAGCGCCATGAATACCGGGTCCAGGATGTGGCATCCGAAATCGCCCAACTGCCCGTTCGAGAAATCTCGCCATGCTCGCCAGTTGAACGCGTGATAGATTTTGGGAATATACGGACGAGTAGGGGCAACTCCCAACCATTGGTCCCAGTGGATTGTGGATGGGACAGGTTCACTGCCCGCAGGCCGATCATCGACCAGAATCCATCCCATCGCTCCGCTCTGCCATGAATGAACTTCTCGCACTCTTCCAATAACTCCACTGTGCACCAAACTCACCGCCGTACGGTATTCGGAGTAGGATTGGATTTGGTTGCCCATCTGCGTAACTACTTTGTGTTTGCGAGCTGCCAATTGCATTTGGCGAGCTTCGTAGACGGTGTGCGTGAGCGGCTTTTGGCACTGTACATGTTTGCCCAGTTGCATCGCGGGCAACGAAATCGGCGCATGCATGTGATCGGGAGTCGACACGATAACCGCATCAAAATCCCGGTCGTCCTCGAATAACTTGCGCCAATCGGTATAGCGTCTCGCGTCTGCGAATTTCTCAGCGGCGCGGCCCATGTGTTCCTTGGACTCATCTATATCACACAGTGCAACCACTTGGACTTTGGATGTATTGGCGGTCGCATTCAAATCGGACCAGCCCTTGCCACCGACGCCGACCGAAGCAACTCGCAAGCGGCCGTTGGCGCCATAGACGCGCGACCAACTCAACGCCGATAGCGAAATCACGCTACCTGCAACAACGGAATTCTTCAGAAACACACGGCGGGAATTGCGGATTGTCATAGTACCAACCTAAGTTGAAATGGTCGTTCAAGCACTTTGCGAACGCGTGATGAAGAACCATGATAATGTTTGCACTGACGAGCTGCAACGCAGCAAACGCGACTTGCTGTGGCGCGGCTCAGCTTCCGCGGATCAGGTGCGACAATATCTTGGAAGCTCGCGAGTGAGCGTGTAACCACACCGTAAGGCAATGACGCTACAATGACGAAAATGTTTTTTGGCGTCACGGGATTTACTGAGCTTGATGATATTTCGCAGGCAGTTCCATGAAATTTCTGCTTTACTTGTGCGTGACGGTGTTGAGTTTGACGAGACTTTGTGTTGCCGAGACTGTCGTAGCGGCGGAGAAGAGTCCAACCAAATCCGCGCCAACCAATATTGTGCTTTTGTATGCCGATAACCTTGGGTACGGAGACCTTGGTTGTTACGGCAATTTTGGCATTCAGACTCCACGTATTGATCAGCTCGCTCGCGACGGAGCGAAGTGTACCGATTTTTATGTAGTCGCGTCCACTTGCACCGTATCGCGCGGCGCAATTCTAACCGGAAGGCATCCACAACGGAACGGACTACTACAGCAATTGGTAACTGACGAAAACTGGTACGGCGTGGGTTTGCCTCATCGCGAACGAATTATCCCACAGTACCTAAATACCGCCGGATATGTCAGTGGGTGCTTTGGCAAGTGGAATATCGGATTCGCACCCGGAAGCAGGCCAACTGAGCGCGGCTTTGACGAGTTTCTCGGATGCCGGTCGGGCAACATTCACTACTTCGCTCACACTTATCACGGCGAGTACGATATTTTCCGTGGTGTCGAGCGTTGCGAAGTAAAGGGCTACAGCACTGAAATCTTTGCCGATGCGACTTGCGATTTTCTACGGCGACAATCCGCTGCCAAGCGACCGTTCTTCGCTTATTTGCCGTTCAACGCACCGCATTACGTGAGCACCGTGAATACTGCAAAGGGAGAAAAGCCGCAGTGGCAAGTTCCGGAAAAGTACTTGCAGAGGTACGGTTGGTCCGGCAATGAACCCGATGAGAAACGGCGGTATTTCGCAGTTGTAACCGCGATGGATGATGCCGTTGGCAAAGTGCTCGACACGCTCAAGCAATTGGGATTGCAGGAGAATACTCTAGTGATATTTATTTCCGACATGGGCGCGATTCTAAGACCTACACACGGATTTGGCGCCGCGTCAAATGCGCCGTTTCGCGATGGCGCTCCCAGTATGTACGAAGGTGGCATTCGAGTACCAGCAATATTTCGCTGGCCTGGTAAGATCAAGCCTCAGACAGTGACCGATGAAGTTCTGACGCATCTCGATGTATTGCCTCTGTGCTTACGAGCTGCTGACGGCCAAGCACGCGACGGACGTGTGCTCGACGGACGTGTGCTCGACGGACGCGATCCGTTTCCTGTCCTAGCCGAAGGTGCCAAATCACCACACCAGTACATTGTCGCAAAACTCCGCGGCAGCGCTGCACTGCGAGCGGGCCGATGGAAAATCGTCCGCACTTCTCCGCAATCACCATGGGAATTGTACGATTTGGTCGCGAACGGGATTGAGTCCAATAATCTTGCGCAAAGTCGTCCGCAAGAGCTTGCGCGGCTCGTGGCTCTCTACGAATCGTGGGAAAAAGATGTCCAGCGCGATGCGAGCCAACCGGTAGTTTACTCTCCCAAAGGAAGCGATCCGCAGCGCTCCAAGCTCTAGCAGACTCCGATGCAATGATAGGTGTATACCAGGAGACTGGAAGTTGAATTCTCATGGCCGAGCTTAATGAATTGCTGGAGTCGCTCGGTGATTGGTCACATGCTGGCTCCGATCGGAGCTCGACTGCTTCGCAACGTGCGGCACGAGGTGCCGATGCGTTGTTACTGAGCATCGAGCGAACTGCGATGGCCTGCGAGTTTGAAGTCTTGTTAAATCGAGGACAGTATCCTCACGGAGTCGAAAAGGCGGGAGTCGCGTTGGATGCGGTTGCTCGATTAGAGAGCTTGCTGAGCGTTTATTTGCCCACGAGCGATTTCAGTACCATCAATCGATTTGCTTCCCAGCGACCAATTCCAGTCTCGACAAACACGCTTGAACTGATTCGGGCCGCACAAGCCATCCATGATATGACCGACGGTGCCTTTGACATCACTGCCGGCAGTCTTTCCGAAGTTTGGGGTTTTTCGCGTAGGCATGGACGCGTCCCCTCACCACAGGAAATTGACCACGCTCTGGCAGCTTCGGGTTCTCAACATGTTGTCATTGATGAACTCAATCGGGTGTTGTATTCCAAGCCTGGAATCAACATCAATCCAGGTGGAATCGGTAAAGGATATGCTCTGGACATAGCTGCCAGAATTCTCGTCCAGGCAGGGACCTATGACTTTATGTTACACGGTGGCCGCAGTTCCATTGTCGCGGTCGGCAATCGACAGAGTCACGATGTAGAGCAAGGTTGGATCGTCGCGCTCAAGCATCCCTGGCGCTTTGAAGAAGTTTTGGGGACCATTCGGTTGCACAACGCAGCGCTTGGGACCAGCGGATCAGGTAAGCAGTTTTTCCATTTCGAAGGCAAGCGTTACAGCCATATTATCGATCCTCGTACTGGACGACCGGCCGACGGCATGATGAGCAGCACGGTGATTTGCAACAGCGGAACGGCGGCCGATGCGTTAGCAACCGCAATGTTTGTGTTAGGGCCAGAAAAGTCCGCCGAATTCTGCGAAGCTCATCCTGAGATCGGTGCAATCCTTGTCTATCAGGATTCCAAGTCCGGTAGCATGCAAATTGCTAAACACAACGTTCAGCCAGACCATTGGCAGCCGCGAAAGTAGCTGATATCCGCATCGTCACTGAGCTGGCGCTACGATGTGATGAACCGCGTGTTGCTCGGAAGCGGTCGAGTGTTGTCTAGTCGATTATAAATTTGTGTCCTCCCCTACCCAAGGAGACCCGAAGCTGATGAAAATTTCACAGTTAGGAATAGCCGAGAAATAAGTGTCAGGTACCTTTTGCGAGAAACTCGCCCTTCGGGTGCTGCGCACAAAAGGGACCTGACACTTATTTCTCGAGCGATGCTTAGCGATCTGTGCGTTGATCTTCGTTTTTGGTGCAAGCGTTGGTTGGGCTGCACAACCGAACGTAGTTTTCATCTTGGCAGATGATTTAGTCAATGTGCCGTTGTTCAAACTATTAAAGATAATCACGGGACAGGACGTGACAATTATTCTACTTTGTTTGTCGCATCTGAAATGGTGTACTGGTAACAATGCCTGTCACCAGCGCCGAGAACCGGTAGTTGTTGTTGGCTGAATCGCCGACGATCTTGCGAATGGCTGGCCCGTCGAAAGTCTCTACACCTCGACCCAACGCGTAGGTCAGCAGTTTTTCGCTCAACGTTCCCACGAACCATTCTGGTTGCTTGAGCAGCGCGTCCTCTAAACCGGCCACGCCTCTAAATTGACTGCCATCGGGCAGCGAGCCTTGCGAGTCGACTGTTTCACCGTGTTCGACTTCGCGCCAGCGACCGATGGCGTCGAAATTTTCTAACGCGAAGCCAATTGGGTCCATCAAGTTGTGACAACTGGCACACGCCGGATTCGCGCGATGTTTGGACAGGCGTTGGCGAATGGGCAAAGTGGCGGAGACTCGATTATCGTCCAGTGCCGGTACATCGTCGGGAGGAGGAGGAGGCGGGGCTCCGACAAAGTTTTTCAACAGCCAATGTCCGCGAATGACCGGTGACGTGCGAGTCGCATAGGAGGTGACGGCAAGAATGCTGCCGTGTCGCAATAGTCCGCCGCGCGGCACGCCGGGATCGAGATGAACGCGGCGAAATCGGCTGCCGTAAACGTGCGGAATATCGTAGTGCTTGGCCAAGCGTTCGTTGAGAAACGTGTAATTGGATCGTAGCAAATCGAGGACGCTACGATCTTCGCGAACAATGCTCTCGAAAAACAATTCCGTCTCGCGGCGAAACGCTTGTCGCAAATTGTCATCGAAGTCGGGAAACAAACGCATATCGGGAGTCATCGAATTGAGGTTGCGCAAATAGAGCCACTGGTCCGCGAAATTAGTGACCAGTGCCGCTGACCGGCGATCCGTGAGCATGCGTTCAGCTTGTTGGCGCAGAACATCAGGCCGACTTAGTTGGCCTTGGATTGCAAGTTCAAGCAATTCATCGTCGGGGATACTACTCCACAGAAAATAGGACAACCGGGACGCAAGCTCCAGGTCGCTGATCCGGTACGCCTGGCCTGGTTTTGAGTCGGCTGGATCGCTTTCAAATCGGAAAATAAAATGTGGGCTGACCAGAATCGCGCTCAGCGCTGCCTCGATCCCAGCTTCAAATCCACCACCTGAAGCTCGAGTGGAGTTATAAAAAGTCAGCGGCTTGGCCAGATCATCGTCGGTAGCCGGACGACGAAAGGCGCGCTTGGTCAGGTTGCTCAGAATCTGCTGCGCACAACGCGGTTCGTCGTCCGGCGATGCTGGCCGCGCGATGAGAATGCGTTGACGACTGGGGGTTTCGCTATCGAGCGAGGTGGAAAACGGGCCTGTGATTGAAATTTGAAAAATGGCCGGAGAGAGCCGCGGATGGCGGTGCATGTTGAAATGCGCGTCCAGCGGTTGACGCATGGTTTCTTGCAGCAACGACGGCATCTTCAAGAAAGTAACGCCCACGTCGTGCGGCCCAGCCGCAACGTGAATGCGTTTGGTCAAATGCGCATCGATGCGACTGTGGTCTTCATCCTGAGGAGGCTTGATAGTGAACAACTCGGTGCGTTGGCGATCAAGCAATAATTCCAACTGATGGGTACTTCGCAGCCCCTCAACATTTTCGTTGCGGTCGCGAGTTAGACGCAATTGAATTTCGTACTCACCGGACTTAGGAAAAGTGTAATGCACCAGGGCTCCCCCGCGCGTACCCAACGGTAGTCCCGGAACGTGTTCCTCCTGCGTCAAATCGGGACGCAAGCGAATCGTATCTCCGGCAGGTGATGAAATTGAGGCTCCTAGTGCTAGGCGACTGATCTTTTGTGCAGCAGTGATGTAACGCGACAGCAAGGTCGGTGAAAGATCGCCAACAGTGATGTTATCGAATCCGTGGCTTGATTCGTCGGGTGGCAGCAGGGTTGTTGTATCGATCTCCAAGTTGAGTAAATCGCGGATCGCATTCTGATATTCGATGCGCGTCATGCGGCGCAGCGAATCCGTCCGTCCAGGCTTGGGAAGTTTGTTCGCCAAGTTATCGAGACTCCGGCATAATGTCTTCAGTGTGATTACATATTCCTGCTGCCCAGGCCGCAGTGAATCCACTGGCGGCATTTGCCGCGAACTCAGCTTGCGGACGACGCGTTCCCATAGACCACTGTTGGCACTCTCTAAGTGATGTTGGCTCGCAGTTTCCTTTTGATCGCCCGCATTGGCTGCCAATGAATAGATTTCGTCATTGGAAAGATTCAGCGCTGCTGCTGGTTCGCTGCCAGCATGACAATCCACACAATACCGGCTGACAAACTGACGAACTTGCGGACCGATATCAATTCGTTCCGAGCTGAATACCTCGGCGCGTTGCGCCCAAAATGCGAGCACGATTGGCAAATATCGCAATGATCTCATCAAAGTATCCAAGCGTTAAATCCTAAATCTTCCACAAGTCGCGAGGTTCGCGAGCAAGCTGTTGGTTTGCTTCGGCATCATTGGCGAATAGTTCTTCAACGGGATTCCAATTCAATTCGCGCCGCAAGCGATATCCGATGTTCGCCAAGTGGCAGATCGCTGCAGAGCGATGTCCGACTTCAGCGGGGCAAATGGTGGGAGAACCGGTCAGTATCGCGTCGATCCAATTCTTGTGATGATTGCTTGACGGCAAGACGCGCTGGTCGCTATCGGCCAGCGACGCCTGCAAGATGCTCTCTGGGCGACTGGAGATACCCGAACGACTGACCAAAATCATGCCCTCGGTTCCTTCGAATACACAGTCCGCCTTGATGTCACCTTCGAATACGTTATGCACCATCTCGATGCCGTTTTCGTACACGAACGTCAAGCCGCTTTGTGCGCCACGCTCTTTTGGCGGAATAATTCGCGTTGGGGCGGATGTATCCATTTTCAAAGCCCACTGAGCAATATCAAAGTGGTGAGCGCCCATATCGGCTAAACCGCCGCCTGCGTACTCCTGATATAGGCGCCATTGCGGAAAGTGTTTGTGGACTCCTTTAGGGCAGAGGACTTCATTGTAGCCTCGCATCGGAGCCGGGCCGACCCACATGTCCCAATCGGTACCAGCGGGAACTTCTTCTATTGGCAAGTCGCAGGGCTTGGCAGGATCACCAACCCCAATGCGTACACGCTTCACTTGCCCGATGCGTCCATTCCAAATGTATTCGACCGCTCGTCGAAAATGGCCGCCGAATTCACTGCGTTGCTGACTACCGGTCTGAAATGCGATCTTCGCTTTGGCAATTTCGCCGACCAGTTTGCGTCCCTCGGCAATGTTGTGCGTCAGCGGTTTCTCGCAATAAATATGCTTGCCGGCGCGAGCGGCGAGAATACACGGAATCGTGTGCCAATGATCCGGAGTCGCGATCACTACGGCATCCAATTCGGGCTGAGCCAGTAATAAACGAAAATCGCCGTATTGCTTGACTCCCTGGTATTTCCCAGCCTTGGTTTGATCAGCATACCGTTGCTCGACAGTTGCCACGGCGCTGTCGAGCCGTTCTTTGACGACGTCGCACACAGCAACAACTTGCACCTGAGCATTGCCCAGGAACCTGCCCAAGTGTCCACGTCCCATCGTACCTACGCCGATAAAGCCAAGATTGATCCGGTCGCTGGCCGCGACGGCTTTGGCAACGCCGGTGCCTAGCAACGGGAGCGTTGCCATCGCGGCAGCGTTATGCAACAAAGTTCGACGATTGAACATAGCTATCTCCAGCGTTGTGGTACTTTTTTATTGGGAACTGCAAACATTGTACACACATTGCTCGACCGATGGTCAAAGCGCATTGTGCCTTGTCATGCCGGGGTGTCACGAAGTTTGCGAGTTCTCTAGGCCGTTTACGATATCGAGAACTGTAATTGGTGGCGACCGTTCTTAAACGTCAACTCGACCGGTTGGCTTTCGACGCGACAAATGGGATTGGCACCGATTTCTTCGCGCAGGTCGTCCGATACGAATAATTCTCCCAAGTGCAAAGTGTTCGGAATAAACGCCCAACGCTGCTGGCCGTAGCGTCCAGCGACGAGATTAATTAGCGCTTCGTCGTCCGCCAAAGTCGCGGGAATCTTTGCGCGATCCATGTCGGCAGTCGTTAGCACGTTGATCAGTGTCTTGGATTCATCAATGGCGTCACGCAAGCGGCGTGTGATAAAGTCCGCTAGTCCCACGCCGATTGCATTTCCTTGCGATTTTTCGACCAAGGACAACGCGCCGATCGCGCGAATTCTGGGGCGCGTCAGATCTTCGTAACCTGGTATTCCGCGCCTGCCAATGACGTTAGTATCCATCCCAGTCCCGCTGAAAGTCTTGCCGATTGCATCGACGATTAATACGTTCAGGTCATCGATCGGCAATTCTGGAAAGTAAGTTCGATGGTGGTGTAGCAATTCAGCTTCGCGACTTAGAATTTCACTTGGTTGAAGAGCATGAATCTCTGCTGTTTCATCGAAACCGTCTTCCAGAATTGCCAGCCCAGCCACGATCTTGCCGGAGTCCAATACACATTGCCCCATTTCCAGCAACATATCCTTCATCCGCGCCGTGGGGGCAGAATGAAAGGTCTGTGCCGAGCGAATCTTGCCCATCCCGACCACCATCATTTTAACCAAACCGCTCTGCACCGGTCCGGAGAAACAGGTATGGAGCTTGACACGATTTATGACCAAGACACCGGCACTCTCCCAACAAAATTTGTCCATAAAGACTGGCCCAGTGCCAACTTCTCCAATTCGGACGACTTCCATACTTGACCGAATCGGCATATCCATGGCGGACTCGGTAACGCCCAATGATTCGATCATGTTGCGCTGGCCCTCAGCCGTCGCGCCATTGTGAGATCCCATCGCAGGCACAATAAATGGCCTGGCACCCTGGCTGCGGAGCCATCGGCCGCAAGCATGAACAATGGCGGGCAAATTGCGAATGCCGCGGCTGCCGACAGTGAGCGCCACGTCGCCTTGAGGAACCGAGACTGACATGCGATCAAGTTGTGAAAAAACTTTCGCAGGCACATCGGCCAACGGTCGGGACACGAGTTGTTGATGGACTTTGTAAAGTTTCATACCAATCGCTCCCATCACCACGTAGTCCGTCTGAATGACGTGTAAGTTCTAACGCAACCCACAATAAATTTGGAGATATGCAGCACCGTACAGCGTTCGAACTATCGCAATTGCCCTTCCCTCACGCCCGAAAAGAGGGTGTAATGGAATTTCAATACGCGAGATATCTTCGACAGCAGCAATACCATAACTAAGAGAAAAGTAGGTAGACTATTGTCCATGTGAAATTATCCATGTGAAACTGTTCATTGTGAATTCAGACAATACCTCTAAATCCAATTCTTCGCGCACTCCGAATTCAAGGGTTCGAAAATGAAGTTGCTCAATGTAAAGCTGGGTTTCGTTGTTCTTGCGGCCATGCAGTCGCTGGCTATGGCACAACAACCCGTCCCCACAAAGACGGTTAACTTCGGCGCACTAAACCTAACGATTCCTAGCGACTTGCAAATCGAAAAAATTGCCAGTGACCCGGTCGTGAAGTGGCCGATTGTTGCGGACTGGGATGCGCAGGGCAGGCTGGTCGTGGCCGAGTCGGGTGGCGTCACTAAACCGATTATTGAGCACAATAAACTAGGGTTGCATCGCATTGTGCGGCTGGTCGATCGCGACGGCGATGGCAATTTCGACGACCGTATCGTAGCCGCGAAAGACTTGGCGTTTCCCGAAGGTGTTCTCTGCGTTGGCAATAGTATTCTCGTCGCAGCACCTCCCGAAATTCTCAAGTTGACCGATATCGACGGCGACGGTGTTTGCGAGCAACGTGAAGTATGGCATGACGGCAATACGATCACGGGATGCGCGAACGATTTGCATGGCCCCTACATGGGACGCGACGGCTGGATCTATTGGTGCAAAGGGGCGTTCGCCGAACAATCCTACACTCTGCTCAATGGCAAATCGATGGTCACCAAAGCATCCCATATTTTCCGCAAGCGATTATCCGGTGGCGCGCTGGAACCGGTCATGAGCGGTGGTATGGATAATCCTGTCGAAGTCGCCATCACTCCTGAAGGCGAGAGGTTTTTCACTAGCACGTTTCTTCAGCACCCAGGCGACGGTAAACGCGATGGGATGGCCCACGCCATTTACGGCGGCTTGTATGGCAAAGATAACGCGACCGCTATCGACGGGCACGTGCGCACAGGCGCGTTGATGCCAATCACTACGCATCTGGGACCAGCGGCTCCCAGCGGACTGATTTGCCTAGAATCGCGCGATCTCGTGGCTGGCGGAGAACATGCTGGTGCGCCTGAGAGAATTCTCGTCGCGGCACTTTTTAATTTGCAACGAGTTACCATGCATCGGCTGATACCAACTGGCGGCAGTTTCTCGACTGAGGATCAGAATTTGGTGCTCAGCGATCGAATCGACTTTCATCCCACGGATATTATCGAGGACGCGGACGGCAGCTTGCTGGTAATCGACACCGGAGGTTGGTATGGCCTGTGCTGCCCAAGTTCCAAAGTTGATCAGGCAGCAGCTCAAGGCGGAATCTATCGCATTTCGAGCGCCAAGACGCGTGCTGCTCGCGATGCGCGCGGTCCTGAAATTCGCTGGGAATCGCTGACTGCCGATAAAGCTTTGCAGCACTTGGCGGATGATCGCGCTTGGGTGCGCAAGCGAGCCGCACAATGGCTGGTCTCCCGTCCCAATGATTCGCGAACACTCTTAGCTGCCAATACAAACGACGCTACTGCTCCGCTATCACAACGGTTGGAATCGCTGTGGTCGCTGTGCAAGATAGGCGATGCCGCTTCAATGCAGGCCATTATGCTTGCGCTGAAATCGGACTCAGCATCCATTCGCCAAGCCGCTGCGCACGCCATTTCGGTGGAACGAGTTGTGGATGCCCGAGCAACATTGGAGCAACTGGTGCGGCACGATTCGAGTGCCCAAGTGCGCCGGGTCGCAGCCGAAGCCATCGGCCGAATTGGCACCAGCAATTCCATTGACAGCTTGATGGCCGCCATTGCCAACGTGTCTAGCGACCGTGGGCTTGAGCATTCATTGTTGTATGCCATGATAGAGATCAACGCTCCCGATCAAGTTGTCAAGTATTTGAACAGTAGCGAACCAGCGCTGGCGCGTGCTGCCTTGATCGTGCTCGATCAAACTAAGGCAGGCGACAAAATTCAACCGGCGCAAGTCTTCGCTATGCTGGGATCGTCCCATGAAGCACTGCAAGCGACGGCGCGCCAGACGATCGGCCGGTACGGTCATTGGGCAACTCAGTCCGTGGAAACGATGGATCGATTGTATGGCGCAGCTGAAAAGAAACCGCAGCAACGGGACGCGCTGGCGGCAATCGTTACCGGATGGTCCGGCCAGGACGCGATGCGCCAGTTGCTGGGTCGCTGGCTAGCCGAGGCACCTTCCTCAAGTGTCGCTCGGCAAGACCTGTTGATCGATTTGCTGGCCGGAATCAACGCTTCGTCAGTGGCCAAAGAATGGGCTCCTGCGATCACCCAATGGCTCAAGTCTGCTGGAGCCACGCAGCGCATCCATCTGGCACAATGGTTGGGTCGGATTGATGTCAATCAATTGGGTGACTTGAAATTGACCGAGGCGATTTTGGAATTGGCGCAAGAAACAGCAGATCGCCCCGCCAGCTCGCTGCGATTTATTTCCGCGCTGCCGATTGGAACTCGCTCGGATAAGTCGCAGTTGTCCAGCATGACGGTCGATCAATTCTTGGGGAAGGACGCAAAGGACAACTTACAATTGGCCACCGAGGCGATCGGACGGTTGCAACTTGAGCCGGCCGACGTCGATCGATTGCTGGAGAATTTGCATCAAATCGATCCGCTGCGGCTGCTGCCAGCTATTACTGCGGTTAGCCGATCGAACAACGACCAAGCGGACATGCGTTTGTTGGATCAATTGGTGTCATTGCCGGCCGGACGCACGGTTTCCACCGACCAATTGAAAAATCTATACCGCAATCGATCCGGCAAATTGCGGCAGCATGTTGAGCAAACTATCGGTAAACTTACGCGACCCTCAGAAGATGTTGCGGCCAAAGTCGAAGCCATGCTGGAAAAGCTCAAACCCGGCGATCCCGTCCGAGGCTATCAAGTCTTTCGCAGCGCTAAAGCAGCCTGCAGCGCTTGCCATCGTGTCGGCTATGTCGGCGGAAGCATCGGACCAGAACTGAGTCGAATTGGAGCGAGTCGCACGCGGCGCGATCTCCTAGAAGCGATCCTGTTCCCTAGTTCGCGTTTGGAGCAAAGCTACCAACCGACAAAGATTCTGACTGAGGACGGTCAAGTGCACAACGGCTTGATCAAACGCGAGACCGGGGACGAAGTCGAACTGCAAGTTGCGGCCGACAAGAACGTAACGATTCCGATTAAGGGTATTGAACGCCGAGAACTAAGCAGTTTGTCGATCATGCCGGCTGGATTGGAAGAATTAATTTCGATTGAAGATCTAGCCGACTTGCTGGCTCTGCTAGAAGCCGCCAAATGAGCCTATCGGCTCCGGTGCATTAACTGGTTTTGGATTGACTCGTCAAAAGGAATGGATGTTTCGATGCGCGTGCTTACTGACTGGTTACGGTTTTCTATTTGCGTGGTCCCTTGGCTGTTGATCAACTCGACCGCACGGTGCGATGAAACTACCAAGCCCAACACGGCGATAGTTTCGGGTATCGATTTGGTGAATATCAGTAAGACGATCTCGCCGGGTAGTGATTTTTACGACTACGTGAACCAGGGTTGGTTGGACAAGACAGAAATCCCGGCTGATCGTGCGAACTATGGATCATTTTCGGTTTTGGATGATGATACTCAGGCCGCGATTCGCTCGCTCATTGAGCAAGCGGCGGCGGATGCCCAAGCTGCAAAAGGTACCGATCGTCAGAGGGTAGGCGACTTCTATCGCAGCTATACCAATACTGAACTGCGGGACAAACTCGGGATTAAACCTATCCAGAGTTTGCTCGAACAAGTCTCAGCGATTTCCGCAAAGGACCAAATTTTGGCGTTAGGAGCCAAACTGTATGCGCAAGGTGTCGGGTCCGTGTTGGCGCATTACATCGAACCCGATGCTCGCCGCAGCGATCAATATTCGGTCTACATCACACAATCGGGAATCACTTTACCTGACCGCGATTATTACCTGGTCGACGAGGCACGCTACCAATCTCTGCGCGAGGCGCTGAAGGCCTATATGGCCGATATGTTGGCTGCGGCGGGAAATAGCTCGCCTAAGGAATCGGCTGAGAAATTGCTGGATCTGGAAACTCGCATTGCGCGTGTGCAATGGACTAACGTCGAGAATCGCGATCCGGTTAAGACTTACAACAAGCTGACGAATGCCGAATTGGCCGGTAAATTTCCCAATCTAGCTTGGAAGGCTTTCGTCGACTCCGCTGGGATTTCGGCTCAAGAGTCAGTAATCGTGCGGCAAGTTAGTTTCTTGGAAGGGACTGACAAATTAATCGCCGAAGTTCCGTTGGCGACATGGAAGGATTACTTCGCGTTCCAAGTAATTGATGCCTATGCCTCAGAATTAACAACGTCGCTTGAAAAGCGTCATTTCGATTTTCATCAAACTGCGATCAGCGGCGTCGCCGAGCAAAAGCCACTGTGGCGCCGCGGAGTGGAAGCTTGCAATGGCATTCTCGGAGAAATCGTCGGCAAATTGTACGTTGAGAAGCATTTTCCTCCGCAAGCCAAGAATCGTATGCACGCCTTGGTTGAAAATCTCAAGAAAGCGTTCGCTCAGCGCATCGACCAACTCGACTGGATGGGACCTGCGACCAAGAAACAGGCGCAAGAGAAACTCGCAAAGTTCACGACGAAAATCGGCTATCCCGACAAATGGAAAGACTACTCTAAACTGGACATCCACGCCGATGAATTGGTCGGGAATTACTTGCGAGCTTCGCGAGTAGAATACCAACGCGAAATCGACAAGTTAGGTGGTCCAATTGATCGCAACGAATGGCATATGACTCCACAAACGATCAATGCGTACTACAATCCGTTGATGAATGAGATCGT
>SXGS01337499.1_pt1 | contig 19432 bp, 18 predicted proteins | sample 3174681 | NCBI WGS metagenome assembly SXGS01 (sample SAMN11356861, study PRJNA531348) | freshwater metagenome | isolation source: freshwater sample F1-80 | place: China: Fuxian Lake, Yuxi | collected 2017-12-25 | reverse complement strand
GACCGGTTTCATGATCGAGTCGATGGTTACGGCCACGGCGGAGAACCTGGCCGAAATCCTGGACGGGAAAGAGCCCACCCATGAAGCCACATGGAACGCAATCTGCCTGGCAGATTTCGGCGACAAGGGTGTCGCCTTCATCGCACAGCCCCAGATACCTCCGCGCAATGTCAACTGGTCAGGCTCCGGCGGCTGGGTCCACACCGCCAAGGTCGCCTTCGAGAAATACTTCATCGGCAAGGTGAGGGCCGGCAAGGCAGAAACATTCTATGAAAATGCTGCCCTGGCGCTCATCAAGACGTACAAGCTGAAACACTGAAACTGTGTCGGGAGATTTCAGGATGACCATGGATGACAGGATGATCGTTTGTCTGGGCTGCCAGGCACTGAACCGTGTACCGCAAGGCAAGGCTTTGACTCTGGCAAAATGCGGCCGATGCTCCGAGCTGCTGGCGACACCGCATCCCGCTGAGATCACCAATGAGCAGATGCGCCTGCTCGAGAAAAAGGACACCGGCGCGTTCGTCGTTGATCTTTGGGCGCCCTGGTGCGGTCCCTGCCGGATGATGGCGCCGCATTATGACGCCGCCGCACAACGTCTCCAGGGCGATGTCCGCTTCTACAAGATCAACACCGACCAGCATCCCGACGCCTCAATCCGTCTCAACATCCGGGGCGTTCCCACGCTCATCGCCTGGAAGGGCGGGCGCGAACTGGCCAAGCAGGCTGGCGCGCCGGGCGGCGCAGCCCTTGAGCGCTGGGTGCGGGATATCTTTGGCCTCGCCTCCACATCCCACTGATCTTCAATCGGAGTAACTTCAAATGAACCTTGACCGTGCTGTCCTCGCCTTTGCGGGTTTCGTCGTCCTCGCCGGCCTCGCGCTGGGCTATGTCTTCTCGCCCTACTGGTATCTGCTCTCCGCCTTTGCGGGGCTCACCCTGCTGCAGGCCTCCGTCCCCGGGTTCTGCCCGGCGGCGATGATTTTCAAGATGTTCGGCGTGAAGGAAGGCTGCGCCTTCAAATAGACTAGAGGGTTGCTTCGGCCCGCGGGGACCAATTGCATCTTGTCTACCGGCTTCCACCAGCTAGGGTTCCTTGCGGAATACTGGCGGCGGGAGGAAACCCATGTGGACAAACTCAGTGGACAAGGCTTTGCGTGAGCGGGCCGAAGCGGTCATTCCCGGCGGCATGTACGGCCACCAGTCCGTCCGCCTCCTGCCGGATGATTATCCGCAATTCTTCGACCGTGCCTCGGGCGCCTATCTTTGGGACGCTGACGGCAACCGCTACATCGATTATATGTGCGGATACGGCCCAAATCTCTTCGGCTATGGCCATGAAAGCATTGATGCGGCCTACATCAACCAGCTGAAGAGAGGCGACACGATGACCGGCCCCGCCGGCCTCATGGTCGAACTCGCCGAACAGATGACCGCGATGGTCTCCCATGCGGACTGGGCGATCTTCTGCAAGAACGGCACAGACGCCACCACGATGGCGATGATGGTCGCGCGCAACTTCACCCGGAAGAACACGATCGTCCTCGCCAAGGGCGCCTATCACGGCGCTGCTCCCTGGTGCACCCCGGTGAAGAACGGCACCGCGCCGAGCGACCGCGCCAATCAGGTCTTCTACACTTACAACGACGTCGCCAGCCTCGAAGAGGCCGTCCGCAAGGCCGGGGATGATCTCGCCGCCATTTTTGCGTCTCCCATCAAGCACGACACCTTCGTCGATCAGGAAGATCCGATAACGGAATACGCCCAGCGCGCGCGGGAGCTGTGTGACGAGAAAGGCGCGCTGCTGATCGTCGATGATGTTCGCGCCGGCTTCCGCCTGGCCCGCGATTCCAGCTGGGCGCGCGTCGGCGTCAAGCCCGACCTCTCCAGCTGGGGCAAGGCCATCGCCAATGGACACCCGATCTCGGCATTGCTTGGCGCCGAAAAAGCCCGCAAAGCTGCCGCCACCATTTACGCCACAGGTTCCTACTGGTTCTCCGCCGCGCCGATGGCCGCAAGCCTCGAAACCCTGCGCCTCATTCGCGAGACCGGCTATCTTGAGCGCACCCAGGCCTTGGGCCAGCGCCTGCGCGCAGGGCTCGACGAAGCTGCAAACCGTCACGGCTTCGCGCTGCGCCAGACCGGCCCGGCGGAAATGCCGCTCATCATGTTTGAAGAAGATCCAGGTTTTTCCAAAGGCTACGCTTGGAACGATGCCTTGATGAAGCGCGGCGTCTACTTCCACCCATGGCACAACATGCTCATCTGCGCCGCGATGACCGAAGACGATATCGACCACACGATTGAAGTCGCGGATGACGCCTTCAAATTCGTGCGAGACGCCGGCACGCTGCCCCGCATTGAGAAACTGGCTGTCCTCGGGCTGTTATCCGATGGTTCCTAAGCCCGGCGCGCCGCATTCTGCATCAGGATGGTTTGATATGCCTTGATCTTCCGCTCCAGCAGGCCGCGCCCTTCCGGGGTTGCCGTCGCGCTGAGCAGCAGGGCATAGCCAAGACCCACAGAGGCCATCAGGTCTTCCGTATCCAGCGTTCCGACAGCCCAGGAGAGAAGCGTCCCGCCTGCCAGATGTGACAGCGCGCGTTCCATGGGCATCGCCGCCATTGACGGCGACAGCAGCCCTTCCTCCTGCGCAGCCGTGAGCAGCGCATGCCAGGCGGCCCGCGTCTGCGCCTGCCGCTCGGGGCTGGCCAGCCCCGTGTCGTCGTCCTTGCCACCTGCTGTCAGCAGCGCGCGCCAGAGCGGCCGGTAAAAGTCCGGGTCCTGAACAAAATATCCATAGCCGAGTTCATAGGCTTCAAAGATGCGCTCGATGGCATTTGCCACGTCCAGCTTGTGATATTTCTGAACGAAGTCCCGCTCGTCTTCCAGCACGGCCATCACGACCGCGCGCTTGGAGCCGAACAGGTTGTAAGAGGTCGCCACACTCACTTCGGCGCGCCTTGCCAGCTCGCGCATGGAGAGGTTCATGTCGCCCGTCTCACGGATCATGTCGCGCGCGGCCCGCATGATCTTCTGCCGGCGTTCGGCTTTCGCCTGTTCGCGGCGGCCCAGATCGGCAACAGGTTCGGCCATGGTATTGGCGCTGGCCTCCAGAGTGGGTGTTGTCATGAGACAGTCTCCTCCCGGGCTTCTGGCGGTTTTCCGGTCATGCGGCCAGTGGCCTTTCGGTCGCGGCACGCTCCATGTCGGCCTGATAGTTGAGTTTCAACGCCTTCATCATCTCGATGCGCTCCGGGCCCGGTTTGGGCGGATAGGCCGCCGCATTCAGCCGTTTGCCGCGCGCCCAGTAGTAAAGAACGCTCGCCATGTTTTTAGGCTTTCCGAGCCATTTCTCGGGATGCTCAAGCATATGGAAACCGCGCATCGCCTCACGCAGCAGTCGCGGATCAGAGCGCACTGCGATCTGCACCCCGTCCTCAATGAAGCTCTCCATCATTTTGGATTTAAAGCTCTGCTTGGCGCCGGGCGTAAGCGTCTGGCGCGCGCGTTTGATAGCGCTGCGGTCCTGCCGGCGTTGCACGATGTAGAAGGGGTGAAGCTCCGCCGTCACCCGTTCATGAAAAGCCAACGCCCGCGCGACAGGATCGGCCGTCTCGTCCAGTGTGTGGCGTAAGGCCTGCGCCGCAACTGCCGCAAAGGAACAGCCCCGGCCATAAAGCGGATTGGTGCGCACCAGCGTATCGCCCAGCGGGAAATATCCGCGGGCGGCTGGTTTGCCGTCCACGACCATATCGCGCCAGCGGCTGACGAGGTCGCCCATGCCGAACACCTTGCTGGTTGACTCAGATTGTTCCGAATTCGTCCACGGACGAAGCCCGGGCAGCATCAGCGTAATCTGGTGGAAAATCTCCGGGTCAAGAATGGATTTCCGCAGTTCCATTTCGATCTCCGGGATCGCGATGGTAATGGAAAAATTGCCGTTGTCCCCTGGGAACACGCCAAATTTGAGGAAGCCCAGATCGCCTGTCGGCGGCGGGTTTTCATTGCGCTCAGGCTCGGTTTTTCCTGGCAGGAACCGGTAATGGCGGGTGAAATACAAAATACCGGCGCTCTCGCTTTCCTCGCGAATGCCGGCGCCTTCTTCCATCAACTGCTCAATGGTGAAGCCGCTCTTGCCGCTCGCATCAACCACCACATCCGCCGTCAGGGAGATCGGCGCGCCATTCTCTTCGCCTTCCACGCCGGAAACGTCAAAGATACCATCCTCGCCCTTCCGGGTGATCAGCTTGCGGACGAGAAATCCAGACCGCAGCGTGACATTCTCCAGAGTCTGCACGTAGCGCCGCATGGCCATTTCCAGCGTGGTGCGGCGGCTGGTGAGGATGGTCAGCTCAGCGTCTTCCGGTTCAGCCTTATACCGCCCCTGCTGCTTGACCGTCAGCATGTTCTGGAAGGGCAATTCGCGCACGCCCATCTCAAGCAGTTGCTCGAGAAGGGCCGGGTGCTCGGCCTTCATGATGGTGCGCAGGCGCGCAAGAAATGCATGGCTCTGGCGCACATGCCCCACGCCAACCCGCTTCCACGTCTTGAACAGCTCATCGGGGTCGCTGGTTTCCAGCGGTCCATCCCGCTCCAGAACGATGATGTCTCGCCCTGACGGCGCCAGCATCAACGCTGTGCAAAGCCCGCCGATACCGGCGCCAATGACGATGACTTGTTCACGCATGCGTGCCCCCTCAAGGGTTTAAGAATCGATGTTGCGCAAGAATTCCAGGATGGTCTCATTGACCGCCTCGGGCGCTTCCTGCTGGGTCCAGTGGCCAATGCCGGGGATCATCTTGTTGATCCGCAGGTCTTTCACGAAATGCGGCATCATCTCGATGGCGGCGGCCGCCATCATCACCACGCCATCTGCCGTGCCGGCCACGAACATTGCGGGCTGATGGATTTCCATCGGCGCGCCTTCGGTCTGTTGCCAGTGCAGGTCGTGGTTGCGGTAATAGTTGATCGGTCCGCGCATGCCTGAGGCCTTGAACTCCGACACATAGAAGTCGAGGTCGGCGTCCGTCAGCCATTTCGGCAGCGTCTCCGGATAAGGCAGGCTGGTGAGCAGGTCGTCGTCTTCGGTCTTGGGCGTCAGCTTGGTAAGGTCTGTCTCGCCCGCCGCCATGATCAGGAATTTGCGCAGGGCCGTATACATGTCCTTCTCGAACTCGGCTTCCGCCACGCCCGGCTCCTGGAAATAGAGCTGATAGAAGAACTGGCCCTTGAACATCTCCCGCATCATCGGCATCGGCTGCACCGGCGAGCGCGGCATGAAGGGCACCGAAAGTCCGCCTACGGCGCGCACCTTGTCCGGGTGGAACAGCGCCGTCGCCCACGCCGTCGGCGCTCCCCAGTCGTGTCCGATCACAACCGCCTGCTCATAGCCAAGCGCCGGGATCAGGCCAATGACGTCCTTGATCACTTCGGTCTGGACGTAATCGGTAATCTCCGGCGGTTTGTCGCTCTTGCCATAGCCGCGCATGTCCGGCGCGACGACATGATAGCCTGCCGCGGCCAGCGGCGCGAACTGGTGCCGCCAGGAATACCAGCTTTCCGGAAACCCGTGCAGCAGGAGCACCAGCGGGCCTTCGCCCGCCTCGGCAATGTTCAGCTCGATGCCGTTGGTTTTAACCCGGCGCTGAGTAACGCCCGGCCAGCTCATGCGGCCACCAGCGGACGGGTCTCCGCAGCTTCGCCCGGCAGGATCGCGCCGCGCGTGTCGTCCTTGTAACCGGCTGCAGCCGACCAGGCGACACCGCCGCTAACCACCACAGTGTCCACGCCGTGCGAGGCGCGCACATAGCGCTTTCCGTCGCCGGGAACGTCCTGAACATAGGTCTCTTCGCCCCGGTCGATGGTCGCCGCGTCGAATACGACGAGATCGGCCACATAACCTTTCTGGATCAGGCCGCGGTCGGGAATGCCCCAGATGCCAGCCGTGTCAGAGGTCACCTTCTTGACCGCTTCCTCAATGCTCATGGCGTTCAGGTTGCGGACGAAGTGGGAGAACAGGTATCCGGTGTCGCCATAGGTGGAGAAGGAGAGGATGTGCGCCCCGCCATCGCTGGCGCCGATATGCACACGCGGATGCTTCAGCATCGCGCTGACGCGCTCATCATTGTTGTGGCCCATATTGGCGGCCATGAAGTGCGCGTCGAGCTTCTCCTCAACAGACAGGTCGATCATCGCTTCCAGCGCCGTGCAGCCGCGCATCTGGCCGATCTCGGCCAGCGTCTTGCCGACATATTTCTGGTTGGCCTCGGTCTGCGCAAAGCGCAGCGTCAGGAACGACCACAACGCCATGTTCGGCGTGGCTTCGGCGATCAGCTTCTTGCGGTTTTCCGGGTCGGAGAAGGCCGCGATGATCTCGTCCTGCGTGCCAAAGCGCATGATCTTGTACCAGCCCGGCATGCGGATGAAGATCAGGCTCGGCACGGCAAAGCTGAAGCTGATGTCGATGGGGCGCGTCTGCACCTGCGGCCACACGCGGGCTCCGCGCGCAAACTGCTCGTCCACACGCGCCATCACGCGCTCTACCGCCTCCACATTGTCCGCATTGATGAACAGAGGTGAGAAAGTCGTCGGGATCGAATACTTCAACGAGATCTCCGCCAGCTGATCAAGCCGCGCAATCGTCAGGTCCGGATCGTAGAATTCCGGCACGATCTGCAGGATACGGCCGTATTCGGCCAGCACGCTCGCCAGCGCGTCCACTTCGCCCGCGTCCGCATACCGGCTCGGAACGGGAAGCAGCGTCTCGTCCATGTCCACATAGCTCGTAGAGAGGCCAACCGCGCCGGCGTCGAGGCACTCGCGCAGCACGCCTTGCATGCCGGCGATTTCCTCGGCCGTCGCGGTCCGCTCCATCGCAGCGTCCCCCATCACCCAGAGACGGATCACGCTATGCCCGACCAGCGGCGCCACATTGATGGCCAGCCCCTTGCGGATGCGCGTGATATACTCGGAAAATGTCTCCCAATCCCAGACGACGCCTTCCTTGAAGGCCTTGTACGGCATTTCTTCAATCTGGTTGAACATGCCGACAAGCTTCATGCGGTGTTCCGCTTTCAGCGGCGCCAGGGACAGGGAGCAGTTGCCAGGAACAATGGTCGTCACCCCGTGCGACAGGGCCGGCTTGGCATAGCCGTCCCACAGCAGCTGGGCATCGAAATGCGTATGCGGATCAATGAAGCCGGGCGAAACGACCTTACCGGAAGCGTCCACTTCCTCACGGCCCTTTTCGGCCACATGGCCAATCTTCGCGATGCGATTGCCGCTCACGGCAATGTCCGCCTTGTAGGATGGCATGCCCGAGCCATCGACGACTGTGCCGTTCCGGATCACCAGATCATACATTTCAAATTCCTCCCGAATGTCCTGTTGCCGATGCGCCGGCATAGCGTTGTGAAGAGGCGATGAGCGCGTCACGGACATGCTCCCAGCTCGCCCCGATGAGGTCTTCCGGCACGCTCGTCCCGCAGGCGTCGAACAATGCGCGTACGGCAAATTCGTCCAGCGTGATGAGGGTCGTGCCGCCATTCTCGTAGGTCAACGTCACCAGCAGTTCCGCGTCGCCGTCATGGGCGGCCGCGATCTGAACTGCGCTGATGACGGCAATGCTCATGCCTTGGCAGCCGGGGCTTCGACGAAGATCACGTCGCTGGGCAGAATCGGGTTTGTCCCGCGCACACCGCCTGCGGCGCCCGCGGCCCGCATGAACACATGCAGGTTCCAGCTCTGCAGGCTGGAGACGGCCTTGGCCGCGTCCATGCCGGGCAATTCGCGTGCGGCAATGCTGTCCCAGGTGTCGCCCGGCTTTGGCAGTATCGACTTGCGCACCCGTGAGAGTTCAGTTGCGGCCATGATAATCCTCCCGATCTTTGAAATAATTGGAACATGTTCCAATTTTCCTGACAAGCGCCTCCCTAAGGGAAACTCCTTAGCTTTTTTCAGGTTCTCGGCGGCCCCTTTGAAAGCCCCCTGAAATCCAAAGAAAAAAGGGGCGCCCCGAAGGACGCCCCCAAAAGTCAGGGAGGAAACTTGCCGCTTCTGCGGTGTCAGTCACCGTCGCGTACTGCGACGGCAGTACCTGGGTAATCGACCCAGATTCCATCGGCGCCGGCCTTGATCAGCGCCTTGAGTTCGTCCTGCGCCGTGGCATAGCCCGGCATCGGCGCGTCATCGCGCACCGTATAGACGTGCACCAGCAGGCCCCTGGCATGGGCCTTCTGGACAAAGTCGGTCACCGTGCCGTCGGCATTGAGAATGTAGGACTTCTCCGCGCCCACGCCGTCGGTGGTCATCTCGTCGATATTGTAGTCGAGGCCGAGCATCTTGTTGTAGGGCGGGCCCACCATGTTCTGGATGACAGGCAGGTCGCTCTTGGCAGCAAAGGCGGCCAGGAATTGCGGCTCGAAGCTCTGGATGAACACCGGGATACCGGCTTCTTCCAGGCCCTTGGCCTTCATCGCTTCGATCATCGGGTCGACCATGTCGAGGCCAACGGAGGAATAATACTCCGGCCATTTGGCTTCGATATGCAGGCCGACGATCCGGCCTTCTTTCGCTGAGGCAAGGGCCACATCCATCACCTCGTCAAAGGTCACGATGTCGAGCTTGCCGTCATGTTCCTTTGTCCGTGTTGGGAATTGCTGGCGGGCTTTCAGCGTCTTGATCTCGGCGAGCGTAAAATCATCCGCCCACCAGTCATCCATCTCGCCCATCGGCGTCGCGCGTTTTACCTTGCGGTCAGCGAACTCCGGCCGGTCGGCCACATCCGTCGTGGCAGAGAGATAGGCGTCATGCCGGGCAATCAGCACGCCGTCCTTGGTCATCACAAGGTCGGGCTCGATGAAGTCGGCGCCCTGCGCGATCGCGGCTTCATAGCCGGGGATCGTGTGCTCGGGGAACAGTCCGCTCGCGCCCCGGTGGGCGATGATGATCGGCTTCTCGCCCGAAAGGGTGGCGTAGGTGGTAGGCGTTTCTGCGGTAGCGGAGGAGGCCGAAGCCTCCTCCAGGCTCGTAGCGGGCACTGTGGTGGGAGCTGCGCAGCCCGCCAGCAGGATGGCCGCAAGGGCGATCGTATATTTCATGTCAGTATCTCCTCCGTTTCCGGATCAGAATTTCACGTAGGCGCCGGCCTTCAGCATCTGCGGCTTGCCGCGGATGATGGTGTGCAGGCCGAATGCGCCGCCGGTATTGCCGACATCGATCAGGTATTCCTCGTCCAGGAGGTTCTCGCCCTGAACATAAACGCCCCAGCGCTCGCTGGCGCTGTCAAAGCCTGCGCGCAGGTTGACGAGGCCATAAGCGCCCTCTTCCTCGACCACAGGTGTGCCGTCCGGGTAGGTTTCGCGAATGCGGGTGAAGCCCCCATTGCCATTTGCGGCATAGTCGAAGCCGTTATCATCCTCGAAGAACTGCTTGCTCTTCCAGATATAGCTCGGCGTAATCGAGAATATTCCGTGTTCAGCAAATGGGATGGTGATGTCGGCGGCCAGCGAGAAGCTGTTTGTCGGGCTCATCCGGAACTTGTTGCCGGCAAACTGCAGCGGATTTCCGTTGCTGTCCTCGTCATCATATTCGGAGAAGTTGTAGGCATAGGTGCCCAGCAGGCGGATATTATCCGTCAGCAGGGCTTGGCCGTCGAACTCCAATCCATACTGGGTCGCGTTGCCCGAGTTCTCCACCACGAAGATGCCGTTGATCGGGTCAAAGCGGCTGGTCTGGAAGTTCTCGTACTGGCCATAGTAAACCGAAGTCGTCATCTGCAGGCGGTCATCGAAGAACCGGCCGAACATGCCCGCTTCGACGTTGTCGAGGGTCTCGGCGTCAACAACAGAAACGTTCCGTCCCGAGATCGACAGCGTTTCCGGGCGGCGGCCCCGGCCATAGGACAGCCAGGTGTTCACGCTGTCGGAGACGCGGTAAGCTGCGTTGAGACGCCAGGTGAAGGCGCCGTCCGGCTCGGCCGAAGCGGTCACCGGGTTGTTCAGAAGGGCTGCGTTGATCAGGAAGCCCGGAGCAAAGGTCACCGCATTGCGCGTGCCGCCCAGGGCCGCATTGCCGCGAAGCAGTTCGCCGACGCTGGAAGCTTCCAGTTCGTTGATGGTGTAACGCAGGCCCCCGGTCAGCGACAGGCGGTCGGTCAGATCATAGGTCACGTCGCCGAAGAGGTCATAGCTCGTGCGGGCGTCCGTCGTGCGGGACTGCTCGGCATGGGCAGAGTTGAGCGGGATCAGCGCGCCCTGCTGCAGCAGGCCCACTACTGAGAACTGGAACGGCGTCTCGAAGCTGCCGATGTTGGCGGCGCCCGGAACGCCCTGCATCATCAGCAGGCCGCGGATCTGCGCAACCGTTGCCCCGGCGCCGGCAGCAATCTGCGGCAGGAACAGCGACTGGGCATAGGCTTCGTCGGTCGAGAAGGTCAGGCTGTCGCGGGTTTCATAATCGAAATAGTTGCCTCCAAAGAAGCCGGTCAGCTTGCCGCCATTGTCATAGTTGACGCGCAATTCCTGGCTGAGCGCGTCGCCTTCGCGCGCCTGGTAGAACTGGAGCAGGTTGAAGGCTGCGCCGTCCGAATCCCAGGCCTCGTTGGAGGAGAGGTCGCGATAGTCGGTCAGCGAGGTCAGCGTCCAGGCATCATTCAGCTGGAATTCGAGGTTTGCCGTCGTGGCAAAGATCTCGCGGTCATTGCCCAGCTTGTCGCGAACCTGGTCGGGGTTGACGTTCATGGCGGTCGGGCCGAACGGATTGACCACGCCGTTCACCGGGAAGAAGCCGGAGGTGAACTGCGTGCCGGTGGACTCGTCGTCCTGATAGTTGACGAACAGGTCGGCGGTGAAGGCCGGTGTCGGCTCCCAGCGGACGGCGCCGCGAACGGCGGTCGTGTCCTGGCCCATCAGGTCGGGCGAATTGGCGGTGTTGGGCACATAGCCGTCCATCCGCTTCACCTGGCCAGCCACGCGAACGGCCAGCGTGTCGCTGAGCGCAAAGTTGTAATAGCCTTCGCCGCGCACGAAATTATAGTCGCCGCCTTCCAGCGTCACCTTGCCGGAATTGCCTTCGGTCGTGGCGCGGTTCTGGATGTAGTTGATGCCGCCGATCAGGGCGCCCTGGCCAAACAGGGTCGCCTGCGGGCCTTTCACCACTTCCACGCGCTCGATGTCATAGATGGCGATGCTGGTGGCATAGCCCGGGGTCCCGATCGAGACACCGTTCTGGAAGATGGCCACGCGCGGCGCGCCGCCATCGGCCACAACCCCGCGCAGCGAATAGGTCGGCGCGTTGAGGCTCTGCGCCTGAACCTGCAGGCCGGGAATGAAGTTGGCGAGATCTTCGATGTCGTCTCCGCCGAGCTTGTCGATCAGCTCCTGATCGGTGACGGAGATGTTGATCGGAACATCGATCAGCGACTGCTCGGTCTTCTGTGTCGTGACAGTCACGACCTCGAGGCGGCGCGCGTCTTCAGCGTCAGGCGCTTCGGCAAAGGCGGAAAGCTGGCCGGAAACGCCAAGGGCGGCAACGGCGGTGGCGGAAAGGATGCGGAATTTCATGTCAGACCCCGGTGAAACGGCGCAGGGGGAGCGCCGGTTGCCGGGTCGTTAACGAGCGCCCCGCAGGCGTTCAAATCAAGGTTTTGCGAAACTAATGCGTTGAAAATATTAAATTGTTACGGGTTTTTGGCTGTGGCCGGATGGCCACGCTCCCGCCGCTTGTTCCCCCGAAAGTAGCTACGGTTGAAGGGCCGGGCAGGCCATTTAGTGGATGAAAATCCAATAACATTCCAGCCGCTGCGCCAACACAACCGATCAATCATTCTCTTCCGGCGGTGGCCCCTGCAACGTGCCCAATGAAACCTCGGGTCACCCGCGCATAACCTGTCCACACGCAGGGGCCGCCGGGAGAAAGATGACGGCGACGACACACGACTCCCGCAAGTCAGGAACATGACTGGAGGTAAGCCGGCCTTTGCGCGCTACGCCATTTTCAGACGTGTCCAAACTGGCACCAGCGTGTGCCCAAATTGGCATCTTTTGTATCTGTTTGTCCCGGAATGGCCGGAAATGGCCGAAAGTGGCAACGTTTTTGCGCGTGTTTTCGCGGGGAGCTACACGCCTTGTCCAACAAACCGGTTCATCCGCCCACGGCGCTTGTCCACGCGCCATTCTCCGGCGCTGCGCCACATCCCGCGTCCCTTATCCAACACTGCCCCGCGCCCCCAATCCGCCCGGGCCCCCGTCAGGGTAAAATACCGGAACCTGAAAAACCAAATCAGGTCTTCTGGAAGTATCTACGCGCCGATCTGCCAGACGCGGGCATGGCGCTGCGAGACGCTTTCCAGTTCCAGAGTGGTGGCGATGTCATACTCCGCCATCAGCCCGGCCTCGCCCTGCGGCGCATAGGCCCGTCCCGGATCGCCGGCATAGGCCGCGGCGCCGTTTGCAGCCGCTTGCCTCAGCCAAATGAGGAAGCGCTGCGCCATCGTCATCTCGTAGAAGATATCCCCCGCCAGGATGACATCGAAATCCGTGAGCGGACGATCAAGTAGGTTCCCGCCAATCCATTGAAGGCAAACACCATTTGCCTCCGCGTTCAGCCCCGCAGCCGCCTCGCAGAGCGGGTCGATGTCATTGACGGACACCTCACTTGCCCCCGCTGAGGCCGCCGCAATTCCCACCAGTCCACTGCCACACGCAATATCCAGCACGCGCTTGCCGCGCACGATTTCCGGCCGCTCCAGGATCAGCCGCGCCACCGCCTGTCCCCCCGCCCAGGGAAACGCCCAGAAGGGCGGCTCGATGCCCTCCCGGTCGAGGTCTTCTTCGGTCGCGGCCCAGATCGGCGTGATCTCGTCGGCCTGCCAGATGTGCAGCAACTGCGGCACATCCCGGTGCGTCAGCACCAGTCCCTCGACCGGCGCAAGCCGGGTCCTGGCCGTAATGAACGCCCGGTTGCGCGAAAGAATGTCAGCTGCTGCCAAGGGGCCCGCCTGCCTGTGAAAATGCCTAGCGCGGCGGCTGTATCAGCTTTGGCTTCGGCATCAAGGCAAGCGCGCCGAGCACGAGGACAAACCAGACAAAAATCGCAAAGAAACAGTCCCGGAACGCATAGACCAGCGCCTCCTGCGCGACCCGCTGATTGATCACCCCGAACGCCGACTGGAACGCCTGAACCTGCGTCATGCCTCCCACCTCCAGCAGCTGCGCCTGCAGCGCATGCGCGTAGAGCATCTCGGCATTGGTCTCGTTCATCTCGGTGGAAAGATGCGCCCCGTGAAAGATCGTCCGCCGCTGCAGCAGGATCGCCAGGATGTTCACCCCGAACGCCCCGCCCACCTGCATCAGGAAGGACACACCCCCGGTCGCTGACGCCAGCAGATGCGGCGGAACGGCCCGGACGGCCGTAGTGTTGGACGGCGGCATGCAGAAACTGATGCCGATCCGGCTCAGCACGATCCATCCCACCAGCACCCAATAAGGCGTCATTACCGACACATGCGACAACAGCCAGGCCGAGGCAGCAAAGGTGAAGATGCCAAAGCCCAGCAGCCAGCGCGGATCGACCTTGTCAGTAAGACGCCCCGCAATCGGAAAGCCGATCATCATGGCAATGCCCGCAGGGATCATCATCACGCCCGCGGCCGTCGGTGAATAGCCCTGCACCAGCTGCACGAACAGCGGAATGAGATAGGTCGAGGCATAGATCGCAATCCCCGTCGCGGAGATGATGAGCCCCGCCGACCAGAACTGGCGGTAGGTGAACACTTTCGGGTTCAGCGCCGGAAAGGGATGGCGCAATTCCCAGAAGAAGAAGGCGATAGCGGCCAGAATTGCTATGCCAAAGCGCAAATATGTCTGATCAGAATCCCATCCGTCCCGGTTCCCCCCGGCAATGGCCGCCAGCAGGCCGATCACGGCAACCGACAAGAGGGTCAGACCTAGCCAATCAAGCGGCGGGCGCGGCATGTTGGGGTTGCGGTCGCCCTTGGGCATCAGGAACGGCGCTATCCCGAGCGCCACCAGCGCCAGCGGCAGCGTCGCCACGAATACCAGCCGCCAGCTGGCAAGGTCCACCGCGATCCCGCCCAGCGCGGGTCCGAAAGCAGGCGCCAGCACGACGCCTATGGAGAACACGCCCATCGCCATGCCGCGCTTGTTGTCCGGAAAGGTCTGGAAAATCAGGAACATCGACATCGGCTGGAGCAGCCCGGCCGCAATCCCCTGCATACCGCGCGAGAGGATCAGCAGCTCCAGGGTGCTGCTGACCGCGCCCAGCAGGGAGCCGATGACGAACACCACCATCCCGAATGTGTAAGTTGCTCGTGGCCCGAAGGTTGCCATCGCCCAGGCATTGGCCAGCATGGCGATGGTGGAGGAGGCGAGGAACGCCGTGGACATCCACTGCGCCTGATCCTGCCCCAGGCCGAACGCGCCGATGATGGCGGGCAGGGCGACATTGATCGTCGTTGCCGCCAGCATGGTCGCCATTGAGCCGGTGAGCATCGTGAACAGCAGGATCCAGCGATAGATGCTGCCGAAACGCTCGAACTGCGCCCGCACGGAGGGTCCGGCAATTGCCGGAATGTCGGCAGGCATCTCCCGTCTGGCCGGGGCAGGGCCGCTGCCTGGCGAGATGCCCGGCGAGAAAGTCACGCCGGCGCTCCGCCAGCCCCCGTTGCGCCATCGCCTTTCCGGATTCGCACGCGCACCATCGTGCCGGGTCGCAGCTCGACATCGGTCGGCTCCAGCTCGATGCGCACGCCGATCCTCTGGGTAATCTTCGTGAACACGCCGTTGGCGTTGGGATTGGGCATCATCGCCGCTTCGCCCAGCGTGGCGTCATGGATGCGCACGACCCGGCCGCCAATTGCCTGAGACGGGTCGCTGTCGGCGCGCACTACGGCGCTGGCCGCCGGGCGCACATGGCGTATGTCGGTTTCCTTGATGTTGGCAGAGACCCACACCGCGCCCGGATCATGCAGGAGGGCCATGCGATAGCCGCGCAGCGAATGTTCGCCCGTATCGAAAAAGAGTTCATCCACCACGCCGTCTATCGGGCTGCGGATGGTGTGCTTTTCCACGACCACCTTTTGCGCCTCGACCCGGGCTTCAGCCTGGGCAAGCGTGGCCTGCAGGACGGTCAGTTCATAATCGATCAGGCGGACTTCCTGGCCAGCGATGCTGGCTGTGCGTTGGTCTGCGGCAGCTGTTTCCCGTTCTGCCTGCGCCCGGCGCAGCGCCTGCGCGCGCGTATCGAGCACATTCTTTGCCTGATCGAGATTGGACTGAGGCATCAGCCCGCGCTGGAACAGGTCCCTCGTCCGGTCATAGTCGCGCTGGGCGGTCTCAAGATCGGAGCGAGCGGCCTCGACGCTTGCCGACGCAGATAGCGTGCCTGCCCGCCGCGCGGCGACCTGGCTACCGGCTTTCGAGGTGGCGAGGCCTGCCCGTGTTTCCTCGCGCGCCATTTCCGCGCGAAGCCGGGTCGCCTGCGCTTCCAGTTCGGCCAGTGCAAAAACCGCTTCCCGGTCATCGATGGTGTAGAGGATATCCCCGGCTGAGACCCGGTCACCCTCCTTGGCCTGGACGCTTGTGATGCGCCCGGAAATGTCGGTCGACACCGCAATCATTTCAGCGGCAATCCGGGCGTCTGAGGTCGACACATAGGCCGCGCGGTCGATCAGGAACCGGGCCCCGAAGATGATCAGGATCAACGCCGCCGCAAAAGCAAGGATCATACGCCCGCGCGGAGATTTTACGAACGCGGTTGCGCGCTGGCGCGCGGTTGGCGCAGATTCGGCGGCAAAGGGCTGAGAATCGCCTTCCATGGCCTCTGACCGGCACTTGAAACGCCGGATATGTCCTCCCTGACGCGGATTCTGTATGGAGCGTTGGCCGCCCTCACTTACCGCAATGAACATTTGAGCGGGATGTAACGCTAAGGCAATCAAGCGCTTTGTTGGAGTTGGCGCAGATCATTGTCTTTCCAGCCAACCGGCGTCATTGCTGCTGGGCAGGGCGATGGAATCGGCGAGGATTAGGGGCATGCAACAGTTCGGAAAACTTCTGCCTGCGCTTGCAATCGGCCTGTTGGCCTCATGCGCCGCCCGGATGCCGAGCTTGCCTGAGATGCCAGCCCTTCCCGCCATACCGATGCTGACGCCCGGGCCCGTGGCCGGCGACCCGGCGTGTGGGGGCAGCTGGCGCCTTGAAGATGGCGGTGGCCTTGCCGTCACTGCGGCTGAAGAGGGCCTGCGCTGGCGGACGCTCGACGGGCAGACAGGCCGCTTCGTTTTCGAGAATGACCAGTGGCAGGCCTATTCCGGCTGGACCACCCAGCCTGAGATGCGCCAGATCGAGTTCACCTGCGAAACGGGGCTTACCACATTTGAAGGCGCTGCTGCAGAGCCTGTCGCAGTGATCCGGCAGGATACTGTCTTCAACGGCGCCAAGGGCACAAAACTGTCGGGACGTCTCATCCTGCCAGCGGGCGATGGTCCTGTTCCGGTCGTTGTTCAGGTGCATGGTTCAGGCCGGTATTCGGCGCTGGACCATGATCCCTTTCAGCACATCCTGCCCCTTCAGGGTGTCGGCGTTTTTGTCTTCGACAAACGCGGCACCGGCGCTTCCAAAGGCGATTACACCCAGGACTTCGGTATTCTTGCGACCGACGCCGCCGCGGCCGCCGTGGAAGCCCGCCGCCTCGCCGGAACACGTCTTGGCCGGTTTGGCCTTCACGGCGCCAGCCAGGGTGGCTGGGTTGCCCCGATGGCGGCCATCTCCCTCAAGCCAGACTTCGTTATCGTCTCCTACGGCCTCGTCGAAAGTCCGCTTGCGGAAAATCGTGCCCAGTCGGTCCAGGATGTTGTCGAAGCCGGCTTTGGACCGGAGGCGCAGATGGCCGCCGGCCTGCTGGCGGACGCGGCTGGCGTGGTCATGACCTCGAACTTCAAGTCAGGCTATGTCGAGCTGGAAGCCCTGAAAAACATCTATCGGAATGAGCTGTGGTATAAACGGATCAAAGGCGAGTTCACCGGCGACATCCTTCAGCACTCAGATGTTGTCCTGCGGGTTGCCGGGCCGCTGCGCAGCCACGGAACCAGCTGGCGCCATGAGGGCGAGCCAGTCCTGCGCAGGCTGGAGGCGCCTGTGCTCTGGGTGCTGGCCGGAGCCGACCGGGAGGCGCCACCTGCCTACACACGATCCCGCCTGAAAACCCTGCAATATGAGGGCAGGGACATCACCCTTGCCGAATATCCCGGCTATGATCACGGCATGCGCGGCTTCGATTTCTTCCCCGATGGAACGCGCCAGTTCACGCACATTGCGCCCGATTACTTCCGCATGGTGGCGACCTTTGCCGCCGGCAACCCGGTTGAGCCCGAGGACTATCCAGGCGCTGTCATAAGCCCCAGCCGCTGAGGCCGGGGCCGCTGCCTATTTGGCCTGGATCGATTCCAGATACAGGATCAGCTGCTCGACCTCGTCAGCTTCCAACTGAAATTCCGGCATGTCCTCATGGCCAACCGCGATGCCCTCTGCCAGCGCCTCTTCCAGAAAGCGCACGGGGTATTTCTCGGACAGGGTCCGGAAGGGCGGGGCGTCCGCATGGGGGCTTTCGCCCTCAAGCCCGACGGCATGGCATCCGGCGCAGAGATTCTGGGCGATCGCCTGCCCGGGCATTTCCGTTGCAGCTGCAGGCGGAGCGGCTTCTTCCGCGTCCTTCGAGCAGGCAGGTAGGATGGCCAGGGCAAGCATTAGCGCTGCGGCGCCGGTCCGGGAAAATTTCTTTGTGGCGCCGAACATGACTGCGACTCTCCAATACTTTGCAGGTTAGGGTCGTTCGCGGCCAGCGCGCTGTCAACTCGTGGAATTCCGGCGCAAGACAACGCGGCGCCACACCCGCAAAGTGTGCGAGGCCTTGATCCAGTCGCGTCACCATCCCGTAAAGCTGGCAAATCAGGAGGCTTCATTGGTTCGAATAATTTACCTTGGCGCAGCAGCGGCCCTGGCATCTGGCGCGGCAGCCGCGCAGGAGCGCCCGGAGGCGGATGGCTGGTCGGTGACCGTTGGCACCGGAGCACTCTATTCGCCAACTTATGAAGGCGATGATGACTACAGTCTCAGCGTCCTCCCGAATGTTCAGTTGAAGTACGGCGACCGCTTTTTTGCCTCTGTGCAGGAAGGGGTCGGATACAACATCGTCAACCGGGAAAACCTGCAGGCGGGGCCGATTGCTCGCATCCGGTTTTCCCGTCAGGAAGATGGCGACCAGACCTTTGCCGTGTCCGGCGGTCAGACGGACGACCTCCGTGGCCTCGGGGATGTGGACACGAGCATCGAGCTGGGCGGGTTTGCGGAATACGAGATCGGCGGCGTCAAGATCGGCGCAGAAGTGCGTCAGGCAGTGTCGGGCCATGACGGACTTGTGGCGGACCTTGATGCGCGATGGAGCGGGGTGGTGACGTCGTTCGGGCCGCCTTTGATCTGGTCGGCGGGGCCGCGTGTTCGCATCACCGACAACAAATATACGTCTGCCTATTTCGGCGTGACACCCGCACAGGCGATTGCTTCCGGTCTGCCGCAGTATCAGGCTGGCGGCGGGGTGTATTCCTATGGCGTGGGGGCCGCGGCTATCCTGCCGCTCACCCGGGACGGCGCCTGGAGCGCGGTTTTCCTGGCCGGCTATGACAAACTTTCGGGCGACGCGGCGGACGCGCCGCTCGTTCAACTGCGCGGGGATGAGGATCAGGCAACCTTTGGCGTCTTCATCAGTTATACGTTCCGATAATTGCCTCTTTCCAGGAAAGTAAAACGCTCATGAACATCAAACATGGCCTGCTGCCGCTGTCAGCCCTGCTGCTTTCGGCCTGTATGTCCCAGCCAGACTATCGCGAGACGACCGCAGAGTTGCCGGTCGTCGCGTCTGTCGATCTGGATCGTTATGCCGGCAAATGGCACGAGATTGCGCGCTATCCCAACTGGTTTGAACGCGGTTGTCTGACGGCGGTTGCGGAATATGCAAAGCTCCCGGACGGGAAAATTTCGGTCACCAATTCCTGCACGAAGGAAGACGGTGAAGTCGAAGTCGCTGAGGGAGCCGCGCGGGTTGTCGAAGGATCAAACGGCGCCAAGCTGAAGGTGAAGTTCGCCCCGTCCTGGGTCCCCTTCGCAGAGGGCGACTATTGGGTTCTTCATCTGGAGCCGGACTATTCGGCGGTACTGGTAGGAGAGCCAAAAGGGCAATACCTCTGGATTTTGGCGCGGGATCCAGCGCCTCCGCAGGCCACGCTCGACCGTATCCTGAAGAAAGCCGAAGAGCTCGGCTTTGAGACCGAGCCTCTGGTTTATGCCGGCAACCCGGCCTGAAGCCGGCCTCTGCCTCAGCCGTTAAGGCTGGGCAGATCCAGCCCCTGCTCACG
>SXGS01182424.1_pt1 | contig 19438 bp, 16 predicted proteins | sample 3174681 | NCBI WGS metagenome assembly SXGS01 (sample SAMN11356861, study PRJNA531348) | freshwater metagenome | isolation source: freshwater sample F1-80 | place: China: Fuxian Lake, Yuxi | collected 2017-12-25 | reverse complement strand
TCGTGATGCACCGTCTGGAAGTGCCAGCGGCGCTTGCCGGTGGCGGCATCCAGCGCCAGCACGCAGTTCGCGAACAGGTTCTTACCGAGGCGCTTCCCGCCGTAGAAGTCTCCCGTCGCCGAACCGGTGGCCGCGAAGAGGATGCCCCTCTTCGCGTCGAGCGTGAAGCCGTTCCATGGGCCGGCGCCGCCGCTCAGCTCCCGGCCGCCGTTCTCCCAGGTCTCGCTGCCGAACTCCCCCTTCTTCGGGATGACGTGGAACCGCCACGCCGGCTTCCCGGTGGGGATGTGAAAGGCGAGGATGTCGCCGGGCGACGCGCCGTAGTTCTCGCCGGTGGCCGGACCGAGGAAGACGAGGTCGCGATAGACCATCGGCGGCGCGGAGAAACCGAGGTACTCCTCCGGTCCCCGGTCCGTCATCAGTGGTCGGATCTCCACTCCTCGATCGCCATAGGCCGGGTCGAGCTCGCCGGTGCGGGCGTCGACTGAGACCAGGCGGCCGTCGGGAGTGCCCAGAAGGATCCGCCGCTTTCCGCCGGATTTGCCGTCGCTCCAGTACGCCACGCCCCGGTTCGCCATCCGGTGGCCGCTCCGCTTGGGGTCCACATGGCTGGAAAAGCGCCAGCGCTGTTTCCCGGTGGCCGGATCGAGCGCCACGATGTCCGCCTGAACTGTCGTGAGGTACATGGTTCCGTCGATCACCAGCGGCGTGCACTGGATCGGCCGCTCGCCATCCTGGTCGGCGGTGTGAAACGTCCACGCGGGCTTCAATCGAGCCACGTTGTCGCGATGGATCTGCCGCAGCGGCGAAAAGCGCCCTGCGCCCGAGTCCCGTCCAAAGTACGGCCAGTCGCCGTCCGGCGCCGCCATGCAAACGCCGGCCGCCATGGCCGACACGATCCCGATCTCAACCCAACGCTTCATGCCGAGTTCCGCTCTGAAGATCAACACCGCTCCGCGGAGCTCAGTTCGTCCCGAGGCCGGCAATTCCTCGCGCCAGGAATCCAGCGAAACGAGACTCTGCCCTCGTGCTGCGACGTCCCAGCGACGTGAGCTCCCTCGGGAACGACTACTGGGCGTCGCCGAGGTCGTAGGCGTGCGTGGCTTTGAGGTGCATTCGGTAGCTGCCGATGTTGTTTTGCCAGTGCGGGTTGTCATTGATGACGATGTGGAGGCGTCCCGCGGACGGCGCCGGCTTGTCGAACCGGCTGCCCATCAGGAAGCGCTCTCCGGTCGGTCCGACGCGGCCGAGGATGGCGCCCCAGCGGAACCCCTCCTGCAGACGGCGCTTGCCGGGAAGGGGATCGACGATGCCGTCCGGATCGGAGCTCCAACCGTCTTCATTGAAGTCGAGCCGCACAAACCCTTCCGCTTCGGAGGTAATCCGGCTGGTGGGGGAGAGCTCCAACCCGGTGTCGAGGAACGAGACGTAGGTACAGTGATAGAGCGAGTGCAGCTCCAGATCCCGCTCGACGGCGGACTGCACCGGCGCCAGGGTGCGGATGCGGTCACCGGGGATGGTCTCCTGCCTCCCGTCGTGCTCCAGGCGAAGTTCAGTCAGGGAGAGCTTTCCACGAACGGCCTTCGATCCGGCCAGCCGGATGAGATCCAGCGACCGGTCCCGGTGATCCGCGTAGCCGGGAACGAGACGCGAGAAGAGCCGGTAGAGCGGCTTCGGTTCGCGGGCGTCGATATCCTTGTAGGCGCTGAGAAGCGGCGTGAGGACCGGCAGGCCGATGGCGACCAGGTTGGCCAGAGCCGCTTCCGAGGCGGCGGCATCTTTCCCACCCACCAGCGGTAGGTCTCGGCTGATCCGGGCGGCTTCCGACTCGGATGTGGGAGCGCCCGAATGGAACGACCGGACATCACGCAGTCGAATCTGCAACTGCGACTCGCCCCGACGAACCTGCAGCGAGGTCAGATCGCTGCTGCCGTACACCACCTGCCCATCGGTCAGCAACACGCGGAGCGTGGTTGAGGCTGAGCGCGCCGCGGAACAAGCGCCCAAAGCCGCCAAGGAACCCATCACGAAGTTGCGACGCTGCATCTTTCCTCTCCCTGCGAGCCCGCCGACGGCCGCGCCGTCTGACTTAAGAAACGCGGCGAGGCGATCGCTGCGGGTGAATCTGGATCTCGCCGGGGCAGGCGTTCTCGGATGAAGTGACCACGTACCGCACCGCGGCGGCAATATCCTGCGGCTGAATGACCCCCGCCGCATCGATCCCGCTGCCGGACATCATCTCGGTGTTGGTCCAACCGGGACAGATGGCTGACACCTTCACGCCCTGATCTCGCACTTCGTCGAAGAGACAGCCCGCGAATCCCATCAATCCGTGCTTCGAGGCACAGTAGGCGCTCATCCCGCCCGCGGTGAAGCGGCCGGCGAGGGATGAAATGAAGATCACACAACCCCTGCCGCCCTTGATCAGGTGAGGGAGAGCCCGATTCGTGGCTCGCATGGCCGCGTTCAGGTTGACGCTGAGCATCCGGTCCCAGCCATCGGGATCCGCGTCCAGCGCCGTGCCCGGCTCGAACACACCCGCGTTGTTGACGAGGATGTCGAGGCCCCCCAACTCTGAGACACAGCGTTCAATGGCCGCTTCCAGCGACGCCGCTTCGAGCAGATCCGCTGGGATCACGCTCACCCGAACTCCGTAAGCCCGACAGGCGTCGGCGGTGTCCTCGAGTCCCGAAGTCGTGCGGGCAACCAGCGCCACATCGCATCCGCAGGCTGCCAGATCCAGAGCAATTGCCTTGCCGATACCCCGGCTTGCGCCGGTCACGAACGCCACACTCCCTCGTACCTCACGACTCATCGTTTGCATCCTCGTGTCCGCACAGACGACGTCGTCGAAATCTCACGAGTCGGCGCCGGCAGCGGTTGTCTGAACTGAGGTAAAGCATAGCCCAACTCCGAAGCGTGATGGGGTTCGTTCACCTCGGAGTTGGGCCGTTCCACCGACACCGGCCGTTGCGGTCGCTCAGCGGCGCACGTCTTCGGGAAGGCGATGGCCCTCGGGGGTGGGGTTGCCCAGGTTCGCGGCGACCGCCCTTCCGATGGCCTCCAGGTAAGGCGTGTCCTTGGTGGACGGGCCGATCCACGAGACTCTCATCCCCGGCTTCAGCCGGTAAACACGCGGGCAGGGATGGCCCTTGTATTGGGTCATGATGGGTCCCTCCTTCTTCTCGTAGAGAATGGTCTGCCTCAGGACCGTATCCCGGATCCAGGCATCATTCCCTTCCTTGGGCATGGTGGCGACGCTCACAACAGTTGGAGCGTTCTCATGAATGCGGGAGACGAGTTGTCCCATGTAGGTCTGCAAATCGCGACAGTTGTTGCAGCCGCAGATGAAGCAGAGCACGGTGTCGTTCTTTGCCAGGTCGGAGAGGCGGTGTGGTTGACCCTTGGCGTCGGGGAGCGTGAAGTCGGGTGCTTGATCGCCCACACGGAAATCCGGCAAGAAATTTGTTCCAGCGGGGATCGTGCGTGGCGTAACGGCGCGTGGCGGCGGTACGTAATCCGGGTCGGTGGCCAGCCAGCCGGAAACATCGATCAGCACCACGGCTAGGATGACTCCACAGCCGAGGAGCAGCCATCGAGACGCGTCCCATCGACTCTTCATGTTGAACAACCCGATCCCGCGCCGCACCGTCGATTGGGGAACCGGCAATGCGGGCAACCCACGAATTAACAGGTGGTTCTCCACGCCCGGTTCGGCCTTCTCCCCGAGAAGGAGAGGAAGCGCATCCCGCGAACGGAGATCCTGAGAGATGATACGAACTTGCGGGCTTCCGAAGTTCGACCGAAGTTTGTCATGAAGCGAACCCCACGGGAAGGGAGTCGTCGGAGGATGACGTTTTGACCGGACGGCTGCGCGCCCTGGTGTTGGCGCTCTTCCTCACTGTGGCGGCGGGTGTCGCCCGGCTTCTGCTGACCCCGAAGCTGGGCGCCGGCGCTTCCGAGCACGCTGCAGCGGTGCAACTGCTGGATCGCCGCGACACGGTCGGGGCAGCCGAGCGCCTGAGAAAGGCAATTGCTCTGGAGCCCTTCAACGGCGACTACTACGCCGAGTTGGGAGAGTTGCATCTGGGGCAGAGCCGCTTCGATCTCGCTGCCGACGAACTTCAGATGGCGGCGTTTCTCGCGCCAAATCGTCCACATGTCCGGTGCCGACAGGCGCAGGCCCTTCTTGAGGATCGCCGCCGGGACGACGCCCTCGCTGCAGTCGAACTGGAGCTCAAGCGAGATCCCCGGTGCCCCGTGGCACAGTTGGTGCGCGCCGAGCAGCACCTGCGAGACGACAACCTCAAGGGCGCGCTCGCCGACTTTGAGGCGGTGAGAAAGTCGGTCCCGAACATGCAACTCCCCTACCAGCGATTGGGCTACATCCTGTTCTCGACCAACCGGCCCGCGGAAGCGCTGGCCGTTCTCCAGGAGGGGCTAAAGCGAACCGGGAGCACTCCGGGACTTCACTTCCAACTCGCCGAGTCCTACGCGCGGAGCGCCTCCGATGCAGCCGCCGGGGCCGAAGCGGAGCGACACTACCGGCTGGCCATTCCCGGTAACCCCGAGGCCGTTAAGGGCTATGCAGCCCTGGGGCAGTTGCTGCAGCGGCGAGGCGATCTGCCCGGTGCCCGGCGAGAGTATGAGGCTGCACTGAAACTGAACCCAACCTTCAATGACGCGGTTTACGGTTTGTCGCAGGTGGCGGCGCAGCAAGGAAAGCGGGAGGAGGCAAATAGCCTGCTCAAGAGGTTCCAGGATCAGGATCGCCTGGGGCGGGAGATGACTGAGTTTCAGGCTCAGGTTGCTGCAAATCCAACTCAGCAGAGCCGTCTGGAGCTGGCGCGCCGTGCCCTCTCGCTTGGCGCGTTCAAGGCCGCCGCAGTAGCCATCGACGGCGCCGTAGCCGCTGACCCCTCGAACCGCGAGGCACGACTCTTGCGATCCCGTCTTTACGCAGCCATAGGCCGTCTGGACCGGGCAGAGCGCGAGCGGATGATCGCGGATCGGCTCCCGGTTCAACCATGACCAACCGGGCTCGTTTTGCGAGGCGCAGGCGCTCCCTCCCGACCGAGCAGGTGGGACGTGCCCGGCAAGCCACCTGGACAACGGCGGGCGAATTCCCTCGCCGGGCGTTGCTGACGGCGGGGTGCTTGCTGGCGGCGGTCTCGGGCTGCGGACGAACAGCCCCGCCCATCGGTTCGCACACCACCGGCTCTGCTGCCAACCCTTCCGCCGGTCAGGCGTCGGCAATCCGGTTCTCGCGGCAGACCGATTCCGCCGGGATCCGCTTCAAACACACCGACGGATCATCGGGTCGCAAGTACTTCCCCGAAGTGATGGGACCGGGCTGCGTCTTCACCGATCTCACCGGAGATGGCAGGCCCGATGTCTATCTCGTGAACGGCGCCGCGTTGCCGGGAGCCGCCAAATCGCCCGATGCCGGCAATCGGTTTTATGTCAACCGTGGCGATGGTCGATTCGACGATCGAACCGAAGCCGCAGGGCTCCGGGACGGCGGCTATGGGATCGGGGCTTCCGCTGCCGATTACGATGGGGACGGCGACACCGACCTCTTCGTCACTCAACTGGGCAAGTGCCGACTCTATCAAAACAACGGAAAGGGGGGCTTTCAGGATGTCACGGACGAGGCCGGCGCGGGCGTCACCGGTTTTGCCGCCGGCTCGGCCTTCGCGGACTACGACCTGGATGGCGATCTGGACCTCTTCGTCGCTCGCTACGTCAAGTGGACCCCCGCGACAAGTATCACTTGCAAGCACAACGATGGAACGCATGTGACGTCGGTCCACTGTCGACCGGTGGTCTTCCCGCCCGACACGAGCGTGCTTCTTCGGAACAACGGCAGCGGGAAGTTTGAAAACGTCACCCGGGCGGCGGGCATCACCACGCCGCAGCGAAGCCTGGGGTGCATCTGGTTCGATGCGGACTCCGACGGCGATCTCGATCTCTTCGTCGCCAACGACATGGGGCCCAACTTCCTCTACATGAACGACGGCAAGGGTGGCTTCACCGAGGAGGGGTTGGGCAGGGGTGTGGCGTTGGGAGACAGCGGAAGGCCACAAGCCAGTATGGGCGTCTTCGTCATCGACTACGATGCCGATGGGAACATGGATCTGGCGTGCACCAACTTCAGCGGCGAGTACCTGGCGTTGTACCGAAATCGTGGCCAGGGCCAGTTCGAAGATGTGAGTGCCCAGGCGGGATTGGTAGAAGTCACAGCCCCCCATGTCGGTTTCGGATTCGGTTTGCCGGACATCGATCTCGATTCGATTCCGGATCTCTTCCTCGCCAATGGCAACGTAACCGAGGGGGCGGAACGGTTCTATCCGGGGGTTCAATTCGCCCAGCCCAGCGTCTGTCTCCGGGGCGAGGCGGGAGGCCGATTCCGGCCGGTGGCGGATCCGGGTCCGGATGTCGTGAAGCCTCGCGTGAGTCGGGGGGTCGCCTTCGCGGATTACGACGGCGATCTGGACCTCGATATCCTGGTGAGCAACTGGCGCGGGGAGCCGGATCTTTTGAGGAACGACACCAACGGATCCGGCAAGGCGATCCGGGTCCGGTTGCAAGGCAAGGGGAAGAATCGCGACGGTATCGGGGCTGTCGTGCGGGTGAGTGCGGGTGGTCGCAACCAGATGCAGGAGCTTTGCAGCGGTGTGAGTTACTGTTCACAGAGTGAACTGGCCCTCACGTTTGGAGTGGGGAATTCGGCGACCGCTGAATCGGTTCGAGTGCGCTGGCCCGGCGGCGTGGAGCAGGACTACGGTCCCCTGGCTGCCGGTAAAGAGCACCTGTTGCAGCAGAAGTGACGCTACTCAAGTAGCGAAAGGAGCCAAAATCGATGCGCCGCGGCGGAATGAGCGGGCGAGACATAGCGATTGTGGCGGTCGTCTTGATTCTTGGGATCGGCGGCGTCGCGTGCTTCGGCTTCTTCCAGGAGGAGACGGGAGCCTACTTCCGGCTGGAAGGATGGAATCTGAGTGCTGTCAAGGGCGTAACGAAACAGTTCGTGGAGGCGGCCGCCAAGAACGACTCCGCCGGAGTAGAAAAGTTCGTTCAGGACGGGACGCAGGACCTTGAGTTCATCCGCGAGGGCGGAAAGCTCACGGCGATCAAGATCCCGGCCTATGGGGGCCCGGTTGCCAAGTCGCTGACCCAGTTGGCGCCCAGCGCCGAGGGCCAGATCAGCGATCCCAAGATGATCACGCTCAATGGCGGTCAGGTCACCGTGAAGGTGAAGTATCCGTCCGGCGAGACGCTTGACCTGAGTTGGGACAAGAAACCGGCCGGCTGGAAGGTCGTCAGCATCACCCTTACGGGTACCGGAGGGTGATGAGTTCCAGCGAATTTGAGGCTTCGCCAGAAACTTTCGGAAAAGTCCGAGGAAATCTCGTGGAAGCCGTCAAAATGAAAGTGTCTGATCCAATCGAGGAAGCCGGTTAGGCTTCATGGAGGGTGTTTGCAGTGTCTGCAGCCGCCCGTCGCTCGGAAGTGCCCCGCCGGTTTGGAGGAAACCTGATGTTAGGTCGTTTGAAGTGGAGGGCATTTACCCTCATCGAGTTGCTCGTGGTGATCGCGATCATCGCCATCCTTGCCTCTATCCTGTTCCCTGTCTTCGCACAGGCTCGCGAAACGGCCCGAAAGGCCTCGTGCCAGAGCAACCTCAAGCAGATGGGGACGGCGTGGCTCATGTATGCGCAGGACTACGACGAGCGATCCCTGCTCAATACGTGGAACTCGAATACGTGGGGCAATGAGGTTCGTGGCGGCGTCTGGATGAACCACATCTTTGGCTTCCAGTTCCAGCCGTACGTCAAGAACTACCAGGTGTTGCTTTGTCCTTCGGACGCGTTGCCCTGGTCGGCTGTCGATCACAACGGTGTCGACGGTCCTGGTCGTCCGGCAACGAACACCAACATGAGGGGTTCTTACGGTCACACGTCCTACGGGTACTGGACTCAGGCCGAAATCCAGGCGCCTGCGGACTTCTTCCTGATCTGGGACGCCAGCCGCGGTGGCGGCCAGGGATCCAGCATCTGGATCGGGACCGAGAACGTGACTGGCGCGATGCAGTGGGGCCGCAACTACGGCTTCTCCGCTCGACATCAGGACCAGATCAACATGCTGTACGCTGACGGTCACGTGAAGACAGTTCGCTGCGCCGACGTGTTCCCGTGCAATAACCGACGCTGGTATACGGACAACCAGATCCGCACCGGCACCAATGGTTGCTGGGCTCGCTACCCGGGGAACTACACCTCGAACGCCGGCGTGGCCAACATTCCGGGCAACCGCTGCCCGTAGTTCCCTCAAGGCGAGGGAGAGGATCATCAAGATGACGAAGCTAGAAACGCCGGCGCGACGCCGGGACGTTCTTCGAGGAGTGGTTGGTTTGGCGGCGGCTTTCGGCCTCGTCTCCGTGGTGAGCGGATGCGGCGACGAAAAGAAGGATGTCGCGCCGCCGGAAACGACCGCTAAGGTTCCCGGTGGCGGCGACCCCAACGAGTACGCTCGCCAGATGCAGCAAAACGCCCAGAGGAACAGTGGTGGCGCTGGCGGTCCTGGAGCGGGTGGACCGATGGGCGGCCCGCGCTAGGCGTCAGAGGCTTCCGTTGAAGCGAGGAGGTCGACCCTTCGGGGCCGGCCTCCTTTTTTGCGGGTCGCTCTCAGGGGAGTGAGGCACGACGACCTGGCGAACGGCCCGGGATGCAGAGCCCCGGGTCGCGTCGGAGCTCTATAGCGACCTTGCAGGGCACTGGGGGTAGACCGGTGGGGAAACCTGAAACGGCGGGTCGCCCGGTGGGAACTGGATGGCGATCGGAGGCGATCAGCGCAGGAGTTCTCGCACGGGTGTGCCGCTGCAAATTGCAAGCGGCCGATCCTGACCGTCCCGAAGTTGGGTGTGCGGGGCCACTCCCAGGCTGTGGTACACCGTAGCGATCAAGTCGGCGGGGCGGACCGGGTTCTCTTCCGGATACGCCGCCAGGGAATCGCTCGACCCGTACACTTGTCCACCGCGGATGCCGCCGCCCGCCATCACGCTTGTAAAGACATGGGGCCAGTGGTCCCTGCCGTCGCGTCCGGCTCCGGCGCCGCCCTCAACTGCCTGTCCGACCTTTGGGGTGCGTCCAAACTCGCCGGTCCAGAGAATCAGCGTGTCGTCGAGCAGTCCCCGATCCCGCAAATCGTCGAGAAGCGCGGAGAAGGCCTGATCCGCAGGCGGCATCAAACGCTCCTTCAGATCCACGAAGTTTCGGCTGTGGGTGTCCCAATAGACGCTGACGTTCTTGATTCCCTCGTTCTGCCAGAATACGGTGACGAGAGGGACGCCGGCTTCGACAAGCCGTCTCGCTTGCAGCACCGCTTGACCGTGCATGTGGCGACCGTACCGGTCTCGCATGCGATCCGACTCCTGGCTGAGATCGAAGACCTTCCCGGCGCCCGCCGTGCCGAGCAGGTTGAAGGCACGCTCGTAGCTGGTGTTGTGCGCCAGGAGATCGCTCTGCTGCTCCAGGCGGCGAAGCTGTCCATCCATCTTCGAAAGCAGACCGCGTCGCCGGTCGAATCTCAAGTCGCTCACATCGCTCGATAGGCTGAACTCCCCGCTGCGATATTCCGGGCTGTTCGGATCGGCATCGATCACGAAGGGCTGGTAAGCAGGGCCTAACCACCCGGACCACTGGCCCCGGCTCTCCTCCACGAAACGAGGCACATCCAGGCGAGACTTGGGCCGCATCACGACGTAGGGCGGCAGAGTTCGATTCCCGCGTCCGAGTTTTCCGAGGACGGCGCCCATGTGCGGCCAATCCGACGTGGTCGGCGCGGCCCGATTGGGCATGTCCTCGCCCGTTAGCAGAAAGTGGGTTGCCGTGAGGTGGTTCACGTCGGGATGGTGGACCGACCGGACGATCGCCAGTTGGTCACACCGCTGAGCCAGCAATGGAAAGTGTTCGCAGATTCGAATCCCGTCGACATTCGTCGAGATCTCCTTGAACGGACCCCGATAGCCCTCGGGAGACTCGGGCTTCATGTCCCACGTGTCCATCTGCGCCGGGCCACCCCACATGAAAAGCAGAATCACACGTTTGGCCCGTCCGAACGAAGGATCGGGCCGCGACTCCCCGGCGAGAGACCGCGCCTGGATCAGATGTGGAAGCGTCAGTCCGGAGAGAGCCAGTGTGCCTGCCTTCACCGCCGTTCGCCGGCTGGCGCGGCCATTGATCTGCATCGAGTTGCAGCCGCTGATGGTTGAGCGCGGGATCATGGTGCGTTGCCTGCCGGTTCGTGGATGCCTGACGGGGATTACTTGAAGGAGAGACCTACTGCGGAAGTCCGACTTCGGGGCTCTGCGCATCCGCGAGGGCCCGCACCTGTTTCAGAAGCGCCTGGAGCCTGGGGCTCAATCTGCCCTTCTGTGCGGCGCGCTCCAACACGAGGATTGCGGAGTCGTACAACTCCTGTCTCCGATAAAGATCTGCCAGCCGCTCGACGAGCGCGGGGTCGGGATTCTTACGAACGAGCTCTTCCAGATCGAGGAAGGCCACGCCGCGGGGTCCGAGTTTCTGTGCTTCGGCCGAGAGGCGCACCCCTTCCTCGTTCTTGCCGGAGCGGACCAGCGCCTGGCTCAGCGCCTGAAGGATCGTGGGATTCCGGGGATCCATCAGGCGCGCCTGTCGCAGAAGCGACAGAGCATCGGCGGACTGATTCGCTCGCGTGAGAATCTGAGCCTGAAGCAGCGCAGCCTGGGCGTCGGAGGGGTCCGCCAGTCGAAGCTGGGCGAGGATCGCGAAGGCCTCGCGATCTGCCGCGGGGGTTTTCATGCGATCGACCAGATGCTGCGCCAGAAGCTGTGCGGCGGCGGCGTGACCCGGGTTGATGGACACCGCCTTGCGAAGCGATGCCTCGGCTTCCGGGAACCGCCGGGCCCGGAGGAGAAGTCCTCCCCGGGTGGCCCAGTTTTCTGCCTCCTGCGGGGCTAATTCGCAGGCCTTATCGATCGCTGCAATGGCATCATCCGTGCCGAGGCGTTCGGCCCGGATATTGGCCAACGCACGCCAGGCTGTCTCGTCGTTGGGGGCGAGCCGCTGTGCGGCATCGGCATACTTCAGCGCCGAGTCGAAGTCCCGCAACTGGGTGTACGCGCGGGCCGCTTCCAGGAGAAGTCCCGTCTCGTTGGGGGCGAGCTTGAGCGCGTGCTCGTACTTTCGAGCGGCGAGGCCCGGACGACCCAGCTCCATCCACATCTGCCCCTGACCCACGATCGCCGGAAGCAGCTTGGGATTCAACCTCTCGGCCTTCTGGAACCAGGCCAGCGCCCGCGCATGCTGACCCGCGTTCCCGGCCTCGCCTCCAGCCGTCACGGCCAGTTCGGCATCCCGCGGACTCTGGAGCGCGGCGACTTCGGCTCCGGTCAGCTCGGAACCGGCGAGGGGCGAGGCGGCGGACGGCTTGGGTGGGGGAACGGCATCTGTGATCGCCGGGCTCATCGCCAGTGGGGTGGGTGACTGCGTCCCGCCTTGTCGGAGGAAGTACGCCCCACCACCGGCGGCTGCCAGTCCCACCACACTAGCCACAACAAGTCGCTTCAAGAGTCAAATCTCCGGGCTGCCGCGGATTCGCGGACAACCTCGCAGGATCGCTTCACCAAATCGGGCAAAATGCCCTTGAGAGTCCACCCCAGCCTGCCCGAACCGGAGACACATGGGTGTCTCGCAAGCGAGGATGTCAGCCGTTGAAGACCCCGCGCACAGCGGGCATTTGCTCCGCCTTCCTGTTGTTCCTCTGCATCTGTCTCTGGGGCGGCTGTTCGCCCGGCAAGCCCGCGGCTCAGGTCGAGCTCGGAGATGGGAGCCCATACGTGGGCGCGGACGCGTGCCGTGAATGCCATCCGAAGATCTTCGAGCAGCAGAATGCCAGCCGCCATGCTCTCACCCTCCGTCTCCCTACCGCGACCGATCCGCCCCCTGCGCCGGCGAACCACGAGGTGCTGGATAAGGAGACGGGACTCGCCTATCACCTTGAAGCCGGAAACGACAAACCAACAATCCGAGTGACCGAGAAGGGGAAAGAGGTGGCTTCGGTTCACTTCGATTACCTTTTGGGTTCCGGAAACCACGGGATCAGTCCGCTCGCGCTCGTCGGTGAGGAATGGCAGTATACCGCGTTGACCTACTACGGCGGGACCGGCTGGGACTTCTCTCCGATGCACACCCTCGGAGATCCCGCGAGCCGGAAACAGTTTCCGACCGGAGTCAAGGTGAGCGACGGCGACCTGAATCGCTGCCTGGGATGTCACACCACTCGCCTGGAGATGGACGGCCCCCGGGTGGATGAAAAGCGCTCGGAGATCGGTATTCACTGCGAGAAATGCCATGGTCCGGGTCGCGCCCATGTGGAAGCGGCGCGCGCGAAGTCCACGGACCTGGCCATCTCCAACCCCCGAAAGTGGTCGCCGGACAGTTACCTGGCGCTCTGCCAGCAGTGCCACAACGAGAACTCCACGCTGGACGGCGTACTGCGCGGCATCCCGGATGACCCGGCAGATCCACTGGTCGTGAAACACCACGTGCATGGCATTCGGAACAGCAAGTGCTACAAGATCAGCGGAAAGCTCACCTGCGGTACCTGCCACAATCCTCACGGAAACTCCGGGACGGACAAGGTGTTCTTTGAAGACCGCTGTCGGAGTTGTCATACCGGCGACCGTGCTACCGCCACTGCGAAGACTTGCCCGGTGGACGCCCGGAAGGGCTGCGTCACGTGCCACATGCCAAAGGTTCCGGTTGAGAAGCACACCAACTTCTCCGATCACTGGATCCGGGTGAAGAACCCCTACATGCCAAAGCGCTAATTCGGAAGCGATTGGCCCTCGGTTATCTCGATGTATCGATCCGCGCGAACGGACTCGAAGGATTGGCGAGTACCCGAGGGCCACACCACCGTCAGCTTCCCGACCGTGGCCTCGCCGCCGAGCCCGAAAACCAGGCGAGGATCGCAACTGGAGAGGTAGCTGTAGGACGTTCGAGCTTCTCGAGTCTGGGACCGACCACCCGCCTCCAGGATCACTCGCGCGCCGATCCCCAGCCGATTGCTCTCTTTGCCGATGAAACGGACTCCGATCCAGTGGTTGCCCGCAGGACGATCGTTGCGGAGCAGCACGGGCTCCTCGCCGTTGTTTGCCACGACGAGATCCACATCTCCGTCGTTGTCGATGTCACCGAAGGCGGTCCCTCGGCCGAGATGGGGGGTGGCGCCGTAGCTGCCCAATTGGGCCGTGGCGTCGGTGAACATGCAGCCGCCGCTGTTCCGAAAGAGCTGGGCCGTCTGCTTGTAGGGGACCGGCGGCACAGCCTTCTCCATGTCGTCGTTCACGTGTCCGTTGGCGATGAACACATCCAGCCAACCGTCCAGGTCGAAGTCAAGAAAGCCGATGCCGAAGCCAAGCCGATTGATCGGCATTTCTCCGAGCCCCTTGTTGCCAGCGTTCGGCGTGAAGAGGCCACTCCCGTCCGCAACGTACAAAGTCTTGCGCTGCCCGTGAAAGTCCGACTCGATCACGTCATCCCAGCCGTTCCCGTCCACATCGGCCAGATCCAGGCCCATGCCCGCCGTAGCTCGGCCCTCCTCGTTCAAAGCGAATCCCGCCAGCACTCCGCGATCCTCGAAGCGCCCCTTCCCCTGGTTGTTCCAGAGAAAGTTCGGCGTCTCGTCGTCCGCGACAAACAGGTCCTGGTCTCCGTCCTGATCGTAGTCGCCCGCCACGATCGCGAGTCCCCGCGCGATATGGCCCGCTATTCCGGCCTTCCGGGTGATGTCCTCAAATCGGGGGGCGCCGCCGCGGACACCGGCACTCCGGTAGAGACGGTGCTCAAGCCCCGGGTACACGTGGACACTGCAGTACGCCTTCTCGCCCTCAGGATTGGTGCATCGGTAATCGTCCTTCGGGCTGTTCCACGGCACGTAGCGGCACACGTAGAGATCGAGGAGGCCGTCCGCGTCGATGTCGACCCAGGCGGAACTGGTGCAGAAGCCGCCACCAATTGCTCCACCGGCGCCGGCGATCTCCTTGAAGCGCCCCTTGCCGTCGTTCAGGTAGAGAGAATTGCCCCCCAGTCGAGTGACATAGAGATCGGTGTCGCCGTCATTGTCGATGTCCGCAGCCGCAACTCCCATGCCGTAGCCCGGACGCTCCAGACCCGAACCGACGGTGGCATTGCGGAAGCGGCCGGCGCCGTCTCCCAGGTACAGCCGCGACGGCTTCGGCGACGGCTGAGGGTGGCCCGGCAGCGGAGCGCCGTTCACCAGAAACAGATCCAGGAATCCGTCGCCGTTCGCATCGAAGAGCGCCGCGCCCGACCCCATACGCTCCGGATAGTACTTCTCACCGAAGGAGCCGTTGTCGTGAACGAAGTCGATCCCTGACTCGCGAGTGGCGTCCGTGAAGATCGCTGCGGTCGCCCTGGGGGGAGCGCTGCCCTCCGGCTTTCGACGACTCTCCCCACAGCCGAGGATTCCGAAGAGAACTGTGGTGGCCGCGGCCACCACACGGCCGCCACCGAGCCGCTGAGACCAGGCGTGTTTCAACGTGCTTCCTTGCCGGGTATTCGGATCCGGTGATCGGTGAGGGTGGTGTGAAGCATGCTCGTGGAGTCGTTTGCCATGTGGCACCCGACGCAGCCTGAGGTGCGATTCACACGGCAGATCGTCTTGCCGATGCTTTCGGGCTTTCCGGAGTGACACGAGATGCACTTCAGGTTGTAGTGGGTGATGTCCGATTTGGCGTCTTCGTGGGGATCATGGCAGGTGGCGCAGGAGAGCTTCCCTTCGCTAGCGTTGTAGCAGCGGCTCACGGAGAGACCCCATGGTTGAAATCGAGAGATCACCGGATGCTCCGGGCTCACGTTGGTCAGCCCGTGGCACCGACCGCAGACGGCGTTCATCTCGTCGGCGGTGAGACGGACGCGCGGTTTCACCGGCTTCACGGCGCGCCGCTCCTTCACATGGTCCAACTGAGGCCCATGGCACGACTCGCAGTGGATCCCCAACACGCTCTTGTCCGGGCGCACCTTCAGCTTCGCACCGTTCGAAGGGCCGTCGCCGAGCCCGTTCACCTTGAGCACCGTGGTGTGACATGCAAAGCAGCGAACGGCGCCGGCGCCCTCGTGAGTCCGTCCCAGCGGGGAGGTTTCCAGAAACTTGTTCGGCTTCTCCTGGCCGGACGTGAAGTCCCACTGGTTGGTGCCGGCGTAATGGTTCAGCCGGCCATCCAACCAGCGGAAATCGTCCAACCGCGAGAGGTAGCCGCGAGCGATCTTGCCCGATCCGAATTCGAACTCCACCGGCAGCTTGGCGCCCTGTCCGCCGAGCGTCATCGCGATGGACGGCTCCGGCTGGGCGTCCATCCGGTACCGGGCTCCGGTCAGCGGGTCGATCACCTCAGTGGAGTCGAACGGCGCCCGGGGACCGCCGTCCTTGAGCGCCCGCAGCGTGTTCGCGTGGCTGCTGGCCTGCTGTTTTTCCACGATCTCACGGTGACACTCTCGGCAGGCGGCCACCCCGGCGTACGCTCCGGTGTCCTCAACCCACTGCCCGGCGACCAGTTTGACGGCGCGCGGCGTGTTGATCATGTGCCAGACGAAGTAACCGAACAGGGCGCCGATCAGCACAAGTCCCAGCACGACCTGTCGAACGCGCGCAGCGGGACCCGATCTGCGACGCGCCTTAGGCGCCGATGCGTTCGGCAACGTAGATTGCATAAGCGAGTTGTCGAGGACGGGGCCGGCCGTCCCCGAGTCGGATGCGGCTAGAGGCCCAGGCGGTCAAGAACCTGGAAGTAAATCCAGTGCCCGAAGTCATTCGGGTGATTCACGTTGTTCGCCAGGAGGTCTTCCGGCTTCTTGGCATCCACAACGGCCTTCCAATTGCTATAGACGTCCGCATAGGCGCAGCGAGTTTCCGACGCCACTTTTCGTGTGACCGCGGCGTACTCTCCCATCTTGCCGGAGGCCCAGTGCCAGTTCGGATTTGGGGTGCATCCGGAGACCAGCACGATTTCCGCGGGGGTCGTTTCGCGGATCCGCTTCACCATTTCCCTCAGGTTTGCCTCGAAGGTGTTCAGCGGCACAAAGCCGACATTCTGATCGTTCATCCCAAAGGCGACCAGCACCAGATCGGGCGCCGTGGCGAAAACCTTGTCTTGAATCCGTTTCAGGCCGTCGGTGGAGGTGTCGCCGCCGGTGGCGCCGTTGACCGCGGTGATCTGTGCCTTTGGGTTGCGGGCTTTCACTGCGTCCACCCACCGCTGCCAGTAGATGAGAGCCGGGCTCGTGGCCTCCCCGCCGCTGGTAATGCTGTCGCCGAAAGCCACCACCTTCACGGGCTCGCCCTTGCGGATGCGGCTCTTGGTGCGCTCCAGGAACCGAGTTTGCGAGGGCTGTACCGGCCATTCGACGTTTCTTCCCGCCCGGTAGTCCACGAACACGAAGTCGGGATTATTGGTGAACCCGGGAAACTTCGAGTGGTTGAAGTCTTTCTGGCCGAAGAGGACGTTCTTCGAGTAGTCGCGGATGCGAGACCCCTCCAGCCGTCGGATCTGGCCCTTTAGGGGGTCGATCGCATAGTCCTTGCCCTCGGTGAACACCACGGTGTTCGGCAGACCGGGCAGATAGGTGCTGCGGATCACCACGCTCTTGCCGAGAATAGGGCCTCGCCACACGCGGGCGGGTTCAGTGCCGATGAGGACCAGTGACTCCCCCATCACATTCCGGTTGTCGGCGGCTTCGGTGGAAGCAGCCGTCAGGGCTGCGGCTGCGAGGGCGCCGGCGATCAAGAGAAGGGGAAGCGCGCGAAGGTGGGACATCGTTGGTATCTTCCGGTTGGTGGCGTTGAGATAGAACGTCGGCGCGAAGCACGGTGGGCGTGTGAAGCCTCTGGGGCGGAGGCTCCACACGCAAACCAGGAGATGTCAGTGTACTGGATGTGCGGGTCGCGACGGAGCCGAATTCAGCCGCGATAGGCGCCGACAGCCGGCACGCCGGGCGCCTGGCCAGGCCCGAAGTAGCGCAGCATCACCAGGGGTTCGGCGCCAGTGTTCACCACCCGCACACCTGCCTGGGCCGCCGGCTGGCTGATGAACACCTCATCGGACGTCAAATCGCCGAAGCGGATCATCACGGGAGTTTCGAGCGAGAGCTTCCCAATCGTGCCGCGACCCTGGACTGCAATCAAGCCCGATGCGCCGTGATCCCGAATCTCCGCTTCGCAGCCGGGCTGGACCGTGAGTTCCTTCGCGCTGAACAGGCTCTCGCCACCGATTGTGCCGTAGACCACCCAGCGATCCTCGAAGCCCTGATCCGGACCGCCCTTCGCGGTGATGGGCTCCAGGTAGTGGTTATCCTTGAAGTTCGGGTCCACGTTTGAGTCCCAATCCAACTGCTCGATCAGGTAGTCCAGATCGTAATGGTGTTCGGCGGGAACGTCCTTGACCAGAAGTTCCCACGGCACGCGACGACCCTCAACCATGGATTGCCACATTCCGAACACATCGGATCCCCACTGAGGCTCATAGGTCAGCAGCGAGCCTGGAGCGTGGAGGATGCACGGGGGAACCAACCATCCGGTTCCGGGTTTCAGTCGATAGGCCTTCGACAGGTCGAGGATGCCGTTGTCTCCCTCGTTCCAGCGTTCGAGACACCGCCGGACATCCTGTTTCGTGGTGCCGGGTTCGAGGCCGAAAAACGTGTAGGGGAAGTTGTTGCCCACGTTGTTGAGCTGCGGCGGGTAGTAGTACGACTCCGGCTTGCCCTGCTGCCCTGTGAGCGCGGCCTGCTCGTTGTTCGGATGCAGGTGGTGGGGGATGGGACCCATGTTGTCGAAGAACTTGGAGTAAACCGGCCACCGACCGTAGGCGGACATCAAGTCGGAGCCGATGATCTCGTCGCCGAGGACCTCGATCATCTCGCGAAGCGTGTGCCGTGCCCCGGCGTGAACCACATAACTCAAGCCTTCGTCCGGAGGGGCGCCCTCGTTGGTAGCGACGGTTGTGGAGGCAAACCACCGCTCGTCAATCCCGCCGCGGTCTGTGCCGAGGGCGTAATAGTCGTTGGGGTGCAGTTTCAAGCGGCGACCCGGCATGAGAAAGGATCGCGGCACCCAGTTGGGGGCCAGCCGCAGCAGCCCCTCACCCTCGTCAAGTGCTTCCCGAACCCACAGATTGAGACTGGACGTAGACATTCCGAACCCGCTTCACCCCAGGTGGGGTCGACGGCGACCCCAAATGAATCGAAGAGGGCGGAGCGCCTGCGCCCCGCCCTTCCCCTGAACTGTATCGCTTCCCGGCGGCCCGTTACCGGGTTCAGCGCCCGCCGGCAAGGGGCTACTTGAATCCGGAGATATCAATGATCGCGCGATGGCTCGTTGAGACGTCGCCCACGCCGAGGGTCAGCGTCTTCAGCGGACCCGCCGGAACGATGGCATGACACCTGAAAAGACCCTCCTCCCCGGGGGCCAGCATGCGCATGCCCAGAGGTTCTTCGCGATTGGGCTTGTGCCAGATGGTTTCCACCACGAGCATTTCTCCGTCGCCGTCAACGATTTTCAGATAAGCGCCGGTCCCAACCGGACCGGTACCGTTGCCCGGATCCAGATTGAGTGGAGAGCGAGCGAGATTCTTCAGCTTAACCGTGGCGATCAGGAAGCGCTTCCCATCCTCAGCCTCCATCTCGCCAAATTTCCGGGCGAATTGGATGGACTCGACGGATGCGTCTGCGTGGGCAAGGGGCACAGGTGACTTCATCGCTCCCTTGAACTCCACAAGCGCCGTGGCTCCGCTCGGGTCTTTCGGATCGGCGAACGGGGCAGGGAGCGGCGCGATGGCGTTTTTGGGATCCGGCTTACCCCCGGCTTCGGCGTCGGTGGCGCCGGCCATAAAGTATCGAATCACTTGCTCCCCCGTGACGGTGGCCCGCCCTTCATTCACGATCACTTTCACGATCCTCGCGTCGTTCGGGATCTGTCGGGCCGCGATCAGATCATCCAGCCCCTGGCCCGGCTTGAGCGTGCCGGTCAGCCCGACCCGCGTGGATGCTCGAACGGCAAAGATTGCATCCTCGTAGTTGTTGCCCTTCGCATCCACCAGGGTGACATCCAGATGATTCAGCGGTTCGCGCTCCCTCGTCGAGGCGTTCTTGATCCGATAGCGGAAGACAATGAACTTTTGTTCGGCGTTCGCATAGAGTTCGTGCGAGCCATCCTGGGGCGCCAGCGAGTAGGAAGCCGAGACTAGTGGTCTGTCAGGGCGGAGTTGATTCTTCACCGGAGCCTCGGACGAAGATGTGATTCACTTGGTGTGGAGGTAATCCCTGTGCCCAAGAAATACCGCGTGACGCTCACACCAGACGAACGCGAGCAGTTGTCCGCT